>ENA-ORBV01002072-ORBV01002072.1-microbial-mat-metagenome-genome-assembly--contig:-NODE-2072-length-43147-cov-12.530392_pt1 | contig 43147 bp, 22 predicted proteins | sample MGYA00237777_ERZ505514 | MGnify/ENA primary metagenome ERZ505514 (study PRJEB26160, sample SAMN06269048) | microbial mat metagenome | isolation source: Oligotrophic lake microbial mat | place... | reverse complement strand
CAGGCTACGCGCCGGAATTGAACCCGGATGAGTTGCTCAATCATGATGTCAAGTTGTCTTTGGTCAAGCAACGCCCCCGCACTGCGGTCGAGCTGCGCTCGGCAGTGCGCTCACATTTGCACAGCCGCCAGAAGCAGCCACACATCGTGCGTAAGTTCTTCAAGGCTAAACATGTTCGCTATGCCGCTTGATCCCATTCATTTAGGTCATGTTTCGTTGACTGAGTAATAAATGTCGAACAGAATCAATTGGCTGGAGGCAACGGGCAATTCTGGCGTGCATCGATCGGGCTGCAATGCCCGTGAAATCTCGGTTTTCTCGAAAATCGAGACCGACAATATCTGTAGGCAGGTGTATAGCGAGGCATCGAGTTGAAGCTCCTTCTTGACGATGGCGACAAGCACGTAAGTGGAGACGGCGCACCAGATTTGCGTCTTCACCGCGTTCTCGCTGGTGCCCAGGAAGCGCTTGATGCGCAGGTGCTGCTTGATCCATTTGAAAAACAGCTCGACTTGCCATCGGCTCTTGTACAGAGCGCCAATCGTCAGCGCTGGCAGCGTCGTGTTGTTGGTCAGGAAGACCAACGTCTTGCCCGACTTTGGGTCTTCGTATCGAATGCGTTGCAGATGCTCCGGATACGCCTTGGCCGAGTAGAAACCGTTGAGTATCACGCGCTGATCGCAGATCACGCCGCTGTCGCGCTGCGTCGGGGACGAATACACGCGCCGAGCATCCATACCGTGCTTGGCGCGGGTGACGAAGAAGGCGCCGGTCTGATGCATCGCGTACAACCGCGTGAAGTCCAGATAGCCCCGGTCCATCACGTAGAAGGCGCCGGCCTCGACCGGCAGGATGTCCAGTACGTTGATATCATGCAGCTTGCCATCGCTGATGTGGATGAAGGTCGGGATCGCGCCCCGCAGATCCAGCAGCGTGTGCAGCTTGATAGCGGCCTTGGTCGATCGAAACGGCGCCCAGTCGAACAGGCTCAGACACAGATCGATGGTGGTGGAGTCCAACGCATAGACGCTGGCATCGAGGTCGAGCACCGATGGTTCTTGCGCATACAGCGCCCGGGCGCGCGCAATCAACCGCTGCGCCAGCGCATGGTAGATGCGCCAGTCGCGAAGGTTGAGTGCGTCGGCCAGCGTCGTGCGCGCGGGCGACACCTTTATTCCCATGTGAAACAGCTTGCCTTGACTGGCGGCCAGGCAGGCCTCGATATCGCGCAACGACTCGCGCCAGGTGAGTTGCGCGAAGGCCATGATGCGAAACAAGTCGGCACAACTCAACGTGCGCACGCCCGCGTCGCCTTTGTGCCGTTCCACGATACGTCCGAAGGTCTTCCACGGCACGAACTCCATCACCTGCGCGAACAACGTCTTGCCCACATTCATGCGGCACCGCGGGTCGATCAAACCCCAAATGATCGCAAATCGGCAATTCGAAATTCAAATCGTGGACACCCATGAATCGCTGGAAACCCGCGTCAACACTGGCTTTGCGGCCGGCGGACATCGAATAAACCGGACACTACTGGATTGGAATGTACTCTGATCGAATGCGTAACAACGATCCTCGCCTGCGCCGCCGTGACCCCGGCATGACAACCCGCCACGCCATCGGACACTCGCTCCGCACCTACTACGCCCCGGGCCGCGCGGAGGCTCTCGATGCCTTCCTTACACGCTTCCTCGGCCCCGGTGAACTCGGCTTCGACATCGGCGCACATGTGGGCGACCGCACGGCGAGCTTCCGGCGGCTGGGCGCCCGTGCCGTGGCGGTGGAGCCGCAGCCGCGCCTCGCCCGCCTGCTGCGGTTGCTGTTCGGCCGCGATCCGGGCGTGGTCCGGGTCGCCGCGCTCGCCGGCGCGCAACCGGGGGCGGCGGTGCTGCGGCTGAACACCGCCAACCCGACGGTCGCCACCGCGTCCGCCGCTTTCATCGCGGCGGCGGCCGGCGCGGCGGGCTGGGAAGGACAGGTCTGGGATGGCGCGCTGCGCCTGCCGGTCACCACGCTCGACGCGCTGGCGGACGCGCATGGCTTCCCCGACTTCGTGAAGATCGATGTCGAGGGCTTTGAAGCCGCGGCGCTCGCCGGTCTGACGCGCGCGCCGCGCAGCCTGTCCTTCGAGTTCACCACCATCCAGCGCGAGGTCGCGCAGGCTTGCCTCACCCGGCTTGAGGCGCTCGGCTACCGCGCCTTCAACGCCTGCCTCGGCGAATCGATGCGGTTCGCGCACACCGCCCCGATCGGCGCCGCGGCGATGGCAGACTGGATCACGGCGTTGCCGAACACCGCCAATTCGGGCGACGTCTATGCCAGCCTGGAACCGGCGCGGCTGCGGGCTTGAGCGGACGATCCAGCCGCGCGCGGTATAGTTCAGCCCGCGTTCGCGCCGCGCGTCGCAGCGCCGGCCAACCTTTCATCACGCTCGGGGAAGCAGATGCCCAAACAGGACTGGATCGATGTCGGCGCCGCCGATGAATTGGCCCGGCGCGAATTGCAGCCGGTCACCGCGAAACGCACCCGCCTCGCGCTCACCTGCCACGACGGTACGTTCAGCGCGATCTCCGGCGTCTGCAACCATGTCGGCGGCCCGCTCGGCGAGGGCTGGCTAGCCGGTGAGTACGTCACCTGCCCGTGGCATTTCTGGAAGTTCCACTGCCGCACCGGCAAGGGCGAGCCCGGTTACGAGGAAGACGCCGTCCCCAGCTACCCGGTCAAGGTTGCGAACGGGCGCGTGCTCGTCGACATCGGCGCGGCCACGCCGCGCACGCGCAAGCCACATCCGCCGCATCCGCTCGCACGACCGATCGAACGCGCACCCGGACCGATCCGCGTCGTCGGCATCTCGACCACGGTGATGCATCCCGAGCACGCCCGCTACAGCACGTCGGACGCGCTGCTCGAAACCGCCATCACGCATGCGAAGACGCGCGGCTGCGACGCGGAAATCATTTATCTGCGCAAGCTCAATTTCCGCCACTGCGAGGGCTATTACTCGAAAAGCGCGCGCGCCTGCACCTGGCCGTGCTCGATCACGCAGATGGATCCGACCGACCAGCTTGACCAGGTGTACGAGGCCATCGTGCACTGGGCGGACGTGATCCTGGTGACGACCCCCATCCGCTGGGGCGTGGCGAGCAGCCTTTATTTCAAGATGGTCGAGCGCATGAACTGCATCCAGAACCAGGAGACCATCGCCGACCGCCAGCTGCTGAAGAACAAGGCGGCCGCCTTCATCATCACCGGCGGCCAGGACAACGTGCAGGCGGTCGCCGGCAACATGCTCGGTTTCTTTGCCGAAGTCGGCTGCCAGTTTCCGCAGTTTCCCTACATCGCGCACTCCCGCGGCTGGAGCGCCGAGGACATGGAGAACAACACGGGCTACGTCCAGCGGAGCGAGACCCTGCATGAGGGCGCGCGCGGGCTCGCCGACCGCGCGATCGAGATGGCCAAACTGCTGGTCGCCGGGGCGATCGCGGAAACGAAACTGGTCGGCGGCGGGCGCAAAGGCCGCCAGCTCGACGTCAAGGCGCAGACCTGACGCCGTAAGAGGTGCCCGGTGTCAGCGCCGCGCCTTTTTACCAAACGAGGGCAGCATCCGGTAGAGGAAGCCGTCGCGGTCGAACAGGTGGCGCTTGAGTCCCAGGCCCACATGCCAGGCGATGATGATCAGCACGGTGTACGCAGTCACGATGTGCACGACGCGCGCGAGGCCGGCGAGCCATTCCCGCTTGTCCATCGGATTGAACAGGTCGTGCCAGCCGAACAGCTTGATCCCGTATCCCCCCGCCATCACGAAGAGGTAGCCGCTGACCGGCAGCAGGAACATGCAGACGTACAGCAGGGTCTCGTTGCGATGCGAGATCGCGCGTTCGACCGGGGTCAGCGTCGGCGCCCAGTCGGGCAGCGGCGTCAGCTTGCGCCAGGCGTAGCGCGCGATGGCCAGCGCGAGCAGTACGAGCCCGGCGGACTTGTGCCAGTGGTAATAGTCATCCTGCGTCAACCAGAACACGGTGCTGCCCGGCGCGATCCGGGTCATGATGTTGGCGCCGAGGAACTGGTACACGAACAGCAGGAAGACCGCCCAGTGCAGAAAGCGGGTGACTGCGCCGTAGTGGGTGGTGGAGTTGAGGAGCGGCATGCTGGAGGTCTCCGGGTTGCGGGTCTGGCGCCACGAATGCGTCGCCCGCGCTTGCTGCGTCAGTCATCATTGAACCGGGGGCAAGGCACGCACCGTCCCTTGTTCGCCGTCGCAAACTTTATCGACGTCGCGACGGACGGTCAAACAACTACAACCGGGGACCCGGGCACGAATGGCACTTACTTAAGCAATTTTTCGCAGATCCCCTCCCTTGCGCGCAGCGCGGGGGAGGGTTAGGGAGGGGGCAAAATCACTCGCCCCCATCCTGGCCTTCCCCTGCAAGCGAGGGAAGGAACCTTAAGTAAGTGCCATTCGACCCGGGCACCAAAACCGCAAATGCGTTGAGGGGTGAATCCCGGCATCTTTGCGGGCACTTGCACTCTGCACTTTGTGGATAACTCCCACTTGAATAATTACCCGCAACAGGCGATGCATGCTTTCATGACAAGCCACACGCCAGACCACCACACCAACACCGGTGCCAAGGGCCGGGTGCCGCTCGGCGGGCGCTTCGCGAACCGCGCCGTCATCGTCGAACACCGGAGCGAGGACGAGGTCGTGGTCAGGCTCGCGCGCGTGATTCCGGAGCGCGAGGCATGGCTCTACGAGAACCCGCAAGCGCTGGTATCGGTGCGGCGCGGGCTCGGTCAGGCCCGCAAGGGCAGCGTCGCGAAGAAGCCGCCCGATCTGAAAGCGGCGGCAAAACTCGCCGGACGGCTTGGGGACTGATGCCCTTTACGCCGCCTTCCGGACCTTCATCTCCACCCGCATCCCCGCCCGCGTCGCCATATTGACCAGCGCATCGAGGCTGAACTCGCTGATCTTTCCTTTCAGCAGCAGGTTTAGCCGCGACTGAGTGACGCCCAGCACCTTGGCGGGCTTTTTCTGCATCTGCCCTACGTCCACGACGAAATCCTCGATGCGGTTCATCAGTTCCGCACGCAGCGCGAGGTTGTGGGCCTCTGCCTTCGAGAAGCCGATCGCGCGAAATACGTTTCGACTGCTTTTTTCAACAAGAGCTGTTTTCATGGCGGCCGCAGGACAAGTGCTGGCTGGGAACGGTAACCCAGCCCTGTCGTTCATACAACAGCCGCGCTGGTTTCCCGACCCGGCCTGCGACCTGCCGGTACGGGCTCTCACGCCCCGGAATGACGGAGCTTGGGGATGGTGGGAAATTCCCACTTGGTTTAATGCCCACAATGTGCAATACTGACCGCATGACTGCTCGCACGCACGCGCTCCACAAAAGCACCGATGCCAAGGGCCGGGTGACGCTCGGCGGGCGCTTCGCGAACCGCGCGGTCATCGTGGAGCACCGGGGCGACGACGAGGTCGTGGTCAGGCTCGCGCGTGTGATCCCGGAGCGCGAGGCATGGCTCTACGAGAACCCGCAAGCGTTGGCATCGGTGCGGCGCGGGCTCGATCAGGCCCGCAAGGGCAACGTCGCGAAGAAGCCGCCCGATCTGAAAGCAGCCGCGAAACTCGCCGGGCAGCTTGAGGACTGATGCCCTTCACGCTGGTCTGGCTGGAGGGGTCAGCGGACACCTTCCGCGAGCTTGAAGCGGTGGCCCGAAAGTCGCTCGAGAAACGACGGCAGTCCCCGAAGGCAAAGGCCTCAAAGCAGGTAGGCCTCTTCAAGCAAGTCGTGAAGTGCGTTGAGCTCCTTCGGGCCAACCCCCGTCACCCGGGCCTCAAGACACACGAGTACCACTCGATCGCGAACCCCTACGATCCCGGCACGAAGGTGTTCGAGGCTTACGTTCAAAATCGCACGCCCGGCGCCTACCGCGTCTTCTGGTGCTACGGCCCCAAGCAGAGCGAGATCACCCTCATTGCGATCACGCCGCATCCGTGATCCGTGTGCACGGGGTGAGCGGAAGGGGTACCTCACCCTTCCCGGCCGGGCTGACCGGCATGGCTGGCGTCAGCCGAGGAACAACCGGTACGCCGGATTGCGCGTCTCGTCGGAATACCGATACCCGAGCCCCGCCAGCACGCGGCGGAACGCCACCTTGTCCTTCGCCGGCACCTGCAGGCCGACCAGCACGCGGCCGTAGTCGGCGCCGTGGTTGCGGTAGTGGAAGAGGCTGATGTTCCAGCCGTGCTGCATACTGTTCAAGAACTTCATGAGCGCGCCGGGGCGTTCGGGAAACTCAAAGCGGTAGAGGATCTCGTTTTTTGCCTGTGGCGCGTGGCCGCCCACCAGGTGCCGCACGTGCAGCTTGGCCAGCTCGTTGTCGCTGAGGTCTAGCGTCTTCAGCCCCGCGCGCCGCAGCGCGCGCACCAGCCGCGCCGTTTCCTCGGCATTCTGCACCTGCACGCCGACGAACACGTGCGCCTCGCGCGCATCGCTGTAGCGGTAGTTGAACTCGGTGACGCTGCGCGGCCCCAGCAGCGCGCAGAACTTGCGGAAGCTGCCGGGTGTCTCGGGAATCGTCACCGCCAGTACGGCCTCGCGCTTTTCGCCCAGTTCGGCCTCCTCGGCCACGAAGCGCAGGCGATCGAAGTTCATGTTGGCGCCGCAGGCGATCGCGACCAGCGTTTTGCCCTTCCACTTCTTCTTCGCCGCGTAGGCCTTGGCGCCGGCGATCGCCAGAGCCCCGGCCGGCTCCAGCACCGCGCGGGTGTCCTGGAACACGTCCTTGATGGCGGCGCAGATTTCATCGGTGTCGCACAGGATCATGTCGTCCACCAACTCGCGGCACAGGCGAAAGGTTTCGCGGCCGACCTGCTTGACCGCGACGCCGTCCGCGAACAGGCCGACATGGTCGAGCTTGATCCGCTTGCCGGCCTTGAGCGACCGGTACATGGCGTCGGCGTCCACCGGCTCCACGCCGATCACCTTGATGCCGGGCCGCACGCGCTTGAGGTAAGAGGCAATGCCGGAGATCAGTCCGCCGCCGCCGATGGCAACGAACACCGCGTCGATCGGCCGCGTCGTCTGGCGCAGGATCTCCATGCCGATGGTGCCCTGCCCGGCGATCACGTCGGGGTCGTCGTAGGGATGGATGAAGGTCAGCTTGCCCCTGCGGCCCAGCTTGACGGCCTGCGTGTAGGCCTCGTCGTAGGTGTCGCCGTGCAGCACGACCTTGCCGCCGCGCCCGCGCACCGCGTCGATCTTGATCTGCGGCGTGGTCACCGGCATGACGATGGTCGCGACGCACTTCAGCCGCTGCGCAGCGAGCGCCACGCCCTGCGCGTGGTTGCCGGCGGAGGCCGTGATCACGCCGCGCTTCAACTGCGCGGGCGCCAGCCGGGACATCTTGTTGTAGGCGCCGCGCAGCTTGAACGAGTGAACGGACTGCAGGTCCTCGCGTTTCAGCAGCAGCGTGTTGCGCATGCGCGCAGACAGCGCCGACGCGCGCTCCAGCGGCGTTTCGACGGCCACGTCGTAGACACGGGCGGTCAGGATGCGTTCGAGATAGTCGATCTTCATGGGAGCGAGTCTACCAATTGTCCGGCCGGTCGTTAGCGCTTACCATCCGGGGATGCCCTCTCAAGACGATCTCAAGCGCGCGGCGGCCGAGGCCGCCCTGACCCATGTGCCGCCCGGCAGTATCGTCGGCGTCGGCACCGGCTCCACGGTCAATTTCTTCATCGACGCGCTGGGCCGGGCCAAAGGCCGCTACCACGGCGCGGTGTCGAGCTCGAAAGCCTCCGCCGAGCGGCTCGCGAAGCTCGGCATCGACGTCATCGACCTCAACAGCGTGGACGATCTGCCGGTTTACGTGGACGGCGCCGACGAGGTGACCCGCCACCTCGCGATGATCAAGGGCGGCGGCGGCGCGCTGACCCGCGAGAAGATCGTCGCCGCCGTGGCGCGCAAGTTCGTCTGCATCGCTGACGCCTCGAAGCTGGTGGATGTGCTCGGCAAGTTCCCGCTGCCCGTGGAAGTCATCCCGATGGCGCGCTCGTACGTGGCGCGCGAGCTCGTGAAGCTCGGCGGCACGCCCGAGCTGCGCGTAGGCTTCACGACCGACAACGGCAACGCGATCCTCGACGTCTACGGGCTGTCGATCACCGACCCGGCGGCGCTGGAGGAACGCATCAACCAGATCACGGGTGTGGTGACGAACGGCCTGTTCGCCCGGCGCGGGGCCGACGTGCTGCTGCTCGCCAGCCCGGAGGGCGTGCGGACGCTCACGCGATAACCGCACCCGCCCTTCGCCACCGCCATATAATTGTCACAACGTGCTGGTAAAGTCCCAGGTTCGTCGCATTCCAGAAACGAGGGTCCGTCATGCCCGGTAACGAACAACATACATCCAAGCAGTTCGACGCCGAACTGGAAGACATCCGCTCGCGCGTGCTGCAGATGGGGGGGCTGGTCGAGCAGCAGACGCTGGCCGCCCTCGACGCCCTCGACGACGGCAACGTGCAGCTTGCGCGCCGCGTGATCGAAGACGACCACCGGGTCAACGGCCTCGAGGTCCAGATCGACGAGGACTGCAACACGGTGATCGCCCGCCGCCAGCCGGCGGCAGGCGACCTGCGGATGCTGATGACGGTGGTCAAGACGATCACCGACCTCGAGCGCATTGGCGACGAGGCCACCAAGATCGCCCGCATGACGCAACTCATCTACGAATCGGACCGCCCGGTGCGGCCGCGCGGGATCGACGTGCGCCACATGGCGGACGCCGCGCTGACCATGCTGCGCACGGCGCTGGACGCCTTCGCCCGCCTTGACGCCAACGCCGCGGGCGGCGTGCTGCGCCAGGACGAGGCGGTGGACGACGAGTTCCGCTCCATCATCCGCCAGCTCATCACCTACGTGATGGAAGACCCGCGCCTGATTTCCCACGCGCTGGAGATGGTGTTCATCGCCAAGGCCATCGAACGCATCGGCGACCACAGCAAGAATATCGCCGAGTATGTGATCTACATGGTCAAGGGCAAGGACGTCCGCCATACCAAGGTCGAGGACATTGAGCGCGAAGTGCTGTCCCAGCACTGAGCGGCGCGGCACCGGTCGATACCGCACGTAGCGCTGTCACAAAGCTTTGCCTATACTTCCGCCGCATGGACGCGGCGTTTCCGTTTGAGCCCCCGACGACCCGACCCTGGCGATACGCAATGCGCGCCTGCGCTGCCGGGTTTATCTGATGGCTGAAGCCGCCCCGATCGCCGCCGTCGACCTCGGGTCGAACAGCTTCCACCTGCAGGTCGCGCGCATCGCCGACGACCAGATCTACCCCCTCGACTCCCTGCGCGCCCCGGTGCGCATCGGCGCCGGCCTGACCAATGACAAGCGGCTCGACGACGACGCGCAGGAGCGCGCGCTCGAATGCCTCAAGCACTTTGGCGAGCGGCTGCGCGGCTTCGATCCACACAACGTCCGCGCCGTCGGCACCAACACCCTGCGCGTGGCGAAGAATGCGGCGGCCTTCCTGAAGAAAGCGCAGTCCGCGCTCGGCTTTCCCATCGAGGTCGTGGCCGGCCGCGAGGAAGCGCGCCTCATTTACCTGGGCGTCGCGCGCGGCCTGCCCTCTTCCACGGCGCGCCGCCTGGTGGTGGACATCGGCGGCGGTTCGACCGAGTTCGTGATCGGGCGCGGCTACAAGCCCGCCAAACTGGAAAGCCTCTACATGGGCTGCGTATCCTACAGCCTGCGTTTTTTCCCGGGCGGCAAGATCAGCAAAGCCGCGATGAAGGACGCAGAGGTTGCCGCGCGCAAGGAAATCGAGCCCATCGTGGCGAGTTTCGGCAAGGGCAACCGGGACGAAGTCTTCGGTTCCTCCGGCACGGCGCGGGCGATTGCGGAGATCTGCCAGCTCAATGGCCTCGGCGACGGCACCGTCACGCCGGCCGCGCTGGACGCCCTGCGCCAGAGTCTGATCCGCGCGGGCGATCTCAATCATCTGGAACTCGAAGGCGTGCGCAGCGACCGGCTGCCGGTACTGCCCGGCGGCATCGCCATCATGCGCGCGGCCCTCTCCGAACTGAAGATCGACCGCATGGCCGTCGCGACCGGCGCCATGCGCCAGGGCATCCTGTGGGACATGGTGGGGCGCATCCGCCATCACGACATGCGGGACATGACGGTCAGCCAGTTCATGAGCCGCTATCACGTGGACGCCAAGCAGGCGCGCCGGGTTGCGGCGCTCACGCTGCAGATCTACGAACAGCTCGCCGAAGGCAAGGGCGAGGAAACGGCGCCGCTGTTCCTCGGCTGGGCCGCCAAGCTGCACGAAATCGGCGTCTCGGTCGCCTACTCGGGCTACAACCGGCACTCCGCCTACATTATCCAGAACGCGGACATGCCCGGCTTTTCGCGGAGCGAGCAGGAACAACTCGCGCTGCTGGTGGCCACGCACCGCCGCTCGCTGCGCCGGTCGCTGCCCCAGATCGAAGCCGCCAGCATCGACCTGCGCGTGGTGCTGGCCTTGCGGCTCGGCGCGCTGTTCTACCGCAGCCGCACGGATGTGCGCCTGCCCGAGATCACCGCCCGGGCCAAGGGCCAGGCGTTCCGGGTGAAGCTCTCGCGCGACTGGCTGAAGCGCAACCCCCTGACCGTGGCCGCCCTGCGCGACGAGGTGGCGGAATGGGATACCGTGGGCTGCGCCCTCGAAATCAAGGTGCTCGACGAAATCCAGGCGCCGGCCGCGCTTGCGGTCGCCGGCTGACCGGAACTCCCCTCCCGGTTACACTGTCCCACTGTTCTACCATCCGCACGGACAAGGCGCCCTTTCCACACCGAAGGCGCCACCAACGAGGAGAGTTCCATGACCCGGAAGTGCCACGCCCGGCATCGCCTGATGCCCGCCGCCGCCCTGCTGCTGACCCTGACCGCCGCCCCTGTCGCACCGGCTGCGGACACCTATCCCGACCGCCCGATCCGCCTGATCACACCCGCCGCGCCGGGCGGCACGACGGACATCCTGGCACGACTGTTCGGCGCCAAGTTGAGCGAGTCGCTGAAGCAGCAGGTCATCGTCGACAACCGCGCGAGCGCCTCCGGCGTGATCGCCGCGGAACTCACCGCCAATGCGCCGCCCGACGGCTACACCCTGTTCGTGCCTTACCACCAGCACACGGTGAATGCGGCGTTGAACCCCAAGCTGCCCTACCACCCGGTGAACAGCTTCACGCCGATCACGCAGCTCACTTCAGCCGGGCTGATGCTGATCATCAATCCGTCGTCGCCGCCAAAGAACCCGAAGGAATTCGTCGAGTGGACGAAAAGCTTCAAGGGCCCGCTGAACTTCGGCTCTGCGGGCCTGGGCAGCGGCGGCCATCTCGCCGGCGAGCTCTACAACCTGATGACCGGATTGAAGGCGCAGCATATTCCGTACAAGGGCACGGGGCCGGCCATCATCGATCTCATCGGCGGTCAGTACCAGTACAACTTTGCCGGCATGCAGCCCGCCATTACCGCCGTCCGCGGCGGCAAGCTGCGCGGCATCGCCGTCACCACGCCGAAGCGGATCGCGGCCTTGTCCGAATATCCGACGATGGCGGAGGTGATCCCGGGCTTCGAAGTGGTGGGTTGGTACGGCATCGCGGGACCGGCCAAGCTGCCCAAGCCCATTCTCACGAAGCTGAACTTCGAAATCGTCAAGATCCTGAACCAGCCCGACGTGCGCGACCGCATCCTCGCGGACGGCTCGGAACCGGTGGGCAACTCCCCGGAGGTGTTCCGCCAGTACATGCTGGCGGACATGTCCAAGTGGGCGAAGGTGGTGAAGGAGAGCGGGGCCAAACTCGACTGATGCCACTGGGCCGCGCCCTGCCCGGGCGCGGCGGTGGATTGTTTAAACGATATCCGCCGACACGACCGCGCGCACGTAGACCTTCGCGCCGGTCTCGCGGTCGCGGCTGGCGAGCCACCACAGCGCGCCTTTCTTGACGCTCCAGTCCGCGGCCTTGCCGGTGACGGCCAGCGCCGCCGCCTGACCGAGCGTGGGCTGATGGCCGACCACCACCACGGTGCCGTTCTTGTCGGACCAGCCGGCCGCCTTGAGCACATCCTGCGCCGAAGCCCCCACCGCCAGTGTTTCCAGCGTCCGGAACTTGTCCGTCAGCGCGGCAACGGTCTGCTGCGCGCGGCGCGCCGGGCTGGCGAGGATGACGGCGTCCTGCGGCAGACGCGCCTCCAGCCATGCCGCCATGCGCTTGGCCTGACGCAGGCCTTTCGCCGTGAGCTTGCGGTTTTTGTCGGGCTCGCCTTCCTCGGCATCGGCGTGACGCCACAGGATGAGTTCCATGCGCTTTCTCCAGGTTCACGCCGATTATCACGCGTTTTGTGACGTTCTTTCGCCCCCGAGGACAAAGACTGCCGAAATCGGGAAAGGTTCGGGCCAGCGCCCGCGCCTAGGTGCTCCAGTAGCCGGCGCTACGCGCAAAGGCACGCCAGAGGGCGGGCAGGTTCTGCTTTTCGTGGTGCGCCTCGTGTGCGCTCCAGCCCGCCACCAGCGCGCCCGCTTCGCGCAGGGCGCCGCGGCCGAGCCCTGCCGCGGCCAGCAGCGGCATGACCACGGCGGCATCATTGATGGTGCCCAGGGCGTCCTGCAGACGGCCCGCGGCGGCACGGAAAGCCTTGCCCTGCACCTCGTCGAACAGCGGCGCAAAGAACTCCGCCGCGTAGCGCGCTTTCTTGATGGCGATGCGCAGCTGGTGCAATTCCGCATCGGTGCGCTGCGCAAGCTGCCGGGCGCGCTTGCGAACTCGCGCGAGGCGGGCATCGAGCACGCTGCGCGCAAAGGATAGTACCGGGCCGTTCAGTATCTGCTGCGCCTCCGGGGTGGCGGCCCCCACCCAGGCACCGGCGGCCAGCCACGCCGCGAGTTCCAGCTGATACCGCTGCCAGCGCATGGCCGCGACCGACCGCCGGGCAGCAGCGCCACGCGACCGCCGCGTAGCCGCCACCGCCTTCGTCAGCGCGGTCACGGCGCGGTGGCTCTTGAACTGCGCGGCGACGCCGGGCAACCGCTCGGTTTCGAACACATCCCAGTCGCGGGCGGCCCCCAGTGTGGCGGCGAGACGCCGCAGTTCCACCAAGTGCGGAGCGGTCTCCACCGGCGGCAGCACGCCCTTGAACAGCGAAAAAGCCGACCGCAGCCGGCGCGACGCGACCCGCATCTGGTGCAGGTATTCGTGATCGGCATCCGCCAGCATGCCGTGCTGGTTCGCCTGCAACTGCGAGAGGCAGGCGAAGGCAATGAGTCGGTAGGCCTCCAGCACGGACATCCGCGGCAGCAGCGCTGCGGCCACCGCCTTCACCGGTGCCTCGGCGCCGGCGCCGAGCAAGCCGTAGCCGCGGGCGGCCTTCGACCGCAGTTCGATCCTGAACGGCACCCCCGGCGTCAGCGCCAGCGCGGCCTCGAACAGCCGCCACGGCGGACCGGACTTGAGTTCGAGTTCCAGCTCGGACAGGGCCTCGACGCGATCGCCGCTCTTGACCGCGCCGCGGTCGAAACAGATCTCCACCACCACGTCCGGGGCGGGCGCGATCAGCAGGGACAGCCGTTCGAAATCGGTGACGAACGCCGGCTTTAGTTGCGCGCGCAGCCCGGGCGCGGCGAACACGGCCGCCAACGCAGGGTCGGTAATCGCATCGAAATCGGCGAGCGGGCCCGCCACCGGCGACTCGACCTCGCCGCGCTCGTGCAGCCCGGCGTTGATGCCTCCGCCCCACTTGATCGTCTGCATCCAGCGCATGCCATCGCGCCGCAACCGCAGGGCCACGCCCTGGCGCTGCAGCGCGCCGTCCGGCGTGTCGTAGTAAACGGTGTACAGGCGCCGGCGCGCGCGGCGACCAGCGCCACGGCCGCGCGCGAGTACGGGCGAGCGCTCGAGCGCGGCGAGGTGCCGCGGAGCGATCGCAAGCTTGAGTTCGATTTCGCGCGACATGGGGAGCGGGGGCTGCGGCCGCAGTGTAATCAATGCACGTCCACGGCATCTACCGTGCGCGGCAACGGAAATGGGGACGGGCGCGGGGTCTGCCTAGTGACTCGCCGGCCGCAGCGTCAGCTCGCCCAGCAGTTGCACCTGGGACTGGTGGCTTTTGCCGCGCGCGCCGCGCTTGCGCTGGAAACTGCCGTCGGATTGCATTTCCCACGCATTGTCGGCGGCCGCGAGATGGACCTTCAGGCCCTCGCGGATGACGCGGGCGCGGATGTCCGGATCAAGCACCGGAAAGCAGACCTCGATGCGGCGGAAGAAGTTGCGGTCCATCCAGTCGGCGCTCGCGAGGTAGGTGTCCTCCGCGCCGCCGTTCCAGAAATAGAACACCCGCGAGTGCTCGAGGAAGCGCCCGAGCACCGAGCGCACGCGGATGTTCTCCGAGATTCCCGGCACGCCCGGCTTCAACGCGCAGACCCCGCGCACGATGAGGTCGATTCTGACGCCCGCCTGCGAGGCCTCGTAGAGCGTGGCGATGATCTCGGGCTCGAGCAGGGAATTCATGCGGGCGATGATCTGCCCCTTGCGGCCGGCTTTCGCTTCTTTCGTCTCGTTCTGGATCGCGCGCTTCAAGCGCGACTGCATGGTGAACGGCGACTGCCACAGGTGCTTCAGCTTCATCGCCTTGCCAAGCCCGGTGATCTGCATGAAGACCTCGTTCACGTCGGAACAGATCTCCTCGTGGCAGGTCAGCAGGCCAAAGTCCGTGTACAGACGCGCCGTGCGCGAATGGTAATTGCCGGTGCCGAGGTGGCAGTAGCGCCGCAGTCGGTCCTCCTCGCGCCGCACCACCATCGCGAGCTTGGCATGGGTTTTGTGGCCGACGACGCCGTAGACGACGTGGGCGCCGGCCTCCTCCAGCCGCTGCGCCCAGTTGATATTGGCCTCCTCGTCGAAGCGCGCCATCAGCTCCACAACGACCGTGACGGCTTTGCCGTTGCGCGCCGCATGGATGAGCAGCTCCATCATCTCCGACTGCGCGCCGACCCGATACACCGTCTGCTTGATCGCCACCACCTGCGGATCGTGCGCCGCCTGCTGGATGAACTCGACGACCGGCAGGAAGGACTCGTAGGGCTGGTGCAGCAGGATGTCGCGCTCGCGGATGGCGTCGAAGATCGTCGCGTGCGCCTTGATCCGCGCCGGGTAGGCCGGCACGAAGGCAGGAAACTTGAGGTCGGGACGCTCGACGCGGTCCGGCACGGTCGCGAGCCGCACGAGGTTCACCGGGCCGTTGACCTGGTAGAGATCCTCCGCGTCGAGCCCGAACTGCTGCAGCAGGTACTCGGAGACGTGCGGCGGGCACAGATCGGCGACTTCCAGGCGCACGCTGTCGCCGTACTGGCGCTGGGACAGGTCGCGCTGCAGCGCCTTGCGCAGACTTTTCAGCTCTTCCAGCTCTTCCTCGTCGATGTAGAGATCGCTGTTGCGCGTCAACTGGAACTGGTAGCAGCCGCGTACCGTCATGCCGGGGAAGAGCTCGCCGACGTGCGCGTGCAGGATCGACGACAGGAACACGAAACCGTGCTCGCACTCGGCGATCTCCGCGGGCATGGTAATAACCCGCGGCAGGATGCGCGGCGCCTGCACGATCGCCATGCCGGAGTTGCGGCCAAAGGCGTCCTTGCCCTCGAGTTCGATGGCGAAATTGAGACTCTTGTTGAGCAGGCGCGGAAAGGGGTGGGCGGGATCGAGTCCCAGCGGTGTCAGCACGGGCATGGCCTCGCGCTCGAAGTAGCTCGCCACCCAGGCTCTCTGCGCGTCGGTCCAGCCCGGGCGCCGCAGGAAACGGATGCCGTGTTCGGCAAGCCGCGGCAGAATCTCTTCGTTGAGGACGCGATACTGGCGGTCGACGAGTGCGCGCACGCGCTCGTGGACTTCCTTGAGCACCTGCTTCACCGGCATGCCGTCGGGACCGGCGGGCGCGTTCTCCTCGACCGCCGCCTGCAGGCCCGCCACGCGGATCTCGAAGAACTCGTCGAGGTTGGAATCGACGATGCTGACGAAGCGCAGGCGCTCCAGCAGCGGGATCTCGGGATCCTCGGCGAGCTCCAGCACACGCCCGTTAAATTCGACCAGCTGCAACTCGCGGTTGAGCAGGAGTTCGGCGGGCACGACGGATTTGCGCATCAGCATGACGGTAACGCCGGTGCCCGGCGGATCGCGAGCAGCGGGCCGGCCGCGACCGGACTAGGGCTTCGCGGGCGGCACGTAGCCCTGGGCCTGGTCGGCGCCGGTGCCGAAAAAGTGCTGTTCCATCTGCTGGGCAAGGTAGTCACGGGCTTTCTTGTCGGCGAGGCTCAAGCGGTTCTCGTTCACCAGCATCTTCTGATGCTCGAGCCACTGCTTCCACGCTTCCTGGGAAACGTTTTCGTAGATGCGCTGGCCCAGGGGCCCCGGGTACGGCGGGAACGCGAGCCCTTCGGCTTCACGCCCGAGCTTGACGCACTTCACCATGCGAGCCATGCGGGTGCTTTCTGCGATGAGGGAGACTAGGGGGATATTGTGACGGTTTCGTGATCGACGGTGATCGGTGACCGGGGCGGCAGTATAGCGAGATCAGGCCGGACGGGCCGCCTTGCGCAAATCCGGCGAAGGCTGGCCGAACAGGTAGCCCTGCACGCTGTCCACGCCCATCTCGCGCAGCATGTCGAGCGTGGCGCGGTCTTCCACCCCCTCGGCGATGGTCACCTTACGCAGCCCGCGGGCGACGGACACGATGGCCCGCACGAATACCTGGTTGTCGTGCGTGGCCGGCAGGTCGCGGATGAACAGCGCGTCGATCTTCACCGCATCGGCCTCCAGGTGCTTCAGGTAGGCGAAGGACGAAAACCCGGTGCCGAAATCATCGAGGCAGACGTGGCAACCGGTCTGGCGGAGCGCCTCGATGAAGCGCCGGGCGTCGTGCAGATCGGATACCGCCGAGGTCTCCGTGAGTTCCACCAGCAGGCGGCGGGGCTCGACCGCGTGCTGCCGCAGCAGATCGGCGATGTACTTGGGCAAGGTCGGCTCGTCGAACGACCGGCCCGAGATGTTGACCGCGAGCGAGGGCACGTCCGGCCCCGCCGCCAGCGTTTCGATCGACTTGCGGATCACCCAGCGGTCGATGTCGAGGATGCGGCCGCTCTTCTCCGCGTGCGGGATGAACTGGCCCGGCATCAGCAGCGTGCCCGCGGACTCGGGGTCCCGCATGCGCACCAGCACCTCCAGGTGCGACAGCCGCAGATCCTCGGCGGCGAACACGCCCTGGAAATGCAGTTCCATCATGTCGCGCTCGAGCGCGTGGGCCACGCGATGGTTCCATTTGAGGCGCGCCACCATCAGGTTGGAGGCGTTGAGGTCCGCCCGGTAGAGGCGCCAGGCGTTCTTGCCCGCTTCCTTGGCCTGATACATGGCCGTGTCGGCGTGCGCGATGAGTTCCTCGGTGTTCGTCGCCTGCTCGGGGAACACCGCGATGCCGAGGCTGGTCGTGAGGCGCAGGTTCTGGCCCTCGAACTGGAAGTGGATGCGCGCGATCGACGTCACCACCCGCTCGGCCAGCACGCGCAGCATCTCGTCGGTGACGTCCGGCACCAAGATCGCGAACTCGTCGCCGCCGAGCCGGCTGAAGATCTCGTTGCGCCGCACGTTGCCGACCACCTCGCCGGCCACGCGGATCAGCATGGCGTCGCCGGCGCGGTGGCCGAAGGTGTCATTGATGTACTTGAATTCATCGAGGTCGAAGAACAGCAGCGCCACGCGCGCGCGGTTGCGCTCCGCATCCGCCAGCATCCGCGACAGCTCCTCGCTGAAGCGGTGCCGGTTGAACAGCCCGGTCAGCGGATCGCGCTCGGCGAGGTAGGTCAGCTGCTCCGCGGTCTGGCGCTCGAGGGTGACGTCCTCGTAGATCCAGATGTGGCCGACCGGCTGGCCGAACACGTCCTCCACCGGGTGGCAGGCCTGGGTGAGCAGCCGGCTGTCGGCAAAGCGGATTTCGTAGCGCGCCGGCACCCGCCCGTCGACATCGAGCGCCAGCACGAAGGGCAGTTGCTCCTCGGGCCGCGCGAGCACGGCCTCGCACTGCGCGAGCGCCTCCGCCGGCTTGGCGCCGACCAGGTTCGCGCCGGGCGGCACGCCCCAGACGCGCGCGAAGGCCGGGTTGGAATACACGATGCGGCCGTCGTTACCGACGAACAGGATGCCGAAGTCCATGGCGCCCAGCAGCGCGGACAGCCGCGCATGCTCGGCGCGCGCCTGCTCCAGGTACTGGCGCTGCACGACCTGCGCGTTGCGCAGCTCCGCGACGGTGGCCGCCAGGCGCTGCTCCGCCTCGCGCCGCTGCGTGACGTCGCGGATGGAGATGCGGATGCCGAGATACTCGCCTTTCGTGTCGAAGATGGGCCGCCAGTCCGCGGCCGCGAACAGCTTACTGCCGTCCTTGCGGTGCGCGCGGAACTCGTAGTCCTGCCCGGTGCCCCCGCGCAGCGCCCGGCGGATCTGCTTGACGGTGCGCGGCGCATCCTCGGGCTCGACGAACTGCACCGGGAAGTTGTCCATCAGCAGGCACTCGTCCGGCGTGTAGCCGAACACGTCGTACGCGCGCGGATTGATCCAGATCAGCTTGCCCTTGGGGTTGATCCACAGCTCGGTGTCGTAGCTGTAGTCCGCGATCGCATGGAACTTGGCCTCGCTTGCCTGGAGCGCCGCGAGCCGCGCGTGCAGCGACTGTGCCATCAGGTTGAAGGCGCGCGTCAGGCGCCCGGCCTCGTCCAGGCTTTCGACCGGCAGCGTGACGTCGAGATTCCCCTCGGCCATGCGGTCGACGGCGCGCGTGAGGCGCTCGAGGCGCCGCGTCAGCAGGTACGCCACGGTGGCGGTCAGCAATACCGATACGAGCAGGGTAAAACCGCCGATCAGCAGCGCGTCGCGGATCAGTTCGTCGCGGGCCACCTGCAGGAAGGTGGTGGCAACGCCAAAGCGCAGCTCCCCCAGCGGCCGGTCGTCGCCGTCGATCATCACGCTCGTGTCGAAGCGACCGCGCCGCGCGGCGAGGTCGCCGGTGATTTCTGCGGCAGGGGTCGGCAACGCGACGGACCCGTCCCAGCCCGACGCCGCGATCTGGCGGCCCGCGGCGTCGAAGAGCACGAAGTAGGTGAGTCCGGTGTTCGCGCGCAGCCGGTCGAGTGCGACGCGCGCCCGCGCGTGGTCGCCGCGTTCCAGCAGTGGCCGCAGGGCCGCCGCGAGCAGCTGCTTTTCTTCCTGCAGGCGCTGCTCGGTGCGCTCGAGCAGCTTGTCGTCCATCAGGCGCACACTGTTCCACGTCAGCAGGGTCAGCATCGCCGCCTGCAGCACGGTGGCGGCGAGGAACAGCTTGAACGACAGCGACAGGAACGGTTGGATTTTCAAGCGGCGGCAGGGGGATGGGCAGACACGCGCACGGAGGGGGCGACAGCAGTCTAGAGCCGCTTGATCAGCACCACGGAATTGCGCTGGTAGTTGTAGAGCTGCTGCTTCTTCTGCGGCAGCGCCGACGGCCCGGCCTCCTCGAAGCCACGCTCGACGAACCACTGTTCGGCGCGGGTCGTCAGCACGAACAGCTGCTTGATGCGGTAGCGCCGCGCGCGCGCTTCGATCGCCTGCACCAGACGCTCACCGCCACCGCCGCCGCGAAAATCCGGGTGCACCGCGAGACAGGCCAGTTCGGCCATGGCCGTGCCCTCGAAGGGATAGAGCGCGGCGCAGCCCACCAGCAGCCGGTCGTGCTCGAGCACCACGAAGCGCTCGACTTCGCGCTCGAGCAGTTCGCGCGAGCGCTTGACCAGGGTACCGTCGGATTCCAGCGGCTCGATCAGGCGCAGGATGCCGCCGATGTCCTCGATCTTGCCCGCGCGCAGCTTTTCCAGCGGATCCTGGGTGAGCATGGTACCCACGCCGCGGCGGGTGAAGAGTTCCAACAGCAGCGCGCCGTCGGTACGGCCCGACACCAGGTGCGCGCGCTTGACGCCGTGGCGGCAGGCCAGCACTGCCTTGGGCAGGTACTGCGTGACGTCCGAGGTCAGGTCACGGTCGCGCGTGAGCAGGCGCTCGGCTTCGGTGCAGGTCAGTTCGCGCTTGAACTCCTTGCGCTTGCCGGCTGTGACGCCCGGCGTATCCATCAGGAACACGAGCTTGTCGGCCTGCAGGGCCACCGCCGTCATCGACGCCACGTCCTCCAGCGCCACGTTGAAGATCTCGCCCGTCGGCGAGTAGCCGAGCGGTGACAGCAGCACGACTTCGCCGTCGTCCAGCCGGCGCCGGATCGCGGGGGCGTCGATCTTGCGGACCTCGCCGGTGTGCTGCAGGTCGGTGCCGTCCACCACGCCCATCGGCTTGGCGGTGACGAAATTGCCCTGCGCCACGCGGATGTCCGCGTTGGCCATCGGCGAGTTGGCGAGTTCCATGGAGAGCAGCGCCTCGATTTCGATGGCGAGGCGCCCGCTGGCCTCCTTGGCGCAGGCCAGCGCCACGTCGTCCGTCACGCGCAGGCCGCGCACGCTGCGCGTGCGGTGCTTCAGCTGCTTTAGCCGCGCGTCGATCTGCGGGCGGGCGCCGTGGACCAGCACGAGACGCACCCCCAGACTCGCCAGCAGGCCGAGGTCATGGGACAGGGTGACGAAGGGCCCGTTGGCCACCACGTCGCCGCCAAAGGCGACCACGAAGGTGCGGCCGCGGAACGCGTGGATGTAGGGAGCCGCGGCACGGCACCACTGAACGAAGGTATCGGGGGACAGGCGCGCCATTCGCGTCGGCGTCTCGTTCTTCAGGAGGAAGGTATCGCCGGCAATGATAGGCGAGAATGGCCCGGGGCGGAACGCGCGCGGCTCCGCCGCGCCGGCGTGGGCTAAAAGTCGCCCCAGCGCGCGTGGATGGCCGCCAGCGCCGCCAGCGCTGCCGTCTCCGTCCGCAGCACGCGGGGGCCGAGCCGGACCGCCTCGAAACCCGCGCGCGCCAGCAGTGCGCGTTCGGCGGCGTCGAACCCCCCTTCCGGCCCGACGGCCAGAAGCGCGCTTGACACGGACGCCAGCGCCGACAGGCGCCGCGGGGCAGCGGGCGCCAGGGTCAGCCGGGCCACACCGTCCACCGGGCCCAGCCCCGCCAGCCAGGCGGCCGGCGCTGCGATCGCCCGCACTTCCGGCACGGTGTTGCGGCCGCACTGTTCGCAGGCCCCGGCCACGACTTGGCGCCAGTGTTCCATGCGCCGCTCGGCGCGATCGCCGGTCAGGCGCACCACGCTGCGGGCAGTGGCCAGGGGCTGCAGCACGGCTACGCCCAGTTCCACCGCTTTCTGCAGGGTGTAGTCCATGCGCTCCCCGCTCGAAATCCCCTGCGCGAGCGTCACCCGTACCGGCGCTTCGCACTCCACCGCCCGGTGCGAACCCACCGCCACGCGAACACGGGCGCCGTCCACGCGGACGATGCGGCCCGCGTACTCGCCACCGGTCCCGTCAAACAGCGTGACTGCCGCGCCGGCGGCCAGCCGCAGCACGCGCGCCGCGTGATGGCCGGCCGCCGCCGGCAGGTCGACTTCGGCGCCGGAGGCGAGCACCGGCGGCACGTGAAAACGCGCACGGCTTTCGGCGGGCGATTCAACGTTCGTGCCCATGCTAGAATTTTCGCACAAGAAAGCGGCACCGCAGGCCTTTCGGCATAACGCCACCGCTGTTCACCCGCCGCCCGTCTCTCCTCTTTCTTCTCCCGTCTCTCGCTTTCTTCCCAACAGGTGACGTTCTGAAGATCCTCATCCTCGGCGCCGGCCAGGTCGGCTCCAGCGTCGCCGCCAACCTGTGTTCCGAGGCCAACGACATCACGGTCATCGACACCGACGGGGCGCGCCTGAAGTCATTGCAGGACCGCCTCGACCTGCGCACGGTCGTCGGCAATGCCGCGCATCCCGCCGTGCTGGAACGCGCCGGCGCGCGCGACGCCGACATCCTGCTCGCCGTCACACAGAGCGACGAGACCAACATGGTTGCCTGCAAGCTGGCGGCGACGATGTTCAACATCCCGACCAAGATCGCGCGTATCCGGGCGGCCGACTACCTGTCGCACCCGGAGATTTTCGCCGCCGACAACTTCGCGGTGGACCTCGCGATCTGCCCCGAGCAGATCCTCACCGACAACATCGTCAAGCTGATCGAGTTTCCGGAGGCCCTGCAGGTGCTGGAGTTCGCGCAGGGTCTGGTGAGTCTGGTGGCGACGCGCGCCTTCCACGGCGGCCCGCTGGTCGGGCACGAGATCGAATACCTGCGCAAGCACATGCCGCAGATCGACACCCGCGTGGCTGCCATCTTCCGCCACGACAGCCCGGTGAATCCGGAAGGCAAGACGGTGATCGAAGCGGGCGACGAGGTCTTCTTCATCGCCGCTACCCAGAACATCCGCACCGTAATGCGCGAGCTGCGGCGCATGGACAAGCCGGTCAAGCGCGTCATGATCGGTGGCGGCGGCAACATCGGCCGGCGGCTCGCACGCGCGCTGGAAAAGAACTACGAGGTCAAGATCATCGAATACAGCAAGGCCGGCGCGGAACGCCTCGCCGCCGAGCTCGACCGTGCCCTCGTGCTGGCGGGCGACGTCACCGACGAAGAGCTGCTCGCACAGGAAAATGTGTCGGAAATGGACGTCTACTGCGCGCTCACCAACGACGACGAGAACAATATCATGTCGGCGCTGCTCGCCAAGCGCCTCGGCGCACGCAAGGTGATCGCCCTGATCAACCGCTCGTCCTACGTCAATCTGCTGCAGGCCGGGCAGATCGACATCGCCATTTCACCGGCGCAGGCCACCATCGGCACCCTGCTCGCACACGTGCGCCGCGGCGACTGCGAAGCGGTGCACAGCCTGCGGCGCGGGGCGGCCGAAGCGCTGGAGCTGATCGCCCACGGCGACCGCAAATCCTCGCGGGTGGTCGGACGCCGCGTCGAGGAGCTGGACCTGCCCAAGGGCGTGACCCTCGGCGCCATCGTGCGGCGCCGCGCGGACAAGCCGGCCACCCCGGAGGCCGCATTCGACGCCCGCGACTACGAGGTGCTGATCGCCCACCACGACACCCTGATCGAGGCCGAGGACCACGTGATCGTGTTCGCGACCAGCAAGCATCTGGTGGCCAAGGTCGAGAAGCTGTTCCAGGTGGGACTCGGCTTCTTCTGACGCCGCGGCGGCCGCCGGCCGCCTTCCGATATGTTCCGCACCCTCGCCGTCATCCACCCGCTCGCGCTGATCGTGATGATCTTCAGCGTGACGATGCTCGCGCCGCTCGGCGTGTCCTGGTACTACGGTGACGGCGCGGAAGCGATCTACGACGAGGCCTTCGCGTTCACCTTCGGCGCCGGACTCATCACCTGGCTGTTGACGCGCCGCCACCGGCGGGAGCTAGCCCCGCGCGACGGCTTCCTGCTGGTGACGCTGGTGTGGACCGTCCTGCCCGCCTTCGCGACCATCCCTCTGCTGCTGTACCTGCCGGGACTGTCCTTCACCGACGCCTATTTCGAAACGGTGTCCGGCATCACCACCACCGGGGCAACGGTTCTGTCCAACCTCGACGCCCTGCCGCACTCGATCAACTTCTGGCGCTGCCAGCTTGTGTGGCTGGGCGGCATGGGACTCATCGTGCTGGCGGTGGCGATCCTGCCCATGCTGGGCGTCGGCGGCATGCAGATTTACAAGGCGGAAACGCCCGGGCCGATGAAGGACACCAAGCTGACGCCGCGCATCGCGCAGACCGCCAAGGGCCTGTGGCTCATCTACTTCAGCATTACGGCCGCCTGCCTGATCGCCTACCGGCTCGCCGGTATGAGCTGGTTCGACGCGGTCTGCCACGCTTTCACCACCATGGGACTCGGCGGGTTCTCGACCCATGACGCGAGCTTCGGCGAGTTCAATTCGGTCGCCATCGAAATCGTCACCATCGTCTTCATGCTGGTGGCCGGCATGAACTTCGCCACCCACTTCACGGCCTGGCGCGAGAAGAGCCCACGCGCCTACCGCGCCGACCCCGAGGCGGGCATGTTCGTTTTGGTCTGCCTCGGCGGCAGCCTGGCGATCGCGCTGTTCCTGCTGGCCAAGGGGATTTATCCGGATTTCTGGACTGCGCTGCGCTACGCGACCTTCAACACGGTTTCGATCGCCACCACCACCGGTTTCGCCAACACCGACTACAACCAGTGGCCGATCTTCGCGCCCATGCTGATGCTGCTGTTGTGCTGCTTCGCGTCCAGTTCGGGATCGACCGGCGGCGGGATCAAGATGGTGCGGGCCGAACTGCTGGTGCGCCAGGGCCTGCGGGAGATGACCCGCCTGCTGCACCCACAGGCGCAGGTACCGGTGAAGCTCGGCGGCGCGGTGGTGCCCAACCAGATCGTCTACGCGGTGCTCGCCTTCATGTCGCTGTACGGCGCGTGCATCATCGTCATGACCTTCCTGCTGATGGCCTCGGGGCTCGATGCGGTGACCGCGTTCTCCGCCGTGATAGCAACCATCAACAACACCGGCCCCGGCCTGAACGAGGTCGGCCCGGCGACCACCTACGCGTCGCTCACCGATTTCCAGACTTGGGTCTGCACCGTCGCCATGCTGGCTGGCCGGCTGGAACTATTCACCCTGTTCATCGTCCTGACGCCCGCGTTCTGGCGCAAGTGACAGGGGGACCGGCCGCTGTCCCGCATCCCGCTGCGGTCGGGCGGGCGTCTGTGCGGTACCGGTGCCCTCGGTGCCGCTCTCGTCGCAGTCGGCTGCGCCCGACAAGGCAAGCGCGATGCCAGGCGCCGGCAGTATCGTCATGCCTGCGCTGCCCGTGCACAGCGTGCTCGCCACCGTGCCGTTGGGCGCTCGCGGAACGCTGGCGGACTGCGTGAAGAGCAGATTGTAGAGGCTGGGGGACGCCGGCGACGTCACCGTCAGCACGCCGTTCACGTAGGTGATCGTGTAATTGACCGATGTCTGCCCGGAAGGCGTGATCGGGTAGGTGCCCCCGGGCGAACCCAGGTTGGCCGGCGTGGTGAACACCAGCGCCCCACCCAACACGCCGGGGTTTTCGCCGTTGACGAAGCCCGTGTAGGTCGCCGTGAACGGCGGGTTCGGGTCGCCGATCGGCCGGGACTTGTCGTCGGCGCGGACCGACAGCGGCGCCGGGTTCACGGTCAGCAAGCCGGTGGAACTGTAGCCGAAGCCGTAGCCGGTCGTGGGCGCCACCGTGCCGGCGACCACGTTGATCGCATACGGCGAGCCCGCGACGCCCGCGATGTTGATGGCTCCGGCCGAGGTGAGCAGCGGCGCACCCGTGAACACGTTGAGCGCGGTGTCGGCCGTGAACACCGCCGTGCCGCCCCACACGTTGTTGATGAAGCCCGTCACCGAATAGTTCGCCTGCAGCGGCACCGTCACGTCCTGGCCGTAGGTCTTGGTCAGGTCGAGCGAGGTGATCGTCAGCACGGGCGCCAGGCTGAACACGTAGCGGTTGCCGCCGTAGCCGGCGAGCGACGCCGGGGGATTCGCGCCGTAGGTCGCGTTCCAGATCGCCTGCTGGCCGCTCGCCAGGCCGCCGAAGGTGTTGAGCGCAGGATCGACCGAGTAGACGAGCCAGCGGCCGGCCGGCGTGGACAGCGCGCCGCCGCCGGCGAAGTTCACGAAATTGCCGCCTTGCGCGGCGAGCACGATCGCGTCGCCCGCGCCGCCCGCGGAGATCACTCCGTTGAGCGACAGGTTCCCGGTGGCCGTCGCGAGCACCGTGCCGGCGGCGCTTACCGTTCCGAGCGACAGGGCGTTGATGTCGTTCACCGTCACGCTGCCGCCGGAGGTGATGGCGACGGCGCCCGTGAAGTCGTTGGCGCCGCCCAGCGTGACGCTGCCCGGCGCGGTGAGCGTCGAGCTGCCCGCGACATTCAGCGCACCCGACTGCGTGATCGTGCCGCCGGAGGTCACGACCAGGTTGCCGCCGGCGTTCAGCGTCGCGGCCGGCAGGTTGACCACCGGCGCGTTCTCCAGCGTGAGCGTCAGGTTGCGCAGGTTGATCAGGCCGCCCAGCGCGGGCACGTTGGCGCCCACGGTCGTGTTGTGCAGGTTCAGGTCGCGCACGTTGGCGCCGCCGCTGATGGTGACGAGGCCCGTCAGCACGTTCGCCGCGGACAGCACGATGTCGCTCGTCGGCGCCGTCACCGTGAAAGTCGACGTGCCGCCGACCGTGAGCGGCCCGGTCTGGCTGATCGAACCGCCCGCCGTCACAACCAGATTGTTGCCGATGCCCGAGGTGGCCAGCACGAGAGCGTTCGTGTCGGTAATGGTGACGTCGTTCGCGCCGCTGTTGTTCAGCGTCACGACACCCTGGAAGTCGTTGCCGGCGTTGTCGAGCGTGATCGCGTTCGCGCCTGCGCCGAGGTTCGTCGTGCCTGTAACCGTCAGCGGCCCGCTCTGCGTCACCGCCCCCGCCGCCGTGCCGGCCAGCGCACCGGTCACGGTGGTTGCGCCGAAGGCTAGTGTCGTCGAGGTCGTGGTGAGGTTGCCGGAGGCGCCGGACACGGTAAGCCCGCCGCCCGCGGACAGCGTGGTCGCGCCGGTGTTGAGCACCGCGGTGAGCGCGTTGACGTCGCTGACCTGGGTGGTGCCGCCGGTGAGGGTGGCCACGCCCTGGAAGTCGTTGGCGCCGTTCGTCAGTGTGATGGCATTGGCACCGGCGTTGATGTTGGCAGTGCCGGACACTGCCAGCACGCCGCTCTGGGTCACCGCACCGCCGGCGGTCACGGCCAGCGCGCCCGCCACGGTGGAGGCGCCGAGGTCGATGCCGTTGGTATCGACCAGCGTCACGTTGTTGGCGCTCGTCACAATGACGGTGCCGAAGTTGTTGCCGGCGTTGGCCAGCGTCGCGTTGCCCGCGCCGGTATCCAGCGTCAGCGTGCCCGCAGTCGCGGTCACCGCGCCGGTGGCGAGCACGTTGCCGCCCGCGGTGGTGCGCAGCGTGGTGGCGCCGGCGGTCGTCACGGCGTCGTTGTAGGTCTGATCGGCAGTGGTGCGGACGAGGCCGCCGTTGATCAGCGTCGTGCCGCCCGCGTTGGTCGTCAGGCTGGTCAGGGCCGTAGTGCCGCCGACCGCGCCGCCGAAGGTGGTCGTGCCGGTGCTGTTCACCGTCAGGGTCTGGGCGCCATCTACCGTGCTGCTGAACATGACGTTGCCGGCGCCCGCGTCGAGCACGGTGTTCGCACCCAGCGTCACCGCACCGCCATAGCCCTGCGTGCCGGTGGTCTGCACCAAGGTCGTGTTGATGCTACTCGTGCCCGTGACCTGCAGGCCCGTCAGCGCGGCGCCGCCGCCGACCTGCCCGTTGAACACCCCGTTGCCCGTTACTGTCAGCGCCTGCGCGCCATCGACGGCTGCGTTGAACGTGACCGTCGCGCCCTGCAGGTTGGCATTCGCGCCCAGCGCAACCGCCCCGTCGTAGGTTTGCGCGCCGGTGGTGCGGATCGCCGTCGTGTTGATGCCGCTGGTGCCCGTGACCAGCAGGCTGGTCAGCGCGGTGTCCGTGCCGACTTGGCCGTTGAACACGCCGTTGCCGGTCACCGTCAGCGCCTGCGCGCCATTCACGGTGGCGCCGAAGGTCACGGTCGAGCCTTGCAGGTTGGTGGCGGCGCCCAGCGTCACGGCATCGTTGTAAGTCTGCGTGCCGGTCGTGATCACCGAGCCGCCATTGATGGCCGTCGTGCCGCCGGCGTTGGTGGTCAGACTGGTCAGGGCCGTGCCGCCGCCGACCGCGCCGGCGAAGGTGGTCGTGCCGGTGGTATTCACTGCCAGCGTTTGCGCGCCGTTCAGCGTGCTGTTGAACAGGATGGCGCTGCCGCCGGTGGAGGCCAGCGTCGTGCCCGCGCCCAGCGTGACTGCGCCGTTGTAGGTCTGCGCGCCGGTCGTGGTGACCGTGCCGCCATTCAGGGCGGCGGCATCATTCAGCAACACCGTCGTGGCGTTGATCGCGCCGCCGACCGTCACGGTGCCGTCGGCGTTGGTGGTCAGCGCGTTCAACGCCCGCACGCCGCCGATCGCGCCGGCGAAGGTCGTGGCGTTGCCGCCGTTGGAATTGGCGGCCAGGCTCCAGGTGCCGAACAGATCCGAGTTGACCGTGGAACCGAAGGCGATCGAGGTGGCGTTCAACGTGGTGTCGCCGCACAGCGTCACGGCGCCCGCTAAGGCTATGGCGCCGGCGCCCGTGCCGAAGGTGCCGCACAGGCTGACGTTCAGCTCGTTGATGTTGAGCACGTTGGCGCCGATCGGGCCGCGCAGCAGCACGGTGCCGGGCATGTCCGTGGTCAGCACATTGATGCCGGTGATGAGGTTGGCGCCGCTGCCGTCGAGCGTGGTGAGCCCGGCGGTGTTGATCGTCAGGTCCTGCGTGCCGGTGCCGGAGACGTTGGTGACCGTGATGTCGCCCGCGCCGGTGCTGGTCAGCGTGGCGTTGCCGCCGAGCGTCAAGAGCCCGCTCTGGGTGATGTTGTTCACCGCGGTCACGACGTACGTGCCGGTCGGATTGGACGTGCCGAGCACGATGCTGTTGATGTCGTTCAGCGTGACGTTGTTGCCGCTGACCACCGCGACGGTGCCGAAGTCGTTGGTCCCCGCCAGCGTGATGTCGTTGGCCACACCCGCCGTAAGCGTCGTGGTGCCCGGCACGGTGACGGCGCCCGCGCCCTGCGTGATGCCCGCGCCGGTCAGGTTGGCGCTGCCGGCATTGACGTTGGCGCCGATCGCCAGCGCGCCGCCCGCGGTCGTCAGCGTGAGTGCGCCACCGGTGGTGTTGACCGCGCCCGTCACGTTCAGGCCGCCCGCCGCGTCGTTCAGCGACAGTGCGCCGTTGGTCGTGAACGCGCCGAGGTTGGTGATGGTGTTGGCCTGGTTCAGCGTGGTGGTAGTACCCGCGCTGCCCGTGAGCGTGCCGGCGGACACGATGCCCGCACCCTGCGTGATCGCACCGCCCGCCGTCAGCGTGAGCTGGTTGGCCGCGGTGACGTTGTTGCCGAGGCTGATCGCGTTGCCGCCGTTGGCGGTCAGCGCCACGTCGTTCGCGCCCGTCACCGTGCCGGTCGTCACCGCCAGCGCGCCGCCGGTGGTGGTGATCGCGAGCGTGCCCGCGCCGGCATTGTTGACCGCGCCGGTGACGTTAAGCCCGCCGCCCGCGTCGTTGAGGCTGAAGCCGCCGTTGCTGATGAAAGCGCCGAGGTTGCCCACCGCATTGGCCTGGCCCAGGCTCACCGTCGAGACGGCGCTGCCGCTCAGCGTGGCCGCCGACAGCACGCCGGCGCCTTGCGTGATGTTGCCGGCGGAGGTCAGCGTGACGTTGCCGGTGGTATTGCCCAGGTTCGCGCCGAGCGCGATATCGCCGCCGGCGGTCGTGATCAGGATCGTGTTGCCGGTACCCGCCGTGTTGACCGGGCCCGACACCGTCAGCGTGCCGCCGGCGAGCACGGCGTAGGTGCCGGCCCCGGCGGCGCCGTTCGCGACGCCGGCAATCGTGTTCAGGGTGACGGCGTCCGCCTCGCTCACGAAGACACCGCCGCTTGCGGTGGCGCGCGCGGCCAGAGTCGTCGCCGCCGTGTTCACGCGCAGCAGCGCCGTTCCCACACCGGTCGCGCTGTCGAGCACGACGTTGTTGCCGGTGAGGACCCCGGCGCCGCCGGTGATCGCCGTGCCCGACGTGAGCCGCAGGTCGTCGGTCGCGTTGCCCAGGTTGGCGTCCACCACGATCGCGCCCGCCGTGGAGGTCAGCGCCACGCTCTGCGCGGAACCGGCCGTCGTCAGCACGATGCGGCCGGTGTTGAAGCCGTTGGCCTCAATGACCGTGATGTCACCCGCAGCACCCGCGCCGCCACTCGTCAGCGCGAGGGTGCCGGTCGTGTTGGTGTTGACCGCGGTGCCGGTGCCGATGCCGCCAGCGGTCGCGGTGAGAGTCAGGTTGTCCGCCGTCGCCGTGCCCGCGCCGCCGACGATGTTGCCGTTGGTGGCGATCAGCGCAAGGCTGTCGGTGGCGTTGCCGATGTTGCCGCCGAGTGTCAGCGGGCCCACCGTCGAGGTCAGCGACACCGCCTGCGCGGAGGCGGCGGTTGTCAGCGTGACGTTCGCGGTGTTGAACGCGTTGGCTTCGACGACCGTGATGTTGCCGGCCGCGGCAGCGCCGCCGGTGGTGAGGTTCATCGTCCCGGTCAGGCTGGTCTGCAGCGCGTTGCCAGTGCCGATGCCGCCGGCGGTCGCAGTGGCGACCAGGTTCTGCGCGACCACGTCGTTGCCCGCGCCCGCACTGCCGGCGATGTCGGTGCCTGCGGTCAGCGTCACGGTCGCGGCACCGGTCGACACCCCGGTGCCGGCCTGCGCGAAGATGATCTGGTCGGCTGCGGACAGGGTGATCGCCGCGGCGCCGGTGCCGGCCACGGTATTGCTGATCGTGAGATCGTTGCCCGCGCCCAGCACGGCGACGCTGATCGCGCCGCCGTTGGCGAGGTTGGTCACCGTGCTGCCGCCGCCGAGGTTGAGCGAGCCGGTGTTCTCAATGAACACACCGCCGGAAGTCGCGTTGCTGGCGGACAGCGTCGCGGTCTGGGTGGCGAAGGGATTGGCCGCCGAGCCGATGCCAGTCACGGCCTGAATGTCGAGCGTGCTCGCCGCCACGTCCACGCCAGCCGCGGCGTTGCCGTTGACCGCGCCCGCGGACTTGAGCAGCACGTCGCCGGTCGTGGTCAGCGTGTTGCCGCCGGCGGTGATCGTGGTGCCGGAGATTGTCAGATCCCGCGCGCCCACGTTGACTGCCGACACCGACCCGATGAAAACAGGCCCTGCGGTACGCACCGCCAGCGCGTCTTCGCCAATGACGATGCGATTCGCGGTGATGCTCGTCAACTCGGCCTGGGTCAGGTCCCAGGCCGCGGCGCCGCCCACGCTGACCGCCGTGCCGACGGTGTTCGGCAGCAGGTAGGCGTTGCCGGCACCGGCGTCGAGAGTGCCGGCGAGGCTGAGCACGTCGCCGCGCAGGGTGATGTCGTTGCCGCCCGCGCTGGTCGTGATGCCGGCCGCGCCGACGGTGATGCCCCCGGCGCCCTGCTCGGTGATGGTAAAGCTGCCGGTGGTGTTGCTGCCGCTGACCGACACACCCGCGGCGCGGTTGCCCAGGTAGGCGGCGTTGCCGGCCACCGTGTTGGTCAGTGAGACGACTCTGATGTCGTTGGCCGACGTGGCGAGGTTGATGCCGCCCGCCGCCGTGGCGGTCACGCCATCGGCGGTGAGCACCCCGGTCTGCGTCAGCGCGCCGGCGCCGCCCGCGCCCGCGGTGGCGATGAGCGTGCCGCCGACCGTGGAGGCGGCGAGGATCAGCCCGTTCGTGTCGGTGACCGTCGCGTTGCTTGCGCCCGAGTTCGAGAGCGTCACCGCACCGGTGAAATCGTTGCCGGCGGTGCCAAGCGTGATGGCGTTGCCGCCGGCGGTGAAGCTGGCGGTGCCGGTAACCGTCAGCGCGGCGGCCTGGGTAATCGCGCCGGCGCCCGACGTGGTCGCCGTCAGGTTGCCGCCGACCCCCGTCGCGCCCGTGAAACCGAGGGCGCCGTTCGTGGTCAGCCCCAGGTTGCCGCTGACCGTGGACGCGCCGATGCTGAGCGCGCTCACGTCGTTCAGCGTGACGTTGTTACCCGTGGTAATGGCAACGGTCGAGAAGTTGTTCGCGTTGTCGAGCGTGATGTCGTTGGCAGCGCCCGCAACCAGCGTCGTCGTGCCGGTGACCGCCAGCGTGCCCGCGCTCTGCGTGATCGTGGCGCCCACGCCGCCGCCGGTGTTGACGTTCAGCGCGCCGCCCACCGTCGAAACGCCGGCGAAGTCCACATTGCCCGCCGCCGTGACGCCGAGGTTGCCCGACACCGTCGAGGCGCCCAGCGCGATGCCGTTGGTGTCGACCAGCGTGACGTTGAGCCCGCTGGTGATGATAACGGTCGAGAAGTCGTTGCCGGCACTGTTCAGCGTGATGTTGTTGCCCGCACCCGCCGCCAGCGTCGTCGTGCCGGTGACGATGAGATTGCCGGAATCGGTGATGGCACCGTTGGCCGTAACGTTGAGCGTGCCGCTGATCGTGGAAGCGCCGAGGTCGATCCCGTTGGTGTCCGCCAGCGTGACGTTGTTCGCGCTGGTCACGGCGACCGTGGCGAGATCGTTGCCGGCATTCGCCAGCGACACGTTGCCCGTGCCCGCCGCCAGCGTCAGCATGTTGCCCCCCGCGTTCACCGTGCCCGTCGCGGTGATGGCGCTGTTGGTGGTGGTCAGCGTGGTCGGCGCGCCGAGCGTGACGCTGTCGTTATAGGTCTGCGCGCCGGTGGTGATGACCGCGCCGCCGTTGATGGCCGTGCTGCCGCCGGCGTTGGTGGTCAGGCTGGCCAGCGCGCTGGTCGTGCCCACCGCACCAGTGAAGACCGTGGCGCCGCTGTCGTTCACCGTCAGGCTGCGCGCCATGGCATCCGAGTTCACCGTCGAGCTGAAGGTGATGCCTGCGGCGTTGAGCGTCGTGTTCGCACCCAGCGTGACGGCGCCGCCGTAGGCCTGCGTGCCGGTGGTGGTCACCGTGCCGCCGTTGAGCGCCGCCGGATCGTTGAGGATCACACTCGCCGCGGTGATCGCGCCGCCGACCGTTACCGTGCCGTCAGCGTTGGTGGTTAGCAAGTTCAGCGCGCTGCTGCCGCCGATCGCGCCGGTGAAGGTCGTGGCGTTACCGCCGCTCGAGTTGGCGGTCAGGCTCCACGGGCCAAGGCCGTTGCTGTTGATCGTCGAGCCGAAGAAGATCGAAGTGCCGGCGACCGTGGTGTCGCCGCAGAGCGTCACCGCGCCGGCGAAGGACATGGCGCCGGCGCCGGTGATGGTGCCGCACAGCCCCAAGGTCCCCTCGTTGATGCTGAAGCTGTTGGCGCTGACGGTCGACAGGCTCACGGTGCCAGGCGCGTCAGTAAACAGCGCATCGACGCCCGAGACATTGGTCAGGCTGGAGAGGCCGGCGGTAAAAATGGAGAGATCGAACCCGGCGCCGGTCAGGCCGGTAATAGTGATGTCTCCCGCGGCGGTGGAGGTCAGCGTAGTGTCCGCGCCGAGCGTGACGGTGTCGTTATAGGTCTGGGCGCCGGTGGTGGTGATCGCGCCGCCGTTGAGCACGGTGGTGCCGGCGGCGTCAGTCGTCAGGCTCGTCAGGGCCGTGGTGCCGCCCACCACCCCGCCGAAGGTCGTCGTGCCGCCCGTGTTGACGACCCCATTCGAAGCGCCGTCGAGCGTACTGTTGAAGGCGATCGTCCCACTGCCGGTGCTGGCGAAGGTGCGCGTGCCGCCGCCGGTGAGTATCACCGCGTCATTGAAGGTTTGCGCCCCGGTCGTAGTGACGTTGCCGCCGATATTGGTCGTGCCTCCGGCGTTGGTGGTCAGGCTCGTCAGGGCCGGGCCGCCGCCGCCGCCGACGTCGCCGGCGAAGGTCGTGGCGCCGGTGGTGTTGACCGTCAGGCTGTACGCGAAGAAGATGAACGAGTCCACCGTCGAGCCGAAGGTAATGTCCGCGCCTCCGATCGAGGTGAGCGTCGTGTCCGCATCAAGCCTGACAGTGTTGTTGTAGGTCTGCGCCCCGGAGGTGTTGATCAAGCCACCGCTGAGTAAAGTGTCGCCGGGTGAGTTGATCGTCAGGCTGATCAGGGGCATGGTGCCGCCCACCGCCCCGCGGAAGGTCGTCCTGCCATCGGTGTTGACGACCACGTTCGAAATGCCGTCGAGCGTCTGCCCGAAGGTAATGTTCCCAGAACCCGTGCTGGCAAAGGTGCGCGTGCCACCGCCGATGAGCGTGACCGCGTCGTTGAAGGGTTGCGCCCCAGTCGTAGTGACATCGCCGCCGACGCTGGTCGTCCCGCCGGCGTTGGTCGTCAGGCTGGTGAGTGCGGTGCTGCTGCCGATGTTATCGGCGAAGATGGTGAAGCCGGCGGTGTTCACGGTCAGCGCCTGCGCGCCGTTCACCGTGCTGGCGAAAATGATGTTGCCGGCGTTGAGCACAGTGTCAGCGCCGAGCGTCACTGCGTCGTCAAAAGTCAGCAAGCCGGTGGTAGTCACGGCCCCGCCGTTAAGTGCGGTGGTGCCGCCGGCGTCTGTGGTCAGGCTCGTCAGGGCCGTGCCGCCGCCCACGGCACCGCCGAAGGTCGTCGTCCCGGTGCTGTTGGCCGTCAGGCTGAACGCGCCGTTGACCGTGCCGCCGAAGGTGATGTCGCCCGCGCCGGCGTTCAGTGCAGCGTTGACCCCCAGCGTGACGTTGTCGTTGTAGGTCTGCGCGCCGGTGGTGGTGACCGCGCCGCCATTGAGGGCGGTGGTGCCGCCGGCATTGGTCGTCAGGCTCGTCAGGGCCGTTCCGCCGCCCACGATCCCGCCAAAGGCCGTCGTCCCGGTGCTGTTGGCCGTCAGCCCGAACGCGCCGTTCAGCGTGCCGACGAAAGCGATGTCGCCCGCGCCGGCGTCCAGCACGGCGTTCGCGCCGAGGGTGACGTTGTCGTTGTAGGTCTGCGCGCCGGTGGTCGTGACGCCGGTGGTATTGATAGCAGTCGTACCGCCAGCATTGGTCGTCAGACTCGTCAGGGCCGTGCCGCCGCCCACGATGCCGCCAAAGGTCGTCGTCCCGGTGCTGTTGGCCGTCAGCCCGAACGCGCCGTTCAGCGTGCCGGCGAAGGTGATGTCGCCCGCGCCGGAATTCAGCACGGCGTTCGCGCCGAGCGTCACGTTGTCGTTGTAGGTCTGCGCGCCGGTGGTCGTGATGCCGGTGGTATTGATGGCCGTCGTGCCGCCGGCGTTCGTGGTCAGGCTCGTCAGGGCCGTGCCGCCGCCCACGGCACCGCCGAAGGTCGTCGTCCCGATGCTGTTGGCCGTCAGGCCGAACGCACCGTTGACCGTAGTGGCGAAGGTGATGTCGCCCGCGCCGGCGTTCAGCACGGCGTTGGCCCCCAGCGTCACGTTGTCGTTGTAGGTCTGCGCGCCGGTGGTGGTGAGGCCGGTGGTGTTGATAGCGGTCGTGCCGCCGGCGTCGGTGGTCAGGCTCGTGAGCGCCGTGGTGCCGCCGACGATGCCGCCAAAGGTCGTCGCCCCGCCGGTGTTGACGGCCACATTCGAGGCGCCGTCGAGCGTGCTGTTGAAGGCGATGGCCGCACTGCCTGTGCTCGCGAAGGTCCGTGTGCCGCCGCCGGTGAGCACGACACCGTCGTTGTAGGTCTGCGCGCCAGTGGTAGTGACGTTGCCGCCGACGCTGGTCGTGCCTGCACCCGCGTTGGTGGTCAGGCTGGTGAGTGCCGTGCCACTGCCGACGTTGCCGGCAAAGGTGGTCGCGCCGGTGGTGTTGACCGTGAGGTCAGTCGCGCCGTCCACGGTGCCGTTGAAGCTGAGCGCCGCGTTGCCCGTGCTGGCGATCGTGGTCGCGGCCGCACCGAGGGTAACGTTATCGCCGTAGATCTGGGCGCCGGTTGTGGTGACCGCGCCGCCGTTGATCGCGGTGGTGCCGCCGGCGTTCGTGGTCAGGCTCGTCAGTGCGGTGCCGCCGCCCACGGCACCCGTGAAAGTCGTGGCACCGGTGGAATTCGCGGTCAGCGCGAACGCGCCGTTCAGGGTGCTGGCGAAGGTGATGTCTCCCGCCCCCGCATTCAGTGTGGTCGTGGCACCCAGGGTGACCGTGCCGTTGTAGGCCTGCGCGCCCGTCGTCGTGATCGCCCCGCCGTTCAGGGTCGCGGGATCATTGAGCGTGACGCTGGCGGCCGTAATCGCGCCGCCCACCGTCAGCGTGCCGTCGGCGTTGGTGGTCAGCAAGTTCAGCGCGCTGCTGCCGCCGATCGCGCCGGTGAAGGTCGTGGCGTTACCGCCGCTCGAGTTGGCGGTCAGGCTGCGTGCGGTGCCGTCCGAATTGATGGTGGAACCGAACGCGATCGACGTGCCGTTGATCGTGGTGTCGCCGCACAGCGTCACCGCGCCGGCGAAGGACATGGCGCCCGCGCCCGAGCCGATGGTGCCGCACAGACCGACCGCCGATTCGTTGATGCTGAAACTGTTGGCGCTCACCGTCCCCGACAGCGAGACCGTGCCGGGGGCGTCGGTGAACAGGGCGTTGACGCCGCTGATGCCGGACAGGCTGGTCAGTCCGGCGGTGAAGATCGACAGGTCGTTGCCGTTGCCGGCGACGTTGGTGAGCGTGACGTCACCCGCGCCCGTGCTGGTGAGATTGGTCGCGCCGCCCATCGAGATCGCCGCGCTCTGGCTGATCGCGCCGCCAGCGGTGACGTCGAAGGTGCCGGAGAGCGTGGCGCCGTTGATGATGATGCCGTTGATATCGTTGACGGCGACGTTGCGACCGCTGGCCACGGCGAACGATGCGAAGTCATTGGCCAGATTCAGCGTGACATCGTTGCCTGCGCCGGCAATGACCGACGTGGTGCCACCGGTGGCGGTGATGGTGCCCGTCTGGGTGATCGCGCCGCCGGTCTGGAACGCCAGATTGCGGCCCACGTTGACCGTGCCGATGACCAATGCGCCGCTGTCGCGAATGACGACGTCGTTAGCCCCCGAGTTCGAAAGAGAGAGAGCGCCGGTGAAGTGGTTGCCGGCGTTGGCCAGGACGATGCCGTTGCTGCCAGCGGCGAGGCTGGCCGTACCGCCAACCGTGAGCGCGGCGCTCTGGTCGATCAGGCCGCCAGCCGTCGCGGTCAGGTTGCCGATGACGCCGGTCGCGCCGGTGAAACTCAGGCCGCCGCCGGTCGTGAGGCCGAGGTTGCCGCTGACCGTCGAGGCGCCGATGTTGAGGGCGTTCGTGTCCACCAGCGTGACGTTGTTGCCGGTGGTAATGGCAACGGTGCTGAAATTGTTGCCGGCGTTGTTCAGCGTGATGTCGTTCGCCGCGCCCGCCGCCAGCGTAGTCGCTTCCGTGACCAGGAGGTTGCCGGAATCGGTAATGGCGCCGTTGGCGGTCACGTTCAGCGTGCCGCCGATCGTGGAGGCGCCAAGGTCGATCGCGTTGGTGTCCACCAGCGTGACGTTGTTGCCAGTGGTAATGGCGACGGTGCTGAAATTGTTGCCGGCGCTGTCGAGCGTGATGTTGTTCGCCGCACCCGCCGCCAGAGTCGTCGTGCCGGTGACCACCAGGTTGCCCGAATCGGTGATCGCACCAATGGCAGTCACGTTCAGCGTGCCAGCGATCGTAGAGGCGCCGAGGTCGATCGCGTTGGTGTCCACCAGCGTGACGTTGTTGCCGCTGACCACCGATACCGCGCCGGTGAAGTTGTTGTTGGCACGGTTGAGCGTGATGTTGTTGCCAGCGCCTGCCGTCAGCGTAGTCGTGCCGGTGACCGCCAGCGTGCCCGCGCTCTGCGTGATCGTGGCACCCACGCCGCCGCCGGTGTTGACGTTCAGCGCGCCGCCCACCGTCGAAACGCCGGCGAAGTCCACATTGCCCGCCGCCGTAACGCCGAGACTGCCCGACACCGTCGAGGCACCCAGCGCGATGCCGCTGGTGTCGTTCAGCGTGACATTGTTGCCGCTGGTGATGACGACCGTGCTGAAATTGTTCGCATTATCGAGCGTGATGTTGTTGGCCGCACCCGCCGCCAGCGTCGTCGTGCCGGTGACGGCCAGCGCGCCGGAGTCAGTGATCGCACCATTCGCGGTCACGTTCAGCGTGCCGCTGATCGTGGAGGCGCCGAGGTTGATCGCGTTGGTGTCGAACAACGTGACGTTGTTGCCGCTGACCACCGACACCGCGCCGGTGAAGTTGTTTGCGCCGCCCAGCGTGATGTTATTGCCGCCGGCCGTGAGCGTGGTCGTCCCGGCCACCGTCAGCGCACCCGCCTGGGTGATGGCGCCGCCTGCCGTGAGCGAAAGATTGCCCGTCAGCGTGGTGCCCGGCACGTTCAGCGCAGCGTTGTCGAACGTCAGCGTCAGGTTGCGCAGCCCGACAGGCAGCCCGGGAATGGTCGCGCCCGCATTGATGTTGCGCAGGCCGATGTCCTGGTAAGTGCCGCCGGCGACCGCGAAGCTGACCCCGCCGCTCAGGTTATTCGCCTGGGTATCAAGCTGGACATCGGTGTTGGCCGCGGTGGCCGTGATCGTCACCGCCCCTGCGCCGGCGGCCTGGGTGATGGCGCCCGTCTGCGACAGCGTGCCGCCGGTGGTGATGCCCAGCGTGCCGGTGCCGAGAGTGGAGGCGCCGAGGATCAGCGCGTTCGTATCCCGAATCGCGACATTGTTCGCGCCGGAATTGGAGAGCGAGACCGCACCCTGGAAGTCGTTGGTGGCAACCGAGTTCAGCGTGATGGCGTTGGCCCCGGCCGTGAAGCTCGAGGTCCCCGTCACCGTCAGCGCGCCGATCTGCGTGATCGCGCCACTGCCGGAGGTCGTCGCCACCAGGTTGCCCGTCACACCGGTCGCACCGTTGAAGGCGAGCGCCCCGTGCGAGGTCACGTCCAGCCCGCCGGCCGCCGTCACCACCCCCAGCGTGAGCGCGTTGACGTCGTTCAGCGTGGCCGATCCGCCGCCCGTCTGGCTCAGCGCCACCACGCCCTGGAAGTTGTTGTTGACGTCGGTCAGCGTGGTGCTGCCGGCGGTATTGATGATCGTCACCGCGCCGGCGCCCGTCTGCGTGATGGGACCGGTCTGCGTCAGGTTGCCCGCGGCCGTGATCCCCAGCGTCCCGCTGCCCACCGCCACCGTGCCCAGCACCAGCGCGTTCGCGTCGCGGATCGCAACGTTGTTCGCTGCCGAGTTGGAGAGCGAGACCGCGCCGGTAAAGTTGTTGGCGCCGTTGATGAGCGTGATGGCGTTCGCGCCGGCCGTGAAGCCGGAGGTGCCGGTCACTGCCAGCGCGCCGGTCTGCGTGATCGCGCCGTTGGCCGTGACGTTCAGCGTGCCGCTGATCGTGGAGGCGCCGAGGTCGATCGCATTCGTGTCCACCAGCGTGACGTTGTTGCCGGTGGTAATGGCAACCGTCGAGAAGTTGTTACCAGCGCTATCCAGCGTGATGTTGTTGGCAGCACCCGCTGCCAGCGTCGTCGTACCGGTAACCACGAGGTTGCCGGAATCGGTGATCGCACCGGCGGTCGTCACGTTCAGCGTGCCGGCGATCGTGGACGCGCCGAGGTCGATCGCGTTGGTGTCAACCAGCGTGACGTTGTTGCCGATGGTGACGACAACAGTCGAGAAGTTGTTGCCGGCGCTGTCGAGCGTGATGTTGTTCGCCGCCCCCGCCGCCAGTGTCGTCGTGCCAGTAACGGCCAGCGCGCCGGAGTCGCTGATCGCACCGTTGGCCGTGACGTTCAGCGTGCCGGCGATCGTGGCAGCGCCCAGGTCGATCGCGTTGGTGTCCACCAGCGTGACGTTGTTGCCGCTGGTGACGACGACCGTGCTGAAATTGTTCGCGTTGTCGAGCGTGATGTTGTTGGCAGCACCCGCCGCCAGCGTGGTCGTGCCGGTGACCGCAAGGTTGCCGGAATCAGTGATCGCGCCGTTGGCCGTCACGTTTAGCGTGCCGGCAATGGTGGAGGTACCCAGATTGATGAGATTGGCGTCCTGGAGCGCAACGTTGTTGGCCGAGGTCACCGCCACCGTGCCGAAGTCGTTGCCCGCGTTGTTGAGCGTAACGTTGCCCGCGCCCGCCACGAGCGTGAGCGTATTGCCGCCGGCATTCACCGTTCCCGTCGCGGTGATGGCGCTGTTGGTGGTCGTGAGCGCGGTGGCCGCGCCAAGGGTGACGTTGTCGTTGTAGGTCTGCGCGCCCGTGGTGGTGACAGCGCCACCGTTGATCGCGGTGGTCCCCGCCGCATCCGTTGTCAGCGATGCCAGCGCCAGCACGCCGCCAACGATGCCGCCGAACGTGGTGGCGCCGCCCGTGTTGACCGCCAGCGTCCGGTTCGCACCGGCCGAATTCAGCGTGCCCGCGAAGCTGATGGCCCCGGCGCCCGAGGACGCCAGCGTGGTGTTCGCGCCCAGAGTGACGTTGTCGCCGTAGCTCTGCGCACCGACGGTGGTTACGGCGCCGCCATTGATCGCTGTCGTCCCGCCGGCATTGGTGGTCAGGGTGGTCAGTGCAGTGGTGCCGCCAACGATGCCGCCGAAGGTCGTCGTGCCCGTCGTGTTCACCGTCAGCGCCTGGGCGCCATTGACCGTGCCGATGAAATTCACGTTGCCGCCGGTCGGCGCACCACCTGTGCCAGGGCCCGCATCGACAATGATGTCCGTGGCGAGTAGCACCGGATCGTTGAATGTGACGTTGCCGCCATTGCCGCCGGTGGTGCCGTTTCCGCCGCGCGTTGTCAGGTTGGCATTCAGGGTGATCGTGGGCAACCCCCCGTTTGCATCCAGCGCGATGGCACCACCTGCGCCGCCGGTAAGCGCGCCCGTAGCCGCGCTGCCACTGGTGTTGATGGCCGCAACGCCGACCGTGGCACCGGTGATGCTGACGGCGCCACCCGCGAAGCCCGTGCTGGCCGTTGCGCCAGTGCCGCCCTGCGCGGTGATCGCGCCGAGCAGGCTCACCGCGCCGGTGGAAGTGACCGTTACCGTGCCGGCCGCCTGGCCGCGCCCGCCGGTGGTGTCGAGCGTGCCCGCCAGCGTGCCGCTGACGCCAGCCGCACCCCCGTTGATGCTGATGTTGCCGGTGGTGCCGCCTACACCAACGCCGTCGCTGTTGCCGCCGCTGGTGTCGAGTGCATTGTTGAGCGTGATGCCGCTGCCCGCGAGGGTGATGTTGGCGCCGTTGCCGCCCGCCAGCCCTGAGCCAACCGCCGCCGCGCCACCGTTGGTGGTGATCGCGCCGAGCGTCTGCGTGCCGGTGGACGTGATGCCGACCGCGCCCGCGGCCTTGCCCGCAAGCCCCGTGGCCGCCGTGCCGCCCGAGGTGTTGATCGAGCTCCCGGACATCGCCACCGTGGTGAGGTTGGTGATCGACACCACGCCGCCGGTCTGGCCGCGCCCGCCGTGGGTATCGATGTTCGCCCCTCCGGCAAACGTCAGGCTGCCGTTGGTCGCGCCACCGTTGATCGTGACGCCGCCGCCGTTACCCGTGTTGCCGGTGCCGGCGCTGTCGCCGCCGTGGCTGTCGAGCGTGCCGTTGACCGTGATGGCCGCTGCTGTGCCGGCGCGCGTGAGCGTGATCGCGCCCCCATTGCCGCCCACCGCGTTCGCCCCGCCAGAATTGCCACCCACGGCGGTGATCGCCCCGACGGTGATCGTTTGGGCCGGGTTGATCGCGACCGCGCCCGCATTGCCGCCCGCAGCATTGGTGCCACCGTTGCCGCCGCTGGTGAGAATGCTGCCGGCCAGGTTGACGGTGCCGGTGGCGCCAGTCACGAGCGACACCGCGCCGCCCGCCTGCCCACGACCACCGCGCGTGTCGATGGTGGCAGCGCCCGCGCCGGTGATAGTGCCGGCGGCGCTGCCCGTGATGGCGACCCCGCCGGAGACCCCGCCCGTGCCGATACCGTCGCTATCGCCGCCGCGCGTGGAGATCACATCGTTCAGGGTGACGCCGGTGGCGGTGGTCGTGATGGTGACGAGACCGCCGCTGCCGCCCGCCAGACCCGAACCCACGGCTGCAGCGCTGCCCTGTGAGGTGAGGAGCCCCGTCGTGACCAATCCGGCCATCGGGTTGAGGGAGATCGTGCCGGCATTCTTGCCGCCAAGCAGGGTGGCCGCCGTGCCGCCCGAGGTGTTGATGGACGTGCCCGCCGCCATCGAGAAGGTCGTGCCGTCGCGCACCGTGACGTTGCCGCCGGTCTGACCGCTGCCGCCGCGCGCGTCGATGCTGCTGCCGGCCGCCATCACGATCGAACCGCTCGCACCCGCCGCGCCGTTGCCGTCCAGAATCACCGCGCCGCCAGAACCCGTGTTGCCGGTGCCCGTGCTGTCCCCGCCGCGCGTGTCGATCAACCCACTCAGTGTCAGGGTCGACGCCGCACCCGTGCGGTTCAGCGTCACCGCACCGCCCGTGCCGCCCACCGCATTGGCGCCACCAGAGTTGCCGCCCCGCGTGCTGATCGCGCCGACATCGACCGTCAGACCCGTCACCGTCACCGCAGCGCCGATGCTGCCCGCGGCATTGAGGCCGCCGTCACCGCCCTGCGCGGTGATGCCGCCGGTCACGTTCACCGCACCGGTGCCGGTAATGCCAACGACACCCGCGGCCTTGCCCGCAAGCCCCGTGGCCGCCGTACCACCCGAGGTGTTGATCGAGCTGCCCGACATCGCAATGCTCGTCAGGTCGAGGATCGTCACCGCGCCGCCAGTCTGCCCGCGCCCGCCGCGCGTGTCGATGTCCGCACCGGCCGCGAAGGTCAGGCTGCCCAGATTGGGCGCGATGCCGCCATCGATCAGTACGCCGCCGCCGTTACCCGTGTTGCCGGTGCCGGTGCTGTCCCCGCCGCGCGTGATCAGGTCGCCGTTCACGGTGATGGTGGAGGCCGTGCCGATGCGGTTGAGCGTGATGGGGCCGCCGTCGCCGCCCACCGCGTTCGCCCCGCCCGAGTTGCCGCCCACCGTGGTGACCGCGCCCACCGTGATCGTCTGCGTGTTGTTGACCGCAAAGCCCCCCGCGATCCGACCTGCCGCGTTGGTGCCGCCACTGCCGCCGCTGGTCGTGACCGCGCCCGCCAAGTTCACCGTGCCGGTGAGGCCGGTGGCGATGGTGACGTTGGCGCCTGCCTGCCCCTGGCGGCCGCTGGTGTTGATGGTACCCGCTGCGGTGCTCGACACCGTACCCGCGCCGCCGCCGGCAAGCACGACCCCCCCGGAGTTACCGGTGTTGGCAGTGCCGTTGTTGTCGCCACCGCGCGTGGAGATCGCGTCGATCAGCGAGACGCCGCCGCCGGTGGTCGTCAGGTTGACCGTGCCGCCGTTGCCGCCGGCGGTGTTCACCCCGGCCGCCGTGCTGCCCTCGGCGGTCAGCAGCGCCGTGGTGATGAGCCCGGTCATCGGAAGGACCTGCACGTTGCCGGCGTTCTTGCCGGCGAGCCCAGTGGCCGCCGTGCCGCCCGAGGTGTTGATGGACGTGCCCGCCGCCATCGAGAAGGTCGTGCCGTCGCGCACCGTGAC
>ENA-ORBV01002070-ORBV01002070.1-microbial-mat-metagenome-genome-assembly--contig:-NODE-2070-length-43185-cov-5.877656_pt1 | contig 43185 bp, 38 predicted proteins | sample MGYA00237777_ERZ505514 | MGnify/ENA primary metagenome ERZ505514 (study PRJEB26160, sample SAMN06269048) | microbial mat metagenome | isolation source: Oligotrophic lake microbial mat | place... | reverse complement strand
ACGACATCGACACCGACGTGCTGGCGCCCGGCGCCTACATGAAGCTGGGCATCGACGGCATTGCGCCGCATTGCCTGCAGGCGGTGCGCCCGGAATTCGCCGCGCAGGTACAACCGGGCGACGTACTCGTGGCCGGCGCCAATTTCGGCATCGGCTCCTCGCGCGAGCAGGCCGCCGCCGCTTTGGTGTACCTGGGCGTGCGGGCAGTGATCGCGCCGTCGTACAGCGGCTTGTATTTCCGCAATGCGTTCAACCTCGGCCTGTTGCTGCTGACCTGTGCGCGGGCCGGCGAACTGGTGGACGGTGAATCCGTCACGCTCGACCTGCAGGCACTGACCGTCACGAGCGCTGCTGGCGTCATGCTGCCCTGCGATCCGATCCCGGAATTCCTGCTCGCCATGGTGGCCGCCGGAGGGTTGTTGAAACAATTGCGTCAGCGCATGGGACGCAGCGCATGAGTGCCTGTCCGGCCGGCGAAACCAAACCCCGGTCCCTGTCGCATGGGTCCGGGCCCGCTTCATTTCCTTGCGCAGGAGCTTATCGATGATGTCCCCAACCGTGCAACGCGACGACCTGCCCGTGGATACACCCCATGCGCCGGTGGTCATCGTCGGCGCCGGCGCCTGTGGCCTGACGGCCGCGATCGGCTTGCGCTCGCGCGCCATCGACTGCGTGCTGCTCGAGCGCGACGCCCGGCCTTGCGGCTCGACCGCCCTGTCTTCGGGTTTCATTCCCGCGGCCGAAACCCGGCTGCAGCGGTCGCTGGGAATCGTCGATTCGCGGGAGACTTTTGCCCGGGACGTGCAGTCCAAGGCGCACGAAGAGGCCGCGCAGCACCTGGTGGACGCCTACACCGCAGCGGTGGCGCAGGCCATCGACGCGCTGGAGCAGCAGGGCATCGTGTTCGAGGTGCTCGATGGATTCCTGTATCCGGGCCACCGGGCTCGGCGCATGCATGCGGTGCCCGAGCACACCGGCGCGGCGCTGATGGCCAGCCTGGAGCGCGCTGCGCTGGACGCCGGTGCCGACATCCTGACCGACGCGGTGGTGCGGGTGTTGTACCTGGATGCGGGCAACCGGATCCAGGGCGTCGGTTATGTGCGTCCCGACGGAACGCTGGAGCAGCTGCGTTGCGACGTGCTGCTGCTGGCCTGCAACGGTTTTGGCGGCAACCCGGAGATGGTGCGCGAGTTGCTGCCCGAGATGCGCGAGGCGGCATTCGGTGGCCATGTCGGCAACGATGGCAGCGCCATCCGATGGGCCCGCCAGATCGGCGCGCGGCTGGCCGATCTCGGGGGTTATCAGGGCCACGGGTCCTGGGCCACACCGCAAGGCGCGCTGATGAGCTGGGCCATGATGATGCAGGGCGGGGTGCAGATCAATACCGGCGGCGCGCGTTTTCACGACGAGACCCAGGGCTACTCCGAGGCTGCAGTGCATGTACTGGCGCAGCCCGGTGGCGTGGCCTGGAATGTGTTCGATGGCCCCTTGCTGGACATGGCGCGCGGTTTTCCCGACTTTGTCGAACTGGAGAAGACCGGCGCCATCAAAACCGCCGATGACGGGGCTGCGCTGGCGCGGCTGATCGGCTGCGACGTGCAGGCGCTGCGAGAGACGCTGGCGGCCGTGGCGCCGGGCAATCCGGACGCGCTGGGGCGCAGCTTTCAACGGGCCTTGCAGCCGCCCTACCACGCGGTCAAGGTGACCGGTGCCTTGTTCCATACCCAGGGCGGCCTGGACATTGACGCCGATTGCCGTGTGCTGCGCAGCGACGGCGCGCCCTTTGCGAACCTGCTGGCCGCCGGGGGCGCCGCCCGCGGCGTGTCCGGCAACGCGGTGTGGGGCTACCTGTCCGGCAATGGGCTGCTCAGTGCGGTGGGTGGTGGCTGGATCGCGGCCCGCAGCGCCGCCGACTTGCTGGCAGGCGCCGCGCGATGAACCCACAACAAGGAACTTCCGACCATGACCCCATCCTTACGGCTACGATTGCAGCAAGACCGGGTGCTGCTGGCGCCCGGCATCTATGACGCATTCACGGCCCTGATCGCCGAGCAAAGCGGCTTCAAGGCGCTGTACCTGTCCGGCGCGTCGATCGCCTACACCCGGCTTGGCCGCTCCGACATCGGCCTGACCACGGCCACCGAGGTGGCCGACACGCTGGCGCGTATCACCGAGCGGGTGTCGGTGCCGGTCATCGTCGATGCCGACACCGGTTTTGGCAATGCACTCAACACCATGCGCACCGTGCGCGCGTTCGAGCGCGCCGGCGCGGCCATGCTGCAACTCGAGGACCAGACCTTTCCGAAGCGCTGCGGTCACCTGGACGGCAAGACCGTGGTGCCGGTGGCCGAGATGTGCGGCAAGCTGCGGGCCGCACTCGATGCCCGCCAATCGGAGCAGACCCTGGTGCTGGCGCGGACCGATGCGCTGGCGGTCGAGGGCTGGGAGGCGACCATGGAACGCGCCGAGGCCTACCTGGCCTGTGGCGTGGACGCCCTTTTCATCGAGGCCCTGCGCTCGCCGCAGCAGATGGAGCAGGCCTGTGCGCGTTTCGCCGGGCGCATTCCACTGCTGGCCAACATGGTCGAAGGCGGCAAGACGCCGATATATAGCGCGGCCGAACTCGGCGCCAAGGGATTCCGGATCGTGATCTTTCCCGGTGGCACAGCCCGAGCGGCCGGGTTTGCGTTGCAGAAATATTACGCCAGCCTGCACCAGCACCAGACCACCGCGCCGATGCAGGGCGCGATGTTCGACTTCGACCAGCTCAACGCGCTGATCGGCACGCCCGAGTTGCTTGCGCTGGGCCAGCGTTACGAATGACACCGTGCGCGCGGAGTCCGCCCCTGGGCGGCTCGGCGACACGCGACACGCTGCGGCACGTGTCGGGGCACAATAGCGGCAGGCAACCCGTTGCCGGAACCATTCCGCCCTTGCGCCCATGACCGACATCACGACCTGGCTCGACGCCCATGGCATGGGCAAGTACACCGCACAGTTCATCGCGCAGGACATCTCGGTCGATCTGCTGCCCGACCTGCTGGACTCCGACCTGCGCGAGCTCGGTGTCGCGTCGCTCGGAGACCGCAAGCGCCTGCTGAAGGCAGCCGTCGCCGGTGCCGCGGCGCCAGCACCGCAAGTCCCGCAGGCACTGGTGCAGCCAGGCGCTGCCGCGCTGCCCCCGGTCGCGCCGGTCGGCGTGGGCGAGGAGGGCGAGCGGCGCCACGCCACCGTGATGTTCTCCGACCTGACGGGTTACACCGCGCTCAACGAGGCTTTCGATCCGGAGGAGGTCGAGCAGGTCATGTCGCGCATCAAACGCGAGGCCAGCCGCATCATCGAGACCCATGGCGGGCGGGTCAACCAGTTTGTCGGCGACGAGGTGATGGCCTTGTTCGGTGTTCCGGTGGCGCGCCGCGACGATGCCCGCCGTGCGGTGCGGGCCGCACTCGAACTGCATGCCACGGTGGACACGATCGCCGCCAGCCTGGCCGACCGGCTGGGCCGGCGCCTGTCCATGCACACCGGCGTGCATACCGGGCTGGTGATCGCCCGGCGCAGCGACACCCGCTCCGGCGACTACACCTTGACCGGCGACACGGTAAACACCGCCGCGCGCCTGCGCGGACTGGCCGAGCCGGGCGAGGTGGTGGTCAGCCCGCAGACCTGGCAGCAGGTGGCGGACTATTTCGTGGCGCAGGCCGGCACGGCGGTCGAGGTCAAGGGCAAGGAGCGGCCGCTGCTGCCGTACCGCATCCTGTCGGAACGGGTGGTGCCGCAAGGCGGCAGCCGGCCGCTGATCGGGCGCGTGGACGAGGTCCAGCAGTTCGCAGGACTGGTTCAGGCCTGCGTGCGGCGCCGGCGCGGGCGTATCGTGCTGGTGCGCGGCGACCCCGGGCTGGGCAAGTCCCGCCTGGTCGCGGAATTCGCCGACACCGCGCGCGAACAGGGCCTGGCCTGTAGCGCCACGACGATCCAGGATTTCGGCGCGCGCACCGGGCACGACGCGATCCGGGTGCTGGTGCAGGACTGGATGGGCCTGGCGCCGGATGCCGACGAAGCCAGTCGCGCGACTGCGATCGCCTTGCAATTCGGCGCCGGCACCGATGGCGCGCAGCACCAGCCGTTCCTGTACGAGTTGCTCGATGTTGCGCCACCGACCGAGGTGCGCGCACTGTTGTCGGCCATCGATGCCGCAGTGCGCCAGCGTTCGACGCTCGAAGCGCTGAGCCATCTGCTGCGCTCGGAACTCGAGCAGGGGCCGACCGTGCTGCTGATCGAAGACATCCACTGGGCCGACGCCTGGACGTTGCAGCAACTCGCCTGCCTGCTGGCGCTGACGGCCGATCAGCCGCTGCTGGCGATCCTGACGACGCGGTTCGCCGGCGATCCCACCGTGGGCGAGTGGCGCACCGTGCTGCACGGGCTGCCGCTCACAAGCATGGACCTGCAGCCGCTGGAGCCGGAAGACGCGTTGCGCCTGGCGACGGGCGCGGCGTCGATCTCCGACGCCTTGTTGCGCAGCTGCGTCGAGCGGGCCGAGGGCAACCCGCTGTTTCTCGAGCAATTGCTGCTCAATGCCGGTGACGAGAGCGCGAGCAACCTGCCCGGGTCGATACAGGCGCTGATCCAGGCGCGCATGGACCGGCTCGGGAGCAGGGACAAGAACGCATTGCAGGCGGCGGCGGTATGGGGCCAGCGTGTGCCGTTGTCGGTGGTGCGCCACCTGGTGGACGACCCGCAGTACCTCCCGGCAGTCCTGGTCGATCAGTTTCTGGTGCGGCTGCAGGGTGATGAGTTGCTGTTCAGCCATGCGCTGATCCGCGACGGAGCCTACGGATCGATGTTGCATGCGCGCCGGCGCCAGTTGCATCGCGGCGCCGCCGAATGGGTGCTCGATCGCGACGTGGCGCTGGCCGCCGAGCACTTCGAGCGGGCCGAGGATGTGCGCGCCGCGGGCGCCTACCTGCGCGCCAGCGAGCAGCAATGGCGCCAGTACCACTACAGCGAGGCCTTGACCCTGGTCGACCGGGCGCTGGCGCTGCCCGATCCGGGCGATGCGGGTTTCGGCTTGCGTCTGGCGCGATCGCGGCTGCTGCTCACAATCGGCCATGCCAACGAGTCGATCGCGGCCGCTGGCGCCGCGATCGACGCGGCGCGCGACGACGGCGAACGTTCGCTGGGCCTGATTGCGATGGCCTCGGGCATGCGCATCGTCGATCGCACGATCGAGGGGCTGGACCTGCTGCAGGAGGCGCAGCCGTTGGCCGAGCAGGCGGGACTGGTGCTTGATCTGTCGCATCTGCACGAGTTGCGCGGCAACCTGCTGTTCAGCCAGGGCCGCTCGGACGACTGCCAGCGGGCGCACGAACAGGCGCTGGCGCTGGCCCGCGAAGCCGGCTCCGCGGAGGCCGAGTGCGCCGCGCTCGGCGGCCTGGGCGATGCCAGTTATTCGCGCGGACGGGTCATCAGCGGCTCCCGGCTGGTGCAGCAATGCGTGGACATGGCGCGCGAGCAAGGTTTTCTCAAGGTCGAGATGGCCTACCTGCCGATGGTGTCCTGGTCGGCTTACTACCTGCTCGATCTGCCCCGGGCACTGGCGGTCAGCGAACGTGCGATCACGCTGGCCAGCCAGGTGCACAACCCGCGCGCCGAAATGATGGCGCGCGCCCAGGTGGTGATGGTGGATGGCTGCATCCGTGGCAATCATCGGCTGGCGATGGCCCATGTGGATCGGGCGCTGGAACTGACGCAGATGATGGGCAGCCGCCGGTTCGAGGCTGTGACCTGGTTCTTCCGCTCGCTGCTGGTGATGCGCGGTGGCGACATCGCCGGCGCGCGCGCGCATCTGGCCACCGCGTTCGACATGGTTGCAGAGGGCGAACGCGGACTGGGTTTCATGGGAGCCCAGCTGTACGGTTTGCGTGGCTTGCTGGCCGAGGATGTGTCCGTGCGGCAGCAGTCGCTGGCATCGGGCGAGATGCTGCTGCGCAATGGTGCATTGAGCCACAACCACTTTGTTTTCTACGACCTCGCGATCCAAGCCAGCATCGGTGCGGCAAGCTGGGACGAGGCGCAGCGTTATTGCAGCGCGCTGGACGCCTACACCGCCTGCGAACCCATTCCCTGGGCAACCTTCATTTCCGCACGCGGGCGCGCCTTGATCCGCCACGAGACGGGCGATCGCAGCGCCGAACTGCTGGCCGAGTTGCGCCGGCTCAGCGTCCTTGCCGCTGATCGGCAAATGAACTATTACCGAACCGACATCGAACACGCGCTGGCATCGGCGGCGCACGCGTCTGACTGAGCCACTCAGGAGTCGACCGACGCGCTCCAGCGTGAACCCCAGGCATGGTCCAGCGCCCGGCGGTCCTGCTTGGTCGGGCGTCCGTGTGTCAGGCTCAGCGCGGGCTCGGTTCCCAACCGTCGCAATTCCTGTGCCTCGGCCCGCAGGCGCAGGCTTGCCTCGGTTTCGGCATACAGCTTTTGCGCCTCGGGAGCGGGGCCGCGCTGATCGCTGAGCGCGCGCACCACCACCGTGCGGGTCAGGTTGCCGTGTCGGATGGCGACCGTATCGCCAGCCTTGAGTTCCCGCGCCGGCTTGACGTCGTTGCCATTGACCTGCACCCGCCCTTTGTGGATGTCGTCGGTCGCCAGGCTGCGCGTCTTGTAGAAACGCGCAGCCCATAACCATTTGTCGATCCGGATCGTTGCCATCGGAGGCGATTGTGACTCAAGAAAGTGACAACGCAAGCCGCACCGTGGCGTCGAGCCCGACCACCCGGCCTTGCCGCAGCCGGTTGTCCAGCGCGATCTGGCCACCCAGGGCGGTGCTGATCTCGCGACACAACATCAGGCCCAGTCCCGAACCGCTGCGGTTGTGACCGGCCGAGAACGGCTGGAACAGCCGCGCCCGCAGTTCGTCGCCAATGCCCGGTCCGCCATCGGCGATGATCAACACCAGGTGCTGCCGGTCGGTGTGCAGCCGCACGCTCAGTACCGAGTGTTCGGGCGCGTGCTTGATCGCGTTGTGCAGCAGGTTGCGCACCAGTTCGCGCAGCATCCACTCGTGGGCACGGACCGGCGCCGGCAAGGTTTCGATGCCGAAGTCCAGGTCCTTGTCGGCGACCAGCGGCGAGAGATCGAGCGCCACAGCCCGCACGACGGCCGCCAGGTCGATCACCGGCGCATCCGCCTGCTGGCGCAGCTGTTCGACCTTGGCCAGCGCCAGCATCTGGTTGGCCAGCACCGTGGCACGCTCGACCGTACCGTTGATCTCCCGTAGCGCCTGGGTCTGGTCGATATCGCCGCGCAGGGCCGACTGCACCTGGACCTTGAGCACCGCCAACGGCGTGCGCAACTGGTGCGAGGCGTCACGCACAAAACGCTTCTGGTTTGCCAGCAGATCGTGCAAGCGCGCCATCACCTGATTCGTGGCATCGACCAACGGATGCAACTCGCGTGGCAGGTCGGGCGCGTCGATCGGGTGCAGGTCGCCCTCGGCGCGCGCGCGCAGTTGCACGCTGAGCGCACGCACCGGTCGGGTCGCCCGCTGCACCACCAGCACGACGATCAGTGCGATGACCGCTGCCAGCAGGCTCTGGCGTAGCAAGGTGTCGATCAGGATCTGGCGTGCCAACGTCTGGCGCAGTTCCAGCGTTTCCGCCACCTGGATCGTGACCATCCCCATGCCGCGGCTGCTGGCCACCGGCTGCAGCAATACCGCGACCCGGACGTCTTCGCCGCGTACGCTGGCATCGTAGAAATCGACCAGCGCCGCGTACGGGCCGCGGTCGGGCAATCGACCGCTCCACTGCGGCAATTCCGGCGAGCCATCGATCAGCGTGCCCTGCACGGTGGAGATCCGGTACACCATGCGGCTGCGGTTGTCGGCTTCGAAGGCCTCGAGGGCCGCATAGGGCACATTGGTGCGAAAACGCGCCAGCGTACCTTCACCCTCGACCTCGATCATTTCGCCGATCGACTTGGCCGAGGCCAGCAGGGTGCGGTCATAGGCGGTGTTGACCGCGGCCAGAGCCTGCCGGTACAAGGTGACGGTGTTGACCAGCATGAACACCGCGGTGGGCACCAGGATGCCGAGCAGCAGGTAGCGGCGCAGCGACAGCGCGGCCCGCGTGGTTTTCATGTCAAGCCTCGGCCTTGAGCAGGTAACCCAGGCCGCGCAGTGTCAGCAACGCGGTTCCGGTGCCGGCCAGTTTCTTGCGCAGCCGGTATACGACCACCTCGATCGCCTCGTATTGCACCTCCGACGCACCGGGGAAAACCACGTCGAACAACTGCTCCTTGGCCAGCGCGCGGCCCGGTCTTTGCATCAAGGCGCGCAGCAACCGAGACTCGCGCGGGCTCAGGTCGAGCACCTTGAAGCCGTGGTGGATCGCGCCGCTGCGGTTGTCCAGTCGCAGCTGGCCGCAGGAGAAATGCTCGTGCACGGCCTCGTCGGCTACGCCACCGGCGCGCCGATACAAGGCGCGGATGCGGGCCTCGAGTTCGTCGAGGTCGAACGGCTTGGACAGGTAGTCGTCGGCGCCGGTGTTGAGGCCGACGATTCGGTCGCCGACGGTGCCGCGCGCAGTCAGGATCAGCACTGGCGTGGTCATGCCGGTCTGGCGCGCCCGGGCCAGCACCTCCAGCCCGTCCAGTCCTGGCAGACTCAGGTCGAGCAGCACCACATCGGGTGTCATCTGCTGCCACTGTGCCAACGCGTGCCGGCCATCCGCGCATACACCGACCTGCATGCCCTTGCGTTCCAGCGTGCGGCGCAGGCTGGTCTGCAGGTCGGGGTCGTCTTCGATCAGCAACAGTCGCATGGTGTGGGTGGGGGCGGGCAGGGTTATTGTCCGTGTTGTGGGCAAGCGGCAGGCTCGCGGGCGAACGTGGTCAGTGGGGATCAGTGTTTTCCCTAGGGTTTTCCGACAGCCGACTGACAGGCAGGGCGGGCATCATCGCGGTGTTCGTCAACATCAGGAGACACGCCATGCGTCGCGATACCTTTCTCAAGTCCATGCTCGCCGCCGCCGCGGCCGGTTCTTTGCCGTTGTCCGCCTTTGCCGCGGCCAGCCTCAAGATGATGATCCCCGCCAATCCCGGTGGTGGCTGGGACGGCACCGGCCGTGCGCTGGGCAAGGCGCTGATCGAAGCCAAGGCAGCCGATACGGTGCAGTACGACAACAAGGGCGGCGCCGCCGGCGTGATCGGCCTGGCCCAGTTCGCCAACGCCAGCCGCGGCGATGAGAATGCGCTGATGGTCATGGGCGCAGTGATGCTGGGCGGCATCATCACGACCAAGCCGCCGGTCGGCCTGGACAAACTCACGCCGATCGCGCGCCTGACCAGCGAATACAACGTGTTCGTGGTGCCGGCCGAGTCGCCGCTCAAGACCATGAAGGATGTCGTGACCCAATTCCAGAAGGACCCGGGCAGCGTCAAGTGGGGCGGCGGTTCCAAGGGGTCGACGGAGCATATTTCCGCTTCGATGCTGGCCGGCAAGGTCGGCGTCGATCCGAAGAAGGTCAACTACATCGCGTTTCGTGGCGGTGGCGAGGCGGTTGCGGCCATCCTGGGCAACAACGTCACCGTCGGTGGCAGCGGCTACAGCGAGTTTGCCGAGTACATCAAGGCCGGCAAGATGCGTGCGATCGGCGTCACCTCCGACAAACGCCTGCCCGGCGTGAATGTTCCGACGATGAAGGAAATGGGTTACGACGTGGTGCTGGGCAACTGGCGCGGCGTCTACGGCGCGCCAGGCATCACGGCGGCCCAGCGCGCGGCGCTGACTGAATTGATCGTCAGGGCGACCAAGACGCCGTCCTGGCAGGATGCACTGGAGTCCAACAAGTGGACACCCGCGCTGCTGACCGGCAAGGCCTTCGACGAATTCGTCGACAACGAATTCGCCAGCCTGCGCGGCACCATGCACCTGGCGGGCATGCTGTGATCCGCCGCGGCGGCGCACCTGGTCCGCAGACGCTGATCGGGATCGGGTTGCTTGCCGTCGCCGGAGTCATCATCGTCGGTGCGCTGGACCTTCCGTCCAGCGCCGGTTATTCGGGCGTGGGGCCCAACTTCCTGCCCTGGGTGGTGGGGATTGCGTTGCTGTTGTGTGGTGTGCTGGTCCTGTGGCAGGCGCGTACCGGCGGCTACCGACACATGGAGGAGCCCACCGGCGCCGATCATGGTTACTGGCCGGGCTTCGGCTGGATGTCGGCCGGCCTGCTGGCCAATGCCGCGCTGATCACCACGATCGGATTCATCCTGAGTTGTTCCTTGTGCTTCGCTTTGGCGGTGCGCGGCCTGCGCCATGCGGATCGCCATGGTGGCGTCGCACCCGTGCGCGGTGAGCTTGCACAGACGGTGCGCGACCTGCTGATTGGCATGGCGATCGCCGCGCCGGTCTACTGGATGTTCACCAAGCTGCTGGCGATCAATCTGCCGGGTCTGACGTCGACGGGCTGGATTTGACATGAGCCCCCACGTTCCCTTCGTTCCCTGCCCCCGGAGAGGGTTTTCAACGCCATTCGGGCGGCCGGGCGGGCATTGACATGGACCTGTGGAACCAACTGCTGCTCGGTTTCGCGACTGCGGCGACCCCGATCAACCTGCTCTGGTGTTTCGTGGGATGTGCGGTCGGCACCGCGGTCGGCGTATTGCCCGGTATCGGGCCGGCGGTGGCGGTGGCGATGTTGCTGCCGATCACGACCAAGGTCGATGCGACCGCATCGATGATCTTCTTTGCCGGCATCTATTACGGCGCCATGTATGGCGGCTCGACCACGTCGATCCTGCTCAATACGCCGGGTGAGACCGGCAGCATGATCACCGCCATGGAAGGCAACAAGATGGCCAAGAGCGGCCGCGCCGGCGCTGCGCTCGCGACGTCGGCCGTGGGCTCATTCATAGCGGGGACGATTGCCACTGTGCTGGTGACGATGTTCGCGCCCCTGCTGGCAGACTTTGCGGTCAAGCTCGGGCCGCCCGAATATTTCATGCTGATGGTGCTGGCCTTCACCACGGTCAGCGCGGTGCTGGGGCGCAGCACCTTGCGCGGATTGGTGGCATTGTTCGTGGGCCTGGCGGCCGGTCTGATCGGCATGGACCAGATCTCCGGGCAGGCGCGTTACACCGCCGGCGTGCCCGAGTTGCTCGATGGCATCGAGATCGTGCTGGTGGCGGTGGGCCTGTTTGCGGTGGCCGAGGCCTTGTACGCGGTGCTGTACGAAGGGGGACCCCCCGAAACCCAGAACAAGCTCAGCCGGGTGCACATGAGCCGGTCGGACTGGCGCCGGTCCTGGCCGGCGTGGTTGCGCGGCACGGCGATCGGATTTCCGTTCGGCACCATTCCTGCCGGCGGCAGCGAGATACCGACGTTTCTGAGTTACGCGGCCGAGAAGAAATTCGCCAAAGGCGAAAACCTGGATGAGTTCGGCACCCGCGGTGCGATCGAGGGTGTGGCCGGCCCCGAGGCGGCCAACAATGCCGCCATCACTGCCACGCTGATTCCCTTGCTCACGCTGGGCATACCGACTTCGAATACGGCAGCCATCTTGCTCGGAGCGTTCCAGAACTACGGCATTCAACCGGGGCCGCAATTGTTCACCACGTCGGCCGACCTGGTCTGGGCGCTGATCGCCTCGCTGTATATCGGCAACGTGATGCTGCTGATCCTGAACCTTCCGCTGGTCGGTCTGTGGGTCAAGCTGCTGAAGATCCCCAAACCCTATCTGTACGCCGGCATCCTGATCTTTGCCACCGTCGGTGTCTATGGCATGCGCCAGAGCGCCTTCGACCTGGTGCTGCTGTATGCCATCGGCCTGGTGGGTGTGGTGATGCGCCGCTACGACTTCCCGACTGCGCCGGTCGTGGTCGGCATGATCCTGGGCCCGCTGGCCGAGGCGCAGATGCGCAACGCCTTGTCGATGGGCGAGGGTAGTTGGCTGATCTTCGTCGAGCGCCCGATGTCGGCCACCCTGCTGGCGGTCGTGCTGGCGGTGCTGGTGCTGCCGCGGATCCTGCGGCGCTTCTCGGCCTCGTCTTCGTCCGCCACGGCCAAGCGGCGCAAGGCAACCTGATCGCGCGTCTTCAAGCCGGCTGCATCATGGCGGTATAGCGTCGCTGCATCTCGTCGGGCGCGAGCTGCTCGATCTCATGCCCGATCATCCAGCGGTGGCCGAAAGGGTCGATCACGACACCGGTGCGTTCGCCATGGAACTGGTCGATGCAGGCCATCTCCAGCGTGGCGCCGGCGTCCAATGCCTTTTGCACCACGGTGTCGGCGTCGTCCACATGCAGATGCAGACTGACCGATGCCTTGTCGCCAGGCTGCGGACCCAGCATGCCATACTCCGGAAACTCGTCGCTAATCATCAGCGTCGCGCCGTTCAAATCGATCTCCATATGCCCGACACGGCCGGATGGTTCGGTGAGCCGGAATTTTTCGGTCGCGCCAAAGGCCTTGGCGTAGAAGTCGAGCGCGTTTTGGCTGTCGTTGACACGCAGGTAGGCATAGAGGTCATGGATCATCGTCGGTCGTCGGTCGCCGGTCATCGTTCAGGGCACTGTAAACCGGATGCGCCGCCCGCGCAAACGATGGCACGGGACGAAACTGCTCCAAATGACCCCATGGAACTACAAAATGACACATATGGATAAACAATGACCCTATGGTTCAAAGTTAATACTGATTGGTCTACATTTCGCTCGCGCCACATTTTTGGTGCGTGCTGATGAATCAGCATTCTTTTCTGGAGATTCGCATGAAGAAGTCCCTCATAGCTACCGTCATCGCTCTTGGCGCCGCTTTCTCGGTGCAGGCCAAGGACATCGTCGACACCGCCGTTTCGGCCGGTAACTTCACCACCCTGGCCACCGCGCTGAAGGCCGCCGGTTTGATCGACACGCTCAAGGGCAAGGGCCCGTTCACCGTATTTGCGCCAACCGACGCTGCCTTCGCCAAGGTCCCCAAGGCCGACCTGGACGCGCTGCTCAAGGACAAGGCCAAACTCACCGCCGTGTTGACCTACCACGTGGTGCCCGGCAAGGTGATGGCAGCTGACGTCAAGGCCGGCATGGTCAAGACCGTGCAAGGCTCCAGCATCACGGTGTCCACGTCTGGCGGCGTGATGGTCGACCAGGCCAAGGTCACCGCAACCGACATCGTTGCCGACAACGGCGTGATCCACGTTATCGACAGCGTGATCATCCCGAAGTAAATCGTGCGTGCGCCAGGCCATTGCGATGCAATGGCGGCGCCGGAACCGTGAACAGCCGGCATGTCCGGCTGTTTGCTTTTGGGCGGGCGTTACCATCTCCGCATGCCCGACCAGACCGCCGACGTCCTGCCGCCATCCTCGTCGGATCTGGCGTCCGGCGCGGCATACGGCCTGCCGCTGGACGCGCAGGGCATTCTCGCGCTGGCGGCACGCTCGATGTTCCACCTGTTCTCGAGCATCAGCCAGGGCATGTTCCTGGTTGATCGCAGCGGGCGTATCGTCTGGGTCAACGAAGGTTACCAGCGCTTCCTGCCGGCGCTGGGTTTTTCGTCGCTCGACCAGTTCCTGGGCCATATGGTGGAGGACGTGATTCCCAACACCCAGATGCGCCGGGTGCTGGAAACCGGCGAGGCCTACCTGATCGACCTGCTGACCAACCGGGCCGGCACCTTCGTCGTGAGCCGCATTCCGCTGCGCGACGACAACGAGGCCGTGATCGGCGCCATCGGCATCGTGTTGTTCGACCACCCCGAGACGACGCTGCAGCCCTTGATCAGCAAGTTCGCCCTGATGCAGCGCGACCTGGACGATGCGCGGCGCGAACTCGCCGCCCAGCGGCTGGGCCAGGCCCGTAGCAGCGGCGCGCGTCCCTCCAAGTACACCTTCACCAGCTTTGTCGGCACCAGCGCGGCGGCGGTCGAGGTCAAACGCCAGGCCCGGCGCGCGGCGCAGTCCAACAGCCCGGTGTTGTTGCTCGGCGAGACCGGCACCGGCAAGGAACTGCTGGCCCATGCCATCCATGCCGCGTCCGGCCGCGCCGCCGGGCCGCTGGTCAGCGTCAATATCGCGGCCGTGCCCGACACCTTGCTGGAGGCCGAGTTCTTCGGGGTTGCGCCCGGCGCCTTCACTGGAGCCGATCGAAAGGGCCGCGATGGCAAGTTCAAGCTGGCCGATGGCGGCAGCCTGTTCCTCGACGAGATCGGCGACATGCCGCTGGCCGTGCAAGCCAAGCTGCTGCGCGCGTTGCAGGAGGGCGAGATCGAGCCGCTCGGATCGAACACGCTGGTGCCGTTCGATGTGCGCGTGATCGCGGCGACCTCGCGCGACCTGACTGCCTGGATGCGCGAGGGCCGGTTCCGCGAGGACTTGTATTACCGGCTCAACGTGTTGCCGATCCGGGTGCCGCCGCTGCGCGAGCGACGCAGCGACATTGCGGCGCTGGTCGAGGCGCTCAATGACGATATCGCGCTGCGCAACGGCTCCGCGTTGCCGGACATCACCGCCGACGCGCTCGAACTGCTGAGTGCGCTGCAGTGGCGCGGCAATATCCGCGAGTTGCGCAACATGCTCGAACAATCGGCGATGCGCAGCGACAACCAGCGTATCGATGCCACGTTGTTGCAGCAGGTGTTGCAGCAGTCGGGCATTGATCCGTGGATTGCGCCCCGGGGTGCGCGCGTCGCGGGCACGGCACTACCGTCGCCGGATCCGGCCCCAGCCCCGGACCTGCTGCGACCGCTGGCGGAGCAGGTGGCACGGGTGGAACGGCGGGCTGTCATGGCGGCCATGCAGGCCACGGGTGGCAACAAACTGGCGGCTGCCCGCATGCTGGGAATCTCGCGTGCGACGCTGTACCAGAGACTGTCTGATATTTAGACGTTGTCTCAATATCAGTCAATATCATTGACTGAAAAATAGCCATTTTTTGGATTTCGGTTGATGTTTTCCTTGTAGATCAAAGGCTTGCAGGTTGGCATGGAGCATGCTCACTGTGTGAGCAGCCTTTCACCGAAAACCTACTGGAGACAACACATGCACCGTCGCACCCTGGTCGCGCTTGCCGGCATCGCCGCAACCGCCTTGACCGTCATGACGCCGTTGGCGGCACAGGCGCAAGACAAGGAGATCCGCATTGCCTTGATTGCCAGCAAGACCGGAGCGTTGGAGGCGTATGCCAAGCAGACCATCGTGGGTTTCAACATGGGCCTGAACTACGGCACCGGCGGCACCATGATGGTGGCCGGCAAGAAACTGGTCGTGATCGAGAAAGACGACCAGGGCAAGCCCGACGTGGGCAAGAGCCTGTTGGCGGCCGCGTATGCGGACGACAAGGTCGACATTGCGGTCGGTCCGACTGCCTCGCCGGTGGCGCTGGCGATGTTGCCGGTAGCCGAGGAATACAAGAAGATCCTGCTGGTCGAGCCGGCGGTGGCCGATTCGATCACCGGCGACAAGTGGAACAAATACATCTTCCGCACCGGGCGCAACAGCTCGCAGGATGCGGCGTCCAACGCCGTGGCCCTGGATTCGCCCGACAACGTGATTGCCATCCTGGCCAACGACAACGCCTTCGGCCGCGATGGCGTGAAGGCAACCAGGGAGTTCACCAAGAAGGCCAAGATCGTGCACGAGGAGTACCTGCCGGTGGGTACCACCGACTTCACGGCCGGCCTGCAACGCATCATCGACAAGCTCAAGGACCAGCCGGGCAAGAAATATATCTCGGTGGCTTGGTCGGGCGCACCGGCGCCGTTTGCCAAGATCGCCGACCTGGACCTGGATAAGCGATTCGGCATCAAGCTGGCCACGGGTGGCAACATCTTGCCGGCGATGGCGGCCTACAAACAGTTCCCGGGCATGGAGGGCGCCCTGTACTACTACTTCGGCATCCCGAAGAACCCTGCCAACGAGGCCATGGTGGCCCAGCATTACAGCCAGTTCAAGACGCCGCCCGACTTCTTCACCGCCGGTGGATTCTCTGCCGCGATGGCGGTGGTGACCGCACTCAAGAAGACCAACGGCGACACCAACACCAACAAGCTGATCAACACGATGGAAGGCATGAGTTTCGAGACGCCCAAGGGCACCATGACCTTCCGCAAGGAAGACCACCAGGCGATGCAGTCCATGTACCACTTCCGGATCAAGGCTGACCCGGCGTTCGCCTGGGGCGTGCCGGAACTGGTGCGCGAGATCAAGGCCAGCGACATGGCGATTCCGATCCGCAACAAGCGCTGATCGTTCGCCAGGTGTGCCTGCGCAGCAGCGATGCGGCGCGGCGCGCGGTGCGGTTGGCGCGTCCCGTTACTTGATGCGCTGCCACGGGGCTGGGCGCGGCAGACGCGTCCAGCCGGCACCGGTTCGCTCTGCGATCGACGCATCCTGACGCACCGGCCCATACGACCATCGGTCTGACCATGTTGCAAACCAAAGACCTGACGATCCGGTTTGGCGGCCATGTGGCGGTGAATACCGTCAGCTGCAGGTTCGTGCCCGGCACCTTGACGGCGATCGTCGGGCCCAATGGCGCCGGCAAGACCACCTACTTCAACCTGATCAGCGGCCAGCTCAAGGCCAGCAGCGGATCGGTGCTGCTCGATGGCCAGGACATCTCGGCGCTGGGCGTGTCGGCGCGCACCCGCGCAGGGCTGGGCCGCGCGTTCCAGCTCACCAACCTGTTTCCCAACCTGACGGTGTTCGAGAACGTCCGGCTCGCGGTGCAGGCCACGCGCCGCGGCACGCACCGGCGCGGGCTGAACCTGTGGAGCATCTGGAGCGACCATGGCGCGTTGTCGCAACGCACCGAGGAGATCCTGGCCACGGTGGCGATGCAGGACAAGCAGGACGCGATCGTGGCCAGCCTGCCGCACGGCGACCAGCGCAAGCTGGAGGTGGCCTTGCTGATGGCGCTCGAGTCGCGGGTTTTCATGTTCGACGAACCGACGGCCGGCATGAGCGTGGACGAGGCGCCGGTGATCCTGAACCTGATCCGGGCGCTGAAGAACGACCCGACCAAGACCATCTTGCTGGTGGAGCACAAGATGGACGTGGTGCGCGAACTCGCCGACCGCATCATCGTGCTGCACAACGGCACGCTGGTGGCCGATGGGGAGCCGGCCGCGGTGATCGCATCACCCGTGGTGCAGCAAGCCTACCTCGGGGCAAGCCCCGAGGACGCGTCGGCGCACGACGTCGCTCCCGCCCAATCCAAGCTGCCCCGCCGCGGCGGGACGAGGCAGGCCCCATGAGCGCCGCCGGGCCGCTCCCAAGGCGCTCAGCCCCGCAGTCCGCAGGACGCAGGGGTAGTCCAATGAGCGCCGCCGGGCCGCTCCCAACGGTTGCGCAGCGCAGCCCACCGGACGCAGTCAATCCCATGAGCCAGGCGCTGCTGACGTTATCGGGGGTTCACACCCATATCGGGCCTTACCACATCCTGCATGGCGTGGATTTATCTGTGCCCAAGGCCCAGGTGACACTGCTGCTCGGCCGCAATGGAGCCGGCAAGACGACGACGCTGCGCACCATCATGGGCCTGTGGCGTGCGTCCGCAGGCACGCTGACATTTGCAGGCCGGGACATCACCGCGTTGTCGACCCCCGAGATCGCCGAACGCAACATCGCCTATGTGCCCGAGAACATGGGCATCTTTGCCGACCTGACGGTACGCGAAAACATGTTGCTGGCCGCGCGCAGCGCGGCCAGCGAGAAACAGATGGACACGCAAAGGCTGGACTGGATCTTCGGCCTGTTTCCTGCAGTGCAGAAGTTTTGGAACTACCCGGCCGGCAAGTTGTCGGGTGGGCAGAAGCAGATGCTGGCGGTGGCGCGCTCGATCGTCGAGCCGCGCGAACTGCTGATCGTCGACGAACCCAGCAAGGGGCTGGCGCCATCGATCATCAACAACATGAGCAACGCCTTTGCCGAACTCAAGGCGACCGGCGTGACCATCCTGCTGGTGGAGCAAAACTTCAACTTCGCGCAAAAGATCGGCGACACGGTGGCGGTGATGGACAACGGCGTGGTCGTGCACAGCGGCAGCATGCAGGAGCTGAACCAGGATGCCGCGTTGCAGAAATCCCTGTTGGGGCTGGCCCTATGAACAACCCGGATTTCGACTGGATGCCGGTGGCCCTGGTGCCACTGCTGGCGCTGCTGGTATTGCCGCTGATCGGTTCGGGCTCGACCTGGCTCACGCTCACGGTGGCCGGGCTGGCGATGGGCCTGATCATCTTCGTCATTGCCTCCGGGCTGACGCTGGTGTTCGGCCTGATGGACGTGCTCAATTTCGGCCACGGCCTGTTCATTGCGCTTGGGGCCTTCGTGGCCACGACCGTGCTGGGCTCGATGTCCGACTGGACGATGTCGGACCAACTCTGGCGCAACATGGTGGCGGTGTTCCCGGCCATGCTGGTTGCGATGGCGGTGGCCGGCGCCGTCGGCCTGGCGTTCGAGCGTTTCATCGTCAAGCCGGTGTACGGGCAACACCTCAAGCAGATCCTGATCACCATGGGTGGCATGATCATCGGCGAGGAACTGATCAAGGTGATCTGGGGTCCGCAGCAGATTCCGCTGCCGCTGCCCGAGGCGATGCGCGGCTCCATCCTGATCGGCGACGCTGCGATCGAGAAGTACCGCATCATCGCGGTCGTTGTCGGTCTGGTGGTGTTCGGCGCGCTGGTCTGGACATTGAACAAGACCAAGATCGGCCTGCTGATCCGCGCCGGCGTGCAAGACCGCGAGATGGTGGAGTCGCTCGGTTATCGGATCCGGCGCCTGTTCATCGGTGTGTTTGTCATGGGCAGCGCATTGGCCGGCCTGGGCGGCGTGATGTGGGGCCTGTACCAGCAGACGGTCACACCGCAGATGGGCGCGCAAGTCAACGTGCTGATCTTCATCGTCATCATCATCGGCGGCCTGGGCTCCACTGCCGGTGCGCTGATCGGCGCCCTGCTGGTCGGCCTGATGGCCAACTACACCGGTTACCTGGCGCCCAAGGTGGCCTTGTTTTCCAACATCGCGTTGATGGCGGCCATCCTGCTGTGGCGACCGCAAGGGGTCTATCCGGTGACCAACCGCTGATCGAGGTACTCCAAAATGAAGCTGCCCCCACGCTCACTGCGTTCGCTGCCCCCCGAGGGGGCCGTCATTACCTTCGGAACGGCCGGGCGATACTGACATGCTGACCCGTCTGTTATCCAACGACCTGCCGCGCAGCCGCACGTTGGCGATGCTGCTGCTGGTATTGCTGCTGGGCCTGGCCTTCGCGCCGTTCCTGTTCCCGGGCGTGAAGGCGCTCAACGTGGCGGCCAAGGTGTTGATCTTCATCGTGCTGGTGGCCAGTTTCGACCTGCTGCTGGGTTACACCGGCATCGTCAGTTTCGCGCACACCATGTTCTTCGGCATCGGCGCCTATGGCATCGCGATCGCCACCACCCGCATGGGCCCGACCTGGGAGGCGCTGGCGGTGGGGCTGGGTTGTGCACTGGTGTTGTCTTTCCTGCTGGCGCTGGTGATCGGCCTGTTCTCGTTGCGGGTGCGGGCGATCTTCTTTGCCATGATCACGCTGGCGGTGGCCTCGGCCTTCCTGACATTGGCCTCGCAACTGTCCGAGTTCACCGGCGGCGAGGACGGTCTGACCTTCAAGCTGCCCGAGATCCTGTCGCCGAGTTTCGAGTTCATGGACGAGAAGTTCCTGGGCGTCATGCTCGACGGTCGCCTGGTCACGTACTACCTGCTGTTCGTGCTGGCCGTGGCGTTGCTGCTGACACTGCTGCGCATCGTCAATTCGCCGTTCGGCCGGGTGCTGCAGGCGATCCGCGAGAACGAGTTCCGCGCCGAGGCGATCGGTTACCGGGTGGTGGTCTACCGCACCATCTCCAGCATCCTGTCGGCGCTGTTCGCCTGTGTTGCCGGTGCGATGCTGGCGCTCTGGTTGCGCTACAACGGCCCCGACACGTCGTTGTCGTTCGAGATCATGATGGACGTGCTGCTGATCGTCGTCATTGGCGGCATGGGCACGATGTACGGCGCCGTGGTGGGCGCGACCTTGTTCATGGTGGCGCAAAGTTATCTGCAGGATCTGCTGCGGCTGGGCAGCGAGGCGACCGCAGCCTTGCCCTGGTTGTCGGCGCTGCTGTCGCCGCAACGCTGGTTGTTGTGGCTGGGCGTGTTGTTCGTGTTGTCGGTGTATTACTTCCCGACCGGCGTGGTGGGTCGATTGCGCCTGCGCAGCGCGCGCAAGATCAGCCTGGGATTGCCGTCGTGAACGCCCGCGACAACATGGCTGGCGCCGGTTGGCGATCGCGCTACCTGAGCTGCGCCGGACGCGAGATCCACTACACCGAATGGGGCGCGCAACACCCGCGCACGGTGATCGCCTGGCATGGCCTGGCCCGCACCGGGCGTGACATGGACGAACTCGCCGAACACCTCAGTGCGCCGGCCAACGGTTACCGGGTGATCTGCCCGGACACCATCGGCCGCGGCCTGAGCCAGTGGAGTCCAAGACCCGACGACGAGTATTGCCTGGCGTTCTACGTGCAATTGGCCACGGCGCTGGTGGACCAGCTCGGCCTGTCGCAATTCGACTGGGTCGGCACATCGATGGGCGGCTCGATCGGTCTGCTGGCCGCCGCTGGCGCGTTGCGCGGCCGCATCACCCGGCTGGTGCTCAACGACACCGGACCCGAACTGGCGCAGGCGGCGATCAGCCGTATCCGCAGTTATGCCGGCAACCCGTCGGCATTTGCCACCGTGACCGAACTCGAGCAGTATTTCCGCACGGTCTATAGACCCTATGGTTTCCTGAGCGACGCGCAGTGGCGCCACCTGACCGAGACTTCGACGCGGCGGCTGCCGGATGGGCGGGTCACGCCGCACTACGATCCGGCCATGGTGCAGCAGTTCGTCTGCCACCCCGACGACTACCTGCGCTGGAAGGAATACGACAGCCTGGCGATGGCGGTGTTGTGCCTGCGGGGGGAGCACTCCGACCTGCTGCTGGCCGATGCCGCAGCGCAGATGGCGCAGCGAGGGCCGCGTGCGCGCATCGAGACCATCGCCGGTTGCGGGCATGCGCCGGCACTCAACGTGCCAGGCCAGTTGGCGCTGGTGGCAGATTTCCTGCGTGACGGCTGAAATGCCAGTGCGCCATTGCACCGGGCGGTGACCCGGACCGGTGGCTTGACTTGACGCGGGCAACGCGGCGGCTCGCTTCGGTGGTACAAACACCCCCATGAAAATCGAAAAAGACACCGCGGTCACCTTGCGTTACAAGGTGACCGATGCAGCGCACAAGACGCTGGACGCCGGCCCCGAACCGATGGTCTACCTGCATGGGGGCTACGGCAACACCTTTGCCGGGATCGAGCAGGCGCTCGAGGGCAAGGAGAAGGGCTACCAGACCGTCGTTGCGCTGCAGCCGCAAGACGCCTTCGGGCTGCGCGACGAGAGCCTGGTGCGGACGATTCCCAAGACGCAGTTTCCTCCCGGCGTCAAAGTCGGCGGCATGCTGCAGGGCCGTGACGATTCCGGCCGGGAGCATGCGTTTCAGGTGGTCAAGATCAAGGGCGACACGGTGCTGCTGGACGGCAACCATCCGAGGGCGGGCAAGGCCTTGCGCTTCATCCTGACCGTGACCGATGTGCGCGCCGCCACCGCGGTGGAAATCGAGCACGGCCATGTGCACGGGGAGCACGGTCACCACCACTGAGCGGGGCGGCGACGCGCCACCGGTGCAAAGATGCCTCAGCTTCGCGTGCCGCGCCAGCGCTTGCGGCTGGTGCGCAACCGGTAGTGTTCACGGTAGGCGGCGGGCAACTCACCGGTACCCTTGACGAACAGGCGCCGAAAGGTGCCCGTGTCCTGGTAACCGCACATCAGTGCAATCTGCTCGACGCTGCTGTAGGTCGTCTCTAGCTCCACCGCGCCCGCTGGCAGGATCTTTCGATGCATGCCCTGGACGATGCGGGCCGCCACCTGCTGGCGTTGCGGTTCGTATTGGTAGATGTTGCGGGCCGCCAGCGCCAGATGCGCTGCTGGGCCTGTTTCCCGACGGCAACAAGACTCGCAAGCTCGAGTTCCTGATGGCCGACGCGCTGGCACAGGTCCGTATCCAGCCGGCCGTTCAACCCGGCCGACCGCCCAATCGACGCCAGGCCGGGCAGAGCCGGTCAATCGATCTTGGCGCCCGACGCCTTGACCACCTGCGACCACTTGCCGGTTTCGGACGCAATGAACTGGCCCAGTTGCTCAGGCGTGCCGCCGACCGGCTCCGCACCCAGGCCCTTGAAGCGCTCGATCACCTCCGGCTTCTTCAGGATCTTGTCGACTTCGGCCGACATCCGGTTGACGATGGCCGGTGGCGTGCCGGCCGGCGCCATCAACACGAACCAGGATTCGGCCGCATAACCGGGCAGCACCGATGCCACAGCCGGCACGTCGGGCAACTGGCTGTTGGGTTTGTCTCCGGTCACACCCAGGGCCACGAGTTTGCCGGCCTTGATGTGTGGCATGGCCGAGGGCAGGTTGTCGATCGCCATCTGGATCTGCCCGGACATCAGGTCGAGCAGCATCGGGCCGCTGCCGCGGTACGGGATGTGGGTGACAAAAACGCCGGCCCGACCCTTGAACAACTCGGTCGACAGGTGGCCGGTCGTGCCATTGCCCGGTGAACCATAGGACAGCGCGCCCGGCTTGCTCTTGGCCAGCGCGATCAACTCTTTCAGCGACTTGGCGTTGACGCCCGGGTTGACGACCAGCACGTTGGGCACGCGCACGACGAACGACACCGGCGCAAAGTCCTTGGCCGTGTCGTAGGGCATCTTCGGATACAGGAACTGGTTGATGGCCTGCGTGCCGGGTGTGCCCATCAGGAAGGTATAACCGTCGGGCGTCGCCCGTGCCACCTCGGCTGCACCCACATTGCCGCCGGCGCCGCCCTTGTTGTCGACGATGAAGCTGCCCTTGACGGCCTTGGTCAATTCGTCCGCGATGACGCGGGCCGTGATGTCGGTGGTGCCGCCGGCCGCAAACGGTACGACGATGCGCACCGGTTTTGTTGGCCAGTCGGCCTGGGCAAATGCGGCGCCCGATGTGATGACGGCGGCCGATACGAGCAGCAGCTTCCAGGATGCAGATGACATGATGGTTTCCTCGTGGTGGGCTGGGTCGGGCCAGGCGACAAGAAAATGCGCGCCCGTAGCGGGCAGGACCCCGCGATGACGAATCAAGGTGCATGATAAGTGACCGGCTTCGGCCAGGCCCGGCGGCGGGCCTGCGCCAGATCAAACAGGGCCCTGGTTGCGGCGACAAGGCATGATCGGCAGGACAACGAGGAGACCGGGCAGGGTGCGCCGCGGGACCTGACGCTGGTGTTCGCCGCCGGCCAGGGCGACGGCAAGACACGTGGGCTGCTCCATTGGGGCCATGCCGGCACGCTGACGCGGGCTCTACAAGGCGTTCCCGATTTCGGTCGGCATCATCCGCGCCACCACGGCCGACCCGGACGGCAACCTGACGATGGAGCGCGAGGCGTTGACGCTCGAGGCACTGGCGATCGCGATGGTGGCGCGCAACTCGGGCGGCGGCTTTCTCAAGGCGCGGCTGGAAGCCGATCGCGGAGTCGCGGGCTGAACGACCGGCACCCCGCCCCGTGGTGGTGCAACGCGAAACAGTCGTTGTTTTCGACCATTTGGGGGACCGCAGCGCTGGCAGATCGCATGTGCGGCGCTACCATGACGGCGGTGCCGGACCTGCGCCGCAGTATCAACAGGGAATTTATGCGCGACGCACAAGGGTTGGCGGTCGATTCGATGATGGAGCCGCCCGACGGGCCGGCGGTGCAGGCGCGCCTGCTGTCGATCCGTTTCACCGGCTCCGGCAGCGAGTATTTCCGCATCTGGATCGTCAACCTGCTGCTGGTACTGGTGACACTCACGCTGTACTACCCGTGGGCCAAGGCGCGGCGCCTGCGCTACTTCCACGGCCAGACGCTGGTGGACGGCACGCCGCTGGGTTTCCACGGCAGTCCGCGCGCCATGCTCCGCGGCTATCTGCTGGTGGGCCTGCTGTTCGTCCTGTATTCGCTGGCCGGGCAGTTCTCGGTCCTGGCTGGGCTGGTCGCGCTGGTGCTGGTGGCGGCCGTCGCTCCGGCCCTGCTCAAGTCGTCGATGCGGTTCCGACTGGCCAACACCAGCTGGCGTGGCATGCGGTTCGTGTTCAGCGGCTCGCTGGTGGGCGCGTATCGAGCCATGCTGCCGTTGTTCCTGCCGGCGCTGGTGATCGCCGGCGCCGTGCCCTGGGTCGCCAACCCGCAAAAGCCACCGATGTGGTACGGCGCCTTGATACTGGGCGTGGTGTCGACCACGCTGGCCGTGTTGCCCTGGCTGCTGTGGAACCTCAAGCGGTACCAGCACGAAAACTATGGCCTGGCGTCGCTGCAGACCGGGTTCAAGGCTACCGTCGGTGCGTTCTACCTGCTGGCGCTCAAGTGCCTGGGCTTGGGCATGGTCATTTTGCTGCCGTTGCTGGCGGCGGCTTTATTCGGGATCGCGCAGTTTGACTCAGTGCGATCCGGACCTGCTGGCGTAACCGGTCCCCTGTTGGCGGCCGCGGTCGCTCTGGCCTTGCCGTTGCTGCTGGCCACCTATGTCGCCACCAAGACCTACTTCACCGCCGGATTGCAAAACCTGGTCTGGACCAAGACCGGCAACCGGTCGATGCGCTTCGTCAGCCAGCTGCGGTTTTCCCGGCTGTTCTGGCTGACCGTCAAGAACTGGCTGCTGATGTTGCTCACGCTGGGTCTGTACTGGCCGTTTGCGGCAGTCGCCTCCACCCGCATGCGTGTGGAGGCGGTCATCATCAAGACACGACAGGACCCGGCGACGCTGGTCAGCCTGTTGCAGGCATCCGATGTCGAGGCGGCCGGCGATGCGGCCGGAGACCTGCTGGGCATCGACATCGGCCTGTAGGCCCGCATGCGCGACACCGACGCGCCGTTGCTGGCGGCAAGCTACTTCGACGGTACCCATGCCGGCGCGCAGCCTGTCACCTTGCAAATGGTGGACCAGGACTTGCTGCTGCGCGGGGACGGGTTCGAGCGCCGGGTTCCCGCAGCTGAACTGCAGTGGCCCGAACCCAGTCGACACGGCATGCGCGTGCTGCACCTGGCGCGGGGCGGAGCGATCCAGTGTGCCGATGGCGCCGCCTGGGACGCCTGGACCCGCGCCAGCGGCCGCACGCCTGGCCTGGCGGTGCGCATGCAGGGCAGCTGGCGCTGGGTGCTGGTCAGCGTCGCCATGCTCGTGTTGCTGGCCGCGGCGTTGCAGCGGTGGGGGCTTCCCGCGCTGGCCGAGCTGGTCGTCGCCGCCACGCCGGTGTCGGTGGATGCCGCCATCGGCGAGGCAGCGCTGGGCAGCATCGACCGGTTCATGCTGCGACCCAGTGAATTGGGGCCGGCGCGGCGGGCGAGCCTGCGCGACGCGTTCGGACGTGTCGCCGCCGCGCAGCCGCCGGGTACGGTGCCACCGTGGCGGCTGGAGTTCCGCAGCAGTCGGATCGGGCCCAACGCGTTGGCTCTGCCGGGCGGCACGATCATCATGACGGATGAACTGGTGGCCTTGTTCGAGGACGACGAGGCGGTGCTGATGGGGGTACTGGCCCATGAACTGGGGCACATACAACATCGGCACGGCTTGCGTTTGCTGGTCCAGGGCACGGTGCTCTCCGGGGTTGCAGCCGTCGTGTTCGGCGATTTCAGCACCTTGTTCGCTGCCGCGCCGGCGGCATTGGGCAACGCCAGCTATTCGCGCGTAGCAGAGCGCGAGGCGGACCTGGCGTCGGCGCGCATGCTCAAGGCAGCCGGCGTGTCGCCGCTGGTGATGGTGCGCTTCTTCGAGCAGATGGGCCGCCAGCGCGGACGCGAGGGGCAGGGCGCATCGCAAGGGGACAGTGCCTGGAGCGGCATCTCCATCGCCTCGCACCCGGCGGACGCCGAACGTATCCGCCTTTTCCGCGACGCCGCGGCCGGCAACTGAACCCGGTCTTGCCGGTTCAGCCCGACGCGCCAGCGGCATACGGCGTCGGCGGCAATTCGGCGCCTACGGCGTGAGCCGTCGGCGCGCTTGTCGCGTGCCGGCGACGCGCGCCAATGGCGGGGTGATCGCACCCGCTCGATCGTGCTGCCATGGCTAGAATTTCATGACCGGCCAGCGTGTGTGCCATCGTTCCCGGTCGCCTGCGAGCGCCGCCCGATGGCCGCGGCAGCGCGGTCACGGTTTGTCGTTGTTTTCGCCCGCTGCGCGTATCCGGTCTGTTGCAGCGGCAGGTGAACGGGAAAGGGGTCCGATGTCAGGGGTTGCGCGTGTGTCGGTCAAGGACATCGAGGTCCATTTCGAGGGCGGCCATCGGCTGGCAGATGAACTATCCGTATGCGATGCGCCGGTTCGGCGCCGTCGGAGGCTTGTTCCATGTCGCACCGGTGCGGCCAACCTGCCCGCTGCTGTATGTCTACGGCACACGCAAGCCATTCATGTTCCACTCACCCGGGTGGCTGGACTGGGTTCGTGCGCAACCCGGCAATCAGGTGCAGGCGCTGCCCACCGGTCACTGGGTCATGCCGCACAAGCCCGAAGCATTCCTGGCTTGCGTGGCCGAGTGGCTGCGCGCGTCCGACGATCCGCGCTGACTACGTTGCGTTACCTTCCGTTTGACAGTCGTTGCGGATCCGGCATCAAGATCGACAGCCGTGACCGCGTTTGGTAAACGCCCGTATTCCGAAGGCGAATGGATCAAGGAGCCGCAGGATCTCGTTCCGCTGGCGTTGTTTCTGGCAACCCAGCCTGATATCGGACCGACTGCCCAGAGTTTCAGCCTGATGCGCCGAGCAGGTTGACGGCCGGGCCGCCATGGGCGGCCTGTCGGCGACCAACCCGCCCGGTGCAGCGGCGCAGCGCTACCGCTTCGCGCCCAGCGCGCGGGCCCGTTCGCGCGATGGTTCGCGGACCGCGCTGTCATCGGCAGCCTGTGTCGGCCAGCCCTGCGTGTGCCGGATCGACAGCGTGCACATGGCGTCGATCCATTCCGGCTGGTCGTTCAGGCACGGGATGTAGTGGAATTCCTTGCCGCCGGCGCTCAGGAAAGCGGCCTTGGCCTCCATCGCTATTTCCTCCAGCGTCTCCAGGCAGTCGCTGGTGAAGCCCGGGCACACGACGTCGACCCGCGCGGTGCCCGCGCGCGCCAGTTCGATCAGGCTGGGCTCGGTATACGGCTCCAGCCACTTGGCGCGACCCAGACGGGACTGGAACGTCACCATGTAGGCGTCCCGCGCCAGCCCCAGCCGCTCGGCCAGCAGCCGCGCGGTTTTGTGGCACTCGCAGTGGTAGGGATCGCCCAGCAGCAGGCTGCGCTGGGGCACGCCGTGAAAACTCATCACCAGCTTGTCGCCTCGGCCGTGGGTCTGCCATTGACGGCGGATGTGCTTGACCAGCGCCTCGATGTAGGCAGCATCGTCGTGATAGTGGTTGACAAAGCGCAACTCGGGGATCAGCCGCGTGCGCGCCGCCCAGGCGTAGACCGCGTCGAACACGCTGGCAGTTGTCGTGGCTGAAAACTGCGGGTAGGCAGGTAACACCAGCACCCGGGTCACGCCCTCGGCCTTGAGCGCATCGAGCTGTTGCGCGATCGATGTCTGGCCGTAACGCATCGCGTGGCGCACCAGCACCGGGTGGCCGCGTTGCGCCAGCCAGCCCTGCAGCAACAACGCCTGCTTTTCGGTCCAGACCCGCAGCGGTGAACCGGCCTCGGTCCAGATGCTGGCATATTTGGCCGCCGACTTGGCGGGCCGAAAACGCAGGATGATGCCGTGCAGGATGACCATCCACAACAACCGCGGTATCTCGACCACCCTCGGATCGCTGAGGAATTCGGCCAGATAGCGCCGTACCGCCGGGGTTGTCGGCGTGTCGGGTGTTCCCAGGTTGCAGTACAGGATGGCGCAACGCGCCGCCTGTCCATGGGTGTAGGTTGGTTCGGCTTGGAATCGGGGTTCGGTCATGCTGTATTCTCCCGCGGCTATGCTGGATATTTCGCGCATCAAGGCCATTGGCCTGGACCTGGACGACACCTTGTGGCCGATCTGGCCCGTCATCACCCGTGCCGAGGCGCAGATGCTGGACTTCCTGCAGCCCCGAGCGCCAGCCGCGGCTGCGGTGTTTGCCGACCCGGCGCGCCGGCAGGCCTTGCGCCAGGAGGTGGTGCGCGGCAACCCTGACCTGAGCCACAACATGAGCGTGTTGCGCCTGGAGAGCCTGCGGGCCGCGCTGCGCCAAAGCGGTGAGGACGTGGGGTTGGCGCAGGCCGCGTTCGACGTCTTTTTCGAGTGCCGCATGCAGGTGCAGCTGTACGACGACGCCTTGCCGGCGCTGGTCTACCTGGCCGCGCGTTACCCTATCGTGGCGGTGTCCAACGGCAACGCCGACATTCACCGGGTTGGTATCGGCCGGCATTTCGCGGCTAACATGAGCGCGCATGTCTTTGGCGTGGGCAAGCCCGATGTACGGATCTTCCATGCGGCCGCGCAAGCCGCCGGCGTCGCGCCCCATGAGGTGCTGCATGTCGGTGACGATCCGGCGCTCGACGTGCTGGGCGGGCTCAACGCCGGCATGCAGACGGTGTGGGTGAATCGTGGCGGACACGACTGGCAGCATGAGGCACAACCCCATGCCAGCGTGACCGACCTGCGCCAGCTGTGTACCTTGCTGGCCGACTCCGGCTGAGTTCCGGTTGTCATGGCAGTGCCATGTAATCGCCGCACAATGATCCACGGACGCTTGCGCGCCCGTGCGCCGCTTGCCCATTTTTCCCGCTACTGGATGCCCCGACCATGAAACGATCGTTCCTGATAAGAGCCACCCGCCTCGGAGCCGTGTTTGCCAGTCTTGTCCTGGGCGCCGGCCTTGCCGGTGCGCAATCCCAGCCGGCGTGGCCGGAGCGCCCGGTGCGTATCGTTGTGCCGTTCGCGCCCGGTGCCGGCACCGATGCGATGGGTCGCCTGGTGGCGCAAAAGCTCGGGGAGGTGCTCGGCGGAACCTTCATCGTCGAGAACCGGGCCGGCGCGTCGGGTGCGATCGGGACCCAGCATGTGGCGCAACAGGCGCCGGACGGTTATACCTTGCTGCTGGTCGCCTCGCCCTTCACGACGGTTGCCGCGTCGCTGCCCAGTGCCGGTTACGACCCGCTGCGCCAGTTCGTGCCGGTGGGCATGATCGCCACCGGGCCACTGGTCTGGGCCACCAACACCAAGCTACCCGTGAGCAACATGCGCGAGCTGGTGGAGCTGGCCAAACGGCGCCCTGGCGCGCTGAACTACGGCTCGGCGGGTGCCGGCGGCGTGAACCACCTGGTGCTGGAGTTGCTCAAGTCGCGCACCGGCACCTTCATCACCCATATTCCCTATCGGGGCGTCGCACCTGCCACGCTGGACATGTTGTCCGACCAGGTCCAGCTGGTCACCGGCACCATTCCCGCGTTGTTGCCGTTCATCAAGGACGGCCGGGTCAAACCGCTGGCGGTCACCAGCGCGAAACGGTCGCCGGCCTTGCCCGACGTGCCCAGCATGGCCGAGTCGGGCCTGGCCGGTATCGACGTGGTGAATTATTTCGCGATCATGGCGCCGGCGGGAACACCTGCGGCCATTGTGGACAAGCTCAACGGGGCCATCAACCAGATCGTCGCCATGCCCGACGTGCTGGCGCGGTTCAAGAGCGATGCGGTGGAGCCGGCGCCGGGCTCACCGGCCTTGCTGGGGGCTTTCATCGAGGCCGACTACCGTGCCTGGCGCAATGTGGTCACGTCCCAGAAGCTGGTGATCGAGTGACCGCCAAGGCGCTGCGCACCGCGCCTTCCAACGTAGACGGGTAAGGCCCGTCCACATAGTCGCCGCAGGCCAGCAGGCCGGGCGCAATGGCCATGGGTGGGCGCAGCAGGCCCGGCGTGCAGGTCAGTGTCGCGCGTTTCTCGATCACAGTGCCCACGGACTGCAACTGCAGGCCGAGCTGGCGCCGCGCCTGCACCAGCACCTGCGACTGGAGCGTGCCGCGATCACCCTCACTGGCGCTGACAACGAAGGCCAGCAGGCCGCGCGGGCCGCCCAACTGACCGCGATCGAAGACGAACTGGGCCGGCATCAGGGCGTCGGCGGTGGGTCCGCTGCGCAGGGCGAGCATCGGACGGGCCAGTGCAACGCCCTGGGCCCACGCATATACGGTGCCAATGGCGGCGTGCGGCAGGTTGGCCGTCATGTCGATCCAGCGCCGCATGGCAGATGCTGTCGGCGCATCCACATGTGCCAGGCTGGCCTGCAGCACATGCACCGCATCGTGCGCCGCAGTGGCCAGGATGACCCGCTCGAATGGCGCACCGTCGACGCGCCAGTGCCGGCCGTCGTAGGCCAGTTGCCGTACCCGCGTGCCCTGGTGCAGCTGCGCACCCTGTTGTGCCAGCCACCGTGCGGCCGCATCCGGAAAAAGCGCGGACAGGTCGGCGCGCGGCAGCAGCAGATTGGAGCCTTGGCGCTCGCCGAACACGGCGTCTTGCATGACCCGCAGGAACACCCGTGCGCTGGAGTCGGCCGCCAGCGTGTTGAGCGCCGACACGCACAGGGGCTCCACCAGATCGGCCATCACGCGTGGTGTCAAGCCCTGGCACAGGCGGGTGACTGACCAGTCGGCCGGGCAGCGAAACTGCGCCAGGCGCCAGCGCGTGGCCGCGCGCGCCAGCGCCAGCTTGTCTGCCCAGTGCCAGCCGCGCGCGCCCAGGATGCCGGCCAGCGCGTCGAACGGCGCTGGCCAATTGGGGAAACCGATGCCGCTCCCGTCGGGGAAACGCAGCTCCAGCGGCAGGCGCAGCAGCAATTGCGCCGGATCCAGGCCGACCCGGCGCATCAGGCCCAGGCAGTCGCGATACGCGCCGATCAGGATATGCTGCCCGTTGTCCAGCCGAACGGTTTGACCACCGGGCAGTTGCAGGTCCAGTGCGCGCGCCCGTCCGCCCCAGGTGCGGGCGGCTTCCCAGACTGTCACCGCATGGCCGGCGTCCTGCGCGCAGACTGCGGCGGCCATGCCAGCCCAGCCGGCACCGATGACGGCAGTGCGTAGGCCCGCTGCCAAGGCGGACCGTGGGTCAGACACGTCCGAGCGCCTGCACCCGCCAGGCCAGCCAGAACTTGCGCAGCGGGGTCAGGCTGACACGCTGGCGCAGCACCGCAAAGTCGTCACGCTCGATTTCGCGCAGCAAGGTGCGGTAGATGCTGGCCATCATCAGGCCCGGCTTCTGGGCGCGGCGATCCGGTGCGGGCAGCAGCGCGAAAGCTTCGTCATACAGGCCGTGCGCGCGCTGCGCCTGGAACCGCATCAGGCGCAGGAAACGCTGCTGGAACTCCGGTGTGCAATCGCGCTTGAGTATCTCGTGGGCTTTGACGTCGAAACGCTGGAGTTCATCGACCGGCAGGTAGATGCGGCCCCGCATCGCATCCTCGCCGACGTCGCGGATGATGTTGGTCAGTTGCAGGGCCAGTCCGAGCTTGTGTGCGTAGGCGGTGGTGCTGGCCTCGGTCTGGCCGAAGATGCGGGCTGCCACTTCACCCACGACGCCAGCGACGAGGTGGCAATAGCGCTGCAAATTGGCGTAGTCCAGGTAGCGGGTTTGCTGCAGGTCCATCTGGCAACCGTCGATGACGGCCAGCAGATGCCGCGGCTCGATGCCGAATTCGCCCGCCAAAGGTGTCAGCGCCTGCATCACGGGATGGCTGGGCTGGCCCGCGAACGCCTGCGCCACTTCGGATTGCCACCAGGCGAGCTTGGTGGCGGCCACGCCCGGGTCCACCATGTCGTCGACGACATCGTCGACTTCGCGGCAAAAGGCGTAGAACGCGGTGATCGCCGCACGCCGGGGCGCCGGCAGGAACAAGAAGGCGTAATAGAAGCTGCTGCCCGAGGCCGCAGCTTTTTGCTGGACATAGTCCTGGGGTTTCACGCTCGCGTCCGCGGGGTTGGCGACGGCAGGCAGGCGCGCCACAGCAACAGCGGCAGGTCGGCCTTGCCGATGCGAGGCCGCTGGCGCCAGGTCGCATGGTCGATGGCAGCTATCTTGTCGAGGATACGCAGCCCACCCTGCACCACCAGGCGCAGCTCCCAACCGGCGCGCCCGGGCAGTTGGCGGGCCAGCGGCGCACCGGCGAGCATGCGCGCACGGGCGGAGTCGCAACCGGCCGCGACCAGGCGTGCGGCCGCCGCAGACGGTGCGTCCCGTTGCAGCTCGGCTTCCTGCACGCCATGGCGGATCATCTGTTCCTGACTCGGATACCAGCGCCCTCGGGCGATGTCGCGGCGCAGATCCTGCCAGAAGTTGATCAGCTGCAGTGCGGTGCAGATCTGGTCGCTGCGTTGCAGTGATATGGGGTCATGCACCTCATACAGATGCAGCAGCAGTCGGCCGACCGGATTGGCCGAGCGGGCGCAATAGTTGATCAGTTCAGTATCGTCGCGATAACGCCGCCGCTCGGCGGTGAAACGCACGTCCTGTTCGAAGGCATCGAGCAATTGTGCGAGTTCGCTTGGCGGCAGCCTGAAGGTATGGATCATGCGGGCCAACGGCTTGAACACGTCGCTCCAGCGTCCCGAGTCGGGCGCGCCCCGGCCGACCTGTTGCAGGTCGTCCCGGAACTGGGCCAGATCGGTCAGCCGGCTGTCTGCGTTAGCCGTGCCTTCATCGGCGATATCGTCTGCCGTGCGCGCAAACCAGTAGATCGCCGCTATCGGCGGCCGCAGCCGCGGCGGGCAGAACCAGGACGCGACCGGGAAGTTTTCGTAGTGCTCGGACGGGGGCCGATAAGGGTGCAGCGCGCTGTTCACGCGGGCATTGTCGCTTGACAAAGTCCGGTTCATCTCCTAGATTAATGACCCGGTAGTCATTAATAAATTCCGCTTGCGTCTGAGCGGTTCACCATGCGTACATTCCCATTGCTGGCGCAACTCGATCCCCAGGATTTCAAGCTGGCAATCGACGCGGTGAGGGCCCAGTTCAATGCCGCAGAGACGAACCGGGACCTGGCAGCGGCCGAGTTCCAGCGCTCCAGGACGCTGCGGGCCCAGAACTTCATCAGTGGCGTCGAACTCGATCGGCGCCAGGCGGCGCTCGATGCGGCGCAAGCGCAGGTCGCGCAGGTTCGTGCCCAACTCGACGCACAGTCCAACCAATCCGCTTACACCCGTTTGCTGGCTTCTGCCTCCGGCGTTGTGACTGCGGTCGACGCGGAGCCTGGCCAGGTCGTGGCGGTCGGTGCACCGGTGGTGCGGATCGCCCAGGACGGTCCGCTCGACGTGGTGTTTGCGGTGCCCGAGGGCAGCGTTGCCGAGCTGCCGCTGGGCAGCAAGGCTTCGGTTCGGCAATGGGCCGGCGACACTGTGTTGACAGGCGCGGTGCGCGAAAAAGGTGCTCTGGCCGATCCGGTGACACGCACTTATCAGGTCAAACTGGCGCTCGATCCCGCCGTCCGGCTGCCGTTGGGCTCGACCGTTACCGTGAGCCCGCAGGCTCTGTCGCCCAAGGGCCAGCAGGCCATCATGCTTCCGACCAGCGCGTTGTGGCATGACAACGGCGGCTCCGCCGTCTGGGTGCTGGAGCCCGCCGCGATGACCCTGCGGCGCCAGCCGGTGCAGGTCGTGGCGGCTGACGGCAACCAGGTTGTGGTTGCCGTCCGGTTTGGCACCGGGCATGCAGGTCGTGGTGGCTGGCGTGCATGTGCTCACGGCCGGCCAGAAGGTCACGGTCTACCAGCCCAGGGCGGTGGGGGGTGCTGCCGTGCCCATGCCCCCTGGCGCGTTGGCCGGCGCCGCCGCATCCGCGTCATCGTCCAAATGATGCGGCCATGGCACAGGTAGATTCCAAGCCCGGTTTCAATCTCTCCGGGTGGGCCCTGGAGCATGCCGCACTGACGCGTTACCTGAAACATCAGTCCGATCGTGATCCAGCGATGGAGCACACACCACCGCATTCCGAGTCATGGGCCCCGAGCCCATTGCGCTGCGTGCCCATGCCGACGCGGTGAAGTCCGTGCTGCGTGCGAACAGCGACATGCGCGGCGTCAACGACAACTGGAACGAATTCGTCAAGGTGCTGCGGCTGGAAGTGGACCAGCCCAAGGCGCGCATCATGGGTGTGACCAGCCAGGCCATCGCCCAGGCCTCGCGCACGATCCTGAGCGGCACCCGTGTCGGCGAGTTTCGCGATGGCGACAAGACGATCGACATCGTGCTGCGCCAGCCGCTGGACGAGCGTGAGCACCTGACCGACCTGTCCAGCGCCTATCTGCCTACCGCCTCGGGCGCGTCCATTCCGATGGCGCAACTGGTGCAGCCGCGCCTGGTCTGGGAGCCCGGCGTGTTGTGGCGCGAGAACCGCGACTACTCCATCACGGTGCAAGGCGACATCGTCGAGGGTCTGCAGGGTGCGACGGTGACCAATGCCTTGTTGCCGCAACTGCGAGCGCTGGAGGCGCAATGGGCGCGCGACGGCTCCAACGGCTACCGGATCGAGGTGGCAGGCGCCGTCGAGGAGAGCAGCAAGGGTGCGACATCGATCCTGGCCGGAGTGCCGATCATGTTGTTCATCGTCTTCACGCTGCTGATGCTCCAGTTGCACAGTTTCAGCCGGGCATTGCTGGTTTTCCTGACCGGCCCCATGGGTATTGCCGGCGTGGCCAGTGCATTGCTGTTGTTCAACCGCCCGTTCGGCTTCGTGGCACTGCTGGGCGTGATCGCGCTGATGGGCATGATCCAGCGCAATTCGGTGATCCTGATCGACCAGATCGAGCAGGACCGGGCGGCCGGCATCCCGGCCTGGGAGGCCATCATCGAGAGCACGGTGCGGCGCCTGCGGCCGATCGTGCTGACCGCGGCGGCGGCGGTGCTGGCGATGATCCCGCTGTCGCGCTCGGTGTTCTGGGGGCCGATGGCCATTGCCATCATGGGCGGCCTGATCGTTGCCACCGTGCTGACCCTGTTCGCCTTGCCGGCCATGTACGCGGCCTGGTACCGGGTGCGGCCGGGCGCCTCCGCCGCAGGTTAAAATCGCGGGCTGTCGGATTTTGTAGGGGCGGCACCAGTGGCCACCCCTATTTGTTTTGAGGCGCGGGTGGCGAAATTGGTAGACGCACCAGGTTTAGGTCCTGACGCCAGCAATGGTGTGGGGGTTCGAGTCCCCCCCCGCGCACCAGGAAATACCCCGGTTCCGGACCGATCCCGACCTGGCGAGACATGGGCACGGATCCATGGCCGGGTAACGGTCGCCGGAAATGGGTTTGACGGGCGCAACCTCGCCCATGGCATCGCATATTTGGAGAACCAACATGGCTGTTACTGTGGAAACCCTTGAAAAGCTGGAACGCAAGATCACCCTGACCTTGCCTGTCAAGACGATCCAGTCGGAAGTCGCATCCCGCTTGAAGCGGCTTGCCAAGACGGTCAAGATGGATGGTTTCCGTCCCGGCAAGGTGCCGATGACCGTGGTCGCCCAGCGTTATGGTTATTCGGTGCACTACGAAGTGATGAACGACAAGGTTGGCGAGGCGTTCTCGAGTGCCGCCAACCAGGCCAAGCTGCGGGTGGCGGGCCAACCGCGTATCACCGAGAAGGAGGGCGCGCCCGAAGGCGAGGTGGCTTTCGATGCCGTTTTCGAGGTGTTTCCCGAGGTCAAGCTCGGTGACCTGGGTGCGGCCGAGATCGACAAGCTCTCCTGCGCGGTGAGCGCATCGGCGATCGACAAGACACTGGACATCCTGCGCAAGCAGCGTCGCACATTCTCCCAGCGCCCGCACGAAGCGGCGGCTCAGCTGACCGACCGGGTCACGGTCGATTTCGAGGGCAAGATCGATGGCGAGCCGTTTCAGGGCGGCAAGGCCGACGATTTCCAGTTAATCCTGGGCGACGGCCAGATGCTCAAGGAGTTCGAGGACGCTACCACCGGAATGAAAGTCGGCGAAAGCAAGACGTTCCAGCTGGCGTTTCCCGCGGAATACCATGGCAAGGACGTCGCCGGCAAGATTGCCGATTTCCTGGTCTCGGTCAAGAAAATCGAGGCCGCCCACCTGCCTGAAGTCAATGAGACGCTAGCCAAGTCGCTGGGTATCGAGGATGCCACCGTGGAAGGGCTGCGCGCCGATATCCAGAAGAACCTGGAGCGCGAGGTGAAGTTCCGGCTGTTGTCGCGCAACAAACAAGCTGCGCTCGACGCGCTCGCTTCGGTGGCGGAACTCGACTTGCCCAACGCCAGCGTGCAGTCGGAGTTGCAGCGCCTGATCGAAAATGCCCGTGCCGACCTCAAGCAGCGTGGTGTCAAGGATGCCGACAAGGCACCCATCCCCGAGGAAATCTTCAAGCCGCAGGCCGAGCGCCGCGTGCGCCTGGGGCTGGTGGTGGCCGAGCTGGTTCGAACCCATGGTCTTCAGGCCAAGCCGCAGCAGATCAAAGCCCATATCGACGAGTTGTCGGCCAGCTACGAGAAGCCGGCCGAGGTGGTGCGCTGGTACTACGGCGACACCAAGCGCATGGGCGAGGTCGAAGCGATCGTGATCGAGAACAACGTCACCGAGTACATCCTGTCGCAGGCCAAGATCGCCGAAAAGGCGATCGCGTTCGACGACCTGATGGGTCAGGCTTGAGACGGCCGCGTGACCATCGTGCTTGGGGCTTGCAGTTGCTGCGTTCGCCCCCAACTGTTGGATGGCAACCGCGGGGGTTGCATGTGTTCGATATGGAGACGACATGAAATTTGAAGACCACAACCTGCAGCCGCAGGGCCTGGGCATGGTTCCCATGGTGATCGAGCAGTCCGGGCGCGGAGAGCGTTCGTACGACATCTATTCCCGCCTGCTCAAGGAGCGGGTGATCTTCCTGGTTGGCCCGGTCAACGACCAGACTGCCAATCTCGTCGTGGCGCAACTGCTGTTCCTCGAGAGCGAGAACCCGGACAAGGACATCTCGTTTTACCTCAACTCGCCCGGAGGTTCGGTGTCGGCCGGCATGGCGATCTTCGATACGATGAACTTCATCAAGGCCGATGTCTCGACGCTGTGTGTCGGTTTTGCGGCCAGCATGGGCGCATTCCTGTTGGCCGCCGGCGCCAAGGGCAAGCGGTTTTCACTGCCCAATTCCAAGGTCATGATCCACCAGCCCTCGGGCGGCAGCCAGGGCCAGGCGACCGAGATCGAGATCCAGGCGCGCGAAATCCTCAAGACCCGCGAGCAGCTCAACAAGATCCTGGCCGAGCGCACGGGGCAGCCACTCGAGCGTATCGCGCGCGATACCGAGCGCGACTATTACATGTCGGCCGACGAAGCCAAGGAATATGGCGTTGTCGACCAGGTCATCAGCAAGCGGTCTTGATCGGGTGTTGCCGGTTGTCCACAAACGCGTCGTGGCGCTGAGCGCGCGCGCGGCGCTGGGTACCGGCTTTTCGGTATCATGGCAACAGCATTCGAAAGGGCGTTGATTTCATGGCCGAGAAAAAGGGCTCATCCGGCGAGAAGACACTGTATTGCTCGTTTTGCGGCAAGAGCCAGCACGAGGTCAAGAAGCTGATTGCCGGGCCGTCGGTTTTCGTGTGCGACGAATGTATCGAGTTGTGCAACGAAATCATCCGCGACGAACTGCCTGCGAGCACGACGGCCAAGGACAGCAAGAACGACCTGCCGGCGCCGTCCGAGATCAAGGCCAACCTCGACAACTACGTGATTGGCCAGGAAACAGCCAAACGCACGCTGGCGGTGGCGGTCTACAACCACTACAAGCGACTGCGCCACAAGGACAAGTCCAAGAAGGACGACGTGGAGCTTGCCAAAAGCAACATCCTGCTGATCGGACCGACAGGATCGGGCAAGACCCTGCTGGCGCAGACCTTGGCACGCATGCTCGACGTGCCGTTCGTGATGGCCGATGCGACGACACTGACCGAGGCAGGATACGTGGGCGAAGATGTCGAGAACATCGTGCTCAAGCTGCTGCAAAGTTGCAATTACGAGGTCGAACGCGCCCAGCGCGGCATTGTCTACATCGACGAGATCGACAAGATCTCGCGCAAATCCGACAACCCGTCGATCACCCGAGACGTGTCGGGCGAAGGTGTGCAACAGGCGCTGCTCAAGCTGATAGAAGGCACGATGGCCAGTGTGCCGCCGCAGGGTGGCCGCAAGCATCCGAACCAGGATTTCGTGCAGGTGGATACCACCAACATCCTGTTCATCTGCGGCGGGGCATTCTCGGGCCTGGAAAAGGTCATCGAAAATCGCACCGAGGCCTCGGGCATCGGTTTCGGTGCGGCGGTCAAGAGCAAGGCGCAACGCAGCCTCACCGAACTCTTCAAGGACGCGGAACCGGAAGACCTGATCAAGTTCGGTCTGATACCCGAACTGGTGGGCCGGATGCCTGTTGTGGCCACGCTGGCCGAACTCAGCGAGGATGCGTTGGTGCAGATCCTGCTCGAACCCAAGAACGCTCTCGTCAAACAATATGCCAAGCTGTTGTCGATGGAAGGCGTTGAGCTCGAGATCCGCCCGTCCGCGCTCAAGGCGATCGCGCGCAAGGCTCTGGCCCGCAAGACCGGTGCCCGTGGCCTGCGCTCGATCCTGGAGCAGACATTGCTCGACACCATGTACTACCTGCCCACCACGGCCAACGTCGAGAAGGTGGTGGTTGACGAGTCCTCGGTCGAAGAGAACAAGCCGCCTCTGCTCGTGTATCGGGAACTCGCGAAAAAAGCCTGAGTCCGATCTTCGTGTGCGATCTGATGGCGGTTGCGGCCGGAAGTCGTCGGTTTTTGTTGTCTGCGCACAATTCACCATGGTTTGCGGGTTGAAATCCACTACCAGCCAACCATCTGGGTTTGGTAATCACTAAAAGGCCTCTCATGTCCGGATCCACCTTGCTCACCGCCGTGCCGATCGACCTGCCGCTGCTGCCACTGCGCGACGTCGTCGTCTTTCCGCACATGGTTATTCCGCTGTTCGTCGGTCGACCCAAGAGCATCAAGGCGCTGGAGGCTGCCATGGAGTCGGAGCGCCGCATCATGCTGGTCGCGCAGAAGGCTGCGGCCAAGGACGATCCGGTGGTCGGCGACATGTTCGACGTCGGCTGCATTTCGACCATCCTGCAGATGCTCAAGTTGCCCGACGGCACCGTGAAGGTGCTGGTCGAGGGCCAGCAGCGGGCCAGCGTGAACAAGATCGAGGAGGGCGAGTCGCATTTCACGGCCAACGTGACCCCGGTGCAGGTCGCCGTCGAAGCCTCCGGTTCCGAGCGCAGCAACGCCAGCGAGATCGAGGCCCTGCGCCGTGCCGTCATGCAGCAGTTCGACCAGTACGTCAAGCTGAACAAGAAGATCCCGCCGGAGATCCTGACCTCGATCTCCAGCATCGATGACGCTGGCCGTCTTGCCGACACGATCGCGGCCCACCTTCCGCTCAAGCTCGAGAACAAGCAGGCCGTGCTCGGCCTGACCAGTCCGAAAGAGCGCCTGGAGAACCTGTTCGAGCAGATCGAGCGCGAAGTCGACATCCTCAACGTCGACAAGAAGATCCGTGGCCGGGTCAAGCGCCAGATGGAGAAGAACCAGCGCGACTTCTACCTCAACGAGCAGGTCAAGGCGATACAAAAGGAACTTGGCGAAGGCGAGGACGGGGCCGACATCGACGAGATCGAGAAGAAGATCAAGTCGGCGCGCATGCCCAAGGAGGCGTTGAAGAAGGCCGAGAGCGAACTCAAAAAGCTCAAGCTGATGTCGCCGATGTCGGCCGAGGCAGCCGTGGTGCGCAACTACATCGAGGTACTGACCGGGTTGCCGTGGAGCAGCAAGACCAAGATCAAGCACGACCTGGGCAAGGCCGAAGGCGTGCTCAACGAGGACCATTTCGGGCTGGACAAGGTCAAGGACCGCATCCTGGAGTATCTTGCGGTGCAGCAGCGCGTCGACAAGGTCAAGGCGCCCATCCTGTGCCTGGTCGGCCCTCCGGGCGTCGGCAAGACTTCTCTTGGCCAGTCGATTGCGAAAGCCACCGGGCGCAAGTATGTGCGTGTGGCACTTGGCGGCATGCGCGACGAGGCCGAGATCCGTGGCCATCGGCGCACCTATATCGGCGCCATGCCGGGCAAGGTATTGCAGAGCCTGTCCAAGGTCGGCACCCGCAATCCGCTGTTCCTGCTCGATGAAATCGACAAGCTGGGCACAGACTTCCGTGGCGATCCGTCCAGCGCCTTGCTCGAGGTGCTCGATCCAGAGCAGAACCACAAGTTCGGCGATCACTATGTGGAGGTCGATTTCGATCTGAGCGACGTGATGTTCGTGGCAACATCGAACTCGATGAATATTCCGCCGGCGCTGCTCGATCGCATGGAAGTGATCAGGCTGTCGGGATACACCGAGGACGAGAAGACCAATATCGCGATTCGTTACTTGTTACCCAAGCAGCTCAAGAACAACGGCGTCAGGGACAACGAGCTCGAGATCAACGAAGCGTCGGTGCGCGACATCGTGCGGTATTACACCCGCGAGGCGGGAGTTCGCTCGCTCGAGCGCGACTTGTCCAAGATCTGCCGCAAGGTGATCAAGGGTCTGCAACTCAAGAAGATGACTGCTCCGGTCGTCGTGACCCCTGACAACCTGAACGACTTCCTCGGTGTGCGCAAGTACACCTATGGCCGGGCAGAAGACAACAACCAGGTCGGCCAGGTGGTTGGTCTGGCCTGGACCGAAGTCGGCGGCGATCTGTTGACGATCGAGGCGGCGCTGATGCCGGGCAAGGGCGTCATCACCCGCACCGGTTCGCTGGGCGACGTGATGAAGGAATCAGTGGAGGCCGCGCGTACCGTCGTGCGCAGCCGTTCCGCGCGCCTGGGTATCAAGGACGAAGTGTTCGAGAAGAAGGATGTCCACATCCACGTGCCCGATGGCGCCACCCCCAAGGATGGCCCCAGCGCGGGAGCCGCGATGACGACCGCCCTGGTGTCGGCATTTACCGGTATTCCGGTGCGGGGTGACGTGGCCATGACCGGTGAGATCACCTTGCGTGGCGAGGTGACAGCCATCGGCGGCTTGAAGGAAAAACTGCTGGCAGCCTTGCGCGGCGGCATCAAGAAGGTGTTGATCCCGGAAGAGAACGCCAAGGACTTGCAGGAAATTCCCGAGAACGTCAAGAACGGCCTGGAGATCGTGCCCGTGCGCTGGATCGACAAGGTGCTCGAAGAGGCCTTGGTTCGGATGCCCGAACCCAGGATAGAGGAAGAGGCCGCCAGCACACCATCGGCGCCGGCAGACGTGCCTGTCGTCGTGGCAAAGCCGCGCACCGACGTGGTGGGCCGTTCGATCAAGCATTGAAAGGCAAGCGGGCAGTGACGGCGAGGTAAAAAAAGGTTGCCTCCCGCTGCCTGGATCGCTGGAAACTTGTTATATACTTTCTCGCTTCAGACGCGGGAATAGCTCAGTTGGTAGAGCGCAACCTTGCCAAGGTTGAGGTCGAGAGTTCGAGACTCTTTTCCCGCTCCAGATTTAAAAAAAAAGGGAGGCCCAGGCTTCCCTTTTTTGTCGGTGCCATCAGGGGATGCGAGCACTCGACGCAATGGTATGCGGCGCGATAGCAAAGCGGTTATGCACCGGATTGCAAATCCGATCAGCCCGGTTCGACTCCGGGTCGCGCCTCCAAAAGCCTCATCGGCAATGAGTTTTTTGCTATTGTTCTTGAATTTTTTGTTGTCGCCGATACGAAAGTCATCCACTGGGCCGACTTTGATTGAACTACTCGAGACCTGCGAAATTCGTTTCGCGGCCTGACGTTTCGGGCGATGCGGCAAGGCCTGCGAATCTCGGTAGCCTGCATCAGATGCCCATCGGCGTTAACTCGGTCCATCTGTTTTGGTGGGCTTTAGAGTGCTGCGTTGGCTACCTTTCACTCATGCGAAGGGGCGGCTAGCGCGGATGTCGGCACGTAATTCAACGATGTGATGGCAAATCGTCAAGGCAAAGCATATCAGCTGCTGATACGCTGAAAACGATGATTCTTCACCGCGACGTCGGTCTTGCCACCCTTCTTGAGCTGGATGGCAGTGCTCCTGGAGCAGGAGGATGGCTTCTGGATCAAAGTCGAGGTGAGGGCGGTAGAGGAGTCCGAAGACACACCTCATGGTATTCGGTACAGCCTGACCCTGCATGATAGGTACGGTACGCGGGTGCTCGGCTACGACAATGCGCATGCGGTGAAGCTTCCGAAAAAGTTCAAATTTGCAGGACGCCGCTTGGCCCACGACCACCAGCACCGTACGTCCGGTGATAGAGGAGTTCCATATTATTTCGAGTCTCCGCAACGTTTGTTGCAAGACTTTTTCGCTGAAGTTGATCGGGTCATCAGAGAGGCTGGAGAATGAAAGCTATCGTCATCGGCGTAATGTCACAGCAGCAGATTCGCGCGCGGATGATTGCCATCGCGAAGGGGGAGTACAAGCCCAAGGCTGGAGAACCCAGGATCTGGTTCACTTCCATGAAGTCGGTCGTGGAAGTTCTCAGCGACCAGAACCGTGCCTTGCTCAAGGTCATTCGTGAATCGAACCCGGATTCAGTCGCGGTGCTCGCCAAGTTGACCGGGCGCCAGCCAAGCAATCTTTCCAGAACACTCAAAACGATGTCCCGTTACGGACTGGTCGACCTGAAGCGGGAGAAGACGCACCTGCGACCGGTGGTCACGGCGACAGATTTTCGGATCCTTGCGACCGCTTAGACACCGGGCGATGAGGGCGGACAAGTGTGGGCCCTGTCCGTCTTGGTTTTGCCACGACACTTCAATGCTATAAATTATGAAGCATGCATGGTGGCTGCTGGCAGACTCTTGCCAGTCAGGGGGCTTTTTGACCGATTTTCCAATGGACTGTCGCCAGCGTCACCATGCTGTGATGAGCGTAACGATGGGTTGATTGCGTCGACCTGTGCCCAAGCAACCCAAGGAGGTCCCGAGATGTCCGATGACGCCGACACGCATAGAGTGAGATCAATGGTGCCTGGACTATACTGGGTCTGTCTCTTATACACATCTGACGCTGCCGACGAATAGAGAGGTGTAGATCTCGGTGGTGGCCGTATCATTAAA
>ENA-ORBV01002065-ORBV01002065.1-microbial-mat-metagenome-genome-assembly--contig:-NODE-2065-length-43218-cov-6.649150_pt1 | contig 43218 bp, 37 predicted proteins | sample MGYA00237777_ERZ505514 | MGnify/ENA primary metagenome ERZ505514 (study PRJEB26160, sample SAMN06269048) | microbial mat metagenome | isolation source: Oligotrophic lake microbial mat | place... | reverse complement strand
ATGATACGGCGACCACCGAGATCTACACCTCTCTATTCGTCGGCAGCGTCAGATGTGTATAAGAGACAGATCGCGGCCCACGCGAATCCCGGGGAACTCTACCGCCGCATCACCGCGCTGCGTCCGCTCTATCAGGTCAAATGGGCCTGTATCTGTCTCAATGATTTTCTCCCAGCCGGTCGCACCCGTCACCAATTCACCGAGGGTCAATCGACCGACAACCGCCTCCGCCGCGAAAACCAGCTATCCCGCGCCCGAGTCATGCTCGCCCGCGCCACTTCATTGGTTTCTGAAAACTCCACCGATTAAACCACCAATCCCATGGGACAACTCCGCAACTTCGTCACGCCACTCCATCGCGCCAGCAAGCGCGACTGCCTCGCCCGCATGAACGACCACAAGGTCGCATGCATGCTGAAGGCCAAAGAATACGAGGCCGACTACTGGGACGGCGACCGCCGTCATGGCTACGGCGGCTACAAATATCTCGCCGGCCGCTGGAAGCCAGTGGCTCAAGCTCTCATCGATACGTACCAGCTTAAAGCCGGTTCGCGCGTCCTCGATGTCGGCTGCGGCAAGGCCTTTCTCCTGCACGAAATGCAGTTGATCGAACCCGGCCTCGAACTCGTGGGCTTCGATGTCTCCAAGCATGGCCTCGCTTCGGCTCTACCCGAATTCAAAGGCAATCTCTTCCGCTATCGCGCGCAGGATGCGTATCCGTTCGGTGACAAAAGTTTCGATTTGGTCATCTCGCTCGGCTGCCTGCACAACCTCCGCATCTTCGAATTGAAAACCGCCCTCGCCGAAATCGAGCGGGTCGGCCAGACCGGCTACGTGATGCTGGAGAGTTACCGGAGCGAGTTGGAACTCTTCAATCTCCAGTGCTGGGCGCTCACCTGCGAATCGTTTTTCGACAACGCCGAATGGATCTGGCTCTACCAGCACTTCGGTTACTCCGGTGACTACGAGTTCATCTATTTCGAATGAAAGCCGCCCTGTTCAACCACCGCCCCTATCGTGGCACGGGTCTCCCGCCCCGTAAGCTGCGACTCCATGGGTCAGGAGACCCATGCCACTTTCCCTGCGAATGAAAGCCGCCATCCTCACTGAAAACAGCCAGCCGCTGACCCTCGCCGACCTGCGTATGCCGGACGCGTTGTCGTTCGGCCAGGTTCACGTAAAAATTCACTACAGCGGCATCTGTGGCGCGCAGATCAACGAGATCGACGGAGCCAAAGGTCCGGATAAATTTCTCCCGCATTTATTGGGTCATGAAGGCTCGGGCACCGTGCAACGCATCGGCGCCGGCGTGAAGACCGTGAAACCGGGCGACCGCGTCGTGCTGCACTGGCGCCCCAGCGAAGGCCTACAATGCGACGCGCCCAAGTACGATTGGAACGGCCGCACCGTCAACGCCGGCTGGGTCACCACCTTCAACGACGAGGCGATCATCTCGGAAAATCGCCTCACCGTAATTCCCGCAGACTTTGATCTCCGTCTCGCTCCTCTCTTCGGCTGCGCCGTCACCACCGCCGTAGGCGTCATCAACCACGATGCCCAGCTCAAGATCGGCCAATCCGTCGTCGTGATCGGCGTCGGTGGCGTGGGCCTCAACATCGTGCAAGCCGCCAATATGGTCTGCGCCTGCCCGATCATCGGCGTCGATGTGAGCGACAACAAAGTGGCCATGGCCCGGCAATGGGGCGCGGACCATGCGTTCAATTCCAAAACTACGCCCGACTATCTCGACCGCATCCGCGCGATCATCGGTCCTCAGGGCGCCGATGTCGTGATCGACACCACTGGCAATGCGCGCGTCATCGAAGCCGCCTACGATCTCACCCATCCCGATGGCCGCACCATTCTCGTCGGCGTGCCACGCCAAGGCGACAAGGTTTCCATCTACACGCTGCCGCTCCATTTCAAAAAAGTCCTCAAAGGTTCCCACGGCGGCAGCTCGGCCCCCGACATAGAAATCCCCCGGCTCATCCGCCTGCTCGGTTGTGGCCGCATGAAGCTCGACGGACTCATCACTCACGAATTCCCGCTCGCCGACATCAACGAGGCGCTGCGCCTCTTCCGCACCGGTGAAGCCGGCCGCATCCTCATCAACATGGGCAACGCGCCCTGGACCGCCGCCGCCTGATTACACCATGAGCCGCGCACCACACTTTCTCCTCCTGGGAGCCTCCGGCCTGATCGGCAGGAATCTGCGCAACAGTTTGTCTCCGCACGATGCCCTGATGACCTATCACGCGAACCCCTTCCCCGGTGGCGTGCCCTTCGATCCGCTTACCCAGCGCATCAAGTCCCTCGGTCGCGGCGTCAAGGCGTGCACCCATGCGCTGATACTCTTCGCGGACAGCAAACCTGATTCCTGTTTCGCCAACCCCGACCGCACGCAAGCGATCAATGTCGATTGCCTCCAGCCACTCGCCTCCGATCTGCTCGATTGCGGAATTGCCCCGGTTTTCATTTCTACGGAATTCGTCTTCGATGGCGCACGGGGCAACTACCGGGAGGATGATCCCACCTATCCCATTTTAGTTTACGGCCGGCAAAAACTCGCGGCGGAGCAACAGCTCGCCGCGCTTGACCCTTCGATCCTGATTTTGCGACTGGCGAAATGCTTCGGCTCCGATCCGGCTGACGGCACCCTCTTCACTCATTGGCTGGCCCAGCTCAATCGCGGGGTCACCCATCTGGCTTGCGCAAGCGATCAGATTTTTTCGCCGTTGCATGCCGGGGAAGCGGCGTGGGCGATGCTTGCGGCGGCAACGGCCGGCCTCACCGGAATTTTTCATCTCGCCGGCCCTCAGGCGTATTCACGTCTCGCTCTCTTGGAGCTGCTGTTGAACGAAGTCCGCCGACACACGCCGGTGGAACTGACCGTGCACCCCTGCTACCTGCGGGATTTCAAACTGCCCGAGCCGCGTCCCCTCGATGTTTCGCTCTCCACTGAAAAACTCCGCGCCACCGGTTGCCTGCAAACCGCCCCGCTCGCGGACCACTGCACCGCGCTCGTCGCGCAATGGCTGGAGACCGTCCCCCTGCTGCGATGAACTGCCTCACTACTCATCCCGTCTGGCCAGTGCCTTGTCGCGAAGATTTCACGGCCCGCACCCCAAGTTTTATGGCCACGGCTCCGGTGATCTGCATCGGACCGGACCTATTGCAGGCGATCGAGACTCACGCCGATCTAACCGGAAAAAATGTCCGCTTCTGTCTGCACCCTGATGCCGAATGCGGTTTGCAGGAAATGATCATCTTGCAGCATGCCGACCAGTTTTTCCCGCCAAAGCAGCATCCGCACAAAGCAAAGTCCTTCCAAGTCCTGACCGGAGAACTCGCGGTCTTCACCTTCAGCGTCACCGGTGAAATCAGCGGAGCCCATCACTTGGCCGCCGGTGAAACAATCCTGTGCCGAATCGGACCGGGAATTTTTCATGCCGATATTCCGCTGACGCCACGCACCATCCATCTTGAAACCACGACCGGTCCTTTCCATCGGGAGTCCGACCGGATCATGGCCGCCTGGGCTCCGGCAGCCCAGGATCACGCCGCCTGTCGCGATTTCCGCGAGCACCTGCTCCGCAAACTTTCCCCCACCGGAGGCACGCCATGCATGTCCTCCTAACGGGTGCCACCGGCAATTCAGGCCGCCATCTGCTCACGGCTTTGCTGGCCGGCGGCCATCGCGTCACGGCGGTCCAACGCATCGCCCACGACGCGCTGCCCGGTCCGGATCTTGGGTCCGACCGTCTCCGCTGGGTGCGGCAGGATCTCGCGCAAGGCACAGGCGCACTGCCTCTTGACTATGACGTCGTGATTCACACCGCCGCGCACGCCCCGCCGCGCGCGGTCAGCGCCGCCGCCCATGTGACGCACAACATCATCGCCACCCGGAATCTCGTCGAGCACGCCGCCCGCCGCGCCGGCCGGCGATTTATTTTTCTCTCCAGCATTTCAGTGCTTGGCCGCATCAGCGTGCCCGAGGTGGACGAGACGACCGCCAGTCAGTCGCCCGGCTCATACGGCCTGTCGAAACTCGTCGGAGAACAACTCCTCGCCGAAGCCGGTCCGCGACTCGCGGCCGTTTCCCTCCGTCTGCCCGGCATCGTCGGCACCGGTGGCGTGGGCCCGTGGATCGAGCACATTTATGGCGACATCCGGGCGCAACGATCCTTCCGCGTACATTCGCTGGATCATCCCTTCAATAATTTCATCCCCATCACCGATCTCGCTGCGTTTACGCTCCAGCTGATGGACCGGCTGCAACCCGGCCATGATGTGCTTACCTTGGCAGCGGTCGAACCGCTGCCACTCCACCGCGTCATCGAAGAATTCGCCCTCGCCTCAGGAGTCGAGGCCAAGCCCGTCGTGCTTCCGGCTACGCAGCCGGCCTTCACGATTTCATCCCAGCGGGCCATCACGTGCTATGGTTACGCGCCGCTTTCGGTCTATGCCGCCATCGCGCGTCTCACCGGCACCACCGTCCCCTCCCTTTCACCCGCATCGTTCATCCCCTCATTTTCCCAATGAAAAAAGCCCTGATCATCGGCGGCGGTTTCGCCGGCTGCACCACTGCCCATCAACTCGCCCTCCAGGGTGGCTGGGATGTCACCCTCGTCGAACACGCCCCCTTTCTCGGTGCTGGCGTGCTTACGCGTTTCTACGGCGGCCATCCCTACACGTTTGGCCCGCGTCATTTTTTAACGAAGAACGAGGCGGTCTATGAGTTCCTCCATCGCTACATCCCCCTTCGCCGTTGCCCGGACCACCAGTTCCTCACCTACATCGAACGCGATAACCAGTTCTACAATTTCCCCATTCACCGCGACGACATCGCCAAGATGCCAGATCGCGCCAAGGTGGAAGATGAACTCAAGGTCGTCCACGGTGCCGCCGAATCGCGGAATCTCGAAGAGTATTGGATCCGCTCCGTCGGTCCCACGCTCTATTCGAAATACATCGATACCTATTCGAAGAAAATGTGGCGCGTGTCGGACAACAAGGAAATCGACACCTTCAACTGGTCGCCCAAAGGCGTCGCGCTGAAGGAAGGCCCGCGCGCAGCGTGGGACACCGCGATCTCCGCTTACCCGTATGCCTTGAACGGCTACAACGACTACTTCGGTCTCTCCACCGCCCAAGCGAATGTTCTGCTCTCCACCACCATCGACACCTTCGACATTCCCGCGAAACGCGTCCGCTGGGGCGGCGAGTGGCGGTCGTTCGACATTATCGTGAACACCATTTCCCCCGACCTGCTTTTCGAGCAGGCGCATGGGGAGCTCCCGTTCATCGGCCGGGATTTTCACAAGATCGTGCTCCCGATGGAACACAGTTTTCCCGAGCACGTTTATTTCCTCTACTACGCCAACGACGAACAATTCACCCGTCTCGTGGAGTATAAAAAGTTCACCCATCATAAGTCGCCCACGACGCTCGTCGGCATGGAAATCCCCTCGATGAACGGCAAGCACTACCCCGTCCCGATCCAGGCGGAGCTCGCCCGCGCCAAACGTTACTTCGATCTCATGCCCGAAGGCGTATTCTCCATCGGACGCGCCGGCAGCTACCGCTACGACGTCGATATAGACGATTGCATCGAACAGGCCATGGCCACTCTGGAAAAACTTAAATAACCGCCCCCATGCTTTCCGTCCAAACTTATGACCGCCGCGAACAGGAATGCGCCGACGAACTGCCCAACCGCGTCGTCGAAATGGTCAACCCCGTTGTCTTCGCCTCCGAAGGCTATCCCATGCGCGTGCGCCACGAGAAAGTCCTCTGGCGCTATGTCGATGTGATGCACGAGACGCGCTTCGCCATGGATTTCGCCGGGTTGCACGACAACGGCCTCACTGCACCGGAATTCACGTGGTTGAAAAACGCCGCCACGATCACCTGCGAGCACACCCGCGCCGCCTTTGGTCGCCCGCTCACCGTGCGCGGCAGCTTGCTGCGCGCACTGCATGTCTTCCGTTCGATCACCGACATCACGGGTGCTCGCCCCTTGAGGGTCTTCGAAGCCGGCCCGGGTTCGGGTCCACTCGGCTGCCTCTTCATCCAGCGTGGCTGGGGCTACGCTGCCACCGACATCACCCAGGCATTTTATCTCCACCAAAGCCATCTCTGGGACCGCGCCTGCGGTGGCAAGCTCATCGAGCTTGCCGACCCCGCCACCCAATGGGACGGCCAGATCGAACCCGGCCAGCCGGTACATATTCCGTGGTGGGAATTCTTCCGCATGCTCGACCGCCCCATCCCGCAGGTCGACGTCGTCACGAGCAACCATGCGCTGGCCGAAATGCACCCCAACAGTCTCGCCTTTACGCTCCGTCTCGCCCGCGAGATGATGCGCACCGGCGGCGGCCCCAAGCTTTTCATCTTCGAGGGCTGGGGTTGGGAAAAACTCCAGACCCGCGACAAAGTCTTCGAGGCATTCAACAAAGCCGGCTTCTCCCTCGTCCACACCGACGACCAAGTGACGGTTTTCGCCCCGCGCGACGTACTCACGGATCCGGGCTCATCCATTCTGCCCGATGGCCTGATCCAACCCCTCGTGCAAATCGGCAATACGATCCAGCTTCCCGGTAACACGCTGTCGAACCGCATCGTTGATGCGCGCACGCGCCGCAAGGCGCAGTTATCCGTGCGTCTCCCGCAGGTGGAAACATTCTATCGCGAACTCCTCGGCTCCGACGATCTCCGCACAGCCGACGAACGTTTCCTCGAGCACATCGGACGTAACTACCAATGACCAAGCACGAGAAAATTTGCACCCGCCTCGTCGAGCTACTCCTGCAGGTGCCACCCGCCGCCCGCGCAGGTTTTGCCCGGCAGCACTTGCAGCCACGCTACGCCGCCATCTCCCAGTATTTTCAATCCCTGCCTCCGGCGCAGCGTGCGCGCACCGTGCTGTTCGTCTCCATTCAACCGCACAGCCGGGAGACCCGCCTCGCCGACGCCGCCCGTCTGGCCGGCTGGGACTGCCTGTTGCTCCATCAGGCACCCTGCCGCTACGAAGCCTCGCGCCACTTTCACTTTCACGCCCAGATCGAGGACATCCTCCAGCTCGTGCTCGCCTGCTGGCTCTTTCCCGGCGCGCTCGTGCACCTCTTCGCCCTCCGTGGCGACCACGCCCTCCTGCTCTGCGCCACCAAACAAAAACCGGTCGTTGTGGATTTCTACGACACCTGCTCCGGCTTTCTCGCCGCGAACCCCGAGGAAAAATTTACTGAGCAGCAGGCGCTGGCCCGCGCGGACGGCATCACCATGCGCGACCTCCGGGTGAAATACCTCCAGCGCCTCCACGGTTACAAACTTCCGCCCGAACGGGTCTTCATCCACGATCCGCCGCCCGAACGACTCGACGATCCGTCGCCGATCATACGTCCGCCAGACGATCCCATCCGCGTCGTCTCCGTCGGCTGGGCCGACAGCGACGAACATAGTTTCCTGCGGATTTCCCGCGCCTTCTGCGCCGCCGGCATCCACGTGCATCTGTTCCTGAATCCCCATCAGGACGCGAATCACCGCGACATCGTCCCTTACCGGCAGTTGCATTCGGAAAATCCCTGCTTTCATCTCGAGCCTCCGTTGTACGGCACCGACTACATCCGCCAGATCCGCAGCTACGACTTCGGCCTAGCGATCTCGGAACGCTTCATCTTCGATGAACCCTCCACGTTCTACACGCCCGATTATTTGCGCGGCTGCGGTTCGTCGCGACTGACCGATTTCATCCAGCTCGGTCTTGGCGTCATCGTCTCGCCGCAGTTTCGCTTCCAGCATTACTGGGCAAAACGCTACGCGCAAACGACGGTGCCCGCCACGCGCGAACTGCTGGCCGATCCGCAGAAATTCCTCCGCGCCGCTCTCGCCGCCAAGCGCGCGCGCTTCCTCGCGCCCATCACGGTGCAAGGGGTCTCCCACCGTCTCGGCCGTTTCTACGAACGCGTCGCCGCCCGCATCCCCGCCTCCGCCCAGCCAATTCCCAAGGTCGCCCTCCCCATAGCCTGAATCCCCCTGCTCCGAACATGAACGCCATCGTCTCCTCACGTCTTGCCCATTACGAGCTGCTCAGTTCACTCGGCACCATTTTATTGGCGCGAGGCCGGCCGAAGGGTTCACGCACCAGATCTAACCACAAATCCCTTCTGCTCTAAACCAACCTTCTCCTACTATGAGTATCTACGCATTAATGATTGAATGGGTGAGTCGATTAAACAAGAACGGCATCATCGGTCAAGGCATGGACATGCTTGAACTCGGACCGCAGGACATTTCTTCCACTCGCACCGTCGTGCGAAATGTCGACGCCCGCCATGTCACCAATGTCGACGCTGCCGTCCACCGGATTTTTCCCCAACCGGACAGCGATCAGCCAGCCAAAGGATCGCAAGAGTTCTTCTATTCGCTCTTTGGCCTCGGCCCCTATTCCTCCGCCGATTATTTCGATCCCAGCGCCCGTTTCCGTCTCGACCTGAACCGCCCTTGCCAAGCCCTGCAGCAATTCCAAGTCGTCACTAATTTCGGCACCTCCGAACACGTCTTCAACGTCGGCCAATCCTTCGCCACCACCCACGAGTTTCTCGCCGATAACGGGGTCGCCTTGTTCGTGCTGCCAACCTTCGGCCACATCGACCACGGCTTCTACAACATCCATCCGACCCTCTATCAGGACATGGCGCTGGCGAACAACTACACCATCGAAGACTTTCTCTATATCGACAATTTCGGCGTCCGCAACCGGCTGCTCGAAAGAGGCGGGGCAACCCCGTTCGATTTCGACGCGTTACCCATTAAACTAAAAAAACAACGGACGAAAAAAGCCTACGAGGAAGAATGCGCCCTGACCCGCGAGGTCACTTTCCGGTTTGTGGAAAACTTCTGCAATCCGCTGACCAAAGAACACGGCTGGGAATTTCCTCCCATTATTTTCGACTACTGCTTCGTGGCCATGCGCAAGAATCCCCAACCCAACCGCACCGGCTTCGTCATCCCAGCGCAGGGAATCTACGGCTGATTCGCTTCTCCTGTACCTGTGCCTCGTTACTTGCAACGAAAGAGCCCCCACCGAATAGCCCATCCTGCTCTGCTCAGATTCTCATCAATTTCCGTCATCTGTGCTCACCCTCGTATTTCCTGTCCATCCTTTCCCATGAATACATCCATTACAGCCCAAACAATCCAATGAACACCGCCGTCCAATGCCTGATGCAAGAATACGAAAGCGCCGTCTCTCGAGGAGACCTCGCAAGCGCCTGCCATTTGCTTACCCAGGTTATTGCCCAGACCGGTGACCAATCCAACCTGCTTTCCGCCTTGGGCACTATACTTCTCACCTTGGGCAGAAACGACGAAGCCGAAGAAGCCGCCTGGCGCTCGATTGCCGTGGACCGCAATCATGAGGATACCCTGAAATTGCTCGGGCGCATCCATGTCCGCGCCGGCCGGCCTCAACCCGCACTCCAACAATTGCCCGGCACGTGTTACTCAAAATTTTCCCTGCCCCTGGACTATCCACCTTCCCGCCGCCTGACCCAGCGTTGGGGTTATGATGCCCCCGCTCACGCCGGCCTGTCCGCGATGTTTGCCAAGAACAGTGAAAACTACAAAAACACCGTCACCGAGTTGCGGACACTTGTCCCGCATTTCGAAAAGATCCGCCCGGATTTTTCCGGCGAAACCGCCCCGGAAGCCGGTTGGGTCGGCCCAGCGATTAACGCCCTCGATCTCGCCCTGCTCTACTACTTTGTCTGGAAGCATCGCCCCGCCACCTACCTCGAAATTGGTTCCGGTGCCACCACCTGCTTTGCCCGCCGCGCTGTGCAAGATCACGGCTTGAACACCCACATCATCTCGATCGATCCCGAGCCCCGCGCCGCCATCGACCGAATCTGCGACGCGGTTATTCGCGACGGTTTGGAAACCCTGCCCAACCTCCAAGTCTTCGCCGATCTTCAGCCGGGCGACATCGTCTTCCTCGACGGCAGCCACCGCTGTTTCATGAATTCAGATGTCACCGTGTTTTTCATGGACGTGCTGCCATTGTTGAAGCCGGGCGTCATCGTCCACATCCACGACATCGTCCTGCCGTTTGATTATCCCGAGTGGGCCAAGAACTGGTACTGGAATGAGCAATATGTCCTGGCGGCCTATCTCCTCGGCATGGGCGACCGAGTGAAGGTACTGATGCCCTCCCAATATTTGAGCGCAACCGCCGGCATCAAAGAATGCTTGCAACCGCCGCTACTAACCGGCGTCGGCGATCCCGGACTCTGGCTCGACGGCGGCTCTTTCTGGTTCACGCACGTGTGAGCGCGGGCTGGGAGCTATGATGCGACCGATTTCCTGCTAATCGCGCGAATTAACGCCCATGTCGGGACGGGTAATCGAACACTGTCCTTCTCAATATCGCGCTTTCCCGTGATCATCAGCCCTACAAACTCCATCGTTATTGTCGCCTAAAAACAGCCGTTGAAACCACGGATTTCACAAATGCTCACGGATTTTCAAGCAACTAAAGAATCCACCGTTTCGCCCAACAAGTGAATTGAGTTGATTCGGGATTTCCCTGTGGAATTTTTCTGTATCCGTGGAGATCCGAGAAATCTGTGGTCAAATCGTTCTGTTGTCTTGCGCCATTGGGAATCATTCGCGGCTATTCGAGTGATTCGCGGGCACGTGAATTGATCGGCGGACTGCGGTCCGTCGGGAGACGGACCCTCCCAAAAGCGGGAACAGGCGACAGGCGGTCGCTCTACCAGCAGTAGTACGTTTTGCTCTCGATCTTGAATTCGTAGCCAAACTTTTTGAGGTACGCGGTCAATTTTCCGTGATCGAAAACCCCCGCGCCGTCGGGATGAAATTCGATCACCAGTTTCGGCTTATGCGCACCGATGGTTTTCTCCAGCCCTGCCAACACCAGAAACTCCGCTCCTTCCACATCGATTTTGATCAGCGTGGGCCGGATCTTGTGCTCCGCGACAAAATCATCCGCGACGATGGTTTTGACCGTCACCGCCTTCTGTTTCAGCCCGGAGAAGCTCCGGTCCAGCGTCGCTTCGCTCAGGTGGCTGCCTTCGCGCCGGACATCGCCTTCCTGAATATCACAGAAGGTGGCTTCACCATTCTGATTAGAAACGGCCGCCTCGGTTACAGTCACCTGCTGGAGTTCGTTCAGTGCCAGCACGCGGCGCAGATCGGAGGCGATGCGGGCACTGGGCTCGAACGCGAAGACGCGGCCCTTGGCTCCCACCTTCGCGCCCATCATCGTGGCGAAGATGCCCAGGTTTGAACCGATATCGAGCACATCGTCGCCCGGCTGCAATCTCTCCCGCACCCAGACGTAGTGCTCGGTCTCCGCCAGAAAGGAAGGAATGGCGGCGACGGGGGTTTTCACCGTGTGCCAGAGAAAGCGCAGCAGGTCGCCCGGCATCCACACCAGATCGCCATTCATCTCGATCAGGCACGGCACTTGTTCCCGCCGGAGACCAAGCGGCAGACTACGGTCGTCGGGGCTGATCATTTTCTCGTAAAGCTCCGCGTACTTGCCCACGCACCGACCTCTTTCGATCAGGGCGTGGAGCGCACTCAAGTGATAGCGCGCCCCTTTGTGATTCGGGTTGGCGGCCAGCACGGCGTTGAACAATGCGGCAGCGTGGTTGACCACGCCGTTTTCCAAATAGAAATGCGCGAGGAAATTCAAGGACTCCAAATCCTGCGGCTGTCCCTTGAGAATCTCCGCATAGTGCACGGCCGCATCCTGCGCCTTGCCCTCAATAAAAGCATTCCGCGCGAGCTTGCGCCGGACATCGTGATTCGACGGCGGCGGGGAACCGGACGGTTTCTGAAATTTACCGTGAGGGAAGACTGGCGCGGATGGCATCATGAGAGTTGGAATTGCTCAGGGCAAAAATTAATATTCGAGGCCGGCTATGCTTTGGTTCAGGCCACGGCGCTCAGCGGCCGGCGGTTTTCCCGGGCCACCAGCTCGGTTTGAATCGCGGCGTGCTGCGTATTTTCGACCGCAGAGCTTTTTGCCACGGTCGCAGCATACCAGCGATCAACTACATAATTGGTTCCATTGCGGACAATCTTGTACGCTTGCGGCTGATACTCGCTCAGCTGGCCCAGGCGAATCCGGTCAGTCATGAATTCGATGACCTCCTCCACCCGGCCGTAATCCACCTGGTTGCTGACCTGCGCCATGTCGTAGTTCCACCACTGCAGGCTGAGCAATTGGTCGATGATACCCTGGGAAAAACGCATTTTCACCACCCGCGCCGGCACTCCGCCAACCACGGCGTACGGCGGCACGTCCTTCGTCACAACCGCCCCGGCGGCAATAATCGCCCCATCCCCAATTGTCACTCCCCCCATGATCAGGACTCGTTTCCCAATCCAGACGTCATTGCCTATCTTCACATGAGGCGAGGCTATCGCTCGCGGTATTTTTTCAGGCAGACTAAAAGAACGGGTGCCCATGATTCTGCGATAGGGTTCATACTGGCTCAGCTTCGCAGTGCTATCAGCGGGATCATTCATGAAAGGATGAGTGGACAGGCCGTGCGTATAGTGCTGGCCGGGGCCACAGCAGAGATTGTCTGCAATCGAGCAAAAGCGTCCGATCCGGGTATTGGAAAATTCACAGCGATACTGCATGTAGGTGAAAGCACCGACCCGGCAGTCCCCGGTGAAGTAATTATCTACCGAAAGATTGACCGGCGCCTCATAGATGAGAGTGTCAAAACTCGGCGGGCGGTGACAGGCCAATCCGTAATCCTGCAGTGTTTTCGTCATGGTGAATGGATTTTGTCAGGCCACGGCGGTAAGCGGGCTGCGACTTTCCCGCGCCGTCAGTTCGCCGTTGATCGCGGTCGCCAGCGTGACGAGCCGGCCGGCATACGCGGCATTGCCGCTGGCTTGCGCGGTGTGCGCCGCGCGTTGCACGGTGTCGAGCACCTTGCGATCCAGCTCCGCGCTGTGACGTTTCACCGCCTCGGCGGGTGCCGGATAAGTCAGCAACCGGGCGGCCAATTCCATGGCCTTGGTTCGTTCTAGATTGTGCGCGGCAAGTGATCCGAGTCCGTCCAACGCATCGCCCAGTTCTCCGGCGAGCGGGGTAATGAGCTCCGCCAATATGGTGCATAGACCGGCAAAATTCCGGTCGAACAAAGTAAGATTGCCCGGCGATCTGCCCTGCGTCCCATCCAACAGTAACCGGCACAGCGCCGGCCCGGCTCCGACGGCATTGGAGATGGGCGTCTCCTTGCCCTCGATTTGGTCGTGAAAGAATTGGGCCAGCACACCGAGATCCCGGACGAGTTCGATTTTACCCACCTTACGGAACTGCTCCGCCTGCTGGCGCAAGACGGTCACCAACCGTTGGGGATCGGTGGCGGCAGGAACCTCTTCTTTGGACCGCGCCGCTTCTCCTGCGCCCCCGCTGACACAAACAACGGCTACAGCCTCCTTGGTCTGCATCCAGAGAGCACGCTCGCCGGGTACAAATTTTTCGGTCAGGCCCTTGGCTTCCCAGGGGTAGGCATGCTGCTCAAAGCGGTTGTCGTTCACGATCGCCCAGCTCAATTGCCCGGGCAAATTCAGCCAAGATTCAACCGACTGCGCGGCGGACTGCGCCAAGTGTTGCACGCGTTTCTGCGCGCGCACACCAGACCGGGGCGTAGCCGTAGTCAGCCAATCGAGTTCGCGATAACCTTGCAGCGTCTGCGCCAGTGCATTCGCGACCTGATCCAGCTTTCGTCCGGGCAGTCGCCCGGCGGCCACGGTGGCCACAGCCAAAGCATATTCAATATCCGTGCTGATATGACCGCAATAGGACTTCCGGTAACCCACCGCTTTGCTGAGCAAAGTGATCGCATCCTCAGCTGGACGCCGGGCCAACGCATACTCCACCCCGGCCTCACTGCGATGCAGATACCATGCGCGCAAATCCTCCACTTCCGCGCGCGGACTAGCTGTAGTGCGCTCCTCGGGATAATTCAAAAACACGCCCAACGTCTGGGGCAGAGTCTTGCTGCGGATGAAAGGTAGCACGCGGTTCTTGAACTCGGTATCGCCGGCCGCACCGAAGCTCTCATCGTAGTAGCCGCAGCGTTCATGAATGCTCTTACGGTACATGCCGCCGACCCAGCTGAGATAGCACGTCTCCAGATAAACCAAATCCTGCTCGTACGGAATGCGCTGATAAATCATCACGTCGCGCAACAGCGTGCCCTGCGGATTGACTTCGGTGATGACTGAATTGCCCTGCACCCAATCGAGCGAGGCATCGACATCGAGTTCGCCCGCGAGAATGGAAAGGCAATCGGGCCGGACCATTTCGTCGACGCCGAGAAAGGAAAGATACGGTGCGCGGGCGAGCAAAATGCCGCGATTCCACGCCTTCTGGATGGTCTCGCGCTCCGTCGTCCGGACGTACACCGCCCGAACACCCAACGCTCCTCCAACCTGTTTGAACACCGCGTGTTCATCCGTGGGCGAATGACTGTCGACGAACACCAGTTCCGCCAAGCCATTCATCACCCACTCGTGCTGGCTGAGCATGCGGAGAAAAGCAGCAAGTTTGTTCGCCGCTTTGTAGAGGGAAACGATAATGCTGACCTTTGGCTGCCGTTCCAGCCGGCCGTCCTCGACGAATTCAAAAGGCCGGTCGGGAATCTGGCGATGCCCGTCACGGGCCACAGCCAGCAACGTGCGACCGCGTGCAAGGCGCTCATCCGCAGGACCGTAAAGTGCGACCACCGTCTGCTCTTCGTGGCTAAAGCCGTTTTCCAGCAAAATGCTCCGCACCCACGGCAGCATCCCAAACCGGTCTTCGCCCAACGCGCGCATGACCCGGATTTCATAGGTGGCCGCCACAAAATCATTGCCTCTCACCCGTTCCAACCGCGCCAGTTCCGCCCAAGTTCGCGCGCGGTCCAGCCGGCTGCTCCGGGTAATCTCGGCGGCCATGCCTACCTTCCGGTCAATTTCTTGCGGAGTCCCCTCGGGCAAATAGTACAGCTGCCGTTGGTGGAACCACGTCCCCGGTTCCGGGAGTTGTCCGGGAGATTTCACTCCGTCCTGCAGGTTGCGCAGGACTTCATTCGCCTTCACCCCCATGGTAACGATGCGGTGGTGCGCCGGCGTCCGGAATTTTCGATTGAAAATTTCGGCCCGATCATAGAGTTGCTGCGCCTGTTTCCCTAAAAAGTTTTCCCCGCTGCCACCTTGTTCATAAATTTGCGCCAGATCGGGACCGATGATTTCCGGGCGGGCTTTTTCGAGCGCCTGCGCCAGGTCCTCCCGGTGCCGGTCGTAGCCTTGCATTAATATTTTCAGCGCCGACGCCGAGGTATCAAGCTGAACAACCCTGAGGGTGGTGAAAGGAACTTCCGGATACGTCTCCCGCAAAAACCGACACACGCCAGCATGTTCCGATACCGCGACTGGACAACCCGCATAAAGGGATTCCAACGCGGTGAGATTAAACGTGTCCATGCGCGAGGGCAGCACCGTGATGCCCCGCCCGGCATAAATTTCAGCCATCTCTCCCTTCGTCATGCAGTCATGCAACTGCACTGGCAGACCGCGCCGGGCCGCCATTCGTTGCAGGTGAACACTGGAATGCACGCCCTGCGCATCGATGACGCCGGGGCCGATGAGCCGAGCCATTTGGTAGGAACCGGTCGGCAGCCAGGTCAGCAGTTCCAGAAAAAGATCGGGGCCCTTGAATCCCTCGGTTCGTCCAATGAAGTTGAGTGAAAGAGCCGTGTCCGCACGGTTCCATTTCACGGGCTTCGGCGGAAGCACGAATCGCAACGGATTGAGATAATGCCCGGCCTGCCCGCCGATGGCTTGCCAGTGTTCGAGATAATCCCGGCTGATGCCGTAACGGATATCGGCCGTGCGATATTGCCACTGCTCGCGCTGGTCCACGCAGATCTCCAACAAATCCTGATTGCCCCAGTTCACCCGTTGCGTTTCCGACAGGTTGCCATGCATGGCGAGCACCACCTTGCACCGGTCGAGCCCGTGCCGACGCAAGGCCGGGCCCATCATGTAGCCGAAAAATTTGTAGTCGGGAACATCCACCACGTCGATGGGCAGATGGGCGGCCGCAGCCGCAAAATTGGCCGCTGAAGCGTAATCCATCTGCGCCCAGATCGGCTGATCAAGGCCGGGAAATTCACCGCTGGGATTCCGGACAGGATAGGTGATCTTAAACGGAATTAGCTTCGCATTGGCCGGACGAACCGTGGACGCCTCCTCCTTCACGCCGAAATAATAGAACGTTATCCGGGGATTTGTTTCGATCAGCCGTCGATAGACGGTCTGGCCACCGCCCACGGATTTGAACAAATCGAATTCCAACAACAAAACATTCATGAACGGAAAATTCCCGCAGGATGAACGGCGCACGGCAAAAGAACCCGCGCGGTGGGCTGGTGCTCAAATAGCCCAGCCAGTGTATCCGGGCTCGCGGTGGAGGAGACCGGCACGGCGTCCACTCCGGGCAGCTCACTGAAATTGGTCCGCAGGAAATTCAAATACAGTTCAGGGGAGCGCGAATAGTTGAGCCGCATACGCGTGTAATGCAGTTTCTCAGCCCGGGAAAATACGCACCTTGCTAATCATTGATAGATAACTTCATGAATTATTTTTTTAAGCAGGCGGCCGCAGCGCAGGTCGGCCATCGCCTTGGTTGAGACGGGCAGAGGCACATTTTTCCCTGCGAAACCGGCTGGAGCGAGGAGCGTGGGTGGGCATCGGTCTCCGCACCGACGCTCTGTCGCCGATGTGGAAATCGGCGACCACCATTCAGGAGGTATGCATGGGTGCAGGAATTAGCCCGACCCGACCAGACATTTTAACGTGGAGGGCTGTTTGCCGGGCGACGGGCCCGGACAAATGCCGGGCTGCCAGCCGGGCAGCACGCGAGAGAGGTCGTCCATCCTCCGGTCTAATCAGTATCCCGCAGCGCAGGCCGCAGGGCAGACCACGTGCGTGCAGCAGCACACAACAGGGAATGTAGGGCCGCTGCTTGCGGCGGCCGGTTGGCGGTTATCCTTGGCCGACGCCCTACAGGGGAACTGTTTCCTCGGTGGTCGTCCATCCTCCGGTCTACTCATTATTCCGATCCAAAAATTGTTCTAGAGATAGGCCCCGGCGCGCGGATCATTGGGCGCGAGCTTTTGTGCGACCCCCGCAGCCTCCCGCGCCAGATCCTCGACGCCCACGGCCTTCGCGAGTTCCGCGAGCATTAACCAGCCTTCGAGTTGCTGATCATCCATGCGCAAACTGGCTTCCAGCGCTTGAATCGCCTCACTCGTGCGGCCATCCGCCTTCAAGGCATGGGCGAGATCGAGCCAGAGATCGGGTTGGTTATCCACGCTCTGGATCGCCGCGAGCAGATAACTGACCGCCCGGCCTTGCCGACCGGTTTCGAGCAGCACGCGTCCGAGCGCATGGCGGGCAGTCGCATCAGTGGGAGTTGCCCGCAGGATTATCCGCGCTTGGGCCGCCGGATCATTTGAAATATTTTTCGTCCCGATCGGGACCGAAGCGGCCTGCACCGGAACAGGATTGGCGCGAAACGCCTTGCGACCGACCGCTGCCATTTCGTCGTAAGCCGTCTCCAGCAAATCGCCCATGGCCTCACTCGCCGCCAAGGTATCGAGAAACACCGGCATTGATGCCATGCGGGCTTGGGTCCGCTCGCGCAGCGCTGCGCGACTGACCGAATCCGTCGCCAGTTGCAGCGCGATGGCGTGATATTCCTGTGCACTGCCCGCGATCATTTCCGGCAGATCAAGCGAACGTAGCAGCGCTCCACCCATGCGCGACCGCATGGTTTTGCCATCCCACGTCACCACGGGCAGGCCGAGTTCCAACGGATCGACCAGCGAGTTCACGCCGCCGAAAGGAAAGGTATCGAGATAAATATCACCCAGTCCGAGCAGCATCTTCACCTCCGTCCGCGAAGGGAACGACGTGGTGGAAATCACCAGCCGCGCATGATCGACGCCATGACGCTTGAGCACGGCTTCGAACTCGGCTTGGAAACGCTTGATCGGATAATTCGAGGTCCAGTTCGGATTGAACGGATGCACCAGCAGAAATGAGCCCGGCACGGCCGCGAGCAACCGCGCCCACTGGTGCTGCATCTCGGGAATGATTTTAAAATAATTCGCGGCGGACACAAACAGGACGACGTCCTGCGGAATGCCGCAATCCTCCCGCGTACACGAGCTCTGCGGTTCCTGGCGGTCGGCCTCGTAATTGAAAGCGTGCGTAGGTCCGGGCAACAAGCCCAGGCGTTCGCTGAATTGCGCTGGAGCGCCGGCGGTTTCCGTGAGCGTGCCGGAAACATACAGATCGCACTCCGGCATGCCGGACGTGATACAGGAGGAATTGTTGACCACCTGCAGCGGCGCGACCCGGTGCAGCGCGAGGCGCGTGACCTCGTTGCACACGGCCGTGACGTTGGTGCCGAAAACCACAACATCGAGCGCTGCGGCGCGGAGCATCGAGAGCTGGCCCTCGATATCCTCGGGCAGCACAAAATAATCCGCCGCTTTGCTCCGGCAATATTCCTCCAATGGGCCTCCGCCCGTCTTGTGGCTGAAAAGAATCACCTCGAAGCGCTCGGGATCGAGCAGCTCGAAGGTCGGCAACGTGGTGTAGGTTTCCGTCTGCGATCCAAAATGGCGGTTCACGAAACCAACGCGCAAGCGCCGGCCCTCGCGCGGCACCGGCATGGCCTCGTGGTGATCCCCGGGTTGGCCAATAGCACGCAGATACAACTCGGCGCGCAACTCGGCGTGCCGGCGCAAATCTCCGGTGCAAAAATACAACGGAATTACCGAAGCCTGCGTCACGTACGCGCCGAGCACTTCGGCCTCGGCGTTCACGCCCGGGCCGCGTTTCATCCAGCGCACGAGTTCTTCCAAGCGGCGCAATGTGTGCGCGGCATAAGTCTCCGCGTGTCCGATTTCACTAAAACCCTGCGGCGCGGCGAACAGCCACCCGACGTAATCGGCCTGCATCCATTCCGGCACTTCCATGAGCAGCGGGGCAGCCGGCCATTGCCAGGCTGGGGTGAGCAGCATGGCGGCGAGCAAGCCCGTCCAACCCTTCGCGGCGATTTCCCCGGCGCGGATAATATCTTCGGATTCAGCGACGCGATCATGCACACCTGACCGGGACATTTCCTGCACGAGCTGCCGCGCATCGTAAGCGAGCGTGGACTGGATTTCTTTCTTGGGAAAACGGGTAATCGCCAAACTCGCGGCCCGTCGGGCGGAGAGCAGATCCTTCCATAAGCGCGGGCTCGCCGGCTCTTCCAAATAGTGGGTCAAAACGGTGCGCAGTTGATCAAAAATCGCGGCGGTTTCATCGAGCGGACTGCGGCTTTTCTCGGGGTTCTCCACGAGAAACGGATCGGAAGACAAGAGCGAGGACGGGGTATAGAGTGATGGCATGCCCCTCTCACGCAGCTTTCAGGCCCGGAGCGCACAAGATCGCCTTAGTGCCTGATAACAAATTTAATAAAATATTTTTCTGCGGGCGCCCCACCCTTCACTTTCCGCTCCGACCGAAACAGCGCATCAAGGTGGCAACTTTTTCCCAGCCCAACGCCCACCAGACCGCACCCGTTCAACGCTTATTGAGCCAACCGGCCGCCGCAAGCAGCGGCCCTACATTCCCTGTTGCGTGCTGCTGCACGCACGGGGTCTGTCCTGCGGCCTGCGCCGCGGCCCTACAAAAAGACCATTAAGCACCAACCGGCACAAACCGACCAAACCCTCCGCCGAGAGCCAGCGGGCACGTATTCGCTCGAAACAGCGCCGGTCCCTTCACCCGCACTTCATCGAAGGCCAGCTCCATCAACTCGCCAAACGCCTGGCTCGTCGCCTTTGAATCGAGAAATACCGGAGCGCGCTCCATCTGCAGGCGCACCCGTGCGCCGCAACTTTCGCGATAGACCGCATCGGTCGCCAACATCACCGCCAGCGCTTGATAACCAGCCACCGAACTCGCGACCAATTCGCCCATGCCGAGCGAATGCAGCAGCGAGGCACCGGTTCGCGAACGCAGCGTGTCGCCCGCGCAGGTCACCACCGGCAGCCCAAGGGCAAGCGGCTCCACCAACGAATCCACTCCGCTAAAGGGAAAAGAATCGAGATACACGTCGCCCAAACCGACGAAACTTTGCACGTCGTCGCGCGAGGGAAAATCCACCGTCGAAGCCACGAGGCGCGAGTGATCGACGCCTTCGTCCCGCAATATCCGTTCAAACTCCGCATGAAAATGCGTGATCGCCTGAGTCGATGGCGGGTTCGGATAAAACGGATGCAACAACAGATAGGAACCCGGCGTCGCCGCGAGCACCCGGGCCCACACCTGCTGCACTTCGGGAATGATTTTCCGGAAATTCGCGGTGGCCACAAACACGATCGCATCCTCGGGCAGACCGAAATCCGCGCGGGTGCACACGACCTGCGCCTCCTCGCGATCCGCCTCGAAATTAAACGTGTGCGTCGGCCCGGGCAACAAACCGAGCCGTTCAGAAAATTGCGCGGCCATTCCCTCCGGGTTGGCCAGCGCTCCAGTCACATAGAGGTCTATTTCGGGCAGACCGGAAGTCACGCAGGAGGCATGATGCACGACCTGCAAGGGCGCGACGCGATGCAGCGCGAGCCGCGTCACCACATTGCATTCTGCCGTGACGTTCGTGCTGAACAACACCACGTCCAACGCGGATTTCCTCAGCAACGCCAACTGGTCCTTGAGGTCCGCCGGCAGCACGATCAGGTCGGCGCACTTTTGCCGGCAATATTCCTCCAAGCGGCTGAAATCGCTCACGTACGTAAACAACACGACCTCAAAGCGCTCCGGATCGAGTTGTTCGAACAGCGGCAGTGTCGCGTAGACTTCCGGGTTTGGTTCAAAATGCCGGCGGACGATTCCGATCCGCAGCCGTCGCCCGGCCCGCAGTTTGAGTGGAGCCCGATAGTGATCATCGCGCCGGCCCATGACGCGTCGGAGCAGTTCACCGCGTAGTTCCGCGTGACGCCGCAGATTTTCCGGACCGAAGCACGCCGGCAGCAGCGAGCAATGGCTCGCGTACGCCCCGAGCACTTTCAGTTCTTCTTTCGCCTCGGGCGCCCGATTCATCCAGCGCTTCAGTTCTTCCAACCGGCGCAGCGTATGCGCGGTATAGTGCTCCGCCTGGCCGGGCGCGGAAAAACTTTGCGGCGCGGCAAACAGCCAGCGCACGTAATCGGGACGCAACCAGTCCGGGACTTCCATCAGCAACGGCGCAGCCGGCCACTGCCAGGCCGGCACCAGCAACATCGCCGCCAGCAAACCCGGCCAATCCTTGCGGAGAAAAATTTCAGCCTGCGCGAGATCTGCCGCCGCGACCGCGTGATCGTGTACGCCCGATTTCGCCATTTCGCGCACGAGTTCATGCACCTCATGGATGAACGGCGCAGCGCTTGGCCGGCGCGGCAAGCGGGCGATCATCGCACTGGCGTCACGCCGCACCGCCTGCAGCCGCGTCCACCGTTCGGTCTCGTCCGGCATTTCCAAAAAATAGCCGAGCGCGCTGCGCACCAGATCCAAAGCCGAGGAACACTCGGCTGCCGGGCCCGGAGAAAAGTCGTGTCCGGCTTCCCCACCCGGCAGATCGGACAACAACGTCAGTGACGGAACAGGAGGAACGGACATCATTTGAATAATTTGTTTAACGAAGGTTCAGCGGACTCGGTTCACACGTTTTTCAGCGGGGAACGGCCGATCATGCGATAGCCTTTGATCAGCTCAGGAATGCCGATATCCAGTCCGCGCTTCGCCTCGAAGCCCGCTTCGCGCAGGCGTTGGTTGGACACGATGTAATTTCGTTTGTCCGGATCGCTGCCTACTTCGCCGTAGTGGACATAGAAATTTGGGACGAACTTCTTCACGGCCTCGGCCAGCTCGGCCTTGGAAAGATTCGCGCTATCGAGCCCCACATTGTACGGCTTGCCAATCATCCGGGTGGAGTGGACCACGCAGTGCAGCATGCAGTCCGCCACGTCGCGGACGTGGACGAAATTGCGTTTAAAATCCTTTTCGAAAATCACCATGTAGCCATCCGTGACCGCCGCATAAACAAAGTGATTCACGAGCAAATCAATCCGCATCCGGGGCGACATCCCGAACACCGTCGCGAGCCGCAGCGTGATCGTATTGGGGGAATTCAGCAGTTCAATCTCGGCCTGACACTTGGTCTGGCCATAAATGGAAATAGGATCCAACGGCGTTTCTTCCGTGCAGAATGAATTGCCCGATTTGATGCCGTAGCCGCTGTTCGTGTTCGGATAAATGATCAGCTGACTCGGCGAACGCAGGCGGTTGATCATGCGAATCGCATCCAGATTCAACGAGGTGGCGAGCAAAGGATCGCGCAAGCACGCGGGCATGCCCACCACCGCCGCGAGCGGGATGATCACATCGGCTTTTTTAATCAAGCCGGCCATCGCCGCTTCATTGCGCGCATCCTCCCGAACGAACTCGAAGGCACTTTGCTCGCAAAGATGGTTCAGCGACGCCGAACCAAAACTTAAATTATCAACGCCGATGACCTGGTGGCCGGCCTTGAGGAAATGATCGGAAACGATCGATCCCAGATATCCGGCGACGCCGGTGATCAATACAGTGGAGGATTTGGAGGACATAAAGAGTTGAGCCGACTAAGACTGAATTAGGTCGCGGGTAGCAGACCGCCGATGAAACGAATAGGGCACATCGCCATTTTGCAGGATTCGCGCCAGTATTCATGAGCAGCCGCATCTCCATCTTTTAGAAAAAGATATAACTCTAAATCACGAGCTAACCTCACGTTGCCGCAAAGCGATTTCCCCACCGGGCACTTAGCGGGAAAATATTTCCCTGTCCACTTTGCCACTGTCGCTCACGTCCAGTTCCGCCGGAGATTGCGGGGCGTTCAGACCGCTCGATGCGAGCGCGCGCCGCGAGACGAATTCACCGATCGCCAGACACGCCGTCGCTCCCGGGCTGGGCGCGTTGATCACGTGGAGCGCTCCCGCGCGCTCCACAAAATGGAAATCCTGCATGAGCGTGCCGTCGGGCAACATGGCCTGCGCCCGCACGCCGGAAATTCCCGGCTCCAGATCGTCAAGCTGCACCGCCGGCACCAAGCGCTGCAACGACTCGCAAAATTTCGCCTTGCTGAAGGAGCGCACAACTTCCTCCCACGCCATCGCCCGATGCTGCCGCATGAATTTCCACAGGCCGCCATACGTGACAGCGTCGAACAGATCGCCCGGCCGCAGTTTCCATTTCGTGTAGCCTTCGCGCGCCATCGCCAGCACCGCATTCGGCCCGGCTTCCACCCCGCCCTCGATCATGCGAGTGAAATGCACGCCGAGAAACGGAAACGAAGGATCTGGCACCGGATAAATCAAATGCTTCACCAAGTGCTGGGCCGAGGTCCGCAGTTTATAATATTCCCCCCGGAACGGCAAAATACGCGCCTCGCGTTTCTCTCCCGCGAGCGCCGCCACGCGATCACTGTGCAACCCCGCGCAATTGATGATATAGTCCGTCGCAAATTCTCCCGCGGCCGTCTGCAAATTCCACTCGGAACCCACACGCTCAGCTTTGAGGAGTCCGGCATTCGTTTTTACGCTCACCCCTTGCCGGGCTAATTCGCGTTCGAGTGCGTCACACACCCCTTGATAATTCACGATGCCTTCTTCCGGCACGTGCACCGCTGCGATTCCAGCGGCGTGCGGCTCGATCTCGTGCAGTTCGTCTTTCTCCAACCAACGCAGGCCGCGCAGACCATTTTGCGTTCCACGCTCCAACAAAGTTTTCAAGCGCACGATTTCCTCCGTCGTCGTCGCGACGACCAGCTTCCCGCAAATATCATGGGCCACTCCGTGCTGCTCGCAAAAGGCGATCATCCGCCGGATGCCTTTGACCGCGAGCTGCGCCTTCAGCGAACCCGGTTTATAATACAGCCCGGCGTGCAGCACCCCGCTATTATGCGTACTCTGATGACGCCCCACCACCGGCTCTTTCTCCAGCAAACTCACCGTGGCCTGTGGCGCCAATCGTTTCACTTCCAACGCAGTGCCGAGGCCCACCAGGCCTCCGCCAATGATCGTAAAACGTGGGCTCATATTTTAAACGGTTATTTCTACCACAGGGTCGTAAACCTCGGCCAAAAATTGCTCCGCTCTCGCGTAATCTTCGGGCACGCCGATATCCAAAAATCTTCCGTAATCGCGGTAGCCGAAAAGTCCCGCTCCCGCCCAGGAACCGAGCACTTCTTTTTCCAAGGAAAATTGCCTTCCCGTCGACAGCCCGGCCAACACCTCGCGCTCAAACCAGTACACGCCGCTGTTGATCCAACCTCCGCCGACGAACGTCGGATCCTTCTCGCAAAAGCGCCTGATGCTTCCATCCGGTCCCACTTCCACCCGGCCATAACGCGCCCCATCGTCCACATGTGCCAGCACCACCGTCGCCCGGGCCCGACGATCCTGATGCCACTCGAACGAAACCGGCAAAGCGGTATCGCAGTACGAATCGCCGTTGAGGATCAAAACTGTTTCCGAGGACAACATCGGCAGCGCCTGTACGATGGCACCGCCCGTGCCCAGCGGTTGCTCTTCCCGCGAATAGAGCAATTGCATGCCGCCATAACGATCACCCAGCACCGCCTGAACTTGCTCGCCCAGATAGCCCGTGCATAACACCACCATGGTAATTCCCTGCGCCGCGAGCCGGTCGAGCAGGTACGCGATGAATGGTTTTCCGCTGAGCAACGCGAGCACCTTGGGGCGATCCGCCACTACCGAGCGCAAACGCGTCCCCGCTCCTCCCGCCAAAATAACCGCTGTGACCTGCGATAATTTATTCATGAGTGATGTATCCGTGATCCGCCCTGCAGCCTGGAACTGAGCAAAAATGGTTCGTCCGCATGCTCATCCTGAAAACGCAGTGCCGGCATTGGCTGACTGAAATCACCGGCCAACTCCCGCATCAACGGCCCATAAACCGGATCGCTCGCCAACACACTCTGGCACAGTTGGGAAAATTCCGCCGGTCGGGCGACCAGCACCAAACAGGAGGGGCAAGGCGTGAACGTTGTCATGCGGTCATCTGTTTGCAAATTTCGCGCCAGCCACTTACTAAGGTTACTTATATCGCTGATTCCGCCTTCTTTAAAATTCTTCTAATTCCCTCGCGCGGATAAATATTGCTGACGGTGCGCCCTCAAAAAAACATTCGGCAGAAATTGCCGGCTGCTTTCTTCACCACTCAAGACTCACAAAATTTACTGACCGGATCGTTCCGTCGTAGGTAGCGCGCTCGTCACGCTACATTCCGTCGTAGGTAGCGCGCTCGTCACGCTACATTCCGACGTAGGTAGCGCGCTCGCCGCGCAACTCTGCTGGCCAGCAGAACGAGGCCAGCTCGCAACCGACATCTCAAACCCCATTCACGCCGCCGCCTCATTCACGCCGCCAGCGCACTTACACCGCAACTCTGGCCGCCTGCAAATTTGGCAGTGGCGCGAGGTTTGGTTTCGCCGCCAAGCATCTCGTCTCAAATTCCGCAAAATCGCGCCCGTGCCAGACGCCATCCGGCACCATCGTCACCGTTCCATTTTGGATCCACGCTGTTTTCACTCCGGCATTCAGCCCCGTCTGCACATCGCAGGGCATATCGCCGACCATCCACGTCTCCGTCGCGGCCAGCGAATATTTAGCCATCATCTCGAGGATAAACCTCGGCGATGGCTTGCGATATACCGTGGGCATATCCGGCGATTCCGTGGCGATGCACACCTCGGTAAATCCTGGGGACGGCAACTCCAGCAAGGCCAACATGCGCTCATTGCAGCGCTGCACGGCCTCGAGCTTGAACATCCCCCGGCCCACCCCGCTCTGATTGGTGAACAAAAACAGCCGGTAGCCACGCGCGATAAACCGATGCAACGCCTCGCGTACCCCGGGCATCAATTCCACTTTCGCGGCGTCAGCCAGATAATCATGCTTCACGATCAGCGTGCCGTCCCGATCGAGAAATAGCGCTTGGTCCATCTTGGGTGCACTTGCGTCAGACCAGAGCCATCTCGGCTTGCTGCATCCAGCTCACGTGATGTTCCGCCGCCGGATCAAATTCCCGATCCACATAATCCAGCCACGAGTGCATCACCAGCGTGTGCACCTCTTGAATTCGCGCCGTGTTCTGCGAGGGAATGATCAGCTCGTAGTCGCACCGCCCGCGCGCCTGCCCGCCATCGCGTCCGCCGAGCAAAATAGTCGACACCTGCAACGTCTTCGCCACCGCAAAGGTCGCCAGCACATTCGGCGAATTCCCGCTGGTGCTGAAGCCCACCACCACATCGCCCGGCCGGGCAAACGCCGAAAGCTGCCGCGAAAAAACCTGATCATAACCATAATCATTGCCGATACACGTGAGCGCGGTGACATCCGCGTTCAAGCAGATCGCCGGCAACGCCCGCCGGTTTACTTTGTAGCGCCCAACCAATTCTTGGGCGAAATGCAGGGCATCCGCCGCGCTCCCGCCATTGCCGCAGGAAAAAACTTTCCCACCCCGCTTCAGGCAATCCACGATCAATCGCGCCGTGGTGTCGATCATCGGTTCCAGCTGCTGTGATTTGGCCAGCACGTCGAGTAACTCGCTGATTGGTTTCATAACATTAAATGGATTTTCTGCCCGGTCACGCGACCAAGCTTGAGTGGGGGATGGGAGATCCTTCATTGATTAAAGTGCGGCGCGATCCATCGCGACTACACGCGCGTCCAGTGGCGTCCGAACGAAACCGCTGGTGGGCAGACATGATCATGCATTCTCGTAATCGACACTTTCGCTTGAACCTTAACCCAAACCCCAGCACTTGCGCCCATGCCCTCTCCTTCACCCAAGGATTGACCTGCTCCGACGTCCCCGCAATTTCACCGGCTTGCCCTTCTCCTTTCCTGCGCTCCGCCTCGCCCCTTCCTCCCTCCCTTTGGCCCGGCTATGAATTCTCTTTCCGGTCCGAAATTTGCGATTGAGATTCATCCGAGTAACTGGCGCTTCCCGACGGAAAAATCCTGGATCGCCGGCTGGATCACCCCCGCAGCCGATCAAACCATCACCGATGTGCGGGCCCGCCTGCACCACCGCATCATCCTTGGTCTCGTCGGCATGCCTCACCCCGTTTCCGCGGAAAATTCCACCGCCACACCCTTCGCCCCGGACTCCGGGTTTTCCTTTCTCTTCTCTCCTCAATCAGACGCCTCCTTGCTCCAACTGGAATACCGTGATCAAACCGGCCGCTGGCTGGAATTTTTCCGCACAAATATTTCCCCTGCTCCCCATGCACCCGTCCTCACTCCGATCCCGGGCCTGAGCCAATCACTCCGTCTGCTGACAACCTTGTTGCTCAAAAACCACCTGCTCACTCCGAAGCGAAGCTGGACCTCAGTCGCCCATGATCTCATCGCGGCGCATGTGGCCGAGCCTCTCAACGCCCAACCTAATCCTCCCTTCATCGGATCACTGGAGGAACCGCGCGATACCGGCCGCTTACGTTACGGCCGCATTTCGGTGACCGGCTGGTTGACTCACACCACGGCGCGCATCACCCGCCTCTCCGTCGTCATCGATCCGCTGCCCGGCATCACACTCCCGCACGGTCTGGCGCGCGCCGACATCATCGGCGCGTTCCCCGCCCTCACCGGCCACACTGATTACGCCTTTGTCGGCGAAGTTGTCCTGCCACCCGACCTCGCTTCACCGGTATTGCTCAAGATTTTTGCCGAGCTCGACAACGGCGAGCAACACCTCGCCTTCGCCCGCCGTTTCACGCTGCTGAATCACGGCAATTTTTCTGAAATCCCACCGCTGGGGTCTGGCCTCAACTTCACCCGCGCCGTCTGGGCCTTGTTCCGTGCCGCCGGTCGCTATGCGCTCCCCCAACGCGGCCTCGTCCAAACCCTACGCACCGCGTGGGCCGGTTATCAGACGATGCCGAGCTACCGTCGCCCCAACGCGCTTCCCCCGAAGAAAACCATTTCGCGCCATCCGGATTTCGAAAAAGCCAGCCGCGTCGCCCCATCCGTCGCCGAATCCACCCACGCGCCTCATTCAGTCCACGCGGTCCATGCCTTGCCCGCCTGCACCCACATCGGAGCGACCGACGACATGCATGTATTGAATCTCACTCAATATTTTCAAGTCGGCCGCGAAGCCCTGGCTCTAATTCAGGCCGCGGTGGCCGCAGCGCGTTGCGGCCCGATCACCGCGATTCTTGATCTGCCCTGCGGCCATGGCCGCGTGGCCCGCTGGTTGCAAACCGCCTATCCGGCGGCCAATTTGTTCGTCTGCGATACGCAGCAAGCCGGCGTGGATTTTTGCGTCGAGCAACTCGGCGCCATCGGCGTGCCCGCCACGGTGGATGGCCGGCATTGGGCCGTTTTGCCCGGCCCCTATGATATTATTTGGTGCGGTTCGCTCCTCACTCATTTCGATACGGACGAATGGAGCAACCATCTCCACCGCTTCGCCGAGCGCCTCTCGTCGCGCGGCGTCCTTGTCTTCACCTCGCACGGCCTGCCGGCACTCGAACGCCTGCAAACCGGCGACAAAGATTACGGCCTGCCCCCGTTGGCCGTGGAGCAACTCTTGCACGCCACAGTGACCACCGGTTTCGGCTACGCCGCCTATGCCGACACCCCCGCCTACGGAATTTCCATCGTGCAACCCGGCTGGCTTCGCGCCTTCCTCGCCGCCGAAACCGATCTGCAAATTCTCTCCTACCGCCCCTCCGCCTGGGACCAGCACCAAGACGTGATCGTCTGCACCCGCCGCACCCCGTAGCCACGGAAGGGCCCGCAACGAGGAGTGCGTGGGCTCAGCCGGGATCGATGCAGTCCAGAGCTGAGAGTCGAGAGACTAGAGCCAGACCAAACAGTGAATACAGTTTCCCGTCACAAAATCACGCAGACCAGTTCTGGGGATCGGGCTCTCAGCTCTCGACTCTGGATTCCGAGGAAACAGCTCCTTTGTAGGATCGGCCATTGTGGCCGGACCGCTCATCCGGCGCGGCCACAAGGGCCGTCCCAACATAAAACACAAGCCATGTTTCTTCCCATCCGGAGCAAAACGCGTTTTGCGATCAGGGGCTGCATCGTTCCGCTCAGCCATCTTACCCCCAATCCGTGCCACGAGGAAAAAAGGGGAAACGCACGGAGCTTGAACCAGAAATTATCGCGCGAAAGATGGAAATCTTATCGAGGTAGGACACCCGGTTGCCCGGGTGCCCCCTCACAGATCCCGGCGGGCGGTATTCTCGCACCGGGCTCTTCAGTGTAGCTCGCTTCGCACGAACGCATTTCTACAAGAGGATTGGCTGGTAAGGAAGTTCGACGATGCGGGGCGTGGGGATGGAGAACTTACGCATCATCGCGGCGAACCCTTCCCATGTGTAACTGCGCTTCTGGCTGCGGCGGTTCAACCATTTGAATAACAGCCGCTGGCACTGGTCATAAAATCGGGACAGGCTCCGAGCGTTGCCCCTGACTCCATAGTAGTTCCAGTACCCTCGTTGCTCGGTCGCCAGTTCCCGCATCAACGTGGTGATGCAACTGTGACGGTACTTCTTGATCCACTCGGGGAACGCCTTCACAGAGGCCCGGAGTCTCTTCGACGCAGTGCGTCGCCTCAACGCCATTCCCCCGGTGCGGGTTTTCACCCAACGGAACTCAAAATCCAAGAACTCAAACGCTTCGTTCGGTTCCGGCACATACCGGTTGAATTGCAGCGTGTGGGTTTTCTCAGGTGTTACGGCCAGCCCAAACTTACCCAAGCGCCGGAGAGTTGCCCCTCGAAGCGCTTGGCATCATCCCAATACTGGAAGGCACAGACGAAGTCGTCCGCGAAGCGGATCATGCACACGTCGCCCCGGCATTCCTTCTTAAACGACGTGCTCGAACCAGAGGTCCAACGCGTAGTGCAGATAGATGCTAACCAGGACGGGCGAAACAATCCCGCCTTGCGGTGTACCCGTTGCCGGATGCACCACCTGCCTGTTTTCTTCTAGTACCCCTGCCTTCAGCCATTTTCCAACCAGATGGAGCAGCGCACGGTCGTCGATTCGCTCCTTCAGCATCCGCAGCATCCAATCGTGCGAGATGTTGTCGAAGAAACAAGAACTGGCCCGAGATCTTCAACCACGACGCCGGCATCACCAGTGCGATTTTAGATCGCGTGCTGCATCACGCCCAGACCGTCGTCATCGAGGGAAAAAGCTACCGCATGAAAGACCAGATCGAGCCGCCGATCTGATTACCAGCAACCCGACTCACTCGTTCACGCCGGCGGTCACCCAAACCCTTGGCGTTTTTACGAAATACCGAGATGGTTTTCAAACCGCCAGCTTTTGACGGTGTTCACCCCGCCACTCGCAAAAAATCGGTAACAAATGTGGGCAGCGTCCGTGGAGGCGTTTTCAGCGGAGCAAAAGGAGCGCCGCGACTGGCGCGGAGCGGCCCGCGTGGTTGTTCGGCGAGGGCTCGGTCGTCCTGACCTTTCGGGGCGAGCCAGCGGTTTCGCGGAGCGAGGGGCCATGCGGCCCCTCCGAGCCGAGGGCCGACCGGAGCGCAGCGCAGGGAGCGCAACACCGATCCGCCGTCTGCGGCGGTTGAGGTGATCGCGGGAGCCCAAGGACGGAGCGGGGACCCCACCGGGCACTCTACGCCGGACGCGGAGCCGAGCGATAGCTCGGCGGACCGTGGCCCGATCCTTCGGGCCACAAGCGCCTGCGCCGGTAGGGCTGCTCTCCACCGGACGGAGCGCAAGCGGAGGAGGATGCAGAGATCGTGACAGCGTTGCTGGCGCGATCTGTGCCGATGGTTCATTGAAGACGTTGCGACGACAGCAAACAACTATGCCTGACCCTCTCCGTCAGACCTGACCCTCTCCGTCAGACCCTCTCCGTCAGCTCTCTCCGTCAGCTTCTTGAGGGCAACGACCGCTACCTCGATACGGTCACGGCACGCTGCATCGCGGCCATCGACTCCACCGCGAACCTTCGCTGCAAACCGCGCGCGAGCGGTCTCGCCAACCGCACGGGCCAATAACGCGGTTTGGAAAACGCCCGGAGATCATACCACACGCGGCCATCCGCGTGCAGCTCGACGCTGAAGCGCTCTTCGCCGCAATCGACGTGCGCGGGCAGCGTCCCGTAAGCGAAACCAAAACGTCGCACCGGGATGATTTCATCGAGCGTATAAACAATGCGGCATGCGTTCAGCCACCAGAGTCCGTACACGTGGGCGATCATCGCCACGACTTGATCTTTTTCGAGCAGCGTGGTGGGCGGGGTGATGCGGGTCCACGGTGCGGGAAACATTTTCCACTCACGCAAGGCCTGGCACGCGGCCGCAAAAGTCGCTTCACCGCGTCCGAGTTCCCTGCGATTATGATCGATGGCGTAACCAGTCGGTGAGCGGTCGTGTGAATGCCCGACCTCAGGATAACTTAAACTCATCTGCCGCTGTTCCTCCAGGAAGACTAAGATTTCTTTTTCGGCAGGAGGTGTGAGTGACCACATGGATCCAAACAAACCCGCCTGGAGGTCGGGTTCCACCTTTTATTGCGGGCTCGCAGAATAGACTGAGTTCCTCGCACCTGATCGGGATTGACCTGTAGGTGGCGAGCTTGCCTCGTTCTGCTGGCCAGCAGAATAGCGCGACCAGCGCGCTACCTACCTCGGAACGATCTAGTTCATCCATTTCGCGAGTCGTAGTCGCTTCACGGATCTAGTGGGACCTGTGAATACGACGTCGCGATTCCATGTCAACAGACTCTGTACCATATATTCCAACCGTCCTTCATTGGCGGTTCCCAACGGTGACGTGCTGATTGGCGATCGCAGAATGGACTGACGCGCCGGGGGCGACGCGCCTCCATCCATATGCCTCCCCTTCGGAGTGAAAATGGAGCTGCGGCGCCCTCGCCGCAGTTGAATTTCTTGTCAGGCTATTTGTACGACCCTCTGCCGGGCTTTGCCGTTCAGCGTACGGTTAAAGTCTTGAACCGGTTGGATTGTCGCTCCTGCATTTCTTCGTGTCCTTTTCACTGTCTCGCCACGCAAAGTCGTCCGGCAGAATCCTGCCAGTCCTCTTCGGTTTGTTGGCCGTCTTCGGTCTTAGCTGCGGCGTATTTTATAATTTCGAAAGGCAACCGGAGCTTTCCCCTGTGGCGCGCGGGGCCCAACTCGCGGTGGCGAGCGGTTGCTTTGCCTGTCACGGACGGAGTGAGGGGGAGGAGCGTTTCAATCGGCGCCAGTTTTCCCCGAACGACTGGAAGACGAAAACCATCCCCACCATGTGGGAAGACGGCGTGGATCGCGCGGAGGTTATCATCGACTGGATCACGCACGGCGTGCCGGCGCGTGATGCCGAGAAACACAAGCAGTTCCTCATCCAAATGCCCGCTTACGAAAAACATCTCTCGCCTGAAGAGATTGATGACATCGCCGCCTGGGTTCTCGCCGAAGGACTGCGACTCACGCAAGGGCACGGCAATGCTGAGAAGGAAGCCCCGTCGCTCGCGGCAGCCGACATCAGCAAACTCACCCCCGACCAGCTCTTCGTGCTGGGTGATCGCGTCTCACGTCAGCACGGTTGTTATCAGTGTCATGGCGAATTCGGCCAGGGCGGTGTCGCCAATCCGGCGTCGTTCAAAAGCACGATTCCCGGTTTCTACGGACGAGAATTCCGCCAGCTCACCGCCAACGGAGACCGCGCGGAGATTCTCCACTGGATCGAGCATGGCCGCGGCCACGCGATCGAGTCCGGGCTGATGGGAAAACTAGCAAAAAAATTCACTGATGGCCAAGCTATCGGGATGCCCGGCTATCGCGAGCACCTCAGCGAAATCGAGAAAACCTTGCTGACCGACTATCTGCTCTGGCTGAACAGGAGTGGCCCGCTACCCGCCAGAGAGGTCGAACGGATTGGACATTTGCTCGAGGATAAAGCAGGGAAAAAAGCCAAAGCCGACGAGTGAGCCAGCGTCGCAGGCGAATCTTCGTAGAGCTGAGCCGGCAATCGCCGCTACCTTCAGGTCCCGTATAACATGACAGATGAAATTTTCGTGGCCGTTGAGGGCAACGGCCCCTACCAAATAGGTCCAATGATCATGAGTGGCTGGTATTATGAGCAACCAAGCAGTACCTGATTAATAAAAAAGCCCACCAAAGGGCGGGCGTAAAGAAAACCAAGTGAAAATAAATATTAGAATCGCAAAGAGACTTGGTCGCCCTTCAGCCCAACTCGTGTGAAATGTTCACTGTAGGTTGTATCGGTGTTGGCGAGACGACGGGTCAGTCGTTCACGTACGATGGCCGGAGCTTGGGGCTCAGGAGAGAATTGGCGTTCGTTCAATTGGGCCAGTAAACGTGTGCGTTTCGAAGACAAGGCCGAGACTGAAGCGAGTTCTGCCACCGCTCCACCTGAACGTTGGGGCTGACTGTAGGCAACCGGCAGCGACTTGCTGGTTAAGGTTTGGTTTAACCGAGCGTCTGTCCGTTCCGACAAGGTGTTGTTGGTTGCGAATAATTTGGCCGAAGGCGATTGAACAGGACGTGTGGCACTCCACGGAGTAAGTTCGGCCGCATGTTCAGGGAGATGTTCTGAGAGGGGTTCAACCGGTACGGCCACCACATCATGATCGGGCGCGGAGAGGATGGCGGACGTCGGGGCAAGCATAGCAGCGGCATGAGCTAGATCGGAAGCGGCAACCAAGGACGATGCGGCCTGAACCGGAGAAACAACTTGTTCTAAATTATTGGAAGCCACTCCAGCGGCATCGCCAGACTCAGAATATTTGACCGAAACCAAGGTGAACACGAGGATCGCGGCGGCTCCGATGGGCATGAACATCCGTGGTCGGGCAAGGTACTGAGGGAAACTTTGCCACCACGGCCGGCGCTCTATGAGCGCGGCGAGTTGCTTTTGACGAAGCTCTTTTTCGAAACGGCTCCAAAATTCAGGTGAAGGACGTTCTGCACGCTTGAGACGAAGCAGATCTTCAAGGGTCAACGGGGAGTGATGGGGTGTTTCGGGCACGATATTAACGTAGATATTTACTTAACTCGCCTTGGAGAAACTGCTTCGCGTAATGGAGGCGGGAACGCACGGTCCCCTCGGAGCAGTCCATAATTTGGGCAATCTCGGTGTGGCTGAGTCCATCAATTTCGAATAAGCTGATCACGGTACGATGCTTGATAGACAATTTTTGCATCGCTTCGTTCAATTTTTCCTGAAGTTCGTGTAGGTAAGTATCCCTGTCTGCCGTATTTTTATCGGCAACTTGCTCGAGAATCTTTGAGCCGGCATCTTCTTCATTTAACTTTTCCAGGCTAAAAAAGTTTCGCAAACGATTACGTCTCAAGTGAGTAAGTGTAGTGTAGATCGCGATTTTATAGAGCCAGGTAAAGAACGAGGCTTGTCCGTTAAATCTATTGATGGCCTGAAACGCCTTAATAAAAGTATCTTGAGTAAGATCAGCCGTATCTTCGCGATTTGAGGTAAGATTATAGACCACACCGAAGATTCGTTCGCGATATTTACGGATCAAATGATCAAAAGCCGCAGTATCACCACCCTGTACCTTTTGAACTATGGCAAAATCAGCATCCGCCTCCTGCTGGCGCTCAGGGGTGGTGATAATTGACCGGTTGAAAACCTTCGAAAGGTTCATCTTGAGAGAAAAATGATAGCAGCAGATGAGCTGGGAGCAAATAAATATTAGGCGCTGATGGCCGTACTTTGCAAAGCTTGAACTTGGGCCGAGAGCACATCGCCTAGCTGCAGCATCAAGGCCACGGGTTGTTGGCAGCGATGTGACTCCAAGACCCCCTTGCCCAAGGAGAGCTCTGCGTCGATCGCTTGGACCACCCCTGCCCCAATCCCAAGCTGACGCATTCGCTCAATACTGGTGGCAAGTGGCATGGGCCGACCTTCACGCAATGCCTGCAAGACCTCATCACGTTCTTGGATTGGCAGCTTTTCCAACAGCAGCATGAGTGGTAACGTAAGTTTTCCGGTGGCGAGATCAGTACCAAGGGTTTTGCCGATTTTCTTTTCCTCCCCGAGAAAGTCCACTAAGTCGTCGTAGATCTGATAGGCAATGCCGAGATGCCGGCCAAAATCATTCGCGGCTTCAATAAAAGCGGGACTATAACCGGATATCAATGCTCCGAGCCGACAGGAAACCCTGAATAATTCGGCGGTTTTCAGATCAATTACCCGGTAGTAATCAGCCAGCGTGAGACTCATATCACGGCGGCGCATCGTCTGCATGATCTCCCCCGAGCACACCTTGCGCGTGGATTCCGAAACCAAACGGCAAACTTCCGTGGTCGGAAACATTGAGGCAACATGCAGTGCTTGGCTAAAAAGGGTATCGCCCAATAATACGGCAGCATCAGGACCAAACTCCCGTGATGCCGTGCGCCGATTGCGTCGAAGCTCCGCTTTATCCATGATATCATCATGGACCAAGGTGGCGAGATGGACCATTTCCACCACCCCGGCGGCCCGAACTAAATCATCATTCACCACCCCACCGCCCTGCCAGCCGCTGATAAAAACCAAGGTCGGCCGGAGACGCTTACCCGTGATCTCCAAACAGTACTTCGCCATGGATTGGATTTCCGGTTCGAATTTAGCCACCTGTCCAGACATGAAATGATCGAGCGCCGCCATTTGCGGAGCGACCTGACGGAATACCGAAGTGAAATCACCTGTCATGGCGGAGTACGTGTTGGTGGTTGAATTCATTGAGCCCATCAAAGGAAATCCAGGAAAGGATTTAGGAAAGGAAGAAGAAAAGGCTAACCTAAACGAGAAACCGATTCATTCGCCATTACCATTTGATCGGCCAAAAGAAAAAGGCGTGCCTGAAAATTCAGGCACGCCAGAAATAACTTAAAAAAACCTACTGTAATTACTTCCCGGAAGCAGACGAGACGGGTTGAGCATACAAATCTCCACCCTTGGTGATTCGTTGACCAGGCAACTCGTCACGGGTCACTCCTGCTGCTTGGACTGCGCGTGGGTCGAACATATCCTCAGGAGCTGAGCCATCAGCACCAACGGTACGAGCCGTGATAAAGATCAAAAGATTCGTGGTGGTCTCGTCTTTATTTTTATGGGAGAACAGACGACCCAATCCGGGGATATCGCCCAAGACTGGAACTTTAGAGGAACCATTGGTTTTGTTTGCGGTGATCAGACCGCCAATACCCGCCGTATAACCACTCTGCAAGGACACCTGGGTTTTAACCTTACGCGTAGCAATGATAGGGATTTGAGCTGAGCCGAAATCTGACGTGCCATTGCGGATGCTGACTTCAGGTTCGATCGCCAGTTTAATCGCACCACGAGAATTAACTTGCGGAGTAACCTTCAAAATAACGCCGATTGGTTTGTAAGCAAATCCGCTTACGCCATACGTTCCGCGTGTTTCATTATACGTATATTGGGGAATGGGATATTCCTCACCAACATTGAGCGTTGCTTCGGTGTTATTCAGCGTCACAACCGTAGGATTAGAGACAACTTTGATGGTGTTGAGTGACTTTAAGGCAGAAAGAACGACGTGGAATTCTGAGGCGGAAAATACGGCTGATGCGACACGTGCAGTAGATCCAGTTCCAGTTAGTGACGACAAGGTATTCAAGGCATTTGTAGCACCTCCAGTGAAAGTGTTCAATGCCGTGAAGGCGTCTGGTGTCGGAGGGGATCCAGCAGGGTTTCCTGGTACAAAATTCGCAACACCCGTTCGACCCACAATAGTGGAGGGCAGACCAGAAACGTTCCCCGAAGGTAGAGTGATTGTAGATGTTATCCCCGCTCTGGGATCTGCCGGTGCAGTGACGTAAGTAACTGCATTGCCATCTGTTGATCCTTTTTGACCGTTAGTCCCATCGCTAAAGTCATACCCCCGACTCCGTGAAAACGTCTGATTAACGCCGTTAACACCCAGTTGCAGACCTTGCAAACCGGCCCAATTGACGCCGATATTGCGGACATCGCGATCCGTCACTTCAATGAATTTTGATTCAATCATCACCTGATCCGTTGCTTTATCGAGTTGCTCAATGATCGTGCGAACTCGGCCCATGCGAGAAGGACGTTCGGTGACCACAAGCGCGTTGCTGCGGGCATCGACCAAAATTTTTCCACCCGCCGCGGCCTCAACCAGACCATCTACGGTTGGTTTGATGTCAGCTGCTTTGGCATAATTCAGCACGAACACATCTGTCGATGTCGGCTCCTGCTGCAGCGAATCGTTACTGACGATTTTAATGATATTGCCGTCTTCGATGTAGGAAAAATTAACCGGAGCCAAAACCACGGAAAAAATCTGCCGCCACGTAACATCACGAAGCTTAATCGAGGTTTTACCCACCAGGGTGTCTGGCACGACGAGGTTCAACTCGAAGAGATCCGCCACATTGCGCAGGATGGTTTTGATATCTTCATCCGGAAAATCCACGGACAGAGTATCTCGTTCGCGATTCACTGCGGCAGGGGCCGCAGCTGGTGTAGGACTAGCGGGTTTGGATTCGGCTGCGGGGCTTGTCGACACTTGAGCCAGACCAAGTGAGGTCAAGGTCAAGGCGGCAAACGCGGACAGGATTAGTCGTGTACTCATAATGGGGTTCCTCATTTGATTGGTCTGGTGAATTCCTCGCGATTTAGACGAAGGGTAAAACTGGTTCGTTCAATGGCCGTGATCTCAATAGTGTATTCAATGCCTTCAAAGTTAATCGTCATAGGCATACCCGCTTTCACGCGCTTTTGACCGAAGATCAATGTCTGCTGTCCGCCGATAATGAAATTTCCACTGGGTTTTAACTGAGCCGCAATCAGGGCAATGATCTCCCGATCACTTCGGGGTCCCGATTGCTTGCCCTCAGTGGGTGCAGGTTTACTCAAACCCATCGCATCACTAAAGGCAGTGGAGTTAAATGGGTCAACCGTATCTGCGGGGACCAAGGGAGGTTTAATCAAAAGCATAACATCAGCAGCTGCGAGAATGCTCGTGCGCTCATCAGGCTTTGCCACCACTTGCCCTTGCAGTGGCAGTGAAGAGAAAATGCCTCCGAGTACCGCAAATTTAATGAATAAATTGATTTTCATGGGGTACCGAGCAACTCGATGTTAATGGTAACACTCAGCACACTGCTGGCGACTTCGACTCCCGCCGCCTTATTAAAAGATATCGCGCTATACTTTGAGAAATGCTTTCCACTCTCGATGCGCTGAAGAAATTCCATCACCTGCTTGAAGGTGCCTTGAAGTGTCACTGTATAAGGAACGCCAATATATAAACCACTGGAACCCCGAGGGGCTTGATTAGGGCGCAGATCAGTGAGCTTTACCCCTGTCTCGCTTTCCAGCCGGTAGAAATATTGGAGATTGGTTGCCAACTGACTGGCTTTGACGAGCCGACCATCCAATTGTTTAACCGCCCGTTGCATCGCCTCCGTTTGCTTCGCAAGAGAGAGCCCTGCCGCATTCCTGACATTATTAATCATGAGCTGGCTTTGCTTGGTGCTCGCCTCAACCTTTAGCCTGCTATCGTCAATCGCCTCCGCTCCCAGATATAGCGTCACACCGCATAACAGCGCAACAATCCCACAGGTCACGCCGATCGGATTTTTTTTGAGCAGTAAAATAATATCGTTCCCATTCATGACTTCTTCTCCTTTGGGGCACCTTTAAACTTCAAAATTATTTCGAAACGCATGAAACCACCGGCAGGATCCGGGTTTAACGCCCCAAGACTCACCGAATCAAATTTAGCAGTCCACAAAGGGGCGTTCCGCAATACCTCGATATATTTCGTAGCTGAACCACTCGCATCTTCCTTGGAACCAGCGACAATCCCCCGCAAAATGCATTGGTCTCCGGTAGCTCCAGAATAACGCAAATCCGCAGATTCGATTTGTACTTCTTTCGGCAATGTTTTGCCCAACATAATAATAAATTCCGAAGGAGGTAATGTGCGTTTGGTGAAATTCGCTGCCTCGGCCATCTTTTTGGCTTCCTCGTCAAATATTTTGGTTAATCTGAGCGCTTCAGTATTTTCCTTGGTATTTTTCTCAATCATGAGCTGCGCTTCCTGAAGTTGCCCATTCAGCTCACGCAACCGCACCTGCCGATAGCCTACGAAGACGACAAGACACGCAGCGATGGTGATAGCCGTGACATTTATAAAAAAAGTCGTCCGGACCACCTTGGTATCAGGCAGTCGCTCGAAGTTACGGAAATTCGGATGCCAGTGAGACATCGAAACCGAATTGGCTTCACTTTTTTTGATCAATGACATGGTCGTAAGAAGCTATCAAAGATAAGAGGCCCAACCAACGTTCGTTTAGGGAGGAGGGTCGGGCCTCTTCGGCAAAACGAATGCCAACCGATTCAAGCCATGGCGGTAGGTCCATCTTAAAACTGCTCACGCCCAATGCACCCGTCATGGTAGAACTCAGCCAACCCAATGATTGCGGCAATTGAGTGCAAAGCACACCGCCAATCGATTGACCGGTTTGCACCTCATAAAATCCGATGGAAGACTGCAGCTCCTTCAGCAGCTTCTTGGTCAAAGCCATTCCCATACTGGTAAAATCAAAGGTATTGGAATAAAACAACTTCCTTGCGGAATCCTCGTCCTTGAGACCGAGCTCCTTTTGGACCACTGGGATCATGGCAGAAATTCCACTTTGGATTGGCCGGGATATTTCCACTCCTTCAGCCGACAAAATGTAGCTTTGCGTCGTATCTGCACCAAATTCCAGCAGCAACAAGGGAGTCTTGCTCTGTTTAAACTTCAAATAATTGATCAAGGCTCCGAGCGTAGCAACTGAGGTGAGCTCCATCTGCTCAGGATAAATACCTTGGGCTAACAGCGAATCCTGCATCGTGTCGATTTCGTCGCTGGGCATACCGCAAAAAACCACCTCTTTTTGATTTCCCTTAGAGTCATCGTACTCGCTGCCATCGGTAGAATTTTGCACCGCCACTGTATATTTCTCGGGATCGATGCGAAATTGCTGAGTGTATATCTCGTTAAAATAGGCCGGTTCTTTAATTCGCTTGAGGTCCAAGGTGTGTCGGCGGACCAATCGTTTAGCCGGAAATATGCCACAACGAGTATGCACCAAGCCAGTCGGTCCCTTCCCGCTGGCTGTTTTCAAGTATTCTTTGAGCAACTCGGTATCGTTAACCGCGAATTCCTTGATCTCCTCAATAACCAAAGGCGCATTCGCTTGTGACAATTTTGCCAACGAAATGGATTGTTCACCAAATTCTATGCAATAGCTCTTGGGTTTACGCGAAAAAAGCATACTGGGGATACGTCGTGTTTGGCTTTGGGTAACTCAATTATCGGTAGGTTGGGGAGAAAATTTAGACCGAAGTTGCTTTCGCAGAACTTCAAGAATGAATTAACCGTGCTTATTCGGATAGGTAGTTCAGCCGTTCCTGACAAGTTAAATAATCACCGACGCCCTTTGGCCACAAGCATTTCTAGATATTTTACATTGCAAATCTATAGCAAAAAACCCGCCGTGTGAATGGCGGGTTTGCGTCGATGGGAAAAAACTGAGCGTGATGCTCGGTTATTTTTGCCAAGTACGTTTCTTGTGGCGGTTCGCTTTAAGGCGCTTCCGGCGTTTGTGCTTCGACATCTTGAGACGTCGTTTCTTCTTCAAATTTCCCATGGTAAAAGTAGGTGTTTAGCCGGTCAACTTGCGAGCCCACTGCGACGGTGTAAAGCCCGAATTTATACAACTCGCAAAGGGATCGGGACTGCCCGCCTCCACTGCGTGAAAATTAATTCACCCTCAACGGACCCTAAATTCAGGCCAGTTAACACGGCCACGACCCGACAATACAGCTCAAGCTGGCCTGCGTGGCGTGCAGCCGCCCCCACCAATAACTCCTCAGCAAACCGATCGGTTTTAAAATCATAGACGACGGCTTTCTTCGCCCGGCCATTTTCATCGCGCTGCACCACGACTCGGTCGAATACCCCGGTCACCCATACCGCATCCAACACCACTTCAAACGCGCGCTCCCGCCATAATTCCACGCTCACCGCGTCGGTCGGCTTCGTCCATACCCCAGCCAACGCGGGAACCCGCAAACATGCCTTCGCCTCGTTCAACACCTCTGGCGGTAAATCTCGCGACTGCCACTCTGCAACCAGATTTGCACTGCCCCATTCCACTTCGGAAAATAATTTATGCACCGCCGATCCGAACTCGGCGCCCGCAACCGCATCGAGAGAAAACAACGTCTTTGCATACCGTCTTCCTAGGTTCTCTCCGGAAGGTCGTCGTGCCCCTAATCGAGCCGGACATTTCTGCACGTCGCTCAATCGCGCCATCGGCGTCGCTGTTCGTTCCGACTCTTTATTCATCACCCACTTCACCTGCCAGTCCGCATCGCCGGCCGACCACCCGCCCGCTAGTTTCAACGCCCCCACTCTCACCTCACCCGTAGCAGCGCCCAAGGTCTCGGTCAGCACGCGCCGATAATTGCGCGACACCGATTCTCCCGCTGGCGCCGTGATCACATACATCGCCCGTTTCGCCCGCGTCATCGCCACATAGAGCAGCGATAGCGCTTCGTAGCCCGCCTCGGCCGCTGATGCGCGAACATGCTCCGCCAGCACCTCATCTGCTTCGCAAAATAATTTCGGCGGCAAGTCCAGCACCCACTCAACCGAGCGCTCCGGATCTTGATGCACGGCAAAACCCTCCCTCGCCTGATCGAGTTTATTTCCCTCTAGATCGGGCAACAGCACCACATCGAAGCCGAGTCCCTTCGCTTTGTGTATCGTCATCACGCGCACGACTGCGGCGCCTTCATTTTCTCGCACCGTATGCCGCTCCATGAACGCCACGAATTCCGCCACCACGCGACTCCCCGTTTCATCAAATATTCTCGCCGCTGCCACGAATTGCTGCGCCCTCACCCGGTTAAATACATCATCCGCCGCCAAGCACTGAATCAGTTTTTCCGACCAGTATTCCATCGTCCGCTCAAATCCATCCGCCTGAATCTGCCCCAGCACGCACTCGGTTAATTTTTCTGCTGTCGCCAAACCCGCCTCCCTCAGCAACGGCCCGAGTGGGGTCATCTGCAAATGCTCATGCGCAAGCGTGTCCCCCGGATGCGCCGCCGCCTGCACCAACGCCAACAGCGTTTGTCCCAGGGGATTGTCGGTGCCCACGCGCAAATCCGATTCCGCCATCGCTGGCATGCCGCCTCCCCCTCGCAGAAAATCCGCCAACTCTGCCGCCACCCGGTTCGATTGCACGAGCACGGCGCAACTCAATCCGCGCTCCCACGGCTTCACCTCCCGCAAAATCTCCAACACCATCGCCCAACGCGCCGCCTCCTCATCCGCGTGCAGCCAAGCGGCCTGCCCCGTGCGCCCCGGCACTGCCGTCGTGTGATCGCGCCACTCGCGAATCCAGTTCGTGGCCATCGTCCCCGGAAAAAGATCCTGCAACACCGCCGCATCGCCAAACACGGCATTCACCATTTCAATCAACGCCGGCCCCGATCGCCACGAATCCACCAACCGCTTCTCGGCAATATTTCCCGGCGCCGCCGCATTATAATAATTAAAAATCTCCCGAAACAGCCGCGGTTCCCCTCCCCGCCAGCCATAGATCGCCTGCTTCACATCACCGACGCAAAAAAAACTTCGCACCTGCGCCTCATCCTGCACGGCCTCGTCGATCAGATTTTTCAACACGCTCCATTGTTCAAAACTCGTGTCCTGGAATTCATCCAGCAGCCAATGATCGATCTCCGCGTCCAGCCGGTAATCGATGAACAGCCGGTCCGTCGCCGCCTCCTCCCTCGTCAACCGCGGCGCCCCCGCGCCCGGTGACAACAGCCGCTGCACATCGCCAAACGTCAGTTTGCCCGTGCGCCGCACGGTCTCGTGATAAAACTTCTCATACCCCCGCAGCACCGCATGAATCCCCCGCGAGGTCTCCAATCGCCGCCCGAGCTCGCCGCCGATCACGGACCGCGCGCATTCCCGCAGCGCCGTGCACGCCGATCCACTCAACTC
>ENA-ORBV01002062-ORBV01002062.1-microbial-mat-metagenome-genome-assembly--contig:-NODE-2062-length-43223-cov-16.990289_pt1 | contig 43223 bp, 28 predicted proteins | sample MGYA00237777_ERZ505514 | MGnify/ENA primary metagenome ERZ505514 (study PRJEB26160, sample SAMN06269048) | microbial mat metagenome | isolation source: Oligotrophic lake microbial mat | place... | reverse complement strand
TGTCCGGCAACTACGAAGTCGCCGCGAAGAAGGAGCTGGGGCCGGACTATCCGGCGCTGAAAGCAGACGACAACCGCGTGCCGCTGGCGCTGTGGTAGGCCAACAATCCGGGCGACATCGTCGATTTCGAGACGCAGATGCGCCGCAAGGTGCATTACGTCATCAAGCCGGAGCACCTCTGGGCCAGCATCGCCAACCTCGCCAAAAACCAGAGCGGCGATCTGCTCGACACCTTGCGCGACGGGTTCAAGTACATCGAGAACGAATCGTTCGAGAGCACCTTCAGCGGTCTGTTCTCGGAGATCAACCTCAGTTCGGAAAAGCTCGGCAGAACCCACGCCGACAAGAACAGCAAGCTCTGCGACATCATCAAGGAGATCGCCAAGGGCCTGGCCGAGTTTTCGACCGACATCGACGCGCTGGGTGATGCCTACGAATACCTGATCGGCCAGTTCGCTGCGGGCTCCGGCAAGAAGGCAGGGGAGTTTTACACCCCGCAACGCATCTCCGACATCCTCTCCGCCATCGTCACGCTCGATAGCCAGGAGCCGAAAACCGGCAAGGTGAAGCACCTCGGCAGCGTGTTCGACTTCGCCTGCGGTTCCGGCTCGCTTCTGCTCAACGTGCGCAAACGGATGGGCGCGCACGCCATCGGCAAGATTGTCGGCCAGGAAAAGAACATCACCACCTACAACCTCGCGCGCATGAACATGCTGCTGCACGGGGTGAAGGACACGGAGTTCGAGATCTACCACGGCGACACGCTGCTCAACGAGTGGGATCACCTGCGCGAGACCAATCCGGCGAAGATGCCGAAGTTCGACGCCATCGTCGCCAATCCGCCCTTCAGCTAAGGAATGAGGTTTCTCGGCATGGGTTGTTTCAATTGCCCTTACCGAGACTGAGCCAGACTTGCCGCGTTCGACGCGGACTGCTTTCTCCGTTTGCAACGACGGACATTTGCGACTCAATTGTGGGGACCGCTTTGGGCCGCTTTCCGTGCGTCATCCTTCGCGCGGCTGTGCCGGAAAGGCCGGATCTCGCCGATGCTCGCGTTCGCTGCCGCAGAGGCGAGCGGTCGCGACCGTTCGAGACGCCGAGAAAACCTCCGAATCTATCCTCGATCCTAGTTTGGCAGCATGCACATGGCCGCCCGTGAGAGTAGGCTTCGAGGCGACCGTGGTGCTGACAACGCGCCCACGCAAACGCTTCGATTACGTCTCTTCTATCCGCCCACTCTTCTATCCGCCCACTCTGATCCGGGAGCACTGCATGAAACCTTGTCTTGGATTGCTGCTGATCACGATGTTTTCGATCACGGTGACGCCCGCCGTTGCGGGCGATACGGTGAGCGGTTCGATCTCAGCTTCGGGCCTGAGTCCGCCGCTGGCAGAGACGGCGCTGACGCACGGGGTCGCCTACCTTGATCGCGTTGCGGCGGATCGCAATGAAGTTGAGCTGGTGGTGATTCTTGCGGACCGGGATTTGAGCGACAAGATCGGCGATTCTGCCACCCAACCCGGTGCAGGTTTCCAGTACTGGACGATGCAGAATCAGCGCAGCAAAGACCCCATCGCGTGGGCGAAGCTAGTTATCGACCAACAGGCGAAACCTTCGCTCGACTTGGGTTACGGATTCCAGGCGCAAGTCCTGTTCGACGACAAACTGGCGCTGCTGCTCACCCACGCTGCTGACAAGCGCGTGGCCGGGTCGTTCGAGGTCTTGGACCCGGACGGCGGCAATCGGGGCAAGGTGCATTTTGATCTCGCGCTCAGCGCCAGCGATGGCATCGACGACGCAGGTCTGAAGCGGCTCGCGCGTTATCTGGATGAGTCCGAGGCCGCGCTGCAGACGGTGCGCGCAGCCTATATCGCTTTCGCGCAGGCCGTTCGCGAAGAACGCTTGGCGGATGCGAGCGGCCTGCCGAACGAGAATCTGGATCTGGAGGCAACCGGCCGCGACTGGACCGTCGCCGAACTCTGGCCGGAACAGGTCTACGCGAGTCGGATCAAGTTCGATCCGGGCGAAGAGGGCGGCCTCGACTGGACATCGATTAGAGCTCGCTTGGCGGCGTGTGGCAAGCGTGCCGACGGCACGTCACAGCAGGTTCTGCTGTCACTGCGAAAGTTCGGCGCAGACCGGGAGTGGAGCCTTGTGGCGCGCAGCGAAGATACGGCCGAACTCGCGCCGCTCGGCTCGGCGCCGGAGAGTTGCCGCAAGTAGTCCTGGGCTCAAAGGCGGGGCGAAAAGGGGAGGGAAGCAATTAAACACTTCCTAAGCGCCTTTTTCGAAATGGTGACCCCGGTGCCGTGCGTGCGAGCGTGGGTTCCGCGCCCCGTCCAAAGTCGGCCTGGATGATTTCGTCATATGCGAACGACGAGTTCGCTTATCGAGCAGTATCTGCATCAGATGCCACCGGCAGAACTGGACAGAAAACCGGCGAGCGGATGCGTCGAAATCATCAGGCACGCTTGGAAGCTCGCGCTCGCGGCGGAACCATGCAACGTTCCCGCGGGGGCAAGGCTTACACCGATTTGAGCATGCACCTCAGGGAGGGGACACGATGAGCAATCACACTGAATCTTCCAGCAGCAACGTCGCCAGCGTTGGAAAACGTATCGGTGGCGGGTTTATCGATTTGTTCGTGTCCCTCGCACTGTATCTGGTCGGTTTGATCGTGGTGGTGATCGACAAAGACAACCGCCGACTCGGCGATTTTGCCGGTGGCACGCGGGTCGTCAACGACGATTGAAGCACCATGCGCTGGACTGGATGTCGCCGCGGTTGCTGCGCTTCGCGGCGACTCTGTCAACCGTGCTGGCCATCGTGGATCAAGTTCGCATAATCAATATTATGTAAAATCACTCAAGCTCGCGCGCTACCCGGAAGCCCAATCTTGCATTGGTGACGGTCGCTGCGGCGTTCAACCGGAATGCTGAGCGTACTTGGTCAGGCGCACTGGCCCAGGAGGCACCACGGATGGTGCGTCGGCTGCAACCCTCGTTCACCCAGGCGCTGCCGTCTGCGGGGGCGCGCTGGTATGAGTCGTGCCAGCAATCTTCAACCCACTCCGAAACATTGCCGACGATGTCGTCGAGACCAAAACGATTGGCTTCGAATTGTCCGACCGGTGCCGGACCCCAGTAGCCGTCGGAATAATTTTCGAACGCATGCACCCAGTTGCGTTTGCTGGCTGAGCGATCGCTGGCGCCGGTCAAGTTGCCGACATACTCGGTTGGTGCGGAGTCTCCCCATGGATAGCGGGCGTCTACGCCTGCTCGCAGCACGTATTCAAACTCCGCCTCAGACGGCAGTCGATAGCGCTTGCCACTTTCTTTGCCAAGCCAATCCGCGTAGGCCTTGGCGTCATTCCAGGAGACATGGATGACCGGCAGATCGTCACTGGCCTTTTTGCCGCGATGATCGTGCTGCCAATTGATGCCGCTGCGCTCGGTCATGCTGCCGCTTTTCTCGTCGTAGATTGTCGATTTTTTGGTGCGCACACTTTCGGACGTGTAGTTGGTGGCCTCCACAAACGCGCGGAACTCGCCCACCGTGATTTCACGTCGGCTGAGTGCGAAGCCGCGGGCGAACGTGACCAAGTGCACCGGGCCTTCACTCGGGCGACGATCTGCCTCCGCGGCGCTTGCTCCCATGCGAAAAGAGCCTGCTGGCATAACTACCATTTCAGGCGCCGACGTTGCAGATGCGAGCGAGTCGCGGATACGCTGGCCTGGCTTCAAGCCGCCGTAGATGCGCGCGCGCTCAATTCGGGTCCGTAAATCCTCAATGCCTTCAGATTGCGCCGACACTGCTTCCAGTTCAGCGAGCCGCTTGCTGGCTTCGGCAAGCTCGCCGCGCATGATGTGTGAATTCGCACGATCCACGATCTCTGACGCGCGGCGCTGCCGCAGTTCGACCACGCGCGTGGTGGCATTCTGCACGGCGGTTGATCCCGTGCCGACGCCGATCGCGTCCACCAACAGTTGATCCGCAAGCGCGTAATTGGAGTCTTCAGCGGCTTGAGAGGCCGCCTGAATGAGCTGCGATTCGACCGCCAGCAGTCCATCCTGTGCGGCTTGATTCTGCGGGGCCAGCTTCAACACTTCGCGATAGGTCGACATGGCACTGTCCGCACCCTGATCGAGCAGCTTTCCGGCTGCCAACAGGCGTTGTGCCTCGCGCAGCAGCAAAGCGATCTCTCGCCCTACCCTTAGTTTCGCTGCGAACTCGGCAACCAGTGGATCGGCTGGTCGTATCCGTGCCAATACGCGCCCCAGCGCAGCCGCCGCTTGCAAATCGCCATCTGCAATCAACTGTTCGCCGCGCCCCAACAACTGTTCCGCGATGGTCGACATTGCAGATACGGCAACGGAATTGTCGGGTTGACTCGCAAGCACGGCCATGTACAACGACAGCGCATTGCCCTCGCCTTCGTTGAGCCGACCCTCGGCCAGCGCCGTCTCTGCGCGCGCCAGCATCTCGTCGATGGATTCTTCGGGATTTGTCGTCGGTTCCGGATGCCATTCGCTGGCCACTGTCTCCGCGTCCAGCAGTTGTTGGCGACGCTCGGGGTCGCGCAGAGATTCTGTTGGAGCAGACTCCTGCAGCCTGAGGTTGGCACCTGCGGCCTCTTCCTCATCAACTTGGGCGGTGATGTCAATGCCGCTCTTGGGTGCTTCTGCGGGTTCGCAACCGGTCACCAAAAGCGCCGCAAATGCAGTCACTAAAACCCACCTTATCATAGGCTTACAAAGCACTTCTAATGTTTTCCAACAAGTCGTTGATAGAGTGGCAGTAGCTCTGGCTCTGGCATAAAAACCCATCTACTTCAGTGGTTTCGCACGGTAGGCTATCGCATGGGTGGGCGCAACCAACGGGGTTGGTGCCGCCAAACGGGAGTTCTCTTAGCTGCATGGACGTTGCATTTATCGATAATCCTGCGCACGTGGATGCGTGGCAGTCTGCACAGATATCTTCTCTGCTGGCGATGGATACGGAGTTCGTTCGCGAACGCACCTACTTCGCCCAGTTGGGGCTGGTGCAGGTGGCCGCTGGCGGTGCGATTGCTTTGATCGATCCGATGGTAGACGGCAACCCTGACGCGCTTGCGCGTTTGCTTGAGCGCTGTCCGACGATCGTGATGCACAGTGCGAGTGAGGATCTGGAGGCGCTACTGGTCGCATGTCGACGTCTGCCCCGACGGCTCTTCGACACCCAGATTGCGGCGAGCCTCGCCGGGATGGGTGCCGGTTTAAGCCTGCAAAAACTCATCGAAGCGACCGTCGGCGTGGTGTTATCCAAATCTGAAACCCGCACTGACTGGCTGCGACGGCCGTTGTCACCCGCGCAGTTGGCCTATGCCGCAGACGACGTGCGCCATCTGGTGGCGGCGGCCGAGGTGATCATCGAGCGCTTGCAATCTCTCGGCCGCTTGGATTGGGTGGAGCAAGACTGCGCTCGCATGCTCAATGCCGCCGAATCAGAGACCATCAATCCCCACCCTCACCTCGCCTTCCGACCCGCGCAAAGACAGCCGGCGGCGGCACAGATCCGGATTCGACGTTTGCTGAGTTGGCGTGATACAGAGGCGCGACGCGCAAACAAACCTCGTGGATGGATCCTCGATAACACCTTGGTGGTGCGTCTAGCCGAACGGCCACTGTCAACGCGGGATGCGCTGGATCAGTTGCTCGACAGCACGCCCGGCGCGCCACGCAAGCAGCGGGATGTATTGTGGGAAGAGCTTTCAAGGGCAGCATCTGCGGAAGAACGCGATATGCCTTTGGCCAGCGACCCGGGGAGCACTGAGCGTGCCATGTTGAAACGCATGCAGGAGGCGGTGGCGACATTGGCCATCACCCTGGATCTGCCCGAAGGCGTGCTGGCCGCGCGTCGGCACCTTGAATCGCTGTTGCTTGAACAGACATGGCCATCGGCATTGGCCGGTTGGCGACGCCCACTTCTGGAGCCAGCCATCGGGTTCGCAATACGCTGAATTGCTGCCAGCAGCATGTCGAACCTGGGTCGGCCAGGCTGCTTGCGTTTCGATTCGAAACATCAAGGCTAGCCAGCCGCGTCATGCGCCGCTATGATGGCGCGCTTCGTGGGGCGGTAGCTCAGCTGGGAGAGCGTCGCGTTCGCAATGCGAAGGTCGTGGGTTCGATCCCCATCCGCTCCACCATGTTTATCCGGCATGTTTATCCAGCATGTGATCCAGCATGTGATCCAGCGTCATGCGGTTTGGCTGTGCACCCGTTCGCAGGCAAATCGCAGTTTCAAGACAACGGCGCCTTTGTGGCGCCGTTGTTGTTTTCGGCGTGCGCCAATCGTCTGTTGGCGCGCCCCGTTTGCATCGGCTGCATGGCCCCGTAGCTCAGATGGATAGAGCGTCCCCCTCCTAAGGGGAAGGTCGCACGTTCGAATCGTGTCGGGGCCGCCAGCGTCGGCTGGGGCTCGATGTCGATTTCACCCTATATCGATTTCACCTTGTTGGCAGACGCTCAACCAGGGTTGCGCTGTTAAAACCGTTTTCTGTTGGAGGATTTATGTCTGAAAGTAACTCGGCTGCAAGTAACTCGGCTGCAAAAATCTTGGCTGCACTGGGACTCGGCGCTACCGAGTCTGGCACCTATCTGGGTCAAGGCGAGTGGTCCACGACGCGCGATGCCGGCGCGTTGACCTCGGTCAACCCAGCCACCAATGAGGCCATCGCCACCGTCTACGCGAGCTCGGCAAGCGATTACGAGCTTCTGGTCACGCGCGCGGAAGCGGTCTTTGCCGAGTGGCGGGTGACGCCGGCACCGCGTCGCGGCGAAGCAATCCGTCTGTGTGGCGACGCCTTGCGCAAGCACAAAGACGCGCTGGGCAGTCTGGTTGCGCTCGAGATGGGCAAGATCAAGGCCGAGGGCGATGGCGAAGTGCAGGAGATGATCGACATCGCCGACTTCGCGGTTGGCCAGAGCCGCATGATGTATGGCCTGAGCATGCACTCAGAGCGTCCCGGCCACCGCATGTTTGAGCAATGGCATCCGCTGGGCTTGGTCGGTGTGGTTAGCGCGTTCAATTTCCCGGTTGCCGTGTGGGCGTGGAACACGTTTCTGGCGGCCATCTGTGGCGACATCAGCATCTGGAAGCCGTCGCCGAAGACTCCGCTTACCGCCGTTGCATCAATGAAGATTTGCAACGAGGCGTTGCGTGAGGCGGGCTTTCCGGACCTTTTCTTTCTGTTCAACGATGCCGGCACCGAACTGGCCCAGACCTTTGTAGACGACAAGCGAATCCCGCTGATCAGTTTCACCGGTTCGACCCACGTCGGTCGCATGGTGGGTGAGCGCGTCGCGCGGCGCATGGGCCGCTCGTTGCTGGAGTTGGGCGGCAACAACGCGATGATCGTCGACGAGTCGGCTGACATGAAACTGGCCATTCCGGCGATTGTGTTTGGTGCGGTCGGCACCGCCGGACAGCGTTGCACCAGCACACGCCGGGTCTTTGTACAGAGCTCGATTTTTGCGGACGTCGTGGAGACCTTGGTCAAGGCATATCGGCAGATTGAAGCGCGCATCGGCGATCCGAATGAGCCTTCAACCCTGATGGGTCCGTTGATTGACAAAGCAGCGGTTGCCGGTTTCGAAAAGGCTGTCCAACAGGCGGTCGCCGCTGGCGGCGTGGTCCGTGCGGGTGGGCAAGTGCTTGATCGTCCGGGTAACTTTGTGCAGCCGACTTTGATAACGGGCATCGACAACAGCTGCACCGTGGTGCAGACCGAAACGTTCGCGCCGATCCTGTATCTGATGCCATTCGACACCTTGGATGAGGCCATCGCCATGCAGAATGCGGTGCCGCAGGGGCTGTCTTCGGCCATCTTCACAGCCAAGGTGAAAGCGGCTGAAAAATTCCTGACGGCGGCCGGGTCGGACTGTGGTATCGCCAACGTCAATATCGGCACCTCGGGTGCGGAGATCGGTGGCGCGTTCGGTGGCGAGAAAGAAACCGGCGGCGGTCGCGAGTCCGGATCCGACTCCTGGAAGGTCTACATGCGAAGGCAGACCAACACCATCAACTATTCCGATGCGCTACCGTTGGCGCAAGGCATCAAGTTTGATTTCTAAGCGAGCGACGTCCGAGCAGGCAAACTTTTGCGCAGGCAGGTGATAGTGGCGACGATTCCAGTAGGCTTTTGCTCATCATGAATCCTACGACCACCCGACCCACATCGACGGCGGCCATCGTCAGCTTGAGCTTCGGCGTGGCCAGTTGGCTGCTGCTGCCGATCCTTGCCGCCATCGTGGCGGTCGTCACTGGGCACCTAGCGCGCGCCGAAATTCGTCGTAGCGCCGGTGCAATTGACGGCGACGGTTTGGCATTGGCGGGCCTGATTCTTGGTTATGCCAATTTGGCGGCCGGAATTCTGACGATCCTGGTCATCGTGTTCGGAGTGGCAGTGTTGTTCGGCTTGGCCGGGCTCAACGGCCACTGACGCCGACGTAGACCACTCGCCATGTATTCCCTCGCCCGCTCATTGCTGTTTCAACTCGATCCTGAGCGCGCGCACGGGTTGGGTTTGCAGGCTATTGAAGCCACCTACCGGAGCGGCTTGAACCCGCTGTTGGCTACTCGACCCAAGGCCATGCCAGTCAAGGCGATGGGCTTGACCTTTGAGAATCCGGTCGGACTTGCCGCGGGCATGGACAAAAACGGCGCCTACATCGACGCCCTTGCCGCGTTGGGATTCGGTTTTATCGAGATTGGCACGGTCACTCCAAAAGCGCAGATCGGCAATCCTCGACCGCGCATGTTTCGACTGCCGAAGCAGCAGGCGATCATCAATCGTCTGGGTTTCAACAACGAGGGCGTTGACGCCCTGCTGCGCAATGTCGAGCGCGCGCGCTACCGCGGTGTGCTTGGCATCAACATCGGCAAGAATGCGACGACGCCCAATGAGCGCGCCGCCGACGATTACCTGCACTGTTTAGAGCGCGTATATCCGGCGGCCAGCTATGTCGTCGTCAATATTTCCTCGCCCAATACCACTGGCCTGCGCGACCTGCAGCAAGAAGACGCCTTGCGTCGATTGATTGGCACCTTGCGTGAGCGACAGGAGTTGCTTGCCGGCAAGCATGGTTCGCGCAAACCCTTGCTGGTAAAGATTGCCCCGGACTTGTTCGACTTCGAAATCGACGCCATAGCCGAAGTATTCGAGCGGGCGCAGATCGATGGCGTGATCGCGACCAACACGACAGTGGATCGCAGCCAGGTGTCTGGTCAGGTGCACGCCAACGAAGCCGGTGGCTTGTCAGGGAAGCCGTTGTACGCACATTCAACCTACTTGCTACGCAGATTGCGGGCGCGCTTGCCAACTTCGATTCCCATCATCGGTGTCGGTGGAATTTCGAGCGGCGCCGATGCTGCCGGCAAGATCGCTGCTGGGGCGACGGTGATCCAGTTCTACACCGGTCTGATCTATCAAGGCCCTGCGCTGATCCGCGAGTGCGTCGAAGCGATCCGGCGTCGCCGGGAAGCGCCCAGCAGCACCGGATGAGTGACTACACCCTGCGGCCCAATGCGCCGCTGGCCGCACTTAGCACCTTCCGGGTGACCGCCAGGGCGCAGTTGCTTGCCGATGTGCGCAGTGTCGACGGTTTGGCCGATCTATTCGCGCACCCGGATTACGCGCGGCTGCCCGCTTTGGTACTAGGCGAAGGCAGCAATCTGCTGCTCGCGGGTGATGTGCCGGGACTGCTGGTGTCGTTGTCGCTACCCGGCATCGATGTGTTGAAGGACGATGGCAACAGCGCTTTGATCCGGGTGGCGGCGGGTGAGCGTTGGGATGACCTGGTGCGCTGGAGTGTGGCACGCGGTCTGCACGGTTTCGAGAACATGGCGCTGATTCCGGGCTCGGTTGGCGCTTCGCCGATCCAGAACATCGGTGCTTACGGCGCTGAAGTGGCCGAGTTCATACGCACGGTCGAAGCCTTGGATCGGCAAACGCTGGACATCGTGCGATTGCCGAATTCGGCCTGCTGTTTTGGCTACCGCGACAGCATCTTCAAGCAGCAACCCGAGCGCTGGGTGATTGTGGCGGTCGAATTCGAACTGGACCGCCAGCGGCCGCTGCGACTCGACTACGCTGGCGTTCGTGAAACCTTGAGCAGCATGGGTGTCGACGCACCGCGACCGCTGCATGTGGCAGAAGCCGTCAGTCGTTTGCGCGCCGCGAAACTGCCCAATCCGATCCTGATCGGCAACGCGGGTAGTTTTTTCAAGAATCCGACGGTTGATCGCTCGATCTGGGAACCCCTGACTCATTCATTTCCATCAATGCCAGTGTTTGCGCACGCCAGCGACTCTGCCAAGCTGTCGGCCGGATGGTTGATCGAGCAATGCGGCTGGAAGGGGCGTCGCGACGGTGATGCTGGCGTGTCCGATATGCACGCCTTGGTCCTGGTCAATCACGGCAATGCCAGCGGCTTGCAGATTCTTGAGCTGGCAAGACGGGTTGCCGCGAGCGTCAAAGAACGCTTTGGTGTGGAGATCGAGCCGGAGCCACGCATCGTCGGTGCCACGTGGTGAGCGATTCGGCACCGCGTTCGGATTTGGCCACCGCGAGTTTGTTGATGATGTCGAGCGCGGTGCTGTTCGGCTTTATGGCAATTTCCATCCGATATGCCTCCAGCGAGCTGCACCCGTTCCAGATCGCATTCTTTCGCAATCTATTCGGTTTGTTGTTCGCCCTGCCCTTGCTGATCCGCGCCGGGCCGGGATTACTGCGCACTGACAAACTGCGCCTGTACCTGCTGCGCTGCAGCATTGGCATTGTCTCGATGCTGGCGGGCTTCTGGTCAATCGTGAATTTGCCGCTGGCGCACGCGGTAGCACTGTCTTACTCGACGCCACTCTGGGTCACCATCGGCGCGGTGCTGGTACTGCATGAAGTGGTTCGTGCGCGCCGCTGGACGGCCGTGATTATTGGTTTTATCGGTGTGCTCATCATCGTTCGGCCCGGCGCCGATGACTTCACCACGGCCAGTCTGGTGGCCGTATCTGCGGCGGTGTTGAGCGGCTGTGTCGCGATTAGCATCAAGTTTCTTTCGCGCACCGAACATCCTGACGCCATCGTTGTCTTCACCACCATGATCTGGGTGCCCATGTCGCTGTTGCCAGCATTGTTTGTATGGGAATGGCCATCGCTGTCGGGCTGGGGGTGGGTCGCACTGGCAGGCTTTTTGGGCACTTCCGCCCATATGTGTTGGACGCGCGCCTTCAAAATCGGCGATGCCTCGGCACTGACGCCGCTGAGCTTTGTGCAATTGCCGGTGGTGGCGATGCTCGCCTGGTTGCTGTTTGGTGAGAGTCTGGATCGCTGGACGCTGCTTGGCTCAACGGTCATCTTCCTGTCCACCGCCTACATCGCCAGGCGGGAATCGCAGATCGCGCGGCCAACGGTGACCGATGCTGTGATCGGCTCGGACACGCATTCGAGTCGCTGAAGGGTAGCAATGCAGCTTGGCAATTCATTGGCGACCGGCGGGGGTTCGTTTCGCCAGTTGCACAATGGCTTCGTCGCGATCTGCGCGAGCGGATTCGTCCAATGTGCTTGGATCCAGCGCCACCAAAGCCTGCAAATCGGCGGTTAACGGACTGCCATCACGGCCGTTTCCGGTCAGCAATACATAAAGGTCCAGTCGCTTTTGCAGCGTGGCGACATGTTGCTCTCCCTTGACCCGCGCCAGCCCATCGATCTGTTCGCGCAAGGCTTCCTCGGCTTGTTCGATGTGACCGAGTTTGCCGGCGATGTCGGCGACCACACCCAGCGCATTCAGGAACTCAGGATCCTGCGCAGGCAGAGCTTTGCGCATCTGCGCGAGTGCATCCTGTGCGGTGCTTGCAGCCGCCTCCAGCTGCTCGGCATCACGCAACAACGAAGCCAGACTCAATAAGGCTCGCAAGCTGTCGGGATGCTCAGCACCCAAACTCTGCTGTCGCGCCTGTACGGCTTGCCGCTGCAAAGCGATAGCTGCATCCGACTCACCCACCAGACTAAGCAGTGATGCCAGATTGTTCATCGAGCGCAGGGTTTGCGGATGGGCTTCGCCAAGCACTTTTCGCCGCGATGCCAACGCTTCTTCCAACAGCGGACGCGCCTCGTCGTAACGCTTCATTCGAAACAGCGTCGAGCCCAGATTGTTGAGGTCGTTCAACGTACTCGGATGCATGTCTCCCAAGCGTCGGCGGTCGATGACCAGCAGCTCCGTCTGCAAGCGCAGCGCGTCCTCCATCTCGCCTTGCATGGCGCGAATGGCCGCCAGATTAGTCATCGTTGACAGGGTGTCGGCATGCTCGGCACCGAGACTGGCGATTCGCACTGGCAGCAGTTCTTCCAGCAGCGGCCTGGCTTCGTCGAATTTGCCCAGTCGAGCCAAGCTGATGGCGAGATTGTTGGTCACCTTGCTGAGCGCAGGATCTTCTGCGGACCGCTGTGGCAACAGGCGTTCGCGTATCGCCTTCAGGGCGACGACGGCTTGCTCGCGGCGACCGCTGTCGTCCTCGTTGTTGGCTGCAGCCAACTGCAGCGCAATTACGGCGTCGGTGTCGCCCTGCCCTTCGCCAATGCGACCGAGCGCCTCATCCAGCATGGCCTTCGCCTCGTCCAGTCGGCCTTGTTGATTGATGCTGCTGGCGAGAATCGCGACGCCTTGCAAGGTAAGCGGATCGCTCTCACCCAGCTGCTTGCCGCGCAGGTCCACCAGCCGCCGACTGGTGGTCTCGGCTTCGGCGGGGAGACCGATGCGCATGTAAACATCGGCCAGCGAATTCAGCAGTTCGGCTGCAAGCAGCGGCTGGCCATCAAAGTCGCGGTCCACGGCCACCACGGCGCGATTCAACAACTGGTTGTCGACCAGTTGGCGCGCAATCTCAGGCGCACTCCAATGCGTGCTCAAGCGATCAAAGTCCGCCAGCAATGTGAGCGCCTCATCACCGGCTGCGCTGACACCCTCGCGCTGCAAACGAAGCATTGAAGCTGCCATGGCTTCGATGTCGATACCTTCGAGCATGGCGCTCTGGAAGCGGGCGACGCGTTCCAGTTCGTGCTGACGTTGCACCGCGATCTGGCGCTGTTCGCGCGCTTCGACGAGTCCTATCAACAACATCGTCGCCCCCATGAGAAGCGAGACAAGCACCGCGCCGCCAGCCAGCAGTGCCAGCCGATGTCGCTGGGCGAACTTGCCCCACACATAGCGACGCGTCGGTGGCACCGTTTGCAGGGCGCGGCCATCCAGCCAACGTCGCAGTTCATCAGCCAACGCCAGCGGCGTGGGAAACCTTTGCTCACGGTCGCGCTTCAGCGCCCGCAGCACTACCCAATCCAGCTCGCGCTTGAGGGCACCATGCAGGCCTTCGACAGACACGCCGCGATGCGCTGCAAGTATCGCGGCCTGATCGGGCGTTTCATCACGGAATATCGCCGAGGGCGCACGTAGCGCGGTGGTGCCGCCACCGGCAGCTTCTCCGGTCGCAGTCGACGCTGGTGGTCGCCTTCCTGACAGCAACTCGCACATCAGCACGCCCAGCGCATAGACGTCGCTGCGGGCGTCGATATCAGGCGCGCCGCGCGATTGTTCGGGACTCATGTAGTTCGGGGTGCCGGCGATCAACTCGTATTCGGCCGAACGCCCTCGCTGCGCCGCCGTGGCGATACCAAAGTCGATGATCTTTGGGAGCGGACGGCCATCGACCTCGGTAACCAAGATATTGCCTGGCTTCAGATCGCGATGGATCACGCCTTTGTGATGCGCGTGCTGCACCCCTTCGCACACTTGAATGAGCAGGGCAATGCGGGCCGCGAGCGGCAGCCGACGTTGCTCACAATAAGCACTGATAGGTTGACCTTCGATCAGCTCCATTGCGAAGAAAGGTGATCCGTCGGCGGTGGTGCCTGCATCGAATATCTGCGCGATACAAGGATGCTGCATGCGCGCCAAAACTTGTCGCTCTACTTCGAAGTGCGCCAAGTGACGCGCATCCAGGCGTTGCCGGACCATGAGTTTGAGCGCAACCGTGCGGTGCACCGGCTGCAACTGTTCGGCGCGGTAGACCGTACCCATGCCCCCGCGGCCCAACACTTCCAAAATCCGATAGCTGTCTACCATTGCGCCGGCCGCCAGCTCACCACCGACACATTCGGCCTGATCGGACGACGAAGTACGCAGCACGATTGCTTGGGTGGGCTCGTCGTCGGGATGAGTAGATGGGTTGACCATGGCGATGTCCTTGGCGGAACTGCGACACAGGCCTCGTTCTGGCCCACAGCTATCTTGCCAACACGGGGGATGGATTACACTCGCGCGCTATGGCGACCGACTACCCAGACGAAACCACCCAGCGCACAGCGTTGAGTCGAGGTCCATCGTTGGGCGCACCGCGCACCGCCTGTGTGGTGGTCATCCATGGCCCGGGAATTGGTAGTCGGGTCGACATCGGTGATGCCCGCATCAGCGTGGGCCGGTCGCCGCAAACCGACTTGCACGTTCCGCATGCAAGCATCTCCCGCCGGCACTGCGAGTTTTGGCGTTCGGGCGACAATTACTTTGTGCGTGACCTCGGTTCCACCAATCGAACCCGGCTCAACGAACTGCCCATTGAAGTGGCCGAACTTGCCGATGGCGACCACATTGTTCTCGGCGACGTTATTCTGAAATTCATCAGCCACAGCAGCGTCGAAGCGGGCTATCACGAAGAGATCTACCAGCTCGCCACCCACGATGCACTGACTGGCCTGTTCAACCGTCGGCAGTTCAGCGACCTGCTCGCGTCAGAAGCCGCACGCAGCCTGCGCCGCGAACCAAACACCGTGCTCGCCATCATCGATGTGGATCATTTCAAGCGCATCAATGATCGTTTTGGGCACCTTGAAGGTGACGGGGTACTCAAGAAACTCGCTGAAATCCTGCGCAGCCATGTGCGTGCAGGCGACGTGCTGGCGCGCATCGGCGGTGAAGAGTTTGCCGTGCTGATGGCGGATACCGATATTGAGCAAGCCAAACAATTTGCCGAGCGTGTGCGCGAAGCAGTTGAGGCCTCGGTGTTCGCGCCCGGAGCGGAACCGCAGACGATGACTGTAAGCGTGGGTTTGGCCGCCTTGAGTAAGTCGCGGCGTGAACCCACCGAGCTGATGCGGGCAGCGGATCGTGCGCTTTATGCGGCAAAAGAAACGGGGCGCAACCGGGTTTGCTGCGCGCCTTAGAATTTCGAGGCGAAGTTTTTTTCGCCTGGCCCCAACCTCGGTCAGTGGAGCGGAGCAAGTTCCGCTCTACATAAATTCACGCGGAGCGGGAGCCCAGCCAAGCCAAGGCCTGCTCAGAGGGCGCGTCGATAGCGTCGCTCCACATACGCATCAATCAATCCCACAAACTCATCCGCGATGTGCTCTCCGCGCAAAGTGACGTCTTTTTTGCCATCGACGAACACCGGTGCAATCGGCGCTTCACCGGTCCCCGGCAGTGAAATGCCGATGTCTGCAAACTTGCTTTCGCCGGGACCATTCACCACGCAACCCATCACGGCCAAGGTGAGGTTCTCAGCACCGGGATGGCTGATCCGCCACATTGGCATCTGCGCCCGCACGTGGTCCTGCACGCGCTTGGCCAGCTCCTGAAAGAACACGCTGGTGGTTCGGCCGCAACCCGGACAAGCGGTCACCAGCGGGGTGAACGCACGCAGCCCCATGGTTTGTAGCAATTCCTGGGCGACGATTACTTCCTGGCTGCGGGAGCCGCCGGGCTCGGGAGTGAGCGAGATGCGAATGGTGTCGCCAATGCCTTCCTGCAACAGCACGGCCAAGGCGGCGCTGGAAGCGACCATGCCTTTGCTGCCCATGCCGGCCTCGGTCAGGCCCAAGTGCAGTGCGTAGTCGCCTTGTTTGGCAAGGTCGCGATAGACGGCAATGAGTTCCTGCACGCCGCTGACCTTTGCCGACAGCACGATGCGGTCAGCAGATAGGCCCAGTTCGACGGCTCTGTTTGCTGAGTCAATTGCCGAGCGCACCAAGGCTTCTCGCATCACTGCAGCAGCATCTGCCGGTTGCGCGCGGCGCGCATTTTCGTCCATCAAGGTCTGCGCCAGAGACTGGTCGAGTGAGCCCCAGTTGACGCCGATGCGAACCGGCTTCGAGTAGCGAAGCGCAAACTCGATCAACGTGGAAAACTGGCTGTCGCGCTTGCGCCCGAAACCCACGTTACCGGGATTGATCCGGTACTTGGCCAGTGCTTCCGCGCAGGCAGGCTCGGCCGCCAGCAGCTGATGGCCGTTGTAATGAAAGTCGCCGATCAACGGCACCGCTGCGCCCATTGCCGCGATCCGATCGCGAATATGCGGGACAGCCGCAGCGGCTTCCGCCGTGTTGACCGTAATCCTCACCAATTCCGAGCCCGCGCGAGCCAATTCGACGATCTGTCGCGCGGTGCCGGCCACGTCGGCGGTGTCGGTATTGGTCATCGACTGCACCACAATGGGTGCATCGCCACCGATCACCACGCCACCCACCGTGACGGCGCGGCTGCGTCGACGCGGCTGCGTTGAGGCGCCATTCGTGGGACTGCTCATGCGGACTCGCGGGTGGCTTGCAGCAACAAGAAGTCGCCGGCGTTGTCGAGGACCGTGAGTTGGCTGCACTTCTCGCTGTTCTTGTCGACCAGGTCAAATTCATCGGGCGATTCACTGCGGATGATTTCGATCCGCCGCGACAGGGTGTCAAAAGTGGCAGGCGTGATCAGGTTGGTGAGTGTGGATTGGCCTCCACGCACGGGTTCATATTCCACTGCCCGGATCGCCGGCCGTTGCAGCCCGGTGCCGTCGATGCTGCGGACGCCGACCGCGCGAGCGCGGCGCGCCAGCAGTGCGACTCCCGCATCGACACCGCCATCTTTGCTGTAGCGAAGCCAGCGGATAGCGCCAATCATCCAGCGTCGACTTTCGCCATCGCCATTTACCGCCAAGCCCAGTACTTCGCCCACGCGAGCCCGCACGTTCTCCTCTTTCGGCCAACGCACCCGGTAGCCGCCTAAACTCTGATCCAGCACTTCGACGCGGACGACGTTGCTGCGAACCGACTCGCCTGAGCCCTGCGACCATGCCGCGCGATCACGCTCACCCACTTGCGTGGCCATACCCGTTTGCAACATGAAGGTGTCGAAGTCCATGCCCCCGGCCAGGCAATAATGCAGGCCGGCCAACCCGATTACGGATTCCAGGCTGTGTCCTGCTTCCATTCGGGTGGTGGTGCGCGCGGTGGCGGTGCCCCAGCCTTGCCGCAAGCGTCGCAACAAATCCACCGTGCTTTCGATTGAACGGCCATTGCGCATGCGGATGGACAAAGGTCCGAGCTTGGACGCTCCAAGCGGCCCTTCCAGCAGTTGCCGAGCACCGTCCAAATCCAGCCACAGCAGGCGACCCTCAGCGCGCGCCCGCTCTTCAGGAATGTAGCCCGGCCCGCTGTCACCATCGATCGGCACGGCAAAATGGTCGGCGCCCTTCTGTTGCGCATGCAGGGTGAGGTAGGTCGCCAGATCGCGCGCGACCGGCCACAGCTCAGCTTGGTCGCGTTGGCTGAACCGGTAGGGGTTGGACAAGGCGATTAACACAGCTTGTCCATACAGCTGCGAGGCCGTAAGCGTCTGGTGCTCGACGGATTCCTCAACCGCTTTGTCTTCGAGTTTTTGGCTACGCGCAAAGTCATATAGAGCGTGCAATGTGCTCCATGATGCGTCGGCGGGTGCGCTGTAGAGAAAGTATGCCCGCATCAATAATCGCGACTGATGGAACAAGGCGCGCTCCAGGGCCTGTGCGACAGCGGCTCCACGCAGGAAAGGGATAGCACCAGCGGGGCCACACAACTCAACCACCGCCAAGCGATAGCCAAACGCCATCTCTTCTTCAAACGCACGCAGCTCGGCCACGGCGCGCGCTTTTGCTGGTGGCAGCGGCAAGGTGCCGCCCTGGGCTTGGCTGTCGAGTAGCTCTATGGCTTCGAGAACGGCCGGCCGGATCACTTCAAGTGCCGCCAAGCGCTGACCGACATCCAGATTAAGCTCGCGCATGTCCTGCAGCGCTTTGATCAGCTGATGATGTGCTACTGCTTGGTTGGCGCGCGGCAACGCCGATACCCATGCCTTGACGCGCTTGGGGTCGGTGGCAAACGAGCGGCTGTCGGGAACCCGGCGTGCCGACAGCCCTTCTCCCAGTCGGCGATATTCCTGACTCATTGCAAACACTCCAGCGGAATTTCTTGGTTGTTCATTTGCGTGCGGTAGGTCCTCGTTAGGGCTCGCCAGCGGATCGCTGGGCGGTTGCCAACCATTGTCTTGCGCCACGTCCAACGTGCACGCCCTGACGCGAGGTCGTTAGCTTAGCTGGCTGATAGTGAGGTTGGCGATTGCGGTCACAACACAGTCACCGAAATGGGGTTATGGAACCGGTGACGCCGCTGCTATCATCGGCACCGGGGTTTCTATGGGGAGTGCGCGAGATGGCGGAGCGCTACCGCATCGCTGTGGTTGGATCGGGTCCGGGGGGGCTTTCGGCGGCGGCACGCGCCGCAGAGCGTGGTATTCCTCATGTATTGCTCGAGGCTGAGCAAAACCTGTCCAACACGATCTATCGATACCAGAAGGGCAAGCACGTCATGGACGAGCCCGGCATTTTGCCGTTGCGCTCGCCGGTGCCCTTCAAGGCAGGTAGTCGCGAAGAAATTCTCGGCGCGTGGGACGACGGTGCTGCCCGCCTCAAGATCAACGTGCGTCACGGCGCCGAAGTGACAGCGATCAAGAAGCAGCCAGAAGGGCACTTCGTCATCAACTTCAGCGGCGGCTCGGTGGAAGCGGACGCGGTCGTCATGGGCATTGGCCTGCAAGGCAATATCCGCAAACTCGGCGTCCCGGGCGAAGACCTGCCTTTTGTGCAGTACCAACTCGACGATCCTGAGGAATATTCCGGCGAGACCATTGTCGTTATTGGCGCTGGCGATGCGGCCATTGAGAACGCGATCGCCTTGTCCAAACAAAACGAAGTCATCATCGTCAATCGACGCGATGAGTTCGCGCGCGCCAAGCAAGGCAATCTTGACGGCATTCTGAAAGCCATCGAGGACGGCACTATCCAGTGTTTTTATGGCGCGGGGCCAGACAAAGTCGAAGCGTTGAGTGTGGGTCGCAAGCCCGGCAGGTTGACTCTGTCCACCTCGAAGGGACGCGCCCAGATCATGGTTGATCGCATCATCGGCCGACTCGGCGCCACTGCGCCGCGCGGCTTTGTCGAGAGTTGCGGAGTCAAGTTTCCGAACAAAGATCCCGCGTCGGTGCCGGCGATCAGCTCTCAATACGAATCAAACGTGCCCGGCCTTTACATCGTCGGCGCGCTCGGCGGTTACCCGCTCATCAAGCAAGCGATGAACCAGGGCTATGAAGTTGTCGAATACATCATGGGCGACAAGGTCGAGCCTGCCGATGAGCCGCTGCTGCGCGCCAAATGCGATGGCATGCCCGGATTTACCAACGTAGAAGCGGCGCTCAAGCGGATCCAGGACAATGTTCGCCTGCTGTCGCACATCACGCCGCTGCAGCTGCGTGAGTTCATGCTTGACTCTGACATTCGCACACCGAAGCCCGGTCAACCGGTGTTCGAGCGCAACGACTACACCAACAGCTTTTATTGCATCGTTGAAGGCACCGTCGAGGTCGAGATCAATCCAGAGACCAAGCAGCGGATCAGCCTTGGCAAAGGCGAATTTTTCGGTGAGATGAGTTTGATCTCTGGCCGACGGCGTTCGGCCACTGTGTTTGCCGGCCAAAACGTGGTGCTGGTTGAAACACCGCGCAGATCGATGAACAAGCTCATCAACTCGGTGGGCGCAGTGAAGCGCGACATTGACCTCGTCTTTATCACGCGGGCCATCCAGCAGCGCTTTGCGCCATCGACACGCGCAGCCGATTTGGCCGACATCGTTGCTGATGCCGAGATCAAACGGTTCCAAGCCGACGAAGTGTTGTTCAGCGAGGGCGATGAGGGCGATTCACTGCATCTGGTGCGGATCGGCTCATTGACCATTTCCCGCACGATAGGCGGTAAAGAGATCGTCCTTTCATACGTCCCAGCCGGCAACTATGTCGGCGAGATGGCGTTGTTGGGTGACTCCAAGCGCTCGGCCACTGCGCGCGCGGCGGTCACTACTGAAACAATCCGTTTGAGCGCAGAAAGCTTCAAGAAACTGCTGGCGCGTGACCCTTCGTTGCGATTGCGCTTGCAAGGGGAATATCGTCTTCGCACGGCCGCCAATCTGGCCATGCAGTCGGCAGGCAGTGGTGGCGACGTCATCAGCTTTCTGATGCAGCAGGGCGTTGGTGAAGCCACTGACGTGTTGCTTATCGATGAATCGTTGTGTGTGCGCTGCGACAACTGCGAGAAAGCCTGCGCGGAGACACACGGCGGCACCTCCCGCCTAGATCGCGAAGCCGGTCCGACCTTTGCCTCTGTGCACGTGCCGACTTCCTGCCGCCATTGTGAGCATCCGCACTGCATGAAGGATTGCCCACCCGACGCGATCCGCAGAGCGCCAGATGGCGAAGTGTTCATCGGCGACAATTGCATCGGTTGCGGCAACTGCGAGCGCAATTGCCCATATGGCGTGATTCATATGAGCGGCAAGAAGGGCAAAAAGCCAGGTCTGCTTTCGTGGCTGATGTTCGGCGCAGGCACCGGCCCAGGCGAGGCTCCGTACGCCAAAGATGGCAAAGCGAGTGAGAAAAAGGCCGTCAAGTGCGATATGTGCAAGGGCATTTCCGGTGGTCCGGCATGTGTCCGCTCCTGCCCCACTGGAGCGGCGATCCGTATTTCGCCCGAAGACTTGATCAGCTATGCGCAGGCACGGCGATGAGCACGGAGGCCAACCAGCATGCATGAATCTCCGCTGACCTTTGGTGGCTATCGCTACCTGTGGGTGGCACTGGCCTTAAGCGGACTTGCCTTGATCGCCTACGTGGTCCACACGCCTTTGGGGGCGCCACCCAACGGCGGAACCTGGCTTGGTTACAGTCTGGGGACACTCGGTGCGCTGCTGATCCTGTGGCTGCTTTGGTTTGGCATCCGCAAACGCCGTTATGGGCGGGGTATCGGGACGCTGCGCGGTTGGCTTTCGGCGCACGTATACCTCGGCACCGCACTGATCCTGATCGGCTTGCTGCACAGCGGATTCCAGTTTGGCTGGAACGTTCACACCTTGGCCCTGGTGCTGATGCTCGCGGTCATTTTTTCGGGATTTTTTGGCGTGTTCGCCTATTTGCGCTATCCGGCGTTGATGACGCGCAATCGCGAGAACGCCACCCGCGATGCGATGCTGGAAGAGATCACCGAACTTGACCAGAACTCACTGATGCTGGCCGATGCCGTGGATCCCAAAATCCACGCGATCGTGCTGCGTTCGATCAGCCGGACCGTGCTCGGCGGTGGTGTCTGGGCGCAGTTGAATTCACATGATGGTTCAGCGGCGGCTTTAGAGAGTCTGCGTGCGGCCGCCAAGGAGCGCGACAAGGGGGCCGCCAGCAAGAAGGGCGATAGCGGCAAGACGATGGTGATGATGGTCGACTTTCTTGCCGGTCAGGCGTCCACCGACAAGCAGTCAGAAGCACTGCGCAAGTTGATCGACCTGCTCAGTCGCAAGAAAACCCTGGCCGAGCGCGTCGCCCGCGATATCCAATTGCAGGCCCTGATGGAAATCTGGTTGTATATCCATGTACCGCTTTCGGTGGCGTTGTTGGGGGCATTGACTGCCCACATCGTCGTCGTGCTCTTTTACTGGTGAGGTGACCCATGCGTTGGCTCATCAGAAAGGTCGCCAAGAAGGGCAAGGGACAAGTCAGCTTCGAGGAGGACGTCCACTACGGTGACGTGCTGACCATTGGTCGTGGTGCCGATCAAGCCGTATTCCTCAGCGATTTGCGTGCGGCGATCGAGCATGCGCGGGTCACCGCACTCGGCGGCAACAAGTACAAGGTCGAGTCGCTGATTACGGCCGGCATTCGCATCAATGGTGCGATTCAAAAGACTGTGACCCTGGGGCCAGGCGGGCAGATCGAAATCGGCGGTACCCGCATCGAACTGTTGGCCGCACCGCAGGATTACGACGCAGGCGTTGAAATCAGCGCCATCGACAAAGCTGAACTCGCGGCGGAAAAAGAAAAGGCGCGCAAGCCGACGTCGTTGTCGGAAACCTGGTTGTCAAGGCGGATGCCCGCATGGGTGCTGTTGATCGCCACCCTGGTACTGTTTCTGGCATTGCCCATGGCGGCGCATTTCAGCCCGTCTGTTTCGAACATCCTGAGTGCGACACCGCTGCCCTCGCGCGACGCATGGTCGGCTGGAACGCTCGCCAGCGCGCATCATTTTTTTGGCAGCGACTGCAAGTCTTGCCACAGCGAAGGGACGAAATGGGTCAAGGATGCTGACTGCTTGTCCTGCCATGGTGAAACCACCAAGGCGCATGCCGATCCGGCGGTATTCCATCTGCCTGCGCTTGGCGAGGCGCGTTGCGCCCACTGTCACCGCGACCACAATGGCAAGAACGGGCTGGTGCGTGAAGACCAGGCCCTCTGTGCCGATTGTCATGTCGGGCTGACCACGAGCACGGCGGGTGTCAGCAAGCTGGCTGACATCAGTGACTTTGGACTCGACCATCCAGAGTTCAAGGTGTCGCTACCGGCTTGGGATAGCACTGGCAAGTACACTCCCGAACGAGTCGCTCTCAGCCCGGATATCGAAGAAAACTCCGGTCTCAAGTTTCCCCATGACGTGCATCTCGACGTCGAAGGGCTGAACGCGCCAGACGGCAATCGCACGCTCGATTGCGCCAGCTGTCATGTGCCCGATGCCGGTAACGCGATCATGAAACCGGTCGACTTTGAGACCATGTGTCAGGACTGCCACGCGCTCACATTTGATGTCACTCAGCCCGAGCGGCAAGTTCCACATGCGCGCATCCAAGAAATCATCTACATGCTGGACGAGTTCTATGCCAATCGCGCCCTGCAGGGCGACGTGCAGGATGCTGCTGCGCCAGAGTCGCTGCGCGTCCGTCGACGTCCCGGGCAAGCGCCGACTCCTGCAGAGCGGCAACTGGCACTTACCTGGGCGCGCGACAAAGCGCGGCAAGTGGGAGAAAGCCTGTTCACTGGCCGCGCGTGTACGGTTTGCCATGCAGTGACACCGGGCCGAACCGCCGAGGAGCCGTGGATGGTGGCTCCGGTGCGTGTGGCTGGTGTGTGGTTCCCGAAATCGCGATTCGACCATGGCAGCCACACCACCATGGGTTGCGCGGATTGCCACAAAGCGCGCGAATCCACGGCCAGCACCGACCTGCTGTTGCCCGATATCGCCAGTTGCAAGACCTGCCACGCCGGAGAATCAGGTGGGCACGACAAGCTGGAGTCGGGATGTGTCGCCTGTCACGGTTATCACGAAGCACCGCAGTTGCTGCAAGTTGATCTACAGAAACCCGATTGATCTATTCAAAACCAATTCGCCTGCTCAAGCGCTAGTCGACTGAGCTATCATCCAACCGTCGGTGGGGGATCGCCGACGGTTGGGACCAACGAACCTCGGGGAGGGTTCAGGACCATGTCGAGTGTGCGTACTGGGCTGCTAGCTGCAACGCTGGCACTAACGTTAGGGGGCTGCAGTGGCAGCAGCAATACCGGAGACACAGCCGGTACCGCTCCGCCGCCTGCAGCAACCAATGATGACAGTGGCTGCATAGGCAGCTGCGCGAGTGCCGCGTCGTTCTTGACGACAGCTGAGGTCAATCAGGTGATTGCGCAAGCAGTTGCCGAGGCCACGGCGCGTAATCAACGCGCGGTCATCGCTGTCACTGACCGCGTGGGCAACGTGCTGGGCGTCTACCGAATGACCGGCGCTCGCCGGACGGTGCGCATTGGCACGGATCGCGGTGTGATTGGTGGCCTCGAAGGGCTCAATGTGCCCACCGAGCTTGCGGCGATCGCCAAGGCCATCACTGGAGCCTACCTGTCTTCTGAAGGCAATGCCTTCTCGACGCGTACCGCCAGTCAGATCGTCCAGGAACACTTCAACCCTGGCGAGTTTGGCGGCCCGTCCGGCCCATTGTTTGGCGTGCAGTTCAGCCAGCTCCCCTGCTCCGACCTAGTCAATCGAGCCGCCGGCGGCGGTACACGTCCGGGCCCACATCGATCACCCTTGGGTCTGTCTGCCGACCCGGGTGGCTTGCCGCTTTACAAGAGCGGCGTGCCGGTGGGAGGCATCGGTGTCTCGGCCGATCCTGACTACACCCTCGATCCACGCACCGCGGACAACGACCTGGATATCGACGAACTGATCGCCGTCGCTGGCGAGTTCGGGTTTGCTCCGCCGCTGGACCGACGCGGTGACCGAATCACCGCCGATGGCAAGATATTCCGATTCAGTGACGCTGGCTTTACTGATCTGGCAGCGACGCCGGGGTCGACAGCCAACTTGGCCACTTCCGGACAGATGATGTCGGTAGTCGCCTACTCCACCGGAGTAGTGCGTGCGGGCACCGTGTTCGGACTGCCCGATTCCGGCATTCGACCGGACAGCGGCATCTACCCGGGTCGGGATGCCTTTGTACTGGTTGATGGCGGCGGCGCAGTGCGCTATGCGCCTCGCGTTGGCACTGACGGTGCCGGCGCCATTACAGCGGAAGAAGCCAGGGTGATCGTCGACGAGGCGCTTGGCATCGCCAACGCGGCACGCGCGCAGATTCGCCGGCCGCTGGGTGCGCAGGCGCGGGTCAGCATCAGCGTGGTCGACACCAATGGCGTGGCCCTTGCTGTCGCCCGGACCCGCGATGCGCCCGTGTTCGGCACCGACGTGTCCTTGCAGAAGGCGCGCACCGCCGCCTTGTACTCAAGTACACGCGCCGCTGCCGATCTGCTCAGCCGGCCTCAAGTCCGCTATTTGATCGGCAACTACCAGCCCAACGACACCAACCCAACCTCTTTTGCCTTCACCACCAGCGGTCTTACCCGGATCGGCGATTACGTGGGCCGAGTGCGCGACTTCTTGGAGCAGCCCAATGCGCTGTCCGACGGCGCGTTTGCTTTCAGTGATCGCGCCGGTGGCAACCTCAGTCGCCCTTACTACCCTGACGGCATTGTCAGTCAGCAATCAGGTCCTTTCAGTCGACCTTTTGATCAGTGGAGTCCGTTCCACGACGGCATCCAGCTCGATCTGGTCTACAACGCGCTGGCCCAGCACGCAGCGATCTACCTCAACCAGACCCCGGTCAACGGCATCCAGCTGCCCTTGACGCTGGATGGCCAACCATTCGTACCTGCGCCCTCGCCCGCCAATCCGCTGCCTGTCACCGATCCTGTTCCAGGCAGCTGTGGCGGTGCGGACCTGCTTGCGACGGGCAACATGCGTCTCGCCAATGGCATCCAGATATTTCCGGGCAGCGTGCCTATCTATCGTGGCGAGCAACTGGTCGGTGCGATCGGGGTGTCCGGCGACGGCGTCGACCAGGACGACATGATCTCCTTCCTTGGCCTGCACAACGCCGGCCAGCGGCTGAATTCCGGCATCGGAAATGCGCCGCCGGCACGTCGCGCTGATCAGCTGGTTGTGCGCGGAGCGCGCTTGCGCTATGTGCAATGTCCGCAGTCGCCGTTTATCGGCTCCGATCAACAAAACGTCTGCGGAGGCAAGTGAGATGCGCTCTTTCTACTCGCTCCGTTTGCTTGGTTGCGCGCTTGGTCTAGCACTTGGCACGCTTGCGGCACCGGTATCAGCCAATGCCATTGAGCCGACCTGGCTCGAGTGGACAGGCCTGTTGCCGGCAGCGAGCTACGACCCGGCCCAGGCCACCATTCCGCGCCGTCGCCCTGGCCATCCAGTCACCACGATCACTGAACGTGAGTTGCAGAATCCGAACGCGATCAATCCCGCTCCCGTCGATGCGGTGGGCGAGTTTGTGCCGCTGCCTGATCGCTGGCGGATCATGGAGGCGCTTGGCTTCAAGTTTCCTTGGTATGACCCTTACAACCAGAATATCTGGAAGGGCGACAAGCCAATGAAGATCCCGTTCCTTGAAGGGAACGACTGGTTCTTCAGCTTGCTTGGCATCTCCGACACCATTATCGAGCCGCGCTCCATTCCTACACCGGTCGGCCCACAAGCCAGCGATCAGCCGGGTGCGCTGGACATCTATTCCGGGATTGACCAGACCATCTTTGCGCAGACGTTCTTGGCCGGAATCATCCTGTTCCAGGGCGACACAATTTTCAAGCCACCTGCGCACGAATTTCGCTTGACCTTGGGTCTGCAATACAACCGCGTCGAAACCGATGATGTGCGCGCTCTGCTGATCGACCCGCGTCGCGGCAGAATCCGTGATGACACCTTTGTCGCTGTGCAGGAATTGTTTTACGACAAGCATTTGCGCGACGTGTCAGATCGCTACGACTTCGACTCGATCCGCATCGGCATCCAGCCCTTCTCCAGCGACTTCCGCGGGTTCCTGTTTCAGGATCTGCAGTTCGGTGTGCGCGTGTTCGGCAATCGCGAAAACAACTTCTGGCAATACAACTTCGCCTACTTCCGCAGGCTGGAGAAAGACACCAACTCAGGCCTCAACGACGTCGGCGCTGGCTTCCGCGATGACGACATCCTGCTCGCCAATGTGTATCGCCAAGACTTTCCAGTGCTTGGCTTCACGTCGCAAGCGACCATCGTCCACAACCGCAATCGGGATACCGATTTTTTCTTTGATGAGAACGGCTTTCTCGCTCGTCCGGCCTCAATTGGCACTGAGCAACCGCGCGAATATGACGTTACCTACATTGGCTACAACGGTGATGGTCATTTCGGGCGCATCAACTTGACCGCATCCGGCTACTTTGCTGTCGGCGACACCACGGCCGTGTTCACCGGACGCAACAATCGGATTGAAGCCGGGTTCTTCGCCGCGGAGGCCGGCATGGACTTCAACTGGATTCGTACGCGCCTCTCGGTCGCGTATGCATCGGGCGATGACGAGCCATTTGACGACAACTCGAACGGCTTTGATGCCATTTTCGAGAACCCGATTTTTGCCGGCTCTGACACCAACTATTGGACGCGGCAGAACATCCCGCTGATCGGCGGTGGCGGCGTGGCGCTGACAGGACGCAATTCGATGATCCCGTCGTTGCGCTCCTCCAAGGAACTGGGGCAAAGCAACTTTGATGGCCCCGGCCTGCGCTTGATTGGATTTGGTGCTGACTTTGACTTGACTCCAGAGTCACGCGTGTCGGTCAACCTCAACGAACTCTGGTTTGATGAAACTGCGTCGATCGAGCTCGCCCGCAACGAAGCACCCATCGACCGCAGCATTGGCACTGATTTGTCCTTCTCGTGGATCTGGCGGCCGTTCCAAACCCAGAATGCCATTTTTCGTCTGTCTGCAGCGGGCCTGTTTCCGGGTTCTGGCCTTGAACGGCTATACGGCAGTGACGACACCTATTACAGCGTTCTCGGCAACATCGTCCTGACATTCTGAGTCTGAAATGCAAAGACCCGCCATGAAACGACACTTCGCACCGCTTGCAGTTTTAGTCGCTCTCGTTATGGGCTGGGCGCCAGCCAATGTTGGCGCGGCAGAGGCCAAGCCAGTCGAACGCGATTACGTCACCCACGCGTCCGCTCCGCGCCACCAGAAATTGGCCGAGGCAGACGCCAAGAGTGCTGGCTGCGTCAGTTGCCATACGGATTCCGACGCCAAGTCCATGCATCGCAATCCCGCCGTGGTGCTTGGCTGCACGGATTGTCACGGCGGCAATGCCAAGGTGGTTTCACCCACCCCAGGCAAGCATTACGAGCGCGAACCACTTGGTCCGATCAATCCACTGGAGGCGACCGAGTATCACGGCGGCCATGCTCGCCATGTTGACGTGCCATACAGCGCCGACTACATGGGCGCAATGGAACAAGCGCACGTGCTGCCGCGCTATCCGGACAACTGGGCCTACCCGGCGAGTCGCAACCCGGAAGGCAACCGGGCGATGATCAACAAAGAGTCGCCTGAATTTATCCGCTTCATCAACCCCGGCGACCTGCGAATTGCCGACGAAGCCTGTGGTGCCTGCCACCAGGAAATTGTCACTGCGACCAAGACCAGCCTGATGGCAACCAGCGCGATGCTGTGGGGTGGCGCTTCGTATAACAACGGCATCCTGCCCTACAAACGCTACATTCTGGGCGAGTACTACACCCGCGACAGCGAATGGGGCGTACTCAAGAATCCGGTCGAAGTCACTCCGGAAATGGCCAAGCGCAACATCATGCCGGCGGTTTATCCACTGCCAGCGTGGGAAGTCGTACCTCCCGCCGACAACTTCCGTGTGTTCGAGCGCGGTGGCCGCAACATCAACACCACCTTCCCGGAAACCGGGTTGCCAAACTCACTGGGACAGATCCAACGTCTGGAAGAGCCCGGCCGACCCGACATCCGCCAGTCCAATCGTGGCCCTGGCACCGGCTCGCGGGTCGCGATCCCGGTGTTGAATATCCACAAATCGCGACTCAACGATCCGCATTTGTGGTTCAGCGGCACCAACGATAACCCCGGCGATTTCCGCGCCTCAGGCTGCACGGCCTGTCATGTGATTTACGCCAACGACCGCGACCCGCGGCACTCTTCAATCTATGCGAAGTACGGCAATGAAGGGTTTACCCAACAGGCCGACCCGACGATTCCACGCGCTGAGCCTGGGCATCCGCTGAAGCACGAGTTCACCCGTGCGATTCCCAGCAGCCAATGCATGGTTTGCCACATGCATCAGCCGAACATGTTCATCAACAGCATGCTTGGCTACACCATGTGGGACTACGAGCCTGACGCGCCGTCGATGTTTCCGGCCGAAGAACGCACGCCCACCGATTCGCAGATTCGGGCCATCAACGAGCGCAATCCCGAAGAAGCAGCGATCCGAGGAAAATGGGCTGACCCTGCTTTCCTGCAGAAGGTCGCCGAGAACAACAGCAAGCTCGATGCCACCCAGTTTGCTGATTACCATGGCCACGGCTGGAATTTCCGCGCGGTGCTCAAGCGTGATCGCAAGGGCAACATGTTGGACGAGGAAGGCAAGATTGTCGCCAACAACGACCCCGAGAAGTTCCAGAAAGCCGTGCACATGTCGTCCATTCATGTGGACATCGGCATGCAGTGCGTCGACTGCCATTTCCAGCAAGACGGCCATTCGAACGGCCACATCGTCGGCGAAGTGGCCGCCGGTGTCGAAATCATGTGCCAAGACTGTCACGGCACTGTAGACGCCTACCCCACTTTGCGCACGTCTGGTCCAATGGCATCGCAGGCGGGTCGAAATCTTGAGTTGATCCGTAATTCCGATGGCAAGCGCCGCTTCGAGTGGCTTGCTCCCGACAGGTTGGTTCAGCGCTCTGCGTTGGTGCCTGGCCTTGAGTGGGAAATGAGCCTGGTCAAGGACACCTCTTTCGAGGGATCCCCGTCGTACAGCGCCAAAGCGGATCGCGCGCACTCCATGTCGCGCAATACCTCCACTTTGGAGTTTGGTGCGCAAGTGGCGAAGGAAGATCGTGCGCACGGCGAAGACACCATGTTGTGCTACACCTGCCATACCTCCTGGACGACCAGTTGCGGCGGATGTCACCTGCCGATTCAGGCGAATTTCAAGACCGAGCGCCACCACTACGAAGGCGGAGAGACGCGCAACTACGCCACCTACAATCCACAGGTGGCGCGTGACGACATCTTCCAGCTGGGTCGGCATGGCGAGGTAAAGGATTACAAGATCGCTCCGATCCGATCCACCTCGGCGCTGGTGTTGTCATCAACCAATTCAAGTCGTGAACGAATCTATATCCAGCAGCCACCGATTTCGGCGGCAGGATTCAGTTCGCAAGCCTTTGCACCGCATTACCCGCACACCGAACGCCGGACTGAAACCAAGCAGTGCACCGATTGCCACTTGTCGGCCGACAACGACAACAACGCAATCATGGCGCAGCTCATGTTGCAGGGCACCAAGTTCGTTGACTTCATGGGCTTTGTCACATGGGTCGGCGGTCAAGGCGAAATCACCGCCATCCCGGTGACGGAATGGGACGAGCCACAAGCGGTCGTCGGTTCCTACCTGCACAAGTACGCCTACCCGGCTCGCTTTGCCAAGCACGAGTCACTCGGGCGCGTGCTGCCGGAAGGCTTCAACCATCGTGCTGGCGATGCGGCCTGTATCCAGCATCGGGGTGAATACCTGTTCGTTTCCGAGGGCAGCAAGGGTACGCGGGTTTACGACATATCGAGTGCAACAAACAAAGGCTTCTCGATGCGCTTTGTCTCTTCGCCGTTCTCGAAACTTGGCCAAGACACCCACATCAAGAGCGCCAACGCGACCTGTGTTGCGTTGCCAACCAATCAGCCGATTGCACCCGAACGCAATCAGGGTGATTTGATGCGCAACATCAATCTGGAGCAGCCGTTCCACCCGATATACAACTACGCGTACATCAGCGATGCGGAAGAAGGCTTGATCCTGACCGACGTCAACACCCTGGTCGATTCCGAGCCACGCAACAACTTTTTGGAGCGTGCAATTACTTGGAATGAAGGCGGGGTTCTGACGGGTGTCCGTCACCTCACGGTCGCCGGCACATGGATCTATGCATCGACGCCTCGCGGCGTGGTGGTGCTCGACATGAACGAGCCTTTGAAGCCGCGTTACGTCACCACCATCGATCTTGCTGATGCGCGTGCTGCGCAGGTGCAGTTCCGCTACCTGTTCGTCACCACGGCTCGCGGTCTGCAGACGGTGGACATTTCATTGCCGGATCATCCGCGTATCGTAACCGGAGCATTGGTGACCTTGGCCAACGCGCAAAAGCTGCACATCGCTCGCGTCTACGCCTATGTCGCCAATGGCAAGGACGGTGTGGCGATTGTTGACGTCACTCGCCCCGAACAGCCGGCGCTCTACCAGATGTTCAATGCTGGCGGCGCGATCACCGATGCCCATGACGTGGCGGTTGCATCAACGAACGCTTCGCCCTTCCTGTACGTGGCGGATGGAGCAGGCGGACTGAAAGTGGTGCAGTTGACGGCACCAGATACGCAGCCCAACTTCTATGGTTATGCCGCCGAGCCCAAGCCGCAACTGGTAGCCAGCTACCCAACCAAGAAGCCAGCCCTTTCGATCACTCGCGGACTTGAGCGTGACCGCGCCGCTGACGAAACCGGTCATCAAGTTGCCGTCTTGGGTCGCATTGGCTCTCGCCCCTTCAACGCCGACGAGGCGCGCACTCTTTACCTGGATGATGAAGGCAAGCCTTGGTTTGTCAGCGACGCGGTAGAAGGCCCGAACGGGATCAAGTCCAAGCGTCTGCCCTTCAAATCCAGTCGTATCTGGGGCCAACAGCCCGAGAACCATGACGTACTAGGCGAGCATCACGAACCAACCTCGCCGACGACCACCGACGGTCCGGCCAAGACTAAAAAGGGTGGTGAGCATCACTGAGTCGGTTGCTCGGGTTGTCGGTTAGGTGGGTGATTGGACCGGCGTGCTCGGCACGTCGGTCAAACACTGAGGCACTTGTAGCTGGTAATTTGCTTGAAGACCAAACCTCTGTGAGTGCAGGCGGTATTTGCATGTCGAAAGGGTCCACTTGCAGGCGGTTGGCTTGGCAGCCATTCCCAAGTCTTCTGCGCATCAGATGACACTCCTTTAGAGTGCATTGAGGCTGATTCAAACGTCATCGCGCCCGTGGATTGCCGGAGCACAGGTGTATGCGTCTGGGCGCTGCGCTGAGCTCAGGGCTAACGCAGTGCCAAACTCCCCCTGCAGTGGCTAGGTTTCCAGCACACTCTTTAAGCCTTCGGGTCGCCAGCGCTGTATCTGGGGTGCCCGATCAAAGAGCGCTCGGGCGAGAAAATCGCTTCCGGACGAAACCCATGGGCAAAGCAGGCCAATACTCGTCGCCCTAAGGCCGACTGGCTGCTAGCCCGGCCTTTTCATGAATTGCGCACGCCCTCGCTTGTCTCCTGACCGTACAGGGAATTCTCTTCAGTCGGCCGTATGGCCCGATACGCCGCTCCTTCAGAGAATCCCCTGTGCGATCAGTATCCTGCGCGATCATCGGACGCATTCATGAAAAGGCCGGGCGAGCTCCGCATTTTTCAGAAGCGAGTCGAGCAAATCGTGCACCGGCCCCTTCAAGGCGGGTTTAGTGCCTCTGTTCAGACCTTCCGCAGCACCAAATCAAACTTTCCTTGGGGCACGCCAGACTTTTCGCCAGCGCCACCCTTGAAAGCAACGACGAGGCTGCCCCGTTCCGCCTCCGGCACTGCCAGCAGCAAGCGATCCACATCGTTGAGCTTATGACCGCCAAAGTACATCTGCGTGGTCAGCTCGTGGTAGCCGCGTAGAGCTACTTTGAAATGGATGTGCGGTGGTCGCGACCACTCGTCGGCCACTGGGTAGGCGCCGGGTTTGATGGTGCGGAATCGATAGCGGCCTTCCACGTCGGTACGAAATTGCGACCAGCCTTGGAAGTGCGGATCCAACGCCGCAGGATTCGGATCGGCTTCATGCGCATAGCGACCGTGATGATTGGCCTGCCACACGTCTACCAAGGCATTGCCGACCGGCACGCCCGTCTCGTCGACCACCTGTCCGTGCACATCGACTACCTCGCCCAGCGCGTGCTCGCTGTGGCCGTCGATGACGGTCATATCCAAGTCTTTGTCGGCTTGCTCGACCTTGGGGAAAAACGGGCCCTCGGTTTGCGCGGGCGTGACCGCGCTCGCCCACTGACTGGTGCCGCCCAAAACCAATACTCCAAGCGCCGTCTGAATAGACGCACGGCGCGTCATGCTCATCGAGTTCTTCATCGAAATTGCTCCCGCAGCCGATTGATCACAGGCAACGCCAATGCCCCTTGAAGAACTATGCCACGGGTTGCCGCAGTGCGCTGGCGGCGCCGACCGTTGCTGGAGAGCGGGCGACGGTTTCGCCGCAACTGCGTTGCACACTGACTATTCGCGCTCGCGTCTATGGCGACGATGTCGACGGTCTGTGGCGAGCTCCACCTCGGGCCCGTGCAAAGGTTCCGTGAAGTACATCCGGTTGAGAAGAAGACCGGGGAAGTGCGGCGGGCGTTGCCCGATTACTCTGGCCTGCACCCAATGGTTCACAAGCGCAATCGAACCGTGGGGCGGTTTGGCTCTGACAAAGCGGCTAATGCGCTATCGCTAGCCGGCTTCGGGCAAACTTGCCCGATGTCGAATGACCGCGTCCTCACTCCCAGTCAGTTCACCGCCCTCGCCCGCTCGCTGCTCGAAGACAGCTTTCCGCTGGTCGAGATCGAGGGCGAGTTGAGCGGTTTTATGCGCCCCGCGTCCGGGCATCTGTACTTCAACCTGAAAGACCGCAATGCGCAGGTGCGCTGCGCGATGTTTCGACCCAAGAGTCAATGGTTGCGCTTCAAGCCGGCCGACGGCGACCTAGTGATCGCACGGGGTCGCGCCACGCTGTACGAGCCGCGGGGCGACTTTCAGCTGGTCGTCGAACATATCGAGCCGGCGGGCGAAGGCATGCTGCGCGCCGCATTTGAGGCGCTCAAAGGGCGATTGGAAGCGGAAGGTCTGTTCGAGCCTGCCCGCAAACGTGCCATCCCGCGCTGGATTGCGCGCTTGGGTGTGATTACGTCCCCCGGTGGTGCGGCGATCCATGATGTGTTGAGCGTTTTACGTCGGCGCTTTCCCTTGATCGAAGTGGAACTGTTGCCAGTGTTGGTGCAAGGCGCTGGTGCCGCCTCGCAGATCGTTGAGATGCTGGCCCGAGCCGATCGCAGCATGCGTTTTGATGCCCTGCTGCTGACCCGCGGCGGCGGCTCGTTGGACGACCTGCAGGCATTCAACGACGAGACGATGGCGCGCGCCGTATTTGCCTGTCGCACACCTGTCGTCGCTGCAATTGGCCACGAGACCGATCTCAGCATCGTGGAGTTGGTGGCCGATCTGCGCGCGCCGACGCCCTCCGCAGCCGCTGAAGCGATTTCCCCCGACCAGCTTGAGCTGCGCGCGCGCTTGTCGGGCTGTGCAACGCAGATGGCTGGCCGCGTGCAAACACGACTTCAAGGCGTGAGTCAGCGACTTGACCAGCTGCACCTGCGACTGGCCCAGCAACATCCCAAGCAACGCTTGGCAAGGCACACGGAACGCCTGAGCGCATTGTCGCAACGCCTCCAACGCAAACAGGCGGGCTCGCTCGTACTGCTGAAGGAACGCTTGCGCGGCCGCGCTGAGCGACTGCGCATGCAGGCGCCTCGGCTACGCCTCACCCGCTTGCATCGCGATTGGCTGCTGGCGGGCGAGCGCCTGAAGGCCAGCATGCAAAGTCGTTTGGACCAGCGAGTGCTTCGCGTGGACGCGCTCGCACGCACGTTGGCCGCCATTGGACCACTTGCCACGCTGGCACGCGGTTATGCCATCGTCCGCCTACCGAACGGTTCCGTGGTCACATCCGTTAGCGGTGTGCGCGCTGACGATCAGCTCCAGGTTGGGTTGGTTGACGGTGCCATTGCGGTCAGCGTGCGCGAGGTGGTGGCGAAGTAGCGGACGCGCAGGTCGGCCGTCATTGCTGACGCGTTGACCTGTTCTGTTTACGGGTCGAGAATGCGGCTCGGGGATGAGTCATTCAGTTAGTCAATCAAAGCAAGGGGAGCGGTCCAATGAAGGCATCCGATCTGTTCATGCGCGCGCTTGAGGCCGAGGGCGTGGAGTACATCTTTGGCATTCCAGGCGAAGAAAATCTCGACCTGCTGGAGTCGCTGCGCACTTCCAACATCAAGCTCATTTTGACTCGCCACGAGCAAGGCGCCGGATTCATGGCGGCTACCTATGGCCGTCTCACGGGTAAGGCCGGCGTGTGTTTGGCCACACTCGGCCCCGGTGCCACCAATTTCGTCACGGCGGCGGCGTATGCGCAGCTAGGCGCGATGCCGATGCTGATGATCACCGGTCAGAAGCCGGTCAAGCTCAGTAAACAAGGCCATTTTCAGATCGTCGACATCGTCGACATGATGAAACCGCTGACCAAGTACACCAAACAAATCATCTCCGCCGACAACATCCCGGCACGAGTGCGCGAGGCATTCCGCCGCGCCGAAGAAGAGCGTCCGGGTGCCACCCATCTGGAACTGCCAGAAGATATCGCTGACGAGCATTCAGATGCCATTGTCATCAAGAAGAGCCATTCGCGGCGGCCTGTGGCCGATGACAAGTCGATTGCGCACGCGGTAGATGCAATCACCAACTCCAAGCATCCGCTGCTGATGCTGGGCGCGGGTGCCAATCGCAAGACCACCTCCAAGATGCTGCGCGAGTTCGTCGATGAGCTCGGCATTCCGTTCTTCACCACGCAGATGGGCAAGGGCGTGGTCGATGAGCACCACCCGCTGTGGCTGGGCAATGCGTCGCTATCGGCGGGCGATTTTGTCCACCGCGCCATCGAGAGCGCCGATTGCATCATCAACATCGGTCATGACGTGATCGAGAAGCCGCCGTTCTTCATGAGCAAGGGGCTGCGCAAGGTCATCCACGTCAATTACCTCGGCGCTGAAGTCGACACCGTTTATTTCCCACAGGTTGAGGTCATCGGCGATATCGCCAATTCGGTATGGCGGATGAAGCAGCGACTCTCCAAGCAAGCGCACTGGAATTTCAGTTTCTTCGACAAAGTGCGCGATGCGATGACCGCGCATTTGGAAGAGGGCAAGGACGACGACCGTTTCCCGATGTATCCGCAGCGTCTGGTCGCGGACATTCGCAAGGTGCTGGGCCCGAAAGACATCCTGTGTCTGGACAACGGCATGTACAAGATCTGGTTCGCGCGGTACTACCGCTGCAACGAGCCCAACACCATGTTGCTCGACAACGCGCTGGCGACGATGGGCGCAGGCCTGCCCTCGGGCATGGCGGCGAAAATAGTGTATCCGGATCGCAAGGTGGTTGCTTTGGCCGGCGATGGCGGTTTCATGATGAACTCGCAGGAGATCGAAACCGCAGTGCGTTTGAACCTCAACATGACCATGATCGTGGTGCGCGACAACGCCTACGGCATGATCAAGTGGAAGCAAGCCAACATGAACTTCGCCAACTTCGGCATGGACATGGGCAACCCCGACTTCGTCAAATACGCCGAAAGCTATGGTGCCCGCGGCCACCGCCCGGCCAACGCTGCCGAGTTTGCGCCCCTGCTCGAACGCACTCTGCAGGAGCCAGGCTTTGACTTGATCGAAGTGCCAATTGATTACTCCGACAATGATCGGATCTTGAATAACGAGATCAAGGTGTTGTCGGCGAAGCTGTAGGGCGGGCCTCGGCCTGCCGCTTGCGTCACCATAACCTTTCCGTTTTTTCGCCATGATTGTGGCGGGCCAAGGCCCGCCCTACGGGGTTGACACTGTGTTGAAGCCCACCTACCCGTACTACCTCGCCAACGAAGCGGTATTTGCCAACACCGATCTCGCAGTCACCGACAAATACACGGGTGAAATCGCGACCCGAGTGGCGCTTGCCGATGCCAAGGCAATCGATGCCGGCATTGCTGCCGCCGTGCATGCACAGGAGGCGATGCAGGCGTTTGCGCCCTATCAGCGCCAGGACGTGCTCAACCACTGCGTCATGCGCTTCAAAGAGCGTTTCGAAGAGATTGCTCTCGCCTTGTGCATTGAAGCCGGCAAGCCGATCAAGGACTCGCGCGGCGAAGTGTCGCGCTTGATCGATACCTTTCGCATCGGCGCGGAAGAAGCAGTGCGCATCGGTGGCGAGGTGATGAACCTTGAGATCGCGCCGCGCGCCAAGGGCTATCGCGGGATGTGGAAGCGGGTGCCAATTGGCCCCTGCTCGTTGATCAGTCCGTTCAATTTTCCGCTCAATTTGGCCGCGCACAAGATTGCTCCCGCCATTGCGGCAGGTTGCACCTGGGTGATGAAGCCCGCTTCACGCACGCCCATCGGCGCGCTGATTATTGGCGAAGTGCTGGCAGAAACCGACCTGCCGAAGGGGGCGTTTTCAATCCTGCCCTGCGCCCGTGATGGTGCCGACTTGTTCACCGTCGATGACCGCCTGAAGCTGCTCAGTTTCACCGGCTCGCCCGGCGTGGGCTGGGATCTCAAAGCCAAGGCAGGACGTAAGAAGGTCGTGTTGGAGCTGGGCGGCAATGCGGCGTGTTTGATTGACGCAGACCAGGCGGATCGGCTCGATCACGTGGTCGAGCGTGTGGTGTTTGGCGCGTACTACCAGTCCGGCCAAAGCTGCATCAGCGTGCAGCGGATCATCGTTCACGACAGCCTGTACGACGCGGTGCGCGACAAGCTCACGGCGGCGGTGAAAGCACTGCCCATGGGTGATCCCAAGGACGAAAAGACTTTCATCGGCCCGATGATTGCCGAAAGCGAAGCCAAGCGTCTTGAAGGTTGGGTCAAGAATGCCGTGGCCAAGGGCGCGACCTTGCTCTGTGGCGGCGGCCGCCAAGGCTCCATGCTGGAAGCATGCTTGCTGGAAAATGTTCCGCTGGACAGCGAAATCAATTGCGAAGAGGCATTTGGCCCGGTCGCGGCTTTGTACCGCTATAGCGATTTCGAGGCCGCACTCAAACAGATCAACGCCAGCGCCTTCGGTCTACAGGCCGGACTGTTCACCCACGATATCCGCAAGGCAATGCGCGCCTGGGACACCTTGGAAGTCGGTGGCGTGGTAATCAACGATGTGCCGAGTTGGCGAGTCGACAACATGCCCTACGGCGGCGTCAAAGACTCCGGCCTGGGTCGCGAAGGCGTGCGCTACGCGATCGAGGACATGACTGAGATTCGAATCTTGGTGGTACGCGACTGACGGCCATTCAGCCTCGTTCAAAACAACGCGCTGGCAGCGCCTGACCGGCCTGCCAGGCGTCCTCTTGCAGGACTGCTATCAGCCGCGCCAGTTTGCCGCGGGCGCTGAGCGTGTGCACGGCGAGTACTAACACGTCGCTAGGCTGTGCCCATTGCAACGCCTTCCGCACCGCATCCAGTTCGCGGATGTGTATCGGTAGTTGGCTGTCGGTGTAGCCGTGGCGAACCAGCGCCGCATGCAGCATGCGCGGCACTTCGGCGGCAGGTCGGCCGCGCTCATATCCATCGACGCCTTTCAGCACTACCAATTCGGGCCGATGTGACGCGGCGACATCGGCAAGGCGCAGGATGTCGGCATCCTTGCGGTTGCCTGCCTGACCCAACAGCAATCCAAGGCGGCTGGTCTGACGCAGGGCGGTGGCGACTTGCAACAGTCCGTCCAGGCCTTCGGGTTCGCTGGTAGCGTTCCAGGCGACCAGGGTTGTCACTGGGCTGTCGGCCAAAGTCCGCCAGCACAGAGGCAGCTCGGCCACCTCGCCGAGCGGGTACTCGCGCGATGAGATAGCCAAACACAGGCGGCCAGCACTCACTCCGCAGGTCGCGCCGCCTCGAACCCGGCTCCGTTGCTCGGTGCGAGCCCAATGGGGAACCAAGAGCGAAGATCACGAGCAAGCGCAATAGCAGAAGCGCAAGATCAAGAGCCGTTCGCATCAGGCCGCCATGGAACTACATCTGCCGTTACCGCATTTCAAGGAAATCGTAGTGCTTCTGGTGGCTGCGGGCATTGCTGTGCCGCTGCTGCATCGCTGGCGTCTGAATTCGGTGCTGGGATATGTGTTGGTGGGGGCGCTGATCGGTCCATTTGGACTCGGGTTGTGGGTGGATTCGGCGCCTTGGCTGGCACGGATCGTGATCAGCGATGTTCAAGGTGTGCAGCGAGTTGCCGAGCTCGGTGTGATTTTTTTGCTGTTTGTGATCGGCCTCGAACTTTCGTTCGCGCGCCTTTGGGCGATGCGCCGCTTGGTATTTGGCTTCGGCGGCTTACAGATCATTGCCTGCGGCAGCGCAATTTTTCTCTGCACACTGGCGCTAGGCATTGAGCTTGAAGCCAGCTTGATAGTGGCGGCTTGTCTGGCCTTGTCATCGACCGCGATCGTGGTGCAGTTGCTGCAAGAGCGCCGTCAGTTCACAAGCGCGGTTGGGCAAACCAGCTTTGCGGTGCTGCTCATGCAGGACCTTGCCGTGGTACCGATTCTTTTGCTGGTCGGCGTTCTAGCTGCGCCGCATAGCGATTCCGTTCCAAGCCTGCTCGGCATCGCGCTGTTCAAAGCCATTTCGGTGGTGGCTTTGATCTATTTGGCAGGCCGTCTGCTCATGCGCCCTTTGATACGTATGGTGGCCAGGGCGCGCAGCCCGGAGATGTTCATGGCGATCACCTTGCTGATAGTCATCGGCACAGCGGCGCTCACCGGAATGGCCGGCCTATCGATGGCTTTGGGGGCATTCCTTGCCGGATTACTATTGGCGGAAACCGAGTATCAGCACCGCGTCGAGGTGGAAATCGAGCCGTTCAAGGGGCTCTTGCTCGGCTTGTTCTTCATCGGTGTGGGCATGGGTGTGGACTACCGGGTGGTCTGGCAGTATGCAGCGCCAATGCTGCTCGGATTGGGCGCGCTGCTGGCGCTCAAAACCCTGATTATTTTCTTGCTCGGCATTGCTTTTCGACTGCCGCGCCACGTTGCGATCGAAACGGGCTTGCTCTTGAGTCAGGGCGGCGAATTCGCCTTTGTCGTGTTGGCGTTGGCAACTAAGAGCGCGGTGGTTGATCCGCAGTTGGCTAGTCAGGTCGCCGTATTGGTCAGCCTCAGCATGCTGGTGACGCCCTTTCTCGCTTGGCTTGGGCAGCGCCTAGGCAAGCACTTAAAAGCCAAGGCGAACAGCGATGGCATGCCTCATGAAACGCGCACTGATGAACTGCACTCGCACATCATCATTGCCGGCTTCGGGCGCGTCGGCCGGGGGCTCGCGCGCATCCTGGATCAGCAGCAGCAGCGTTACATCGCCTACGACCTTGATGCAGAAGCCGTGGCCATGGCCCGCGCCCGCAGTTTGCCGGTGTACTTCGGAGATGCATCACGGCTGGAAATACTCGAACGTGCACATTTTCGCTCTGCGACCAGCTTGGTGGTCACCACAGACCAGCACGCAGCAGCCGACCGCATTGTTCGCTCGGTGCGCAAGGCGGCACCTTCGCTGCCGATCTTTGCCCGCGCACGTGATCCGGCGCACGCGCAGCGCTTGCTTGCAGATGGCGCGACCGTGGTTGTGCCGGAGGCCCTGGAGGCCAGTCTGCAGCTGGCAGCACACGTGCTGAGCGGGCTCGGCCTACCCGAACCGGACGTCACAGCTCGGATCGCGCGGGAGCGCGAGCACGCCATGCGCGCCGTCGACTGAGCGCTGGGAGTTCTTGGGTCGTCAGAAGGTCCGCTCAGTTCTGAATCGCCCTACCCAGAATCGCTAGGAACGCTGGTCTCGAAGTCTGTCGGACTGAGGTCGGGCGGGCTGCAAATCAACCTGCATGGTCCCAGAGTCCAATAAGATCATGCGGCCGATTCTTGGCCAATAGAGGAGCCACTGGCCTTCAAATCGTCCAAAAACTGTCCTCGCGCAGTCAACTATCGCCTCAACCACCTAAGCCCGACAGGCTGCGAGGTGCCGATTCTGGCGCCGGGCGTCATTTTGCGGTCGATGCGTACGGCTACGCGGTAGTGCAAACCACTTGCACGCGGGGCTCAGCCTGTTGGCCGAATGCGCGAACTACTGGTCGATGGGGGAAGTGGTCCAGGGCTGGCTCCGCAGCAAAGACGAAGCTCATAAACAGACTTGCAAGCAAGCCTGACATTGTCGCCAGGGGCGCTGTCGAGATCGGCCGGGCTTGTGTGGAGCGCTTCGCCGAAGAATGAGAGGTTGCCATTTTCGACATGCAGGAAGCTAAGGAGAGTGCGCTTGCCGCCGAACTGGAGTCGCTTGCCGCACATTGGGCCTCGACAGTCCGGGCCTCGCTGCAGGCGGCGTGCTCTCCAATATCTGGCAAGCTGAGAATGCGCGAAAAAATCATGCCTGCAGCGAATTTGGGATGTGGGGCGTCGAAGAAATTATTGACGACGTTTCACGCTTCGCAGCGCCCGGCCGTTTGATTCCGCACAGACCGGATTGCTTTTTCTCGCGGACAATCGCGCGGTGAAACTATTCCACGCCGAGGCTTTCGCAGACCACCGTATCACCCAGCTGCCGAAAAGCATGGGTCGCAGACCGGCAAGTGCATCGTCGGCGATGAGGTGGTTGACGATCCGAGTGAAAGCCAGCTGGTCGCGCTGGCGCACAAACACTTCGCCAAATAAGGGCGAATGGCTGGCACCCCAGAGCACAAGTGAGCGCCTCGAAAACGCCCCCTTGCGTCGGGACAGCGATCATGAACAACGGCGGCTATACGGCGCGATGACATGAAGCTGACCGACGCGCATGCCCGCCCCGTCGCCACATGTCTGGCCGAACTGGATGCCAGCCCCGAGGGACTGACGGCGCAGGAGGCCGCGCGTCGGTTGACCGAACACGGCCCGAACCGCCTGCCCGTTGTGCACTCGCGCGGGCCGATCCTGCGGTTCCTCCTGCAGTTTCACAACGTGCTGATCTACGTCCTGCTGGGCGCTGCCGTGGTGACGGGAGTTCTGCAGCACTGGGTCGATACCGGGGTGATCTTAGCCGTGGTGCTGGCCAATGCGGCGATTGGCTTCATCCAGGAAGGCAAGGCCGAGGCCGCGATGGCCGCAATCCGGGACATGCTTGCGCCAAAGGCCGCTGTGCTTCGCGATGGGCGGCGCGTGACGGTGGATGGTGTCGACCTGGTGTCTGGCGACATCGTTCTGCTGGAAGCGGGCGACAAGGTGCCCGCCGACCTGCGGGTGCTGGAGGCGCGGGGGCTCGCGGCCCAAGAGGCGATCCTGACGGGCGAATCCGTGCCGGTGGAAAAGACCACAGGTCCGGTCGCGGCTGACGCGCCACTTGGCGACCGCCAATCAATGCTGTGGTCGGGCACCTTGGTCAGCCAAGGCACTGCGCGCGGGCTGGTGGTGGCAACCGGCCAGGCCACGGAAATCGGTCGGATCGGCGGCCTGCTGGCGGGGGTCGAGACACTGACCACGCCGCTAGTGGCACAGATAGATCATTTCGCGCGCTGGCTGTCGTTCCTGATCCTGCTCGCTGCGGGACTGTTGCTGATCTACGGCTACTACGTTGGCCACCACGAATTCTCCGAGTTGTTCATGACCGTGGTGGCCGTCGCTGTTGCGGCGATCCCCGAAGGCCTGCCTGCGGTGATGACCATCGCGCTGGCCACTGGCGTGCAGGCGATGGCGCGGCGCCATGCGATCGTGCGCCGCCTGCCGGCAATCGAGTCGATCGGCTCGGTCTCGGTCATCTGCACCGACAAAACCGGCACCCTCACGCGCAACGAAATGGTGGTGGCGGCAGCTGAGACACCCGAGGGTGCGTTTGAAGTATCTGGCGGGGGCTACGCGCCAGAGGGGACGATCATGCCCTCGGGGGACCTCGTGCGCCTCGCCCGCGCGGCGGCGCTTTGCAACGATGCCGCTCTGCATAACCGCGACGGGATATGGACGGTTGAAGGCGACCCGATGGAAGGGGCGCTTCTGGCCTTTGCAGGCAAGGTCGGTGGCGACCACAGCGCCCACAGGCTGGATGCCATCCCCTTCGACAGCCGCCACCGCTTCATGGCCGTCCTGACCGAGACACCGGAAGGGCGCGTGACCCATGTGAAGGGCGCGCCCGAGCGCGTGCTGCGGATGTGCGCGGGCATCAATCAGCAACATTGGCACCAGATGGCCGAAACGCTGGCACGGCGGGGTTTGCGCGTCTTGGCGCTTGCCGAGCGGAGGGACCCTGCCGAGCGCATTGACGCCGCTGGGCTGGAGGGCGGGCTGACCTTTCTCGGCCTTGTCGGCCTGATCGACCCGCCGCGCGCCGAGGCGATTGCCGCTGTCGCCGAATGCCGGGCAGCGGGCATAAGGGTGAAGATGATCACCGGCGATCACGCGGGCACCGCCACCGCCATCGCCGCCCAGATCGGGCTGGCAAACTCCAACCGCGTGCTGACCGGCGCCGATCTCGACAAGCTTGACGATGCCCAACTGGCGATGGAAGTGGCCGACGTCGATGTCTTTGCCCGCACCAGCCCCGAACACAAGCTGCGCCTTGTG
>ENA-ORBV01002060-ORBV01002060.1-microbial-mat-metagenome-genome-assembly--contig:-NODE-2060-length-43239-cov-6.845165_pt1 | contig 43239 bp, 35 predicted proteins | sample MGYA00237777_ERZ505514 | MGnify/ENA primary metagenome ERZ505514 (study PRJEB26160, sample SAMN06269048) | microbial mat metagenome | isolation source: Oligotrophic lake microbial mat | place... | reverse complement strand
TTCAAGCAGAAGACGGCATACGAGATTCGCCTTAGTCTCGTGGGCTCGGAGATGTGTATAAGAGACAGGGGCTGGACCGTGCTGAACGAGTTGAAACTCGATGCAACCCTGCGCCATATACCGGTGCAGATTGTAACCATGGAAGAAGAACGGCGGCACGGCCTCGCGCATGGCGCGTTCTCCTACGTGATAAAGGCACCCACCACGGACGGAATTGAGCTGGCCCTCGACAAGATCAAAGATTTCACCGCCCCCCGTACGAAGCGGCTCCTGATCGTGGAGGACAACGCGATCGAGCGCCAGTTCATCGTAAACCTTCTTGGCTACCAGGATATCCAGCTGGTCGCGGTCGGCAGCGGCAGAGAGGCGATGGAAGCTATGATCGGCGGCACGTTTGACTGCGTCGTGCTCGATCTGCGGCTGCCCGACATGAGCGGCTTTGAACTGCTGGAAAAATTGCGTGCCGAGCCGGCACTCAGGGACGTACCGGTGGTCGTGTTCACCGGCAAGGATCTCAACGAGGACGAGCATCACAGGCTCAAGGTGATGGCCAAGAGCGTGGTGCTGAAGGACGTCCAGTCTCCGGAACGTCTTTTGGACGAAACGGCATTGTTCCTCCATCGCGTAGTGACCGAGTTGCCGCCTGAAAAGCAGAAGATGCTGGAGCGGCTGCATGGCTCCAATGAAGTATTGAAAGGCCGAAAGATCCTGGTGGTGGACGACGACGCACGCAACATCTTTGCACTGACGTCGCTGCTCGAAAACCACGAGATGAATGTGCTCAGTGTCACCAGCGGGCAGTCGGCAATCGACGTCATGCGCGCCAACCCCGGCCTCAGCATGGTGCTGATGGACATCATGATGCCCGATATGGATGGTTATGAAACCACGCGGCAGATTCGGCAATTGCCGGAGTTCCGGATGCTGCCGATCATTGCCCTCACGGCCAAAGCGATGAAGGGCGATCGGGAGAAATGTCTCGACGCGGGCGCCAGCGACTATATCGCGAAACCGGTCAACACGGATCAGTTGCTATCGCTCATGCGGGTGTGGTTATTCCGATGAGCCCCACCATGCGATTGACGGGAGCATCCGAAGCATCGGGAGATCAGGTGGGAGATTTCTTTACAGAGGAGCCGCGCACTGCGCCAATGACAACCGACATCTCGCAAATCAACATTCTGATCGTCGACGACGAACCGACGAATCTGACGGTTCTGGAGACGGTTCTGGACGAGCCAGGTTACCGTTTGGTCCGCGCCAATTCCGCCGACGAAGCGCTTCTGGCGCTGATTGCGGATGAGTTCGCACTGCTGATTCTCGATATCAGCATGCCTGGCATGTCTGGTTTTGAACTCGCAAAGCTCATTAAAACGCGCAAGCGCACCGCGGGCGTGCCGATTATCTTTCTAACGGCCTTTTATAACGAAGACCAACACGAGCTGGAGGGCTACGAGACCGGGGCCGTCGACTATCTGCACAAGCCGGTAAACGCGGCGGTTCTCCGCTCGAAAGTGGCCGTCTTTGCCGATCTGCACCGCAAAACCCGGCAGGTGGAGCAGGCGAATCGGTCCCTGCTGCAGGAAGTAGCGCAGCGTCGAAAAGCTGAAGAGGCACTCCGCCTGCTGAATGAAAAATTGGAAGAACGGGTTCTCGAACGCACCGAAGCGTTGCGGGCACACGAAATCAGGCTCCGTGACGCGGCCGATGCGGCCAAGCTGACCTACGTTGAAATCGATGCCCGCAACGATGAGTTACTGGCCGCTGATAACTTTCTGGCCGTCATGGGGTTTACCTGGCCGGAAGATCCCAAAGCTGGGTTCCTAAAAGGCGAAGATCTGTTTCTGAGCCATGTGGCGCCAGTCGACCGCGCGCGGGTGGCTGCGGCACTCCGCGAATTCGCGCCGGGTCCGCCCGTGCCAAGCTTCGATTACCAAATTCTTGGCGATGATGGTATCGAGCGGTGGATCGAGAGCAAATGGTTCGTCCGTGGAGTGGCGGACGGAGTGGCGGACGGAGGGGCGGACGGAGGGGCCCGCAACAGTTTCCTCACCAATCTGGACGTCACGGCAAGAAAGACGGCCGAGCAGGAATTGCGGAGAAGCGATGAACGCTTCCGTCAACTGGCCGATTCCATGCCCCAAATGGTGTGGACCGCGGGCCTGGACGGTTCCATCGATTACTACAACGCCCGTTGGCGTAGTTTTGCCGCGTTCGGCGAGGGCCGGAATGGGGATATTTCTAACTGGGCTGACATCCTGCATCCGGAAGATGCGGAACGGTGTTATGAGCATTGGCGCAGTTCCATCGAGAGCGGTGACGAGTTCCAAACGGAATATCGATTGTGGGACCAGCGTCACCAGCAATATTGCTGGCACCTCGGCCGCGCCTTACTGATCGCGGATAAAGACCGGAACGCCTTAAAGTGGATCGGGACCTGTACGGACATCGACCAGCAGAAGCGGTCTGAAGAGGAACTGCGGAGAGTGAATAGCGCGCTCGAGCAGTTCGCCTTTGCCGCGTCGCATGACCTGCAGGAGCCGTTACGCAGTGTCGCCCTGTTCACCCAACTGCTGAGCGAGCGTTATGGCCACCACCTTGACGAAGAGGGCCACGTGTTTATGCAGACCATCGTGTCCGGCGCGCAGAGAATGTCCCATCTGGTCACCGACTTGTTGGCGTACACCATCGTTTCGGGTGCGGACGAAAACCACGCCGCGCCCGTAGACATGGAAATCGTATTCGCGCGAGTGCTGGAGAATTTGGGCCGGGCCGTACAGGAAAGTGACGCTACGGTGACGCACGATGTTCTCCCTGAAGTGTTCGTGCCGGCAGTACACATCGAGCAATTGCTGCAAAATCTGATTGGCAATGCCATTAAATACCGCCGCGACGATGAAGCGCCCAAAATCCATGTCACAGTTTCCGGCGGAGAGGACCACTGGCATTTCATCGTTAGCGACAATGGCATCGGCATTGCACCGGAATTCCATGTCAAGGTATTTGGGGTGTTTAAACGCCTGCATGCGACATCGACGAAATATGCCGGCACCGGGATGGGGCTGGCGATCTGCCAGAAGGTCGTGGAGATTTGTCGAGGCAAAATCTGGGTGGAATCTACGCCCGGCGAAGGATCCCAATTTCATTTCACTTTGCCCGGGGGGCCTCGCGCCTAGAGGGGCCAGCGTGACCCGCCGCCGCGGGCGGGCTCTCAAGGGCGTTGCGTTGCCGACGAGCCGCATCAGTGAGAGTGGGACCGCCGGTGGAGGCGCGACAGGTAAGAGTCCGCCGCCAACTCTTCGAGTTCCTTGTCGAAGCGGACTTGCCAGTCGGCCCGCTGGCGGGCTTCGAGTTTTTCGAGTAAGCCTACTTCCCGGTCCGCCTCAATTACGGCGGCCTTCTGTTGGCGGATGCGCTCGTCGAGTTGCGTGTGCTCCTGGACGAAGCGCTGGCGGGCGATGGCCACGTAGGCTTGCATTTGGTCGAGCGCGTCGAGCCGGGTGTTGGTGAGGGTGGTGCCGGGCTCGCGCACAGCCTCTTCCTCGTCCTGGCGCGACTGGTAGAGCGAGCGCTCGCGCGCGAGTAGTTGCTGGCGTTCGGCATGCAGGCGATCGAGCACGTTGCGGGCCACGTCGGCCCGCAGGCGGCGAAAATCGAGGACGCGGCGGAGGCCGAAGTGAAACTTGGTCATACCTGCAAGAGCGTCGCCAGGGACTCAAGCTGGGCCAGGGTTTCCTCGCGGGTGGACGCCTCCTCGGACGGCTGCTTAAGGAAGTCGAGCATCTGGTGGCGGTACTGCACCGCGCGGTCAAGCCGCGGATTGGCCCCGGAGGCGTAGGCGCCCAGGTTGATCAGGTCTTCGCTGCGCTGGTAGGCCGACATCGCCTCGCGCACCTCCTGCATCCCGCGCTTCTGGCCGGGCGTGGCAATTTGCGAAGCCAGGCGGCTTACCGAGTTCAGGATGTCGATGGCCGGGTAGTGCCCGGCCGAGCCCAGCGCGCGCGAGAGGATGATGTGGCCATCGAGGATCCCGCGTACGGCGTCGCAGATGGGTTCGTTGAAGTCGTCGCCTTCGACCAGGACCGTGAAGAAGCCGGTGATGGAACCCTTGGCCACGCGGCCGGCGCGTTCGCAGATCTTGGGCAGGAGGTTGAAGACCGAAGGCGTATAGCCCTTCTGGCTGGGCGGTTCGCCGGCCGCGAGCCCGATTTCGCGCTGGGCCATCGCGAGGCGCGTCACCGAATCCATCACCAGCAGGACGTCCTTCCCTTGGTCGCGAAAGTACTCGCTGACGGCCAAGGCCTGGAACGCGGCGCGAATGCGCAGGGGCGCTGGACGGTCGGAGGTGGCGACGATCACGACGCTTTTGCGCATGCCTTCCGGGCCCAGTTCCTGTTCGATAAAGCCGCGCACTTCGCGGTTGCGCTCGCCGATGAGCGCAATGACGGCTACATCGGCCGAGCTTTGGCGCACCATCGTGCCGAGCAGGGTACTTTTTCCCACGCCCGAGCCGCCGAAGATGCCGATCCGCTGGCCGCGGCCGCAAGGTAGCAAAGAGTCAATGGCGCGGATGCCGGTGATCAGCGGCTCGCAGATGGGTTCGCGCTCCATGGGGCCCGGCGCGAGCGCGTAGAGGTCGTATTGCGCTTCACCTTCGATCGGGGGCCCGCCATCGAGTGGCGTGCCGAAGGCGTCGATGGTTCGCCCCAACAACTGCGGACCCACCGTGGCCCGCGCCGCCTCCGCCCGCAGCACCACGCGGTCGCCCAGTTGGATGCCGTCGGTCTCTTCCATCGGCATCAGCAGTAAGCGGCCGCCGCGAAAGCCCACCACCTGGGCCCGTTTGCGGCCCCCACCGCTGCACTGGATTTCGCAGATGTCGCCCACCGCCCCGCCGGGTCCGTTGCTTTCAACCAGCAAACCGACCAACTCCGCTACTTGGCCGCGCCACTGCGTGGTCTCCATCGCTTGCAGCTTCGTGAAGTAAGCGCCTAAGAGAGAACTAGCCACGCCGCCCATCCTTTCCGAGGACATCCAGGAACCCACGCTCAATCTCGTCAAGCTGCGTGTCGACCGAGGCGTCCAGCGTGCCCTTCACCGTTTCGAAGAGCGCCGCACCGCGTTCGAGCGAGGGGTCGCCCACCACTTCCACCTGCCGAGGCAGTTTGAGCGAAGTGAGCGCCGCGGAGAGCGATGGCTGGTCCTGCGGGTGCACCAGAATGCGGTGCAACTCGCGCGCTTCGAACTTGCCTAGCGCCACGCGGACGACGGCGAGCAGGGCGTCCGGGTCGATCGAGAGCTCGCGATGTAGGATTCGCCGGGCTACGCCCAGGGAGAGCCGCACGACGTCCTCTTCGGCCTCCCGGCGAAAGGCGTCCCGCGTTCCGGAGAGGTCGGCGATGGTGCGCGCCAGGCGCTCGACCAGAGTCGCGACTTCGGCGCGCACCAGTTGTTCGCCCTCCACGCGGCCCTGGGCGAAGCCATCCCTGAAGCTTTGCGCGGCGGCCGCCTGGGCCTGGACTTTGGCTTCGGCGAGCATCCGCTCCAGCTCTTCGGCATCGCTCGCCGACGCTAAATATGGGGTCCCCGGTGGATGCCCGTAACCCGCCGCGGGGGGCGGCATCCAGGAATTGGCGCTTGCCGGCGGCTCCGTCTCACCCACGTGCCGCCACACCAGCGGGGGCGCGGAATCGCAGGCCGGCGTGCCCGCCCCATGCAGCCGCGCCGGCAACTTCCTAACCGACAAGCGCTTTACCCCACATATTGATCGCCGCCGCCGCCGCCCTTCAGATTCACCACGCCCTCGGCTTCGAGCTGACGCACGACGGCAATCACCTGCTGCTGCGCCGTCTCCACGTCCTTAATCTTGGTCGGGCCCATCGACTCCATGTCCTCCTTTAGCATCTCGGCGCCGCGTTGCGACATGGCCGACAGGAAGTGATCGCGCAGCTTTTCCGAGGTTCCTTTGAGCGCCACGGTGAGGATCTTCCGGTCCACCCGCGAAAGCAGTTCCTTGATACCGTTCTGGTCCACCAGCATGATGTCTTCAAAGACAAACATGAGATGACGAATCGTCTCGCCGAGCGCCGGGTCGTCGGTTTCGATGCGGTCCATCAGTTGCTTCGAACTCGCGGAGTCCAGGCGGTTGAACATCTCGGCCACGGCATGGATGCCGCCGGTCGATTGACGGCTCATTTCGCCGAGTTCCCGCAACTTGGCACCGATCAACGTCGCGATCTTGGCGATGATGTCGGGCGAGATCTGGTCGAGATTCGCCATCCGCATCGAAACATCGGAGCGAATCTGTTCGGGCAGCGAACTCAGCAATCCGGCGGCCTGGGGCGGCTTTAAATGCGACAGGATCAGGGCGATCGTTTGCGGATGTTCACTGTGGATAAACTTGGCCAATTGTTGCGGGTCGGCTTTTTGCAGGGCTTCGAAGCTCAGCGTCTCGCCGCCCAGGTGCTTCAAGATCCGGTCCAGCATGCGCTTGCCCTTTTCACCGCCGTAGGCCTCGTTGAGCAGGTTGCGCGCGAAATCGACGCCGCCGCGGATGACGTAGTCGTGCGCCAGCGACATCTCGTAGTATTCGGCCAGTACCTCCTCGGCCTGCTCGGCCGTGATCATTTGCGAAAGTGCCACCTCTTTGCCGATCATTTGCACCTCGTCTTCGTCGAGATGCTTCATCACCTGGCCGGCGACGATTTCGCCGAGGGTGATGAGCAGGATTGCCGCCTTGCGGGGTCCGGCGAGAACTTGGGCTCGTTGATCGGGGCGGGCCATCGTTTTCTCTTACCCTTCCTGTAGCCAATTGCGCACCACTTGCGCGGCGATGGCGGGATTCTTAAGCGCTTCGTCGGAGATGTGTTTGGTCAAAATCTCGTTCTTGTTTGTGGCCATTGACGAGATCTTCATCTTGGCCAGTTCGGACGCCTGCAAGCGTTGGCGTTCGCCGGCTCCTTCGGCGATGAACTCTTCCACCGTCTGGGGACCGGTGGGCTCGCCGGCAATTCTCGCCCGGTTGGTAGTGCCGCCGGCGAGCGCCATCTGGCCCTTGGGTGTCGCCTCGCCGGATTCTCCGGCCGGAGAAAGCTCGGCCATTCCTCCGGCGCCGGTCTCCAGTAGCTCCTCGCTCTCCGGCGCTGCGCCCTTGGCCCGTTTCCCCTTCGGCGGCAACGCCTTGCCCCCGGCCTGCTTAGCTTGGCCCCGCTTCTTCAGGAACAGCACCGTGCCCACCAGTAGGCCGAGCAGCAGTAGCAAGACGCCGCAGACCGCCAGGGCGAGGATCTTAGGATCCTGCAGGGGCTTGGGCAATGCACTCAGGTTGATTCCGCCCGGAGCCGCGGTGGCGGCCGGCGGGGTCTTCACCGGTAGCGCCGGGGGCGGCGTCCGGAGGGTCGCGTCGAAGGCGAGCGTTTCGACAATCACCTGATCTCCCCGGTCGGTCGACGCGCCTACCGCGCCCATCACAATGTCCCGGATCGACTTCAACTGCGCCGCCGGCAGCGGCTCGAGGATCCGCTTCGCTTGCGGGCCCACGCCTTCCCAACGGATTCCCTGATCCACCAGCACCGCGAGCGACAGCCGCCGCGTGACGCCCTGCGGCGTCTTCGTCTTGCGCACCACGCGGCTCGACTGGAACGTAATGTTCTCTGTCCGCCGGCTCACCGCGCTGGCCGCACTGCCACCGCGGACAGCGGGGCGGGGAAGGTTGGAAGCCGTTCCCGGCACTCCGGCCGGTTGCTGCGGTGTCGAGCTATCTTCGCCGCGCTGCTGGGTTACCATCACGCTCTTGTTGGGGTCGAAGGTCTCTTCGCTTTGCTCGCCACTGGTGAGGTCGACATCCACCGAGACACTCGCCCGGAATTTCTCCGGACCCAGTAGCGGCTCGAGCGTCGCATTCACCTTTTGCAGTAACTCGTTTTCCACCCTCCGGCGGTACGCCAGCAGCATTTCGGCGTGCTCGGTGTCGTCGGCTCCGGCCGCCGGGGTCATCTTGCTCAGCAGCCGCCCGCCCATATCCAATACGGCCACCTTCGGAGGCTCCAGCCCTTCGACCGCGCTCGCCGCCAGATGTTGAATCGCAATGACGCTGGCCGGGGAGAGCTTCTTGCCGGCCTTCAGCTTCACCATCACGCTCGCCTTGGCCGCTTCGCGTATCTCCTCAAAGACCGAGTGCTTGGCAAAGGTGACGTGCACGCGCGCCTGCTCCACCTCGGCAATCGATAGCGTCGAGCGCTCGAGTTCGCCTTCGATGGCCCGGTGATAATTCACCTGCTCGGCAAAGTCGGTGGCGCCGAAGTTCATCTTGTCGAAGAGCTCGTAGCCAATGCGGCCGGTCTTGGGCAGGCCGGCCGATGCCAGGTCGAGCCGCATCTCGTCGACGTGCGTCGATGGCACCAGCACCGTCGCGCCACCGTCATCGAGCCGGAATTCGACGTTCTTCTCCCGTAGCCGCGCCGTTACTTGCCCCGCGTCTTCGGCCGCCAAACCCTTGTAAAGGGGCTTGAAGTCCCGCTCCTTGTTCCAGTTGGTAGCGAGTGTCAAGCCTCCCACCACGGCGATCACACCCGCCGCCAACGAGAATCGCTGCCGCCAGGTGAGCCGCTCAAAGAGCGCGCGAATTTGATTGAGCCATGCCAAGAGTCAGGATTCCTGCGACCGGGAGCTACAACTGCATCCGCATCACTTCCTGGTAGGCCTGCACCACCTTGTTCCGCATCTGCAGGAACATCTCCATCGACAACTCCGCGCGCTGCACGTCGAGCGCTACTTTGTGCACTTCCTCCGATTCACCGCGCAGAAAGCTGTTCATCGACGTCTCCGCCTCCTGCTGTTGCCCGGCCACCTGGGCGATGGCCTGCTTCAGAATGCCGCCGAAGCCGCCCTCTTGCTCCGAAGGCTTCGTTTTGCCGGCCAAGTCCGGAAGCTGGATCCGGTCGAGAATGGGACGAATGGCATCCATGGGACCCTACCCTCGCACCAGGTCGATCGACCGGTTGATCATATCCTTGATGGCCGCCATCGCCGATACGTTCGCCGCGTAGTTTCGCGAAGCCCCCATCAGGTCCACCATGTCCTCGGCGGGATTCACCCGCGGGAAGGCCACGTAACCCTTGGCGTCGGCATCCGGGTGGCCCGGCTGATAGCGCCGGTCCGGCTCGCGTTGGTCCTCGACGACTTCTGAGACGGCCACGCCCACGGTCGGCTCCTGGCTGAACGTGGCGTCGATTTCGTTTCGGAAGATTCCCGAAAAGGGAGAGACCACCGATTCACTTTGGAACACCACATCCTTCCGCCGGTAGGGCCCCCCCTCGGGCGTCCGTGTGGTTTCGGCATTCGCCAGATTCTCCACGAGCGCCGTGGCCCGCTGACGCTGGGCCGACATCCCCGATGCACTCACCGAAAGCGTGTCAAAGAGATTCATGCCTTAGCGCCCCCCTTCCTGAATCGCCGACCGGATCATCTTCAATTGGCCCCGCATCAGGTTGCTGGCGAAGTTGAAACGCATTGTGTTTTCAGCCAGTAAGCGCGCCTCGCGGTCCATACTGACGTTGTTGCCGTCGTTGCGTCCGGCGAGGCCCTCGGGCTCGATGATGTTCGGTTGCCCTCCTTCGGCCTGGGTGATGAACTCGAAGTGAAAATCGAGGTCCCGTGTCCGGTAGCCGGGCGTGCTGGCATTGGCGATATTGCTCGTCACCAGCTTTTGCCGGGTGGAGAGCAGATCTAGGTAGTGTTCGAGATTGGCATTGACAGGGTCGAGCATCGGCCCGGTTAGTGCAAGTTGAGGGCCAAAGCGTTTTCAGCCGGGTACGCCCGTATTTTGCGGCCAAGATCTTGGCGAAGCGTCAGAATTTTGGCGCCGAACGAAGCCAAGCGAACAACTGGTCGAGGGCCCGGCGACGGTGCGACACCCCAAGCGTACGCTCGGTGGGGACCTCGGCCAAGGTCTGGCCGAAGGAGGGATAGTAGAAGAGCGGGTCGTAGCCAAAGCCGCCCGCGCCGCGGCGCTGGGTGAGGATTTCGCCTTCCATCTCGCCCCGGAAGTGAGCTTGCACGACGCCCTCCACCACCAGGGCGATCGCGCAGATGTAACGCGCGCGACGATCGGCTGCGTTGGCCAGGTTGCGGAGTAGCAGGTCGTTGTTGGCCTCGTCGTTTTGCCCCGGCCCGGCATAGCGGGCCGAGTAGATCCCCGGCGCGCCACCCAGGGCGGACACTTCGAGGCCGGAGTCCTCGGCAAATAGCGGCCCTGGCGCGAGTCGAGCATAATACAAAGCCTTCTGGGCGGCATTGGCTTCGAAAGTATCGCCGGTCTCGTCGGGCGCGGGGACGCCCTGCAGGTCTAAGGGCTCGATCTCCATCCCCAAACCCGCCGCTAAACGGAATTCGCGCAGTTTGCCCGGATTCGTGGTGGCGCAGTAGAGCTTCAAGGTAGTCCTCTATGCCTTCGGGACCAAGGCCGCCTTCTGGAGGGCAATCAACTCGGCGATGCCGCTTTTGGCGAGCGCGATCATTTCGGCCAGTTGCGTATCGTCAAAGGCGGTTTTCTCGGCCGTCGACTGCAACTCGACGAAGCGGCCGGCACCAGACATCACCACATTCATATCGACTTCGGCCTGGCTATCTTCCTCATAACAAAGGTCTAGCATAGCGACCCCGCCCACGATGCCGACACTGGTGGCGGCCACCATATCGCGCAAGGGGTTCTTCTTCAAGGTGCCGTAGTCGAGCAGTTTGGCCACTGCCAGACCAAGCGCGACATAAGCGCCGGTGACGGCCGCCGTCCGGGTGCCGCCGTCGGCCTGGATGACGTCGCAGTCGATCAGAATGCTCTTCTCGGCCATTTGATGCAGGTCGACCACCGCGCGCAGGCTCCGGCCGATGAGCCGCTGGATCTCGTGCGTGCGGCCGGACTGTTTCCCTTTGGTTACTTCGCGGGCGGTCCGCTGGGCGGTGGCGCGCGGCAGCATCGCGTATTCGGCGGTCACCCAGCCGCGACCGGTGCCGCGCAGCCAAGGCGGCGTGGTCTCTTCGACTGAGGCCGTGCAGATGACGCGCGTGTGGCCGCACTCAATCAGGACGGACCCTTCGGCCGTCAGTAGATAGTTGGGCGTAATCTTGATGGGGCGCAAGGCCCCGGGCAAACGTTGGTCGAGGCGCATTATCGTGAGCTCATCATTCCGTATAGCAGAAGTCCCATCACCAGAAAGCCAAGGAAGATCACGGCCAGGCAGGGGATCGCGCCCATGGCGTTGGGGCTCAGGGTAGGTTTTTTACCGCTTTTGGCGGGCTTGTATTTGGCCATTTTGGTTGTCTTAGGAGTCCTGACCGGCGGGCTCGGGCCTGACCTGGTTGCCGCGCTTGACCAGCACTTCGACGCGCGTCTCGGCCTCTTCGAGCTGCTGGCGGCACTGCTGCGAGAGGGTCATACCGCGTTCGAAGAGCTGGATGGCGCGTTCGAGCGGGAGGTCGCCGCTTTCGAGATCGCGCACCACGGTCTCAAGTTCGGTGAGACTGGTTTCGAAGGGAACCGGCGATGCGTCTTCGGTCTTGGGATTCTTACTCACGTCTCTAAATTGTACCCCCCCAACTGGATGGCTTCAATTCTGAAAGGCGCAAGAAAGTTCGGCGTGGGCTTCCCGTGGCTCAATAGCAATCTCGATATCGAGAAGCGTCCTCTCTTAGTAATTGTAAGCAGGCTGAGAAACCCCTCTCTAGCCCTCGTCTATTCACCCTGCCTGAATTTACATTTTCAATCGGGATCGTCGAAGCTCTTGCCCGTTCTCGAAAGCCCGAGCAATGACCGGGGATTGAGGATGCCCATCAGCTTTAGGCCGTCCGTCTTGAGTCGATCAAACGTTGGCGGGCCATGAGGTTCGAATTGGCGGGCGCAGACATAGAAGAAACTGTCATAGCGCCGCATCTGTCGCCAAGTGGAAAAGACCTCGAAGGAGTCGCCGCCCGATTCCTTTACGAGAGAACGCGCATAGCTTTCCGCCTGGTCCATCGAGGCCCCGTCCATGCCAAAAGACACCCCCAGCAAGTGGAGTTCGATGAGGTTGCCGTACGCCCAATAAAGGGCCTTGCCCTTGGCCCGCTTCCTCTCCCGCTCCGCCAGTAAGGTGGAGAACAGCCAGTCATCGCGATCCAGCTGAAACGGAGAGGAGAGTAACACGCGCAGGGGAAGCGTCTGGATGGTTCCCCAACTGTTCCCCGGGTCGGCGCCGACGCAGAATTCGTAGTGTTGCAGACTGGTCTCGAGATGCTTCCGGACGGTTTCGATCGGACCGAAAAGCGCCAACACCACTTCGGCGCGGCGCTTCTCCGCACTCCCCAGCAGCCCGTGAATCCTGGCCTTCTCTTTTCGCCGCTCCTCACCGCATTGTTCGAGGAGCCTTCCCATCGCGACCATTCGCTGGCCGATGATCTTCAGGCTGGATTGCAGTTGGGCTTGATCTTTCGCATCGCAAACCAGGTAGTAGTCCGCCTTGGCAAATGCCGCGTCGATTGTCCGTTGCATTTGCCGAATGCCGAGGCTGAGAACTTGCCCGTCGACATCGTCCGGAAGAGAAGTGTAGGCGACCAGACTCGCCCAGTCGTGGGTCTTGGGTGACCGGGTGTATAGTTCGGCGCGCGCGTGCGACAGCGCTTCCCGGGGGTCGCAGCCGAAGAGCAGATCCTGGTAGAGAGTCTCGGTCATCACCACCGAGCCGTCGAACGTCAGGGGGAATTGCGACGCGATTACCAGCGGAATGCGAGCCTCGTGGAGGGCGTGCGCAATGCTGGCGCCGGCACCGATCACCGACCCCGTATCGCCGCTTTGGCACGCGGCCAGCGTAACGACCGTGGGCAGGTGGCCGCGGCGCGGGTACTTCGCACCACTCGCGAGCGCGACCGCCAGCCGCTCGCCGTCAGCCACTTGCAGGCCGGCCTTATCGCGGTACTGATGCAGCGCCAGACCGAAGCGCCGGTCGTCTCCCTTGAGCATGCGAATCCCATGGGCGAGAATGTGGACGTGGGTGTAGTCCTCTTGGGCGAAGGCATCTTCGATGTCCTCGATAGAAGCTTCCGGCAGAAAGCGCAGCCAGTCGCCCACGGCCTCCTCTTTGGAGCGCGGCACATTCTGGGTGTAGTACTGAACGAGAGGTTCCACCACGGTGCGTAAGGCGAGGGCGTGCGCTTCCACGGGGACGGGTTCCACCCCGTTGGGCGAAGCGGAAACGAACAGGATCTTGGGCTGCCGGGTCCATTCGACTTGCGGTGTACTCGTGCGGCGCACTTCGCGCGTGATACAGACCGGCGCTTGCATTTGCAGCACCAGCGGTTGCCCCGAACCGAAGAGCCCTCCCGGTACGTTGGCCATCTCAAAGGGCAAAAGCGCCAATTCGTTGGCGCTCAGAATGAGGCGCAGGTGGGTGCCCTCGCCGTTGTTCGCTTGGGAAAGCGCGGCAATGAAGCTACGAATTGACCCCAACAGCGTCGTAATCTCCTTGGCCGTGGCCTGGAATTGCAGTTGCCGGGTGGATTCGTCGCTGCGATAGTCCAACCCCTTCAGCCGCAGCATGTATTCGGCGTGCTCGAACGGCAGTTCCAACGTCTCCGCCTCACGGTTTCCGCAGAGCACCAAGTAGCGGGTGAGGGGAGACAGGAGTTGGTTGTGCGAAGGACCGTGCCGAAGGATTTCGAGCGTGATGGATCTCATATTAGTTATCTCCGTTCACCGGCGTTAGTTGCAGTTTCTGGTCCTTGATTCGGACCCGCAATAACGCCGCTTCCACTTCACTCGACTTGGCCTTTGCCCTACGCAGCCAGGCCACCGCCGGCCGCCGCAGGATCTTGACGCCCTGCCGCTCCAAAGCGGCGATGGAACTGCTGCCGCGGATGGCGTCGAAATAGGCGGCGAAGTTATCGTCGCTTTCGAGAGTTTCGGGCTCGATGCGCATCAGACCGGTCCAAGCTCCCGTGTTGAAATAGCGGCCCTGGCCAAAAACTCGCCCTAAGGACCTTTCGAGATGCGTATGGCCGGTAAGCACAAAGCTGAAGTTGGGGCTCACCAAACGGTCGATCTGCACGAAGGTCTCATCGGGCGCGCGCCAGTTAAAGCTTTCGTCGGACCCCAGCAGGCCCCGCAGTGCCTTTCGTAACAGGGTGAGTTGCTTTTCTCCCGCCCAGGCTTTGACGTCCTCCACCCAACCCAGCACGGACAGATTCCCATCGGCCGGCACCAGGTCCAGCGGCGTGGTGCCGCGAGCATGGTGCTGGTTGACGTACCGCATGAGTTCTTCGGCCGGCAACTGCGGCCCGGTGCGTCGACTTACCGGCACTCCCGGCAGTGGTTCGTCCTCCGCCCCCAGTAGACCGATCGCGCGTTTGGCCTGGTCTACTCGCAGTCGAAGCGCCACGCGGGCGATATCTCCGAGTTGGCCTGACCTACCTCTGTCCAGGGCGGCCAGAATGGGGAGCACGGCCTGTTTTTCGGGTTTCAGTAGATCGATGAAAGCGAAGTCCTGCTTCATCGAGTTCATCACATCCACCACCAGCTTGGTTCCGGCATTGGGCGTCCAGGCGGAGGTCTGGCCCCGTTGCGTATAGTCGCACCCCACGCGGCGTAGCTGCTCCCAGTCCGTAAGATTCCAATCGTCCACTTCGTTGCCGTGAAGACAGAGCACTTTTTGTTCCGCGATTCGACAGGCAAAGCCGGCACCATCGAAAGCGAGCATCAGTCGCGCATGTGCGTCCTCGCGATCGCCGCAAAGCAGGTGCGCCAGGTGCTGCCGCACGTGGGGCAGCGCCAACTCGAGATCGTGGTTGCCTAAGGTAATGGCGAGAAATCGGTTCGGAGTTTGGACGAGCGCGGCGAAAGCATCGAAGATGGGGCGAAAGATGTCATCGTTGCGGATTCTATTCAGGCGTTCGGTCGCGCCCTCGGCGTCCAGATAGCGGGCGTTAGGTTCGGCCAGGAAATCAACCAGATCGCCGTTAATTACTAACACCACCCGTAGTTTTTCTGGCCGCCCCCGGATGTGGTCCAGCAGGGAGATCAGTTCGGGTTGATTCGCAAAGATCTGATGGCCTGGGATTCCCCCTAGATGGAGGTCAGAGATAACGAAGATTTCGTCAAAATCGAGCGGCATGATTTCCTCCGTGCCGTTCATCAAAGCAAAGGATTTTTTGAGACCGATGAGACAGTCGTTTCAGCGATCATACAACATCGGGCTTAGTCCGCGCGAGGCCGGGTTACTATACACGGCTTTCGCGAGGCCGATGAGTAAGTTCATCGAGCGGCGGAGAAACAATACTTTTCCTCAATGGAATTAGTTTGTGGCGGGTAATTACCGGTGGGAAACTTACTACCCGGCCAGGCGGCTATCCAAGTAGCGGTCAGGAGCCGGCAATGGGGTAACGCCCGAGCCAGCGCCAGGCGGGAAACGCTACCAGCAGCACGGGGATCAGGAGCCCGAGGAAAGCGATTTGGAGTCGGGACGCGATGTCGCTTAAGTCCTCTTCCCGGTAGCGGAAGGTGGGAAGCTGGTCCAGGTCCGCCGTGGAGAGCTTCACTTTGCGCAGAATACGGGGCACGAAATATTCGCGCCATTGGCGATGGTATTGGTCCGCCTGCGCGAGGAAATGGCTGTAGCGCTGGGCGCTGGCTCCGGCGAGATCGTTAAATGCCGACTGCGCCACGATCGCCGGTGACAGGTAGCGAAAGCGATCCACGATGCGCTGTTGTCCAGCCACCTGGGCATCGAAGCGATCGAGCACCGGCTGGACGGCGCGTTCGGTCGCTTCGCTCACCGCCACCTGGATGGTGCCGAAGTCCGGCGCGCCCCCTTTTTCGGCCGGGGCCATCTCGGGATGATCTTCGAGATAACGGGCGAGTAACTTGGAGCCTTGCCGGGTGGCGGCGTCACCGGCGACCCGCGTGGCCTGAATCAGGTCGACACGCGACGGCACCGGGTAGGCCGCCTTCACCGCCACATTCAACACCGAGGGAATCACCACGACGAACATCAACCACAAGCCGGCCAGCGCCATGGCATTCGTGGCGGACGAGCGACCCAAGGCATTCACCGCCACGGCGAGGGCGAACCAGAATGCGCCGTAAGCAGCCGTAATGGCGATCCAGAAGAGCAAGCGCACCCCCGCGCCATCGGCCGACAAGTTCGTGCCACCCATCACCACGCCTGCTAATGGAAGCAATACAGCCAGCGTCATCACCAAGGCCGCGCGCGGCAGCAGTTTGGCCATCACCAGGGCCGGAAGCGTGACGGGCTGCGACAAAGCGAGCGCCAAGGTGCCCCCTTCCTTCTCGGCGGATACCAGGTTATAGCTGCACGCCAGGATGACGAGAGGAAACAAATAGAGCAGCACAAAGGATAGATCGAACCGGCCCGCCAGTAAGTGCACCGGGTTTTCGATCTCGTCGGCATTCAGAAAGGTCTGCTTACTGCCGGTGGTGACTTTGAAGTAGTAAGGATAAAGGTCGCTTTGGCCCACGGCGAGCGCACCCAGAGCAGAGGGCGGCATCACCGCGTAGCGCGCGCCCGGCCCGCGGCCGAGAGCTTGCGGCAAACGAGGATCGGTAAACGGCGACGCCTTGATTTCGCCGGACTCGATCTTCGGGATCTCGGCCCGCACGCCCCGCAACCTTTCCTGTTCCTCCTGGAGCGCCGACTGAATCGCGGTCCGCTGGAAATTCACCCATTGTGACCCGTTCCAAGCACCGTAAGCCAAGGCCGCGCCCAGCAGCAGCGCAATGGCCAGCGGCGTGCGGTCAGCGCTCAAATTGCGCCATTCGTACTTCATCAAGCTGAAGAGCATGGCTTACAGAACCCGCACCCGGCGCGCGGACCACGCCGCCAATAGCGCGCTACCGGCAAACCACACGCCGACAATGCCCAACGAGGGCGCTTGCTCTTGCGCGACCCAACCGGCGTCCGGCGCGGTGTAGTCGAACGGCTTCACCTTCTTCCAGAGATCATTGTTGGCCATGTAAGGCGCGCCGGTGGTCGGCGCGTTATAGGTGAGTTCGTCGTTCATCGTGCGCTGAATCATCCGGCGGTACTCCTCGGCGGCTTTGGCGAAGTGCGTGTGTTGCGCAAAGTCAGTTCCGGCGAAGCCCATCGAAACCGACCGCATGGCCAAGCCCGGCGCAGCCATAGCGACCAACTGATGAATACGGTTCTGCTGCGTGAAAGTATCCCAAAGCGCCGCATAGGATTGGTCGAACACTTCGTTGCCGTGGTTCTCGCTATCCTGCAAGCGGATCCCCAGCAAGTTGACCGGCAGAGCCTCCAACTTGTCGACTTTGTACTTCTTGAACAACTCAGCCTCGAGCACCTTGGCGCGCGCACCCGGGTCATGCCCGTCGGAACCCTTGGTCAATGCCAACTGCATCTGCTGCCCGAAATCAAACGCTGAGGGCGAGGGCTTCCAGGTCTTGGCCAAGTCCGAGGCGACGCGTGGTGCGATCAGCCCGTTCATCATCCAGAAACCCAGCAAAATCATCAGCGCGGAGCGGGACGAGGGCGCCCACGCCGAAACCGCCAGCGACACCCCGGTGAACGCCCCAAAGTAAAGCACGTAACTCAATGCCATCCAACCCATCCTCGGCACCGAGGCCATCACCTCTCCTTGGCTGGACGCGGCGGCAATGGCCACGGCCCCAATCACGGCGGCCGGCACCAGCCAGAGCCCTAAGGCCGCCGCCACCCCCAGCGCCTTACCAGAGGCCAGTTGCGAGGGCGAAACGCCCAGGCTCATTAACTGTCGCAGCGTGCCGAGTTCTCGCTCGCCGGAAAAGGCGTTGAAAGTCAGCAGCACAATTAACAGCGGCACCAGCAATTGCAGTACCGTGGCGCCCGTGAGTTCGCCAAAACGCTGGACGGCCGTCGCGTCCTGCGCGGGCCGGTATTTGAACTCATTCTGCTTGTGCGCTTCGAGCCACACGGCGACCCCCGTATAAGGGTCCGTGCCATGGTCCACCAGCGAGAGCGGCACTTGCGGCTTAAAGGCATAGACGCCATAGTGCGCCGCCGAATGCGGATTCTTCTTACCCTGGCTCAGCCATTGGGCTCGCGTGGCTTGCTGCGCCGTGGCGTGTTGGGCGCTCACTTCGCCATGATTCCGCCAGCCCAGCAACAAGGCGCCGGCCAGCAGGATGAAGACGATCGCGCCGGCGCCGCGGAAGCGGCCGTCGCGGAGCATCTCGGTGAATTCTTTTCGCGCAATGCGGAGGGTCATAATCTTGGTCTCCCGTTAGTCATGCATGTGTTCCAAATAGATACGTTCCAAATCGGCGTGGCCGAGTTCGGAGGTCGCGTACGTGGCGACGAGATGTCCGTGCTTCATGATGCCCACCCGCGTCCCGGTCTCCTTCGCGCGAAAGAGATCATGGGTGGCCATCAGAATAGCGGCACCGGAGTCGCTCAGCTTCTTGAGCAGCGCCGAAAACTCGTTCGAAGCCTTGGGGTCCAGCCCCGAAGTAGGTTCGTCCAGCAGCAGCGCCCGCGCTTGCTTGGCGATGGCGATGGCGATCCCCACCTTCTGCCGCATCCCCTTGGAGTAATCCCCCACGCGCTTGCTCGCGTCGGCGCTGGCCAAGCCTGCTTCAGTCAGAAAGCTCATCAATTCGCTCGCCGTGTGCTTGCCGCCCGCCAGCGAAGTGAAGTAATCCAGGTTCTCAAGGCCGGTCAGGTTCTTGTAAAGCATCACCTGCTCCGGGATGTAGGCCAGGAGCTTCTTTGACGCCAAGGGCTCTTGGGCCACGTCCAGGCCGCCAATGGTGGCGCGGCCCGCCGAAGGCTGAATAAAGTTCAGAAACAGGTTGATGGTCGTCGTTTTGCCGGCACCGTTGGCGCCCAACAGGCAAAAGATCTCGCCCGCCTGGATCTGCAAGTCCAAGGGATGGAGGGCCACTTTGCCCGCGTAAGACTTTGAAAGGCCGGTTGCGATAAGCATGAGGTCTTTTTATGATAATGACTTCTCAATGCTCGGCGCAATAAGAATATTGAGTTTTTTTAGCCTGCGGGTTGCGTCTCTACCAATAGCAGCCTATCATTATCGATATGAAAGCCTTCTTGCTGTTTGCAGCCCTAGGTTCGCTGTGCGCCAGCTTCGCGCAAAATGTGAATGGAATCGTCGCGGGTTCGGTGCTCGACCCTGCCGGCGCCGTGGTGCCGAATGTCCGAATCCGCGCCCTGTTGCCGGAGCGGAAAAGCTCCCGCGAAACCACGACCAACGACGCCGGGTACTACCGGTTCACGGGGCTTACGCCGGGGCGCTATGACCTGATCGTGAACGCGCCAGGCTTTGCCACCCACGAGCGCACGGGCCTCGAGGTCTCGGTGGGCGCGCCTCTACAAGTCGACATCCGGCTCACTTTGTCGAACGTGTCGGATACCGTGTCGGTGAGCGAATCGATTGACGACCTCGCGCGCGCCGTCACTTCGGCGACGCGCGGGGCTCTCTTTAACGAAGAGGCCTTGCAGAACATTCCGGCGATTGCGGGCCGAACCAACCGGAACTATTCGAGCCAAGTCTTTCTGCTGCCCGGCACCAACGTGAGCCGCACGCCACATGCACCGTTCTCGATCAACGGCAGCCGCGGCCAGGGCATGACCAACGTGATGGTGGATGGTGCGGACTTCAATAATCCCAACAGCGGATCCCTTCTGGGCGCCAACTTTACGGAGCAACCGGTCAGCCAGGAAGCGCTCCAGACGGTGGAAGTGCAAACCTCGAATTTCAAAGCCGAGTACGGCCGCGCGGGCGGCGGTACCATCAACCTGATAACTGCCAGCGGGGGCAACCAATTCCATGGCCGCTTCTATGAGTTCTTCCGCAACGATGCCCTCGATGCGCGCAACACCCTGAACGCCGAACGCCCCACCCTGCGTCAGAATCAATTCGGCGGCTTGCTATCGGGGCCCATCGTTCGCAACCGCCTCTTTTTCGCCGCCAACGGGGAATGGATGCTACAACGAGCGGCCAACTCGGCCGTACCGCAGGCCACTTTCTCCTTGGCGGAACGCGAACGTGCCGTGCCGGCGATGCGGGCGCTGCTCGGAAACTATCCCCTGCCGAATGCGACTTCGGCGGCCAATGTACCGCTGTTCGACCCGGGCCGCATACCCGAGGTCCTCACGGGACGAACCTGGTTCGGCAAGGTGGACTGGGTGGCTTCGGCCAAGCACCAACTCGGCTACCGCTACACGCACGTCGAGAGTCTACGCCGTGCGGTGAATCTCTTCGCCACGGGTTCGGCCGGCTGGAACGAGGTCTACAGCCACACCTTCAATGCCACCTCCACTTTGACGCCCAATACGGTGAACGAAGCGCGCGCCTACTACACCAGCTACAACATTCCGCTTTGGCCGATGACCCGTTTCCTGGGTGACCCGGCCGTCAACGGCACCATTGGCTTGCTCAGTGCCACCGGCGCGGCTTCCCTGGGCACGATCTTCCGCGATGACTCGCGCACCCACAACTACCAGGTGCAAAATGACCTTTCACTCACCCGCGGCCGTCATGGCATCAAGCTGGGCGTCATTGCCCGCCGCGTGCTGATCGCCACTACCGCCCGGTCCTTGGGCGATGGACAATTGATCTTCGATAGTCGCGAGCTTTTCCTGCAAGGACGTCCGCGCACCTACACGCGGGTCCTCGGTGACACGCGGCTCGACCAGCAACAGTGGGAAGCAGGTTTCTATGGCCAAACCGACTACCGCGTTCGCCAAAACCTTACCCTCAACTTGGGAGCCCGCGCCGAGCATTACGGCGCGCCGGCCGATCAATTTGGGCGGTTGACGCCCAACTACGGTACCGGCATGAGCCTCGCCCCCCGCTTCGGCTTCGCTTACACGCCGGGCACGCAGCAGTCGCTGGTCCTCCGCGGCGGCTACGGCCTATTCATCGCTCCGCTGGCCGCGCGCTATGTCGGCCTCACCCGCCTCTCGCCGCCTCGGGTTCGCACGGTGATCGCGCTCAATCCGGTGATCGGCGATTTGCTTGGCGGGCCGCTGGTGGATTCCACGAATCTCACCCTGACGGATCCGAATCTCCGGCAGCCCTATGTCCAGCAATGGAACCTCACCACCGACTACCGGCTGCCCGGCACCAAGCTCGTTGCCTCCCTGGGCTATGTCGGTACTCGTGGCGTCGCATTGCCGATGACCCGCCTGCCCAACGGCGGCGACCGGCTAGCGCAAAACCTGCGGCCCAATCCCGCGGTCGGTGTAGTCTCCTTGCTGGAGACCGCCGCCGTCTCCTCCTACCATGCGCTCCAGTTTTCGCTCAACGGCCAACTCAGCCGCCAACTCACGCTGCGCACGGCCTACACCTGGGCCCGCTCGATCGACGATGTCAGCCGCGATACGGTGAACATCATCTCCCAAAACAACCGCCTCCTGGATCGCGCCGTTTCGGACTTTCACCTCTCGCACAATTTCACGACGGCCCTGGTCTACGTCCTGCCCGGCGCGGCTTCGGGCAGCAAGACGCGAACCCTGTTGGGCGGCTGGCAAATCTCCCCCGTTGTCCAGTGGCGTTCGGGCTTCCCCTATTCAATCCTGTCGGGCGGCGACACTCCCGAAGGCCTGCGCTTGAACCGGGTGAACGATATCGCTGGGACGCTCCTACGCGGCCAGGAAGGCGTCTTCGGCCTGCTGCCCGGCAACGGACTCACCCTCGCCCAGGTCCGCCAGCAGATCACGCCGGCCCCCAATACCTTTGGCACCCTCGGCCGCAACACCGAGCGCGCCATGCCCTTCTTCGATCTGAGCGCCGGACTCCAAAAATCCTTCCGGCTTACCGAGCGCTTCGGGCTCGAAACTCGCATGGAAGCCTTCAACCTTCTCAATCGAGTGAACTACGAGAGCTACTCCGGCAACCTGCTCGATCCTCGCTTCGGCCAAGCGACGTCGGCCTTTCCGGCGAGACAGATTCAAATCATGCTCCGTCTGAAATTCTGAGGTGCTGGGGTAAGCCTCCTCAAGCCAAAGCTTATTGAAGTGCCCACCAGCCGGGACACCCCGGCCCGGGAGCCCGGATTGGTGAGCGACGTGGTCTCAGGCTAAAGCCTTCCGCAGGTTTTTCGCGTGAGGAAGATCGTCGTTCATGAAGACTTCCCGCTATCAGCCGGTGAGCGGGCGGAGCTCCTGGTGGGCCTTTTTTGACTAATGTTGCCGGAAGGCGCCTCGATTTGTGATGGACACGCTTTTGACCCTGGGCTTGGAGCAAATCACGCCGAAATCTGCTTCCGCATCCTGATTTCCCCGTTGGGTACGGTTGGCTCCGTCCCCGGACGAACTGGCACAGTGGTGTCTTAGCAGCGTGACCCTAATTCATTCCCTCTTTGTTTTCGAAATTAGATTAACTACAATAAACTATGCGAATTTCAAAGAGTGAGATCCCGGAAAAAATCAGTGTGCCCGGCGCGGTGGCCCGTCAAATCACCGGCTTCGGAGATGCCACCGGCTATGGCAAAATGGCGGGGGAGTATTTCTCCCTGGGGGCCGGAACCGACTTGGCGCCACTCTTGAAAGGGCTGCCGGGTGACCTCTGTCAGTCTCCGCACTGGGGCTACGTAATCCAGGGCGAGATCGCCGTGGCCTACCAGGACGGCTCTGCCGAGTCGGTAAACGGCGGCGACCTGTTCTATTGGCCACCCGGCCACACCGTGTCGGTGAGCCAGGATGCGGAGATAATTCTCTTCAGCCCACAACTGGAACACTGCGCGGTCATAGAGCACATCGAGAAGCAGTTGGCCGGCTGAAAAGTAGCCACCGAGGCATGCCTCACCGGGTCATGCCTGGAACGACCTAAGAAAAGGCCGTAAAGAAATACGATGCCCCCAAATGGGCCGGGGAAATCGGCCCGACTAAGTGGACTTACTTCTCCTTATATGTCATTCTCGATGTCTTCAGCCGTTATGTCGTCGGTTGGATGATCGCCCACCGGGAAAATCGGGGAAAATCGGGGCAGCGCCCGGCATCCCGGGTTTCGAGATAAATATATAGTTCATAGGATGTTAGCCGTCTCAAGATGCGGTGAGGTCCGACCTCGCCGCATTTTTAGGGTACAGGGGTAGGGCTAGGGGCAGTGCGGGCTCGGACTGGGCACGGACTCCCTACCGTCTCGTCAAGCGATGTTTGAGGCGAAAATCGGTCCTTGTCGCGACGCTTGGTATCGGGGGATCTTCCCCCCAACCTCCCTGGGATTTAGTAAGCGTCTGAGAAACACCCGGCTTGGGGCGCAGGGCATGGCCAACGTGCGAGCGGCGAGATTTTAGGCCCGAGCGGCGGCCCAGTGGTGTGGGAGGAGTTCGTGAAGGCGGTTAATGGGGTGGGAGTTGATGCGGGCCAGGACGTCGCGGAACCAGGCGATGTTGTAAGTCGATGCCGCTGATTAAGGCGGCTAACTCGGGTGCGGTGATTTCCCGGCGCGGCGGAACACCGGGTTCGCCGAAGGGCATGGCGTAAGTACCGGCTTCGAGGCGTTTGGTCCACAGGGCGAAGCCGTCGCGGTCCCAGTAGAGTATTTTCACTTGGTCCCGCCGCCGGTTGGCGAAGACGAAGAGATGGCCGGCGAAGGCATCGAGTTGTAAGTAGTCGCGGACGAGGGCGTGGAGTCCGTCAAAGCTCCGGCGCATGTCGCAGGCGGTGGCGCAGAGATACACGCGCACGCTCGCGGGTAAGTGCATCATGCGCGCAAGGCCGCTAGCACCGTGCGGAGCGTCGCCAAGTCCACGCCCGCAGTGATGCGCAGCCTTTCGCCCGTCGGCCAGAGTAACTCCAGCGCTTCCTGGGTCGCGCCCGTTTCGACTAACGCGAAGCGCACGGGCGCGTCCGCTGGCAGGCGTCGGCGCCAAGCGTAAAAGGACGCCATGGCGATGCCGCGCGCCCGGCAGAAGGCTGACGCGGATAGGCCGCTCTTTCCTTGTTCGGCGATCTGGCGCTGCCAGTATCGTGTCGGCCAAGACCCACTGGCCTTGGTTCCCGCGCTGGGTGATCAAATAGATTTGGTGTGCCTGATAGTTGCGTGGTGGTCGCATGATATGTTTCTTCCCGCAGACGATGGGCTCCGATCCGGTAAGCGGACAGGAGCCCCTAAGTCTACTCAGAACGGAATATCATCTTCCTCTTCTGGCACGTTGAGCCGATTTTCGAAGTAGACGCTGTAGCGGCCGTCCTTCGTGCGCTTCGTGACTTCGAGTTGAACGTCGAGAAGTTTGCCCAGGTGCTTCGGGAGTTCCGACAGTGAAGGCAGTTCAAGCCGGCACAACCGCAGATCTTGAATCACATAGGGCATCGTGTTCACGGAGATTACCTTTCTGTGCCAAAGCAGACGATTGGCGTGGGTGGGTCCGATGATGCGCAGGGTCCATTTCAGCATGGGGGCGCCGGAACTCTTCGCTTCGGTGAGTTCAACGTTGTCGACGTTCACGTGGTAGCGCCCATCGGGCACTTCCTCGGACGTCGCATCGGGGTTATTGAGTTGACGCCGATACTCGGCATCGAACTGGGAGAGATCAATAGCTGGTGAGCTCATACTTAATAGTGGAAATTGGAGCCCATTATTCTCCTTTATTTTGCGGGTGATGCGTGGAATTGTTGCGGGTATAGAATTTGTCAACGCCCCTACTCTCCAAAACAAAAGTGCCTGGCACCACTCGGTAAGGGGAATAGTCATGATTCGATCAGGGTAAAACTGGCCACGGCCGCGCTGCTACCCTAGAGCGATGGAAGTCTTCGTAGCCGGTGCGGGCATGATCTTGCAGGACCAGATCCTGCCCTCTCTCTATCAACTCCAACGCCTGGGTCGGCTCGGCCGCATCACGATATGTGCCCGGCACCCCCAGACGCTCGAAACTCTGCGAGATACGCCCAAGATCCGTCGCGCTTTTCCACACTCTGCCTTCCGGCCCCTCGCTGGCGCCTTCGCCGACACCATGCGCGGCCTAGTGCCTGGCACTCTCGTCGTTGTCGCCCTACCGGATAACCTCCACTTCGCCGCCGTCATGCAGGCTCTCGAGCAAAACTGCCATGTCCTTTGCGTCAAGCCCCTGGTTCTCACGGTCTCCGAAAGCGAACAAATCGAAGCCGCGGCCCGCGAGCGCTCCCTGGTCGTCGCCATCGAGTACCACAAGCGCCTCGATGATCGTTCGCTGATGGCCCGCGAGCGCTACCGCGCCGGCCAGTTCGGCGACTTCCGCCTTGGCTCCGCAGTCTTGTTCGAAAAGTGGTACTACCGTCATTCCAATTTCCAGAATTGGTTCACCAAAGAGAACTCCGACGCCTTCACTTACATCGGCTGCCACTACGTCGACCTCGTCGCCTTCATCACCGGACTCACCCCCACCGCCGTCAGCGTCCACGGCATCGCCGACCGCTTCCCCAACGGCAACGAAGGCTGGCTCTGGACCGACGCCCGCATCCTGTGGAGCAACGGCGCCTGCCTGAACGTCCAGAACGCCCTCGGCTTCCCCGATGCCGGACCCGGCACCAACACCCAAGGCCTCACCCTCTACTGCGCCGGCGGCGACAGTGGCGCTCTCCTCAAGCACTCCGATCAGTACCGCGGACTCGAGTATTGTTACACCGCTCCGCCAAAAGGAGACGGCGCTACGCAATACACCGAGCCCAGTCCCGACTATTTCCAATACATCGACCTTGGCCCCACCCAAGGCATCATCCCCGTCGGCTACGGCTACCGCTCCATCGATTTCATCGTCAGCCAGATTCAGGCCTGCCACGCCAACCCCGCGCTCCTCCCCGATATCGAAGCCGCCGGCATTCTCGCCACGCCCCGCAATAGCCGCTACAACGAGCGCGTCATCGAAGCCGCACGCTTCTCCATTGCGCATCAAGGTCAACTCGTCGATTGCGCTTGATCTTCCTTAGATCGCTTAGTAAGATCGATCAGTATGTCCAAGGCGCTCTTCCCGCAAGGTTCTCTCCCGCTTCTGGTCCTCAAGATTCTCGCCCAAACTGGACCTCATCATGGCTACGCCATCACCCTCCGCATCGAACAGCTTTCCGAAGAGGCGCTCCGCATTGAGGAGGGCTCGTTGTATCCCGCCCTGCATCGCCTCGAAGAGTCGGGCGCCATCAAAGCCAAGTGGACCACCACTGAAAACAACCGCCGCGCTCGCCTCTATCAGATCACCGCGGCCGGCCGGAAAGAACTCGCCGCCGAAGAGGCCCGCTGGCAGGCCGCCACGGCTGCCGTCGCCCGAGTTCTCCGCTTCGCATAGGGGACCACCACGATGTCTTGGCTCACCCGCATCCGCAACGTTTTCCGAAAAGACGAACTCGACCAGGACCTGGCCGACGAACTCCGCTTCCATGCCGAACAACGCGCCGCCGAGCTTGGCATCTCCGTCGGAGAAGCCCACTCTCGTCTCGGCCCCGTCGCTCAGTTTCAGCAACAAAGCCGCGACGAAAAACTCGCTCCCCACCTGGAGTCCCTCCTGCAGGACGCCCGCATCGCCGTCCGCCTGTGGCGCAAGCATCCCATCACCGCCGCGGCTGCCGTCCTCACCATCACGCTGGGCACCGGGATGGCCATCGCTGCTTTCCAACTAGTTTGGAATGTCATTCTTCAGCCTCTTCCTTATGGCCAACCCGACCGGCTCGCCCAAATCTGGCTGGCTGAGCTTGGTGAGGAGCGCCGTAGCCCGCAAAATCTCTGGGTCGACGAATGGCGAGCCAACGCGCGCTCCTTCTCTCACTTGGCCACCTATCGCCAATGGCGCGTCACCATCACTGGACCATCCGAACCCCTCCTCGCCACCAGCCTGATGGTCTCTTCCGAATTCTTTGCGGCGCTCGAAGCTCCTTTGCTCGCCGGCCGCGCCTTCACGGCGCAGGAGACCCGCCCCGGCTCCGACACTGTGGTGATTCTGCGGGAGCGCTTCGCTCGCCAGCGATTTCCTCAACAAGCCTCTGCCTTAGGGGAATCGCTCAATGTCGATGGAGTTCTCTGCCAGGTCGTCGGCATTGTCCCCGACTCCTTCGCCGCCGGCCCGCTCGTGCAACTCGCCCCCGGCATCGCGATCCACGGGCGGGGCGCCGTGCTCGAGCCCGATATCTTTCTGCCGATTTCGCGCGCGCTTTCGCCTGGTTCCAAGGTCCCGATTCGCACCAACTATGCCTTCGGACGCTTGGCCCCGAATGCCACGCTGCACGACGCCGCAAGTGAACTCCAAACGATCGCCGGTGCGAAGCTCAAGGGCCGACTCTGGCTCGCCCCGCTTGAGCAGGAGGTCGCCTACCAATTCCGGCCGGCGCTGTATGCCTTGCTCGGCGCCACCGTCTGCGTCCTGTTGATCGCCTGCGCCAATTTAGCGAATCTCCTCTTGGCCCAAGCGCTCTTGCGCCAACGCGAACTAGCTGTCCGCTCCGCTCTGGGGGCCGGTCGCGCGCGCATCGTCCGCCAACTCCTCACCGAAGCCATGCTCGTCGCCACGCTCGGCGGATTCGGCGGTATCTTCGCCGCCCACCTGCTCTCCCGCCTCCTGATCGGTCTTTATCCGGACGTTGTCGCCCGTATGGAAACCAACTCGGTGCATCCGGCCATCTATGCTTTCGCTCTCACCGTCACGCTGCTGATCGGGCTGCTCATCGGCGCTCTGCCCGCTTGGCGCGCCACCGGCGATACTACCGATGCCGCGTTGCGTGTGGGCCATTACTCACTCAGCCCGCGCTCTCGCCACTGGTCACGCGTCCTGGTTGCCTTGCAAGTGGGCCTCACCGCACTTTTGCTTACCGCCGCCGGCCTTCTGCTCAACACCTTCTTTGCCGTCCGTTCGCTCGATCTCGGCCTCGAAAAAGAGCACCGCATTACCACCAGCCTCAGCCTGCCCATCACCCGTTACCCTACCCGCGACGACCGGGCGCGTTTCGCCGTCCAATGGCTCGATCGCCTAGCCACCATCCCCGGTGTCCAATCCGTCGGAGTCTCCAATTCGATGCCCCTGCGCTTCACCACACTGCTCAATATCATCCTTCGCATCCCCGGAGCCGCCAACGAGATTGAACTGGGAGGCCGCGCCGTCGGCGGCGATTATTTCCAAGCGCTCGGCATGCGGTTCGCCGCCGGCCAACCCTTCGATCCTCGCCGTAAGTCCGAAATCGTCGTCAATGAGGCCTTTGCCGCGAAGTATTTCCCCGGCCAATCTCCCGTAGGCCATTTGCTTCCGCAAGGCAAGATCACTTACACCATTACCGGCGTCACGCGCGATGTTCGACTCCTGGGCCTGCGGGAGCCTGCGCCGCCCGAAGTCTACCTGCCTTACGCCACTTTTCCATTGAATCCGCTCGACACGATTATCCTCACCCGCCTGCCCGCTGACCAGATTCATACCGCCCTTCGGCGCGAACTCCAATCCCTCGACCCGGACATTCCCCTTGGCAAGCTCATCACCATGGACGAATTGGTAGATAACGAACTCGCCCGTCCGCGTTTTCAAGCTGCCCTCGTATTGCTCTTCGCCGCCTTCACGCTAGTGCTGGCCTCCCTGGGCTGTTATGGTGTGATCGCGCACCACGTCCGCAGCCGGGTTCCCGAACTTGGGCTCCGTCGGGCTCTCGGCGCCACCTCGCCGGACTTGCTGCGATTGGTGATCTTCGACGGACTACATGCCCCACTCATCGGCTTGGCCTTAGGTCTCGCGTTGGGTGTCTTGGTGATGAGCCGCATCCTCGGTGCTGCGCTTTACGGCGTCAGCCCGCATGAACCGCTGGTGTACTTTGGCGTCGCTGCCACCCTGATCCTCACCAGCGTCCTCGCCTGCCTGCTACCGGCTCGCGACGCCGTCCGAATCGAACCACTCACCGCCCTGCGGCAAGACTAAAGCGCGGCCACCAGCTTCGCCAGCAGCGCCGTCCGGTCGGCAATCCGGTCAATGAGAATGCTCTCGTGCGGCGCGTGTGCGCCTTCGCCCACCGCGCCTAGGCCGTCCAATGTCGGCACACCCAATGCCGCCGTAAAGTTACCGTCCGAACCGCCCCCGGTGGACGATTCCTCGATCTCCACCCCCAACTCCCGCGCCAGCTTCCGCGCCAGCCCAAACAACGCCCCGATCTCGCGGGTTCGCTCCATCGGCGGCCGATTCAACCCCCCGGTCACCTTCACCGTGCAGCGCGGATTCACCGCCTTCAAGCCGCGAAAGCGCTTATCCAGCGGGGCGAAATGGCTCAGCTTGGCAATCCGGAAATCCACCTCTACCTGGGCTTCCGCCGCAATCACGTTGCTGCGCGTCCCGCCGTGGATCACCCCCGGATTCACCGTCGTACCCTTGGCCAAATCCGTCAACGTGGCAATGCGCTCAATCTGCTTCGCCAACTCGACAATGGCACTCGCGCCCGCCGTGAAGTCGACGCCGGCGTGCGCCGCATGGCCGGTCACCTGCACGTGATAGCCGCCGATTCCTTTGCGAGCCGTCTTCAGCTTGCCGGCCAGCCCCGTGCCCGGCTCCAGCACCAGCACCGCCGTGGCCCCGGTGGCCGTCTTTTCGGTCAGCGGCCGCGACACCGGGCTGCCCACTTCCTCTTCCGACACCAGCAGTAGCTTTACCCGCCGCCGCACCGGGAGGTCCAACTCCCGCACTGCGCGCATCGCGAAGGCAAAGAAAGCCACGCCCGCCTTCATGTCCAGCACCCCCGGACCCCAATAACGCCCCTCCGCCTCGCGCCACGGCATCGTCTTCAAAATGCCCAGCGGATAAACCGTATCCGTATGGCCGACGCCCAACACCAAGCCGTCCTTCCGCTTGCCTGGCAGTGTAAACTCGCAAAGCAAATGACGGCCATAGCGGCCGCCCGCGATGCTCTTCACCTTCGCGATATCCGCCACCGAGTCCGCGAATAGATCGGCGCATCGATTCACCGCTGCCGCGTCATCGCTGGGCGATTCGCACTCCACCAGAGTGCGTAGGAACTTCACCAACTGGGGCTGTTGGGCTTGGATGTGAGCCAGGATGGGGTCCATAGAAATTACAATGCCGCGATCGGGTCCGCCATACGCATTGCGGTGCGCGAAACGAAGGCCTCTCCATAGCGCGCGCCGATCATATCGCCGTAGAAACGACCCTGGCAATGAAGGCGATCGCGCATCGCCGCTGCGTCGCTGCAATTGTAGCTCGCGAGCGCCGCCACCTTGCGCTCGAACTGCGCCGTGATGTCGATCACGAAGGTGGGGGCAACCGCCGCATAGAGACTCGCATGATAAACGCGCTCCGGTCGAAAGGCGGGCGTTTCGGCGTCCAGACCTTGAAAACCGGCCAATTCGCAGGCTTGTTCGGCCATCTCGCACGTGGCCCGATGGTCCGGATGTTGCGTCTGCCAATAGGGCACAATCACCAGCCGGGGCCGCAACCGGCGCAACTCGCCCGCCACGGTCATGCGGCCGGGTAGGGAATTCTCCATCCTTCCGTCCGGATAGTGCAGGTTCCCTCGCCAAGTAAGCAACAACGGTTTGGCCGCGGCGGTCGCCTGGTCGAACATGGCTTCCGTCTTCTGGCCCCGTGTGACGTCGCCCGGCGTCAGGTCCAGCACTCCGGTGCGATAGCCCAATTCGGCCAGCTTGATCAACGTGCCGCCGGCGGTTTGCTCGGCATCGCCCGGATGGGCGCAGACTACCAACAGGTCAAGGGTCGGGACGGGGTCCTGGTAATTACTCGGCAAGTGTAGGTTCATACGAAGTCGCTCTTACCAGCGTAACTCGGGACGATGCCAGTAAGCCTCTTTGCTGGGAAGTACCTTAATCAACAGCATCCCCATCAGAAAGCCGCCGATATGCGCGAAGAACGCCACGCCGCCCGATTCGCTAGAACTCTGTGCCAGGCTACCCACCCCCGAAAAGAATTGCAGCACAAACCAATAGATCAGAATGATATACGCCGGCAATTCCTGGGTAAAGAAAAACACAAACAGCGGAATCAGGGTGGTGACGCGCGCATGCGGAAACTTCAGCAAATAGGCTCCCATCACGCCCGCAATCGCGCCGCTGGCCCCGATATTCGGGATCGTGGTCGTTGGGTCGGCCGCAATCTGGGCCAGCGATCCGGCAATGCCGCACGCTAGGTAAAACACCAGGTACTTGGCCCGACCCAGGACATCCTCCACGTTATCGCCGTATATCCACAGAAACCACATGTTGCCGATGAGGTGCATAAAGCCCCCGTGCAGAAACATCGACGTAAAAAGATCGCTCAATTGCAGGCGCGCTGGCACCACCCCGTAGTGAGCGAAGAAGAAGTGCAACTCTTCGGAGGAAAGCGTCAATTGCTGCAAGAAAATGAGCACATTCACCGCGATGATGGCGATCGTCACCACCGGCGTGGTCCGCGAAGGGATGGAATCGCGGAGAGGGATCATGCAGACACTCTAGCGTAGTCAGGGTTCACGCGGCGTTCGGCCCGCTGCATGAGCGCCTTAGCTTCGTCGAGCGTGGCCAGTTTGCCGCGCGCCCCGAGTGCCGTGCAGTTGAGCGCGGCCAGTGCGTTCGACAGGTGCAGGGTCTCGAGGATTGGCAAACCCTGTAAGACGGCGTAGCAAAAGGCCCCGTGGAAGACGTCCCCCGCTCCGGTGGTGTCGGCGCAATTCACCACATACGCCGGCGAATAGTAGAATTTTCCATCAACCCGCGCCAGCGCCCCGTGTGCCCCTAAAGTCATGGCGGCGACCGGCAACTTAAATTCGTTCTGAATAGTGGACAGGGCTTTGAGGGGGTCGGCTTGGCCGGTCCATTGGACGGGGAATTCGGAACTGGTGACGAGATAATCCACATGCCGCAGCACGTTGTCGAAGCCGTGGTAGATGGTGTCGATGTCGATGGTGACGGGAATTCCAGCGGCTCGGGCGATCTCGGCGGCCCGGGCGACGGCCTCAGTATCGTGTCCGTCGATGTGCAAGAGCCGTGCACCCGTGATCATTGACGGGTCGATGTCCTCTGGTCTTAGTGCCAGGCATTCTTCTCTTCGCCACAGGACCGTCCTTTCCCCCGTCGACTGATCAATCAGGATGTAAGCCGTCTGATTCGGGCAATTCTCCCGCACCTGCACATCCTCAATATTGATCCCGCTCTCCCGCAGGCTCGCCATCTGGATCTTGCCCCGCTCATCGTCCCCGCACGTACCGATGTACTTCACCCGCAAACCCAGCTTCGCGCAGCACACCATCGCGCTTGCCACCTGCCCCCCCGGCGACAGCACCTCCCGCGTAAACGGGACCTTCCCCGCGTAGGCGGGGAAGCGATCCAGCAGAATAAGGGTATCGGTGGCGTTTAATCCAACGCCCACCACATCAAACAGTTTCTCGACCGACATACGACGGGTCTAGCGTAGCATCCCTCAGACCCCAGCGGAGAATCGATGTCAAGCCAAAGAAAACACTAGGGCTTGGCCGATGTGGCCGCGTGCATTTCCACGGTCGCGATCAGACGGTCGGGGCTAATGGGCTTGCTCAGGTAGTCATCCATTCCGGCCGAAATGCACCGGTCCCGGTCGGTCGACATCGCGTGGGCGGTCAAGGCCACAATGGGGGTATGGCCCCCCGCTTCCATGCGCCGGATCGCCCGGGTGGCCTCGATGCCGTCCATCTCCGGCATCTGCAAATCCATCAACACCACGTCGACGGCTTCGCGCTGGAATAAGTCCACCGCCTGACGACCGGTATCCGCCAGGAGAACCGAATGCCCCCGCGATTCCAGGATCTTCGCCGCAACCCGCTGGTTCACCTTGTTGTCTTCCGCCAGCAGCACCCGCAACAATCGTGCCACCGGGGCAAACGCCGGCTTCGACGCGGGCACCGGCAGATTCGCGGAGCTTGCCGGGGCCAACCGCGCCGTAAAGTAGAACTGGCTCCCCACGCCCGGCTCGCTTTCCACCCAAATCCGGCCCCCCATCAGTTCCACCAGCTTCACGCAGATCGTCAGACCCAACCCCGTCCCGCCAAACTGCCGCGTCATCGACCCGTCCGCCTGCCGGAACGCCTCAAAGATTAGCCCCTGTTTCTCCCGCGCAATGCCGATGCCCGTATCTTCCACCGCGAAACGAAGCCAAACCTCGCTCTCCGTGCGGCTCTCGAGCGTCACCCTGAACCGAACCGAGCCCTTGCCCGTAAACTTAACCGCGTTGCCTGCCAGATTCAGCAGAATCTGTCGCAATCGCCCTTCATCGCCCAGCAGTCGTGCCGGCACATCGGGCGCTATTTCGCAGCTCACGTCCAGTTGCTTCTGCTGTGCGCCAAAGGCCACAATCGCCAGCACTCCGTCGATCGCCTCCAGCAGGTGGAAGTCGTCCGGCACCAACTCGAGATGGCCCGCTTCGATCTTCGAGAAGTCGAGAATGTCGTTTAGCAGGATGAGCAGCGCATCGGCCGAATGCTTCACCGTTTCGAGGTATTCGCGCTGCTCGGGGTCCACCGGGGTGTCGCGCAACAGCGTCGTCATGCCGATGATCCCGTTCATCGGCGTGCGGATCTCATGGCTCATGTTCGCCAGAAACTCGCTCTTCAGGCGACTCGTCTCGAGTGTCCGGTCAAGCAGCGTCTCTGTCTCTCTCAGCAGCGTCTCCACCCGCAGTTTGCTCTCGGCCAATTCCATCGTGCGCTCGCCCACCTTGCGCTCCAGTCGCTGCCGGTCGAGATCCAGCCGCCGCATCCGGTAGCTCCATACGAACCGCACGAACCATAGGAAGCAGAAGCAAGCCAGAATCCGGAACCACCACGTCTGGTATACCGGCGGCTCAATCCGGAAGGAGAATGTCCGCGGCGTCGATTGCCAATCGCCCCCCGGCGGCCGCGCCATCACCTCAAAGCGGTAATCGCCCGGCGGCAACGGCGACAAGGTGAGTTCCCGCTGCTCCGTTTCATGCCAAAGCTCGTCACTGCCCACCAGCCGGTACCGGAACTGCAGGCTATTCTCCAGTTGATAGCTCAGCGAGCTGTATACCAGTTGCAGCGAATTTCGCCCCAGTTTTACTGAAGTAATCTCCACCGGCGGCACGCTCCGAATCGGCCCGTCGCCCGTCGCCGAATAGTGCGCCAACCCGCGGCTGGTGCCGATCCAAACGCTGCCGTCCGTGTCGGCCAGGAAGGCATCGGTGGTGGTATCGTTCCACACCAGACCCGTTGTGCGATCCATATGCCGGAAGCGCCGCCCGTAGCTGCCCTCTTCGGTCAGCACTTCCACGCCCGTATCGCTGCCGTTCCACAGGTCGCCGCGCAGATCGAAGCCGATGAAATACGATTGGTCCGATTGCAGGCCGTTGGTGCGGTCAAAGTGATCCACCCGCAGGCGTTCGCCATCCGGCGACACACGCGAGATGCCCGCGCCTGTGCGATAGCCCAGCCACAGGTCGCCGTTGGGCCCTTCCGCCAAATGGCTCAACGCGTCCTGCCGTAAACCGTCCTTCTTCTGATAGCGCAACCATCGCCCGTCGCGCCGCCGGTACAAGCCGCGGTAGCTCGCCACCCAGATCTCGCCTTGACGTGTCTCCACCACCTTCATCACGGCCCTCTGCCGCGTTTCTCCATCCTCGGCGGGAAGGCTCACCGCTTCCACTTGCGCCGCCCCTGGTGCCAGCCTATACAGGCCTTGATTTGTGCCGATCCACAGCGTGCCGGCCGAATCCACCGTCACGCTCCACGGCAGTACGTTGGGCAGCGCCACCCGCTCCTGGCGCACCCCGGCCGCATTCAGCAGCAGCAATTGCGAACTATCCGGCGCCACCCACACATTCCCCGCCGCGTCGCGCGCCAGTCCTTTCACTGTATCTACGCCGGGCAACGGTACGGTCTTCCACTCCCAATGGTCCTGCCGGTAACGTCCGACACTCAAGCCGTTGCCCGTCGCCACCCAGATCCCCTCCTGGCGATTGCCGACTATGTCATACACCAGGTCCCCGGATAACCCCTCTGACTCCGTGTAGCTTTCCCACTCGTGATACCCCAGCCAACGCAGCACGCCCCCGCCCGTGATGCCAATCCAAATCGACCCTTCCCGGTCTTCCGTCACCGCGGCCACTTCATTCAATGGCAGCCCATTCCGCTTGCCCACCGTGTGCCACGCATTGGGCCCGCCGCCCGCGCGACGGATCGCCAGCCCGTTATTGGTCGGCACCAGCAATTGGCCACGCCGGTCCACGGTCAGAGAAGGGAAATTGGCGAAGATCGGCTTCACCTGTGGCTCCGGCGCTTCAAAGCGCCCGTTGCCCGGCTTCAATTCAATCAGCGACCGCCGGCTGCGTACCCACAGTGAGCCCCCCTTCGGCCGCACAAAGCTGATCCAGCGGTCCTCCGGTACGCCTTGACCCTCGCCGTAGACCTCCGTTTGTCCGTTCGCGTAGCGGCAAATGGACTTTCCGCACCCATACCAGATCTTGCCCGCGTCTTCCGCATAGACACCGGTGGCAAAAGGGTCGAAAGTCCCGCTCGGTGCCGCTGCCCGCTCGAAACGATAGCCGTCTGTGCCGAACGGATGCCCAATCACCAGGCCCTGCACAGTCGCCAGGTAGATCCGCACTTTGCCATCCGTACCCCTCGCGCTGCTCACCCCATGCGGAGATACGGGCGTCACCAGGGGATCCTGGATCGTCATAAATTGCCCACCCGACCGTACCGCCAGCTTCCCGTCAATGGCGATCGCCCATAGCCGCCCCGGCTCGCTCTCATGCAGGCCGACAATGAAGTCCGCCGGCAAGCCGTCCGCCACGGTGAATTTCCGGAAGCGGTAGCCGTCGTAGCGGTAGAGCCCATTCGGGCTCGCCACCCACATAAACCCCGCCGCATCCTGCTCGATCGCCACTGGCACTTGGTTGTCGAGACCTTGCTCCGGTCCGTATTGCTTAAACGCGAAGCGCTGCCCCAGCCCCGGCCCAACGCCCAAGCTCACGATGACGACGACTTGTAAGAGACGACCAAGCATAAGGAAATGCGAGCGGCCACCCTTGGCCACCGTAATATCTCGGCAGTTCTAAGCGATTCTTATAGGTGTATGCTAAGGAAAAATCACCTTAGGGTTACAGCTCAGGGGATTCGCCAACCTACGATTACTCTTCACCGGGCTTAGCGATCACAGCATTGTTCTCTAGGAATATCAATCACTTAGCTCGAACAACTTAAACCGCGGCCTTAGAATAGGGAATAACCTTAGCCTGCTGCGTAAGTGGCGGGTCACATACGCCACCAAGCCGGACAAAAGCAATCGAATCAACAACTCCCGGGTTCGTTTCGTAATCTTTAGTCGACGTAAAGAAACTCATTCGAATTGAGTAGCATCCGGCACAAGGCTTCGGTGCCACCCGGAAACGCTCCGAGCCGGGCCAATTCTTCGGCTGTCGCCGGACGGCCTAGCACCAGCTCAAAGGCCTGCCGGATTTGCTCCGCTCGGTCGCCTTTGAGCCGCTTGGCCAAGTAGCCCGCCTCTTCGTGGACCATCTCGGAGTTCATCATCGCCAGGGCCTGCAAGGGCGTCGTCGTCGCGCTGCGCCGCTCGCAGCTTTCGCTAAAGACAATGGCGTCAAAGGCCGCCATCATTGGCAACGGCATCGATCGCCGTTGGAACGTATACACTGACCTCCGGCGTAAGTCGCTCTCCTTCTCGTTGCCTTCCCACATGCTCGCGCCGCCGCGGCCGTAGCGGGCAAAGTCGGCCAGGTCGGCCGGCAGGGCGGGGAAGACGCTCGGGCCGCCGCGATCCGCGCTCAGCCTGCCGCTCAGCATCAGAATCCCGTCCCGGATCTCCTCGGCCGACAGCCGCCGCCGGTTGAAGTGCCACAGCAGATGGTTTTCGGGGTCTTCCGCTGAGACCTTCGGGTTCTCGGCCGCCTGCCGAAAGGTGGCCGAGGTCAGCAGCAGCCGGTGCATCTGTTTGACGCTCCAGCCGCCCTCGACAAAGGCGTGCGCCAGCCAATCGAGCAGTTCCGGGTGGGTCGGCCGCTCGCCGTTCACGCCGAAGTCAGAAGGAGTCGCCACGATGCCGCGGCAGAAGTGCTGTTGCCAGATCCGGTTCACCATCACGCGCGCCGTGAGCGGATTCTCGGGTGAGGCGATCCACTTGCCCAGCGTGGTACGCCAGCCGCGCGTGGGGAATTGCCGGTAGCGGTCGCTTTCGATCACCGCGGGCTCCGTCTTGCCGGCGATGGCCGACAGGAATCCGGCTTCGACGATCTCGCCCGGCTGCCGGTAGTCACCCCGCACCAGCACCCGCGTGGGCGGCAGCGCCGGACCATTCGGTGGCCCCGGCACATTGCGCACCGTCAGCGCATCCGTCCCCCAACGCTCCATCCGCCGACGGTACAGGTCGAGCGACTCGGATAGTTCATGATGCCGGTCGAGCTCAGCCGCCGTGAAGATCTTGGACGTTTGCTTCGTGGCTTCGTTTCGTACGTCGTCCACCGTCAGCATGTCGAAGCGGCCCAAGGCGTCAAAGCCTGGCCGAGCATAGGCCGCTTTCAAACGCGGCAGCAGTTGAGCTTCGAAGCTCTCAAGCGCTTGCTTCTCTTCGGGGTCCTGCGTGCGGTCGGCGTCTTCCTTCAGGCTGGCATGACGCCGGCGCTCGGGTTCGGCGAAGACGCGATGGTCGTTACGGCGAAGTTCGAGCCGCAGGTCCAGTCGCAGGTCGACGCTGGTGAGTTCCTGGCCCGCGTTGGCCCTGCGATAGGCCACCAACTTGGGCAAAAGCGCCTGTTCGTGTGCATCGAGCGCTTTCTTCTCTGGCCCGTCGCGGGTCAGGTCACGGTATTTCGCCACCTGGCTTTTCGCTAAGGTGGCAAACTCCGGGTCGCGGAACGGCACGTCGACATTTTCGACTTGGACGGCATTGAAGAAGGCTTGCAGACGATAAAAGTCGCGCTGCGGAATGGGGTCGTATTTATGGTCATGACAGCGCGCGCAGCCAACGCTCAGGCCAAGAAAGATCGAGCTTGTGGCGGTGGTCACTTCGCTCAGGTAGTTGGCGCGCACTTCGTCGGCTACCAAGTTCGACCGGTCCCACGGCGCCACCCGCAAAAAGCCCAGCGGAATGTGGCCTTGCGCGTCGGGCGCGTAGTTGTTGCGGCTCTTCGAATGCTCGTCAGCGCCGGCGAGTTGGTCGCGGACGAAACGGTCATAAGGCAGGTCCTGATTGAAGGCTTCGATCACCCAATCCCGGTAACGCCAGGCGTTGCCGATCGCCCCGTCACCTTCAAGGCCCGACGTCTCGCCGTAGCGTACCAAATCGAGCCAATGACGGCCCCAGCGCTCGCCATAGCGCGGATCGGCCAGCAGGCGGTCGATCAACTTCGAATAGGCATCGGCTGCCTTGTCATTCAAGAAGGTCTGCAACTCTTCCTGGCTGGGCGGCAAACCGATCAGGTCGAGATAAACCCGCCGGGCCAACGTGCGGCGATCGGCGGGCGGCGCCAAGCTCAATTGCTTCGCTTTCAGCTTCGCGAGAACGAAAGCGTCCACTGGGTGCGCCGCGCCCGCGGGAAGTGGGGGCTTCACCGGCTTCTCATACGGCCAGCGCCACAAGGACTTCGCCGTCGCCGCTTCGGCCGGCATCTCGCGGACCCAGGCTTCGAGCATGGCGATCTCGGTTGCCGGCAACGCCGCGCCCATCGGCATCTTTGGGGTGAGCGTGCCGCGGATCATCCGCAGCATCGGGCTGGCTTCCGGCTGCCCGCCCACCACGGCCCGGCCGTGCTTCTTGCCGCCCGAGCGGACGGTCTCCGCCGAGGCGATCGAAAAGTCGCTGGTGGCAACATCCGCCGCGTGACAGCCGCCGCAACGGGCTTCGAGGATCGGCCGCACATCTTTCGCGAAGTCGACCGCGGCCCCGACGATCCCGGCCACAAAAAGCATTAAGCCAAAGGCACGCATGCAGACAGTCTATCGCCGAATCAATCGTCGAGCATCATCCTTTGGCCCAATTCCACGGCTCGTTTGCGCCCGGTGGCCACGATTTGCCCCAGGTACTTCTGCCGGCCGTTGAAGCTGACGTTCATTGGCTTCTGCACCGGATAATCGAAGCTAAGCACGTCGTCGGCTTTCAAGCTCAGCAGGTCCCGCACGGTGAGCGTCGGACCCGTTAGCCGAATGTCCACGTGCACCGCCGCCGGCCGCAGTAGCCGCATAATCCGGTTTTGCTCGCTTTCGCTCAGCTCGCTTTTCCGGACCATGTGCTGGTCCATTTTCTGGCCCAGCATCTTGAAGATGATCGACGGAATACCGATATTCATCATCCCGGCGATGTCGCCCACGCGCAGTTCGATGCTGATGGCGACCACGGCTTCGTTCGGCGATAGGATTTGGAGCAGTTGCGGATCGGTCTCGTACCCCTCGATCTGGAAGTCGAGCGCGGCCGGCACCAAGCGCCAAGCCTCCTTCAAGTCCTTGATCAGGATGCGGAAGAAGCCATCGAGAACGGCCCGTTCAATCTCGGTGATTTCGCGGTCAATCCGCGCCGGCTTGGCGAGCGAACCGCCGAGGATCAGTTCGAGTACTGGGAAGAGAATGCCCGGGTTGATCTCCATCAGCGCGCTGTTATCGAAGCCCACCATGCCCAGGTTGATCAGGCAGGTGAGCGCGGGCAGGCTGCGCAAGAACTCAGCGAACGACAGTTGTTCCACCGAAACGATGTTCACCGCCACGTAAGCGCGCAGGAAGGCCGACAAGCTCGACCCGATCGACCGGGCGAACGTTTCGTGGATCAGGTGGATCGCCCGCAGTTGGTCCTTCGCGATGCGATCCGGCCGCCGGAAGTCGTAGGGTTGCGCCCGCGACGCCGTGTCCGTCGGGTTCTTCTGTTGGACGCTTTTGAAGACGTTTTCGATTTCCTGCTGCGAGAGGAGGTGATTGGACATTGCTGAAATTATCGGCATCCACCGCCTGCCGCTGCATTAGGCCATTGCTAGACTAGGGGGTAGCGTGCGCACTTTCTCTATCCATAACTTTGGCTGCCGTGCCACGCAGGCGGACGGCGCTGCTTTGGCGAGCGCTCTCGAAGCTCGCGGCCTCACCGCCGCCGAGGGCGAGCCGGATCTGGTCATCCTGAACACCTGCACCGTCACCGCCGCCGCCGATGCCGACGTCCACAAAATGGTGCACCGCGTCCGCCGCGAGCATCCATCGAGCCGCATTCTCGTCACCGGCTGCTACGCTCAGCGCGCCCCCCAAGAGCTCGCCCAACTTGAAGGCGTCGACTGGGTGGTGGGCAATTCGCACAAGACCCAAATCCCCGAGCTCGTCCTGGCCCCCACCTACCACGGGCAAATCTCCGTCGGCGACGTCAGCGCCCCCCAGGACTTCTTCTCTCTTCCCATCCTTGACCCCGGCGGCGAGCGCACCCGCCCTAACCTCAAAATTCAGGACGGCTGCAATAATCGCTGCTCCTTCTGCATCATCCCCTCCGTCCGTGGCCGCAGCCGCAGCGCCCAGCCCGATTGGGTAATCGGCCAGATCGAGCGCCTCGCCCGCGACTATCGCGAAGTGGTGCTAACCGGCATCAACCTCGGACGCTGGGGCCGTGATTTTGCGACTGGCCGGCAGTTCGCTAAGTTACTCCGCGACATCCTCGACCGCACGAACATCGACCGCCTCCGCCTCAGCTCGATTGAGCCCATGGACTTTTCCGACGACCTGCTCGCTCTGATGGCCGAAAGTCCTCGCATCGCCCGACACGTCCATGCCCCGCTGCAATCGGGCTCCGACACCGTCCTGCGCCGCATGTTCCGCAAGTATCGTCCTCGCCACTATGAGGACCGCATCCGGCGCGCCCATGCCCTGATGCCTACGGCAGCCATCGGCGCCGATGTGATGGTGGGATTCCCCGGCGAAACCGAGGCCGAGTTTAAAGAGAGCCGGCAATTCATCGCCTCGCTCCCGTTCACCTACCTGCATGTGTTTACATACTCCGAGCGCCCCGGCACTCGCGCGGCCGATTCGGCGCAGGTGCCGATGGAGGTCCGCAAGGAGCGCAACCGGATTCTCCGCGAGCTTTCCGCCGCCAAGAACCTTGCCTTCCGCCAGAGCTTGGTCGGTCAGACCCTCAGTGTCGTCAGCCTTGAAGGCGACAAGGCGCTGAGCTCGAACTACGTCGCGGTGAAGTTGGGCCGGCCCCGCCCTTCTAATCAACTCCTGGATATCCGCATTGACGACCTTACCGACCAAGGCCTCCGCGAAGCCGCCCTGTTACCGGTGTTGGGTTAGATGTGGCGGGGCGGATCTCCCCGATTCGGTGCTCGCGAAATCCTTGCTAAAGTAAGCAAGGGTTCGTGTCGAAATTGATATTGCGGGAGCATAGGATATGAAGTCCATTTTCGTGATCGGAGCGGGAGCTCTGCTGTTGGTTCGCCTGTCGGCCGCGGCTAGCGTTAGCGACAAACCGACATTTTCGAAGGACATAGCTCCGATTCTGAATCAGCGCTGCGTCACGTGTCATCGTCCGGGCGAGGCTGGCCCGATGGCGTTTACGAGTTATAAAGAAGTGCGTCCGTGGGCAGCGGCCATTAAGCAAGCGGTGGCCCTCCGCACCATGCCACCCTGGCATGCCGATCCCACCGTGAATCACTTTGCCAATGACCGTCGCTTGAGCGACGACGAGGTGGCCACGGTGGTGAAGTGGGCGGAGACGGGCGCTCCGGAAGGCAATGCGGCGCAAACGCCGAAGCTGCCGAAGTTTGTGGATGGCTGGCAATTCGGCCAGCCGGATTTTACGATCAGCACGGGTACGCCGTTCGTCATTCCGGCCAACGGGACCATTCCGTATAAGTACTACACGGTCGATCCTGGCTTTACCGAAGATATGTGGGTACAGGCGGTGGAAGTGCGTCCCTCACAGCGGACGCAGGTGCACCACATTCTGGTGTTTGTCCTCGAAGAAGGCAACGTACGGCCCACCCGCGGCGGCGAAGCATTCAGCGACATGTTAATTGGCTATGCCCCGGGAGTGCCTTATATCAACTTTGACCCCGATACCGCCTTCCTGGTGAAGGCCGGTTCGAAGTTCCGGTTCCAGGTGCACTACACCACCAATGGCAAAGAGGCGACCGATATTGACTCGCTGGGGTTGAAGATCCGCAAGGACAAGCCGAAGTATCGCGCCTACTGCGGCTCCGCTTCGCAACGGCGGCTGGCCATTCCGCCCCAGGAAGCCAATTACGAGGCCAAGGCCACGCATGTGTTCAAGGAAGATGTCACGCTGCTCGATATGTCGCCGCATATGCACCTGCGAGGCAAAGCGTTCCAGTATGTCCTGACGTATCCGGATGGCCGGAGCGAAGAATTGTTGAAAGTGCCGAAGTACGACTTTAACTGGCAGATCAGTTATGTGTTGGATAAGCCGCTCAAGATCCCCGCGGGATCGAAGATGGAAGCCACGGCTTGGTACGACAATTCGCCGAACAATAAGTTCAACCCCGACCCTTCGAAGCTGGTGCGTTGGGGCGACCAGACGTTTGAGGAGATGATGATCGGCTTCTTCAATTACAAGGTGCCCGTCGATAGTCCGGGTCCGGTGCTGGCGAAGCCAGTGGCGCGACCGCCTGCCGAGTAGTTGGACGGGCAGTGTATCGGGTCGCCGCTCACTGCGGATTCATCCGTGCTCGACCCGAAGACGTCGAGTAGATCCCGCTGGCGCAGGCGGTGCTCTTCCATAAGTCCACGCAGGATACTGTCCGGAGTCACGCCAGAGAGCGAGTAGTGCTCGTCCTCAAAGGCTTCCATCAATACGGTTAACAACTCAAAGTATTCCCGCTCTTCCGGAGAGTGCTTCTGATGGCGCCGGTCGAGTTCCTCGATTTCGGCCAACGCACGTTGATTTTCTTCTTCGGTACGAATCACTGTCGGCAGCTTGCGCGCCAGCAATCGGCCGTATTGTTTTGGGTCTACTTCGAGCAAAGGATTTCTAATCAAATCCATACTCTCCGGCTAGACTCGGTGTGACTTATGACGTGGCGGACGTAGACGCAGCCTGTTCGATTGCTGACGTAAGCCGCCAGCCGGTACCGGTTGCCGGCAATGTTGAAGATGGTGAACTCGCCGACGGCGTCCGCATGGGGATAGGTCTGGCGAACATCGACAATACTGGTCCATCGCAGCCGCCTGACAGTCCGATACCAAGCGTCGAGCGGGGTTTCCGCCTCCGGGTGAGTATCGGAGAATACTCGCAATGCTCTCCGGCTAATCACTTGCACGAAAAGATGCTCTCAAAACGAGAGTGAGTTGTTAAGCCCAATCTAAAGGAGCTTGTACG
>ENA-ORBV01002059-ORBV01002059.1-microbial-mat-metagenome-genome-assembly--contig:-NODE-2059-length-43239-cov-8.625180_pt1 | contig 43239 bp, 34 predicted proteins | sample MGYA00237777_ERZ505514 | MGnify/ENA primary metagenome ERZ505514 (study PRJEB26160, sample SAMN06269048) | microbial mat metagenome | isolation source: Oligotrophic lake microbial mat | place... | reverse complement strand
GGGCTCGGCGGCGATAAAGGGCAGGGCGGGGCCGCTATAGTGGAGGCGGCCGTCGCGCCACTCGGCGAGGCTCACGGCGGTGAGCCAGGCGGCCATAGTGGCGACGCGGCGCAGGGCGGTGCTGTCGGCGAGGGGGGCGAGGCTTTGGAGCACAGCGGCGATGGTGGCGCGGTCGGCGCCATCGCGGGCGCGCAGAGTAGCCAGCACCGAGCGCATCGGTTCGCGGTAGAACATCAGGCGACGCAGGTGCTTACTCTGCTCGATGCGGTTGCTACGAGCAAAGGCCTTGCCGAAGGCGGTGAGGGCGAGCTCGTCGCCTTCGCCCTGCATGACTAGGCCGAGGATGCGCGCGGCCTGGGTGTAGTAGTTCGCCTGCCGCGCTACCTTCATGCCAATAAACTCGGCAATCTCGTCGGTGGCTCGGCGACCGCGCAGCACAGCCTCAGGCACCCTGGCCACATCCCACAGCACATCGGCCTGAGGAATATCGACCGTCTCGAGCGTCATCGCCGGCTCCTCTTCCCGTCCGTCCGGTTTCAAACATACGTGCTAGCCATACTATAGCGCATAAGCACGCGGAGATCAAGGGGCGAGCGGATCGCGTGTAGGACAGCTTATCCGCAGATTACGCAGATTACGCAGATGTCCGACCGCTTTTTATTCCACCCTGTCCCCTCTACTGCAGATCGATCTGTACCAGACTTGTGCCGTGGGGGATCTGCATGCGAGTAGCGCCGTCGGGGCCGGGGCCAAGGAAGCCCATGCGCGTGGCCATCTGCTCGCCCTGATTGGCGACAAACTTGCGCACGGCCTCGGTGATGGCCGCCTGATCGGTGATCACACTGGCCGTGGCGGGCCGTAGCTCGCCGCGCAGGCGCAGCGCCACCGGGTAGCCGCCCACAAAGTTCTTGGCCCAGCCGGCATGCGAGAAGACTAGCAGCCGATTGCCCGCCTGCATGTAGCCCACGGGGATGCTGTAGCGCTTGCCGCTCTTGCGGCCCTCGTAGACGAGCAGCATAAGCGAGCCACTGAGCAGCCCGTGGAGCGGGGAGCGTAGCAGGAAGCTCATAATCGGGTTGGCCACACCATAGGCCCAACGTGGCAAGGGCGGCGTCATCGCTTCGGCCACCGGCAGCGGGCCAAGCTCCTGAGACGGGATCATCGCTTCCTCCTTGGTATGTCTCTCCTCACAGAAGCAGTATACCAAAGCTCGCGCCAGGGCAGCCGCTAGGGTTTGAACCACGAAGCCCACAAGGCCCACGAAGCTGAGGGCCGTATACGACCCGGCCTGCGTGGACTTCGTGGGCTTCTTACTCATCGGTTCCTCCTTGCAGCGTGCGGCGTGGGCCGCCTTTGGGTCGCGACAGCAGATGATGCGCGTCACGTCCTCGGCTACGGCTGCTCAGGTAAAACAGAGCGACCGTGGGCGAGTGCGTCGCCCACGGCCGTGATCATCGCTGGGGAAGGGGAGCTACCTGTGCGACACCTCGGCTGAGGGCGTGATCCGGTTCTGGCGCTGGGCGCGGCTGGCGCGCGGGCGCAAGACCAGGATCATGTCGCGCAGATCAACCATTGGCGGGTGGCTCCCTAAGCTACTGTCGTTACAACAAGGGTAGCATGTGAGGCGGCCCTGTGTCAAGCGGCGCACTCGGACTTTAGGCCGATTTCGCTTGACGTTCCGTGGCCACTCGCATATACTTTTGCCTATCGACCCCAACTATGTGAAATAGCCGATAGCCGATAGCCGATAGCCGATCAGGCATTGCATCGCGCTGGAATGCGAGAGGCGCTATGAGCCGGCGTTCGGTGCTGATGGAGGCGCTCGGATCGACCCCGCGTGATCTCGCGCGCACGCTGCGGCGCGTCGGGCCAGAGCAGGCTCTGGCGCGGCCCGACCCACGCGGCTGGTGCATCGCCGATGTGGTGGCCCACCTTGCCGACGTTGAGGCGCGCTATCTGGAGCGGCTACACCGCGTGGTGGCTGAAGCGAGCCCGACGGTGGCAGAGCTGCGCCCCAACCCAAGCGCCCACGAGCTAGAGCGCCCGCTCGCAGAGCTGCTGGCCGCCTTCGTGGCGCGCCGTGAGACCATGTTGGCCTTCCTGGCAAGCCTGGAGCAGCACCAGTGGGGCCGTCGCCTCGTCCACGAGACGGGCGGGCCAACCCGCCTGCGCGATCAGGTGCAGGCCCTGGTGGGCCACGACAACGAGCATCTCGCACAGATCGCCACGCTCAGAGAGCTGCTAGATCAATAAAGGTACACAATGCCCAGAGACTTCGCGGCCCTCTTTCGCAGCGGCGCGCCGGTGATCCTTGATGGCGGTATGGGCACCATGTTGATGGAGGCGGGCCTGCTGTTTGGCGACCCACCAGAGCAGTGGAACGTCGATCCTGCCAGGGCCGGGCTGGTGTCCGCCATCCATCGCGGCTATGTGGAGGCGGGCGCCCAGGTGATCCTGACTAACAGCTTTGGCGGCAGCCCGTTTCGCCTGAAGCTGCATAATCTCCAGGGCCAGATCTTTGAGCTGAACAAGGCGGCCGCTATGCTGGCGAAGGCCGAGGCGGGCGAGCGAGCGTTTGTGGCGGGCTCGATCGGCCCCAGCGGCGAGCTGTTCCAGCCCATGGGCGAGCTGACCCACGCGGTCGCCGTGGAGGGCTTCGCCGCCCAAGCCGTGGGCCTGGCCGCAGGTGGCGCCGACGCGCTCTGGATCGAGACGATGAGCGACCTGGACGAGGTGCGCGCCGCCGTTGAGGGCGCACGCAAAGGGGCGCCCCAGCTGCCCGTCGTGGCCACGATGACCTTCGACACGCGTGGCTTCACGATGATGGGCGTGAGCCCTACCGACGCGATCAACGCCCTGGCCGAGCTTGGGCTCGCCGCGATTGGCGGGAACTGCGGCAACGGCCCCGACGAGATCGAGGCCGTGGTCTTTGCCATGCACCTGGCGCGGCCCGACCTGCCGGTGGTGGCCAAGAGCAACGCCGGCATGCCCGAGATCATCGACGGCCGCACCATTTACGGTGCCTCGCCCGCCCAGATGGCGGAGTGCGCGCGGCGCCTGCGCGCCTTCGGCGCCACCGGCATCGGCGCCTGCTGCGGCAGCACGCCCGCCCACATTCAGGCTATGGCCCACGCGCTCCACAGCATACCGCCGCTCGACCCGGCCACAGTGGCGCCGGACTCGCCCATCGCCGTTCGCCAGGAGCCCGCGCCGCGCCGCACGCGTCGGCGTTGAAGTGCGAGCGCACGGCAAGGCCCGTTCTCACCCCGACCGAAGCGCAGCGGAGCGGAGGGGTCTTCCAGGGCATCAGGATCAAAGATTCCTCGCTGCGCTCGGAATGACATGTACGCGGTTGGCGCCCCCTGCGGCTCACCGTCCACCGTCCACCGTCCACCGTCCACCGTCCACCGTCCACCGTCTACACACGAGACCTCGATATGCACGAGCTGGTGATTGTCTCCCTGATGGCCCCGAATGTTTTGCCCGCCCACCGGGCGATCGTGGCGTGGCTTGCGACAGTGGTCGGCATTCCGGCGCGGCTGGTGGCGGGGCCGACGTGGCAGGCGCAGCTCCAGATGCTCGATAGCGGCGCGGCCCAGGCAGCCTTTATCTGCGGCCTGCCGACCACGCGCCGCGCTGCGTGGCTGGAGCCGCTGGCCGCCCCGGTGCAGGTCGGCGCGCGCTACGAGGGGCGGCCATGCTACTACTCCGACATTGTGGTGCCCGCCGACAGCCCGTACCAGCGCCTCGCCGATCTGCGCGGTGCCCGTTGGGCCTTCAATGAGCCTGGCTCCTTCTCTGGCTACGTGGTGGCGCTGGCGCATCTGGCCGAGCTGGGTGCGCACGCGGGCTTCTTTGGCCAGGCCATCGAGACGGGTGGGCACCTCGCGTCGCTGCGCATGGTCGCCGCCGGCCAGGCCGACGCTGCCGCCATCGATAGCAGCGTGCTGGAGCTTGCGCTGCGCGACGAGCCGACGCTCGCGGGCCGCGTCCGCAGCATCGTGGCCCTTGGCCCAAACCCGGCCCCGCCCTTCGCTGTGGCCCGCGCCCTGCCCGCTGTGGAGCGCGACCGGCTGCGCGCAGCGCTGGCTGCCATGCATGCCGACAGCGCGGGCCGCGCCGCGCTCGCCGCTGGCCTGATCGAGCGCTTTGCCCCGGTGACAGACGCAGACTACGATCCTATTCGCCTCGTTGCGCTCCAAGCAGAGGGGGTTGCCCTCACCCCCAGCCCCTCTCCCTGAACGGGCGAGGGGGGCCGGAAAGCGTCCAAATGCACCGTATGCCCTGGGCAGGCGAGGGGGGCCGGAAAGCGTCCAAATGCACCTGAGCGGGCGAGGGGGGCCGGAAGGCTTCACTCGTCCTGTGCAGCCTTGGCAAGCAACATCGCGTACAGCACCGCGATCGCCTCGCGGCGGCGGCGGTAGTATTCGCTCAGCGACAGGCCAACCTGTCGGCACTGCTCGGCTGGCGGCAGCTGGTTGCGCAGCTCGGTGGCGAGCAGCTGAATCGCCTCCAGCATGCTGTAGCGCCAGACTTCGTCCAGCTCTTGAAGCAGGCGCTGATACAGCGCGTGGCCGCGCTGCGCCGCACTTCCACCGCCTGGAAGCAGCCACCGGGCCAGCGTGCTCTGGCCAAGCCCTACGAACCCCTGGCGCTGAAACGCGAGCAGCGCCTTCGTAATGTCGTGCTCGCTCAGCTCCGCCGCACCCGCAGGCGCGTGAACGGCATCCGATAGGCGGATGCGCAAGAGCCCCAGCATCGCTGCAACCCCGACGGCATCATCGTCGCGGGCCTCCGCCTTCGCCAACGCGCGCTCCAGGCGCGTCGGCAGATCGGGGGTCGCTGGCTTTGTGAGCACTGCATCGCAGCCAAAGGCAAGCGCTGTTAGATGGATCTCCTGCTCCGTCAGGGCAGTAAGAGCGACAAGTGGCATGCGCGGCAAGGCCTGCCGCTCCATGCGCGTCCGTAGCGCAAGGGCATAGCTGGATCCGGCGCGGTGCCTGCCCTTGGTAGCGCGCAGGATCGGGTCGTTCGGCATGTTGAGATCGAGCAGGATCACCGTGTGGGGAAGGCTGTCGGCGCCGATCTCCGTTGCCAGCAGCTGGTCCGCCTCGACGCTGTGGCGCGCCAGATGCACGCTCCAGCCAGCCGCCCGCAGCGCGTGAGCTGCCAGCTGGCGGTCTGCCGCGAGATCGTCGACGATGAGCGCGGTGTGATAGTGCATGGTTATTGGGAACCCAGCGGTAACGCGATGTGAACGGCCGAGCCATGCTTGGATGCCTCAAATAAGAGCGTGCCGCCGTGCATCGCGACCATATTCTTGACTTGCCGCAAGCCAAAGCCCATGCGAGGCTGGGCGCTTGAGGGGCAGGCTTGCCCATCCTGCAATCTGCGCAGCACCTCCGCCGGGATGCCTGGGCCTTGATCGCGCACCCGAATATGCAGCAGCTCGGCATCCAGCGACACCTGCACGACAATCTCGCCGTGCGGGGGGCTATGGGTCAGCGCATTATCCAGCAGATTGAGCAGCGCACGTTCGAGCTGCGCTGAGTCTACCCAGGCCGTGGGCAGGGCCGGCACGAGGAAGCGAATCCGCACTGGCGGGTCGGTGTAGTATTGCGCGAGACCAGGCAGCGTTGTTTGCACCTGCGCAAAGAGCGCTGCGAGATCGACCGAACGGCGCACAAGCAACGCGTGCTGAGCGTCGGCGCGGGACTGGTCGAGCATATTGTTGACAAGCCGCTCGGCGCGACTCGCCGCAGCGATGGCCGGCTGCGTGATGTGCCGTGTGTCCGGGTTGAGTGCGAGGAGCAGCGCCAGGTAGCCCTGCACTGCGCGCACAGGCTGGCGGAGATCATGCTCCAGGAAGGTTAACTGCTCGACCTGAGCGGCAAGATCGGCCATCTGCTGGCTCAGCTGGGCTTGAGTTGCCGCCGCCTCATTCTGCGCGTGCATCACGCTGGCAAAATGGCGAATAAAACGCCGGACGGCGGCGCCCATCGCCGCAAAGCCGAGCATGAGCGTGGCGAAAAGGACAATGATCGAGACCCAAGCGGTTGTGGTCCCCGGCATAAACCACTGCACGATCAGCGTAACGCTCGCTGCCATGCACGCAATCATTGCCAGGGTGATCTGAAGCGGAAACGCGATCGCTGGCCCGGCCAGACTAAAGAGCCCAAAGACAAGCAAGCCTGGCTCGCGCATCACCAGAATCTGAAGCAGCAGGGTGCCCTGGGTTACGATGATTGTTGCGACCCAGGCCGCACGCACGCGTTTGCGCCAGAGAAAGTACCAGACACAGGCCACAAGCGCGACGACGCGCCCGACATGAATCGCAAACAGTATCTGCGGGGTCTTCAGGTCGCTCCACTGGCCCTGCGCGAGCTGGAGGCCAAAGATCAGCGAGAGCGGCAGGCCCACGGCGAGCAGCAAGACAAGCATATTGAGCTGGAGCTGAGTCAGCATCTGCTCGTAGATTGATCGCACCGCAGGTATCATCGGCTGATACCAGCTGCGCCACCAGCGATGCAGGCGCTGCCCGAGGGCGCTGCGCGCCAGGGAGCGCGTGACGACGCCAAAACGTTGCTGCCCAAGCTGCATGGTGGTCTCCAATGCCGTAAATCCTAAAACAGCTGCCAGCGCACTGGCTCTGAGCGTTTCTTGCACTGCGGGTAGAGTGCTTGCGCCAGATCGGATTCGTACTATGTCTGAACAGTATCATTATAGGGCCTGGTTGGTCAGCTGCATCACGCACATCTTTGTCGCCGCTAGTACCGCGACGCACACCCTATGTTGCGTGCCAACCGCTCGCTTCAGCAGTGATGGCCCAATGCGCTGTGTAGAACAGAAATATATATCCTACCGTAAAGATCACAATGTCCCAAGGGAAATGTCCGCTACCTAACAAGTAGAATATGCCAAAGACACAAAAAATGCGGACACCACCGCGCCAGCTCAGCCCCCACAACAGTGCACGATGCCGCCGGTATCCCCCAAGAAGCAGCCCATAGGGAAGCAACAGGATACAAACGGGCACCGTAAAGAATGCAGCAACTATCACAGAGCGATGAGGCATGTAGCCGTAGCTAACACTCCGAAGGAAGAGCATGGTAAGAAGGGGCGCATTCACGAGCGGTTCGCATAGATGTAAGAGTAAGAGGCTCGCAAGGAGACGTTCCGACCCCGCCGTCCGCCGCCACAAACGGGTGAGACCGACGATTCCATACAGGAGATACAAGCCGATAGAAAGTAAAAGGCATGCAACCAGGGGCCATCCAACGAAGAGGATGTATGCCATCACGTACCTCCGTGTCGCGCTATCTATTCTATTGTGAATACTATCGCACAGCAAAGTGCGGCGCAGGAGCGATACAAACAAAACGATGAACACCATCACGCATCAAACACGGTAGGCTCTCCATAATCGCTGTAAAAACCGTGTAAAGCGCCGAAAAACAGGCAAAGTGTAAAGAGATTCATAGATACCGTCTAGATATAGTGTTGATTCGGTTCTATAGACACTAAATATAGAACGGGCGCATCTGACAGGTGTAGCACAAAAGTTCAACCAGCGATTAAGGAGAGGTTATATCAAACACGCATCAAAACAGCTGCCAGCGCACTGGCTCTGGTGGAAACGGCCCCCAATTGTTGAAGCCACAGGTAATATTACTGTTGATATCGAGCTGGCAGACGCGGGGGCCAAAGAAGGGCAGCATACGGGGAGTATAGGCGAAGCCGAGCGCATAGTTGCCTGCCTGGCGCTGGTAGAGAAAGCCCGACTTATTGGAAAGCGTAACGTAGTAGTTTGAGCTGTTAATAACGTACAACCAATGGTCACGCCAGAGATGGCGGCACTGCGCGTAGATAGCCAAGGCTGCATCGGAGGTATAGAGCTCCCGATGACTCTCATTCGAGAGCTGGCCAGGAAATGCGCTATACAAGCTGTTGTATGTGTTCAGCGAATACTCCAATCTTCGGAGCGCGCAGCGGGCTTCCACTTCTTCGGGGAAGAGGTCGCGCGCCACCGCAACGCCATAGATGAAAAGAGGCACCCCGAGCACAATGGCGATGGCGCTCCGGCGCTGCGGGGTGCGCCACAGGCTGGCAAGTAGCCAGAGGCAGGCCAGCAGGCAGCTCGCAAGCGCAGACGCGAGGTAGAAATAGTTGTAGATCGGGCCGAAGACGCCGCCAATCGCGGTGAAAAAGAGGCCAAAGGCGATGGCGGCAAACAGGGCGAAGCCCACGCCGAGGGCACGTCGAGGATGGGTGGTCGTGCCAACCAGCCCGCGCCGCAGGTGCCCGGCAGCCCACCCTGCTACGTAAAATAATAGCAATGGGCTGAACCAGAAAAGCACAAACAGCAACCAAATCAAAGCCTCTAAGGGCTTCATACACACAACCTTTCTGCACAAGCAAATGTTATTGATGCCTGCCTGTCTCATGCTGGTTTCGGCTCCCTACTGGAACAGGCGCAAGACCAGTCATCCGTTGCTATGCGCAGGTTTCGGCCCAGAATGCTTCGCTACGCTCATCATGACATGCGTGTCAACTTCGGTAATTATATAAAGGTTCAGCGGTATTGCCCACAGGTGTGAACGAGTGTGTTGCGACTGGCGTGTCTCACAGCGGCGGGCAGTACTGCACAATAAAGCTCGCGCTTGTATTGTAGGGGCTGACGCGCGCGTCAACCGCCGTGTAGTACGTGTTGGCCTGGTAGGGCAGCCCGGCCACGAACTGCCAGCTGCTCCCCGTCCAGCGCGCAAGGTTCCCACTCCCCGAGGCCCGCCGCCAGCGCCAGCCGGTCGCATTGGCGATCCCACCATTGGTGAGCGAGTCCCACTGCCCAGGGCTACCAGCGGGGATACTCGCTTGCTGGCAGGCCGTCACCACGGTTGTCGCTGTCGGCGTGGCGGTGCGCGTGGGTGTGCTGATTGCCGTTGGACTTGCCGAAGGGCCAGTAATGGTTGTTGTGGCTTCAGCGCGGTTGTTGGCAAAGTTGGTATCCTTGTTCACGATCACTGCGTATGCCTTCACCGTGAGTAGCCCCGCCACCGTTGCTTGAGCAGTAACCGAGACATCTGCGAATGCCAGCAGTGAAGCACTTGCTGTACATTTAATCATACTCATATGATACTTCGTGCAGCTTGCAGGATACAGCAGGGATGTCGGTCGTGCCTCGACAGTAGTCGGGTTGACCAGGGTTTCTGGCATGAGGATGTAGAAGTTGACCTCGGTGTTGGGGTCGATTGGCTGAGGATCTACTTTGCTCACGCTGACCGTATAGCTGACAGTGGAATCGACAGGGGCCGTTGCTGCTGCTGGCGTGAGCGCCACCGCGATATCCGTCGGTGCGACGCCAGTGAGCGGTGAGAAGAATCCGCCATGGGCAAAAAACGTATCGCTGGCTTGGTAGCCTGTTGCCAAATACCAGACAACGACGCCGTCGTTTTGCGTCAGCGGCTCATTATTCGCCAGGGCCCACGCGTCGGTTGGGTCGTCCTCCCCAAGGCGGTACTTTGCTAACGCTACCTGTACTGTCTGATGGGATGGAGTAGGAGCAGACCGCCGAGGGATCATCACTAGACCAGCGCGGCCCGGCGAGCCTTCGATCTGCGGTGGTCCATCACCGAATTTTGCGTTTTCGGGACGATCTTGATCAAAGTATTCTGCCCACCGCCAGTGGATATGCACACACTCTGCGCAGCCGGGCGGCAATGGAACGGGGAGATCGACGAAGGCATTCCGGCTCAGGTGCAGATTATCCCAGGTACCTTGTTGAGGCTGACTGATGTCCTTTGGATCCTCATCCGCATACCAATTAATGTTTGTGCCGTTCTTGATCGCCTCTACCAGCACCTCGCGACTGAGGGTGGCGGTGTTATCAAGGAGCTTGATGCCCGGCAAGGATGACGGGTCGTTGCGTATAATTGGGTTCGGATCGCCTGGATTCTCAATTCGTGGCACGGGATAAATATCTGTAGCCACTGAGAGCCTATCAGTGAGCCAGCATGGTTCAGCCAGCGTACCGCTCTCGCCATCAGTACAATCATGGATTACCGCGTTGCCGCGCAGCGGCTCGCCATCGGGTGTAAAGTGGAGCCGCTCAGGCATGCGCAGATTACTCAGCGTTTCGCCGCCACGGCCAAGGAAGCTATAGCTGTAGATTGGTTTCCAGCGTGCACAAGTAAACTGGGCAAAAGGTGCTGTCAAAGGATTGTCTTCACTTGGCTCGCAGGCGTATTGTTCAGGGGTCATCCCACCAAAATTCTCAGGCACTTCCTCGTGGAACTCGAAGCGCTGGGTAACGAAGAGCGTGCTCTGCGAGCTGTTCGGGAAGCTGTCAAGCCGGTAGTTTGCCTGAACCACCAGCCTGGGTCGGTCGCCCTCAAAGAGCTCACGGGCGGCCCAATAGCCGATTAGGCGGCTACGCCCAGGGCTGGCGCCGTTCGGCTTTAGCTCGAAGCGCTGTGATCCAAAGGCGCTGGTTTGCAGCTGCACATAAGGCAGGCTGATCAGCGGTGCAAGCAGCCGCGTGCCCAGGGTTGCATTTTGCACAACCAGGCCATCATCGGCGGAGACGCTTGCAGACACAGTCCAGTTGTAGTCGTTGTAGCTCGCATTTGCTGGCTGAGGCAGCACAGCCTGGTTATTCAATTTTACGACGAAGACATCCAGATTATTACTCGCATTGCTCGCGTAGAACGCTGTGCCCGGTGTTGTTGGAAAGTTCTCGGCGGCGAAGTATTGTCTGATCGTATAGCCAGTAACATACACATTGCCGCTGCTGTCCGTAGCAATGCCGTTGCCCTGCTCAGTGCCTTGTCCACCGAGGGGTGTTGCATAGTTTACTGTGCTGCCTGTCGGATTCAACTGTACGACAAAGGCGTCCGCAAAGCCCGCGAAGGCGAATGCAGGATCTTTAACAGGGAACAAGGGGCCACTGTCGGTTCTGCCAGTGGCATAGACCATGCCACTCGCGTCCACAGCGAGATCTTGTACGATATCATAGGCACTGCCGCCCAGGTAGGTGCTAAAATCCCAATTCTTACCGTCGGCGCTCAGTTTGGTAACAAAGCCATCGTAGTTACCGTCGTTTGAGCGGTCGTAGGCAGCGCTTGTGATCGGAAACAGCGCTTCACTGGAGAATGTACGCCCGCCAACATATGCATTTGCACCCGCAACAGCGATAGTCAGGCCAGCATCATACTCACTTCCCCCAAGGTACGTTGCGTAGGTAGCAGCCGTTGCGTCGGCATTCAGCTTTACCACCAGCACGTCGGCGCTGCCATTGTTTGTTCCTTGCTTTCCATTGATACCTGGCACGTCGGTCGAAACGGTCGTGCCAACAATGTACGCGTTACCGGCGCTGTCAATGGCGATACCGCCAGCAGTTTCGTCGTATGAGCCGCCAATAAAGGTTCCATATGATCGCGTGAAGTCGTTGTTGAATTTAACAACAAAAAGCTCATCTTCTGCGCAAACTTGATCATAGACTCCTGCCGTGACAAATACATTGGCCTGACACGAGCCTGTTGTTCCTGCGAGGAAGAGCGCACCGCCCGCATCAATGGCAAGATCAAGATCCCGCTCGCTTGCTGCCCCGCCATAAAAGCTGCCGTAGAGTAGCTCTACGCTCGTTGTCGGCGCGCGGAGTTTGACAAGAAATGCGTCCTTGCTCCCGTCGTAGCTTCTGTCGTACCCCGATGGGGTTGGAAAATCGCTGGAAAAAGTATAGCCTACGACATAGATATTGCCCTGGCTATCTAGCTTTATACCCTCACCATACTCGCTAGCTGTACCACCGATCAAGACGCTGTAAAGCGGTGTTCTACCATCCGAGCTGAGCTTTGTGAGAAAAGCGTTGGTTGTACCCTCCGAGGAAATAAGCCCCGACTGAGATGGTGGATAATCTACTGATTGTGTCGAACCGACAATATAAACTGCTCCTGTGCTATCGAGCGCGATATCCTGCGGCTCGTCGTAGAGAGCACCACCGAAAGCAGTGCTGTACGTGATAGTAGGATCGATCACAAGTGGTTGAGACGCATCGTAGTCGCCCAAGCGGAAGCCGACACTGCCATCAGGCGCAAGCGCATAGCTTGTCGCGACCATGTGGCGCTCGCCATCGAGCTCCTGCCAAGAGATAGGCGCTTGCTCAGTGAGCGTGCGCGTAATGGTTGTGGTCGTACCATCAGTTGCAGCTTGCGGCAGTGTTGCCTGAAGATCGCCTGTCGTCGGATCAACCTGAAGCTGGATCGGCCCTTCATAGCGCCAGCGAATTTGCGCCGGCTGCACACCTGGCGCAACGATGTATGTCCCTTTCATTTGGCCGTCGATTGTGTCGTAGCGCAGATCGATGCCTGGATAGAGCTGCTGGTAGACGACGCCCTTAAAGGTCGGAATGTTGGTGTGCCAGCCTGCTGGATCGTTGCCAATAAAATAGTTGAGCGTCATCGGCTGCTGCTCGATCCCCACAAGCTGCGTGGCCGGATTCGCGCCTTCAAAGCGCAGCCGCGTAATGAGCGACGGGCGCGCTGCCTCCTCGGGCTGAGATGGTGTGGGGCTAGGGGGAGCAACGGGGAGCGCGAGCACTACTTCGTTGGCTGTAAGAAAGACCGTGCCGCCAAGCGCATCAACCTTGAAACGGACAGCGGGGTCGAATTGACCAACGTTGGGCTCGAAGCGAAGCGAGGAGGCTGGGACTTCAAGCGGAGTGATGCCCTGACGCGCGGCTAGCGAGCGCGGAGCCGCCAGAACATTTCTGTCTGGTGGAAAAGCGGGGGCCAAACTAAGCGTAAGCAAGCCAACGAGGAGCAGCTGGAACAAGCGAATCGTCTTCTTGTGGCGGGTGCCCAGTGGGTTGAAGTCGAGCTTCATGCAAACACCTCGAGCTACATTGCTGCCTCAGTAGCTCGAAGTATAGGCAGCACAACGCTGGTGTGATACAAAAATTCGCTGGTTTTTCTTAGGTTTGCCTGTAGCGCTATCGCTGGACAGAAAACGCAAGTCAGGCTACGCTTGAATACAATTCCCAGGAAGGCATCAGCTGCGCTCAATCTGCAATCTGCAACCTTGTCTCGTTCACAGAGGAACGTGTTATGTCAACGCCCGAGCCACAGCTCCTCGCCCCCGCCGAAAGCGTGCCCAACCGCCCATTCACCGACACCGGCCACATCACTGGCGATTTTATCGTGCTGGATCAGATCAGGGCGACGCTGCTCGCCACGGTGCGCGCCCTGCCCGTAGATCCGTCCCCTGGCACGATCTTCCACCCGCCGGAGGCCGACGGGCGCGCCCATCGGATCGTGGTGCTCAACCGGCTTGGGCTGCTGCGCGACGAGCCGCTTGCGCTGGTGGGTTTCTTTGGGCAGCGGCGCATTGATGCCGACCCTGCCTCACTTCAAGGCCTGGACGAAGAGCTGATCGACGAGCTGCGCTCCCACCAGGCGATGCTCAGCTACAGCTCGCGTGAGCTGCCCTGCGGCGGCTGGGCCAACTTGGTGCTGCTGGCCGACCCGCAGGGTGTGCGGCGCTGGCGCGAGAGCGCCCGCCACGCCTTCGCCGTCTCGCAGATCGCGCCGCACTACTATGCGACGATCCGCATCCACAACGGCGCGCTGCCCGGTGGCCTCGCCTCGCCCGCCCTGATCCATACCCGCACGCTCTACTACGACTTCGGCGGCAGCATCTGGTGGCAGGCGGTGCGGCCCGCCCAGCAGGCCTAGGGCCACGTAACGTCGCCCCGGCCCTCACCCCCAGCCCCTCTCCCGTTCAGGGAGAGGGGAGCCGGAAGGCGTCCCCATGCACCGTGGCTTGCTCCTCCTGCTGCCCTTTATACCTCCATGCCTACGCTCGCTGAACCTGCTTGAGCGGGCCAGGGTGCAGCAAGTGGGAAGAAGTTCGGTGTCAGGGTGACGTTGTCGTACGACCGGTGAAACACTGGCGTTGCCGACCCCGCCATCGGCGGCACGATCCAGCTCCAGTCGGCGTACACCGGCCGCCGCGCCTGGTGCTCCTGCTGCTCGAACAGTATGAACTGGCGGGTGGCGGTGTGGTGGTCGAGCACTTTCACGCCCTGCTGTTGGAACGAGTGCAGCACGGCGATATTCACCTCGACCAGGGCGCGATCTTTCCATAAGCTGCGCTCCGAGCGCGTGTTCAAGCCAAGCTGCGCGGCCACTGCGGGGAGCACGTTGTAGCGGTCGGCATCGCCAAAGTTGCGCGCGCCGATCTCGGTGCCCATATACCAGCCGTTAAAGGGCGCAGCCGGATAAGAAACGCCGCCAATCTCCAGGCGCATGTTGGAAATCACCGGCAGGGCATGCCACTTCAGCCCAAGCTCGGCGAACCAGGGGTAGGTAGGATGCGAAAGTGGCACTTCGAGCACCGCCTCACGCGGCAACTCGAAGAGCTGTGGCCGCTCGCCGGGCATCTGGATGATCACCGGAAGCAGATCAAATGCGCTTGCTGCCGGACTCTGCCAGCCTAGCTTGCGGGCAAATGCGGTCAGCTCAACATGGAGCGGATCACCGACGACAGAGCCATCAGGTTGACGGTAGCCAGCGTAGCGAATCAGCTGTGGATTCCAGATGCGAATACCTTCTTGCCCCGGCTCCTGCGCTGCGAACACGCTGATCATGCTGCGAATGGCTCCACCGTTCGTGGCGAGCTGCAGATGCTCGACGAGTGCCGCAAACACGGCCTCGGCGGTCGTCAGGTGCCGCAGATCGCGCACTTCCATGCTGCGCCAATACAGCCGCCCAACGCAGCGCGTGGTATTGCGCCAGGCGACTCGTGCGCCGAAGGCCAGTTCGTCCTGCGTATGGTGATAGGTTCCGGTCTCGCTGATCTCGTGCTGCACAGCGGCAAGCCGTGATCGTTCGTCGGCTAGCATCTGCTCGGCGGCGTGCTGGCGCAAAAACAGCATCGCCTCGCGCTTCAGGTCGCAGCTATCAGGCGGTGATGCCAGAACGGTGGCAGCGAACGGCTGTGTCGTAGCCTCGCCCGGTTCCAGCGCGTGTTGTGCAGCGGCGCGGGTTTGTTCGTGAAAGGGGCATGCCATGCAGTAGCGCTCCTTGATAACGTCAATTGCTAGGTGCCACGCGTCAACGACGCAGCCTGGGCATGCGCGGGCGCGGCGCTCCACACGCGGGTATCCCGGTGAATGAACAGGTAGTACACCGCCAGCGCGCCGCTGCTAAGAATGATCGCAATCGCGACGGCGAGGCCAAGCCGGTGTTCGGGCTTGACCGCAGGGATGTGGCCGAGCAGTGGCACAAGCAGCACCAGATCGTAGGCCAGAAAGCCCAGCAACTGGCCGCAGGTGTGCCGCCACGTCCGTTGCGCCAGCGTGTAGCCGAAGTACAGCGCCAGCCCCAAAAATACCCAGCCGTACATCATCGAGGACTCCGGGCGAAGCGGCCATGGCAGCACGTTCGGGATTTTGAGCACGAGGCCGAGGCCGACCAGCGCCAGTACGCCGACCTCGATTGCAAACGGGATGCGCAGCGCGGGCGGCATTGGGCGTGGGTCGCCCGCGTCGCCGGGATTCCAGATCATCAGGGCCACGCACAGCACAGCGAGCGCAGCGGTAAGCAGGCCGAAGCCGAGCAGCGACGCTTGCCCGGTGCTGCCATAGACGCCGAGCGCGGTGGCGGACAGGCCGCCGTTGACTACGCTGAACCCCAGGGCGTAGCCGCGCAACGCCGCCAGCGCGCCGGACACACCGAGCCACAGCAGCGGCAGCGCCGCGCCCGCCAGGATCGACGCCATAAACGCAAACGAGAGTGGGCCATCAGGCAGTGGCCACAATGCCGTGGCCCACGGCAGCCGCATTCCGAAGCCGAGGGCGAGCGCAGCGGTGATGCTGCCAGCAACGATTAGGGCGCTGCGAAGAAGTGTGCGGACCATTCGTGGTTCTCCTGTTCGATTACGTCGCCGCTAGCTTTCGCCATGGAACGCAGAGCAATCACTCATGCTTCGATACAAGCTGACTATAGCGAAGCGCGTTGGGGCGATGGTCCCGTGATGGCGGGGGTTCTTCCCAACATAGCAGGGCGTAGCGGCAGCCCGTCGCTGTGGTGGCAGGCGGTGCGACCCGCCCAGCAGGCCGATTCGGCTTGACGCAACACGCATGAGCGATTAAGATAGTTGTAATCAATTCCCCAATGCCCGTAGAGATGCTTTGGCCCTGCTAGCGCTGGCAGGTTGCCCTCCCGTTTGCACGGCCCTGTCGCAGGCGCTTCGTGCTCACCAGCACCGCCCTCGCTATTCACTGAGCCCCCCTTCGACCGCGCCAGTGCGCGGATGCAAACCTAGCTGCCCGCGCGAAGCGTTTGCGCGGGGGAGCGCCAGATTCCCCTTAGCAAGGAGCGTCCAAGATGAGCGAGCGTCGTGATCGTGTCCATCCGTATGTCCCCGAGATGCAGGAGCAGCTGCGCCAGGGCCGGGTAAGCCGCCGCGAGTTCCTGCGCGTCGCCACGCTGCTCGGCGTCAGCCTGCCTGTCGCCAACTTGCTCGCCGCCTGCGGCGCCGCCCCGCCCGCCGCCGCTCCCAGCGCTGCCCCGGCCGCAGCACCCGCCCCTGGCGCCACCGCTGTGCCCGCCGCTGCCAGCGGCGCCGTCACGCGCGGCGGCGTGCTCAAGGTTGGCATTCAGGTGCCCGCCGTCGATCACCCCGCCCGCTTCTCCTGGGTCTTCGACTCCAACGAGTTCCGCCAGGTCTATGAGTATCTCACCGAGACCGGCGCCGACAACATCACGCGCCCCTACCTGCTTGAGAAGTGGGAGGTCAACGACACGCTCGATCTCTGGACGCTCACGCTCCGCCAGGGCATCAAGTGGTCTAACGGCGACGAGCTGACCAGCGAGGATGTGCTGTTCAACTTCAAGGAGTGGCTCACCCCCGAGACCAAGTCTTCCATCCTCGGGCTCTGGGAAGGCTTCCTGACGATCAACAATGTGACGGCGGTGGACACCTACACCGTGCAGCTGAAGCTCGACGCCCCCAAGCTCGACGTGCCGGAGACGCTGTTTCATTACCCCGCCCAGATCATGCACCGCAGCTTCAACGGCGACCTGACGACGCTCACCAACCCCGGCACTGGCCCGATGAAGCTCGACGCCTTTGTGGTGGGCGAGCGTGTGACGGTGAGCAAGCGCGATGGCTACTGGCAGAACGGGTCCGATGGCTCGCCGCTGCCGTATCTCGACGGGATCGAGTACCTCGACCTCGGCAACGACCAGACGGCCTACGTGGCCGCGCTGCAGGCCGGCCAGATCGATACGATCTACGACCCGACAGTGGATACGTTCCTGGCGCTGCGCAACGATGCCGCGCTCACCGTGGAGCCGGTCGCCACCTCGCAGGTGCGCGTGCTGCGCATGCGGGTGGACCAGGAGCCCTGGACGGATGTGAAGGTGCGCAACGCGCTCAAGAAGATCCAGAACCGCGAGAGCATTCTGGAGAAGGCCTACTTCGGCCAGGGCGTGCTCGGCCACGACATGCACGTCTCGCCTGTCCACCCCGAGTACGCCCCAATGGAGGTGCCAGCCTACGACCCCGATGGCGCGAAGGCGCTGCTGACCGAGGCGGGCGTGCAGCAGCCGCTAGATGTGGCGATCTCTGTGGGCACAGGCTGGACGGACATTGTGGCCTACATCGAGACGCTGGCCGAGGACGGTAAGGCGGGCGGCTTCAACATCACGCTGGACACGATGCCGAACGCGAGCTACTGGGAGAAGTGGACTGAGACGCCGGTTGGCGTGACGCCGTGGACGCATAGGCCGCTGGCGGTGATGGTGCTGCCGCTGGCCTACATCGCGGACAGCGCGGGCGTGCCGGTGCCGTGGAACGAGAGCCGCTGGGTAGACGAGGAGTTTACCACGCTGCTGAAGAAGGCCCAGGGGACGCTGGACATCGAGGCGCGGCGGGCGATCATGAAGGACCTGCAGGCGATCCAGCAGACGCGCGGCTCGATCGCGGTGGCGTGGTGGCAGAGCGTGTGGAACATCTACCACCCGCGCTTCCAGAACCTCTCCGCCCACCCGACGCACTACCACCTGTGGCGCGAGGTCTGGCTCGACCCGAGTAAGGCGACGTGACGTGACAAGGTGACAAGGTGACAAGGTGACAAGGTGACAAGGTGACAAGGTGACCAGATGATCGGGTGACACTTATCGGTGCCGATAGGTGTCACCGTGTCACCCGGTCAGGCTATCACCTTGTCAGAGAGAGAGCTTATGTTCACACAGATTGCCCGCAGGCTTAGCGCATTGGTGCTGCTCGCACTGCTCGCCGCCTGCGCCGGCGCGCCCGCGGCCGCCCCGAAGCCCACGATCAAGCTCGCCGAGAACCCCTGGACAGGCTCGTCCGTAAATGTGCATGTCGCGAAGATTCTCCTGGAGGAGCAGCTCGGCTACACCGTCGAGCTCGTCACGATCGACGAGAACGCCCAGTGGGCCGCGCTTTCCAACGGCGACCTCAGCGCCACCCTGGAGATCTGGCCCTCCGGCCACGCCGAGAACATGAAGCAGTACATCGACGACCAGAAGGTTGTGGAGAACCTCGGGCCGCTCGGGGTTGTGGGCAAGATCAACTGGTACGTGCCCAGCTACCTTGTGGCGCAGCACCCCGAGCTGGCAACCTGGGAGGGCTTCAAGGACGCCACAGACGCCGCGCTCTTCAAGACCGCCGAGACCGGCGAGGCCGGCCAGTTCCTGGCGGGCGACCCGAGCTGGGTGCAGTACGACGCAGACATCATCAAGAACCTGGGGCTCAACTTCCAGGTGGTGCAGTCGGGCTCGGAGCAGTCGGTGCTGGCCGCCGTGGACTCGGCCTACAGCCGCCAGGAGCCGCTGCTCTTCTACTTCTGGACGCCCCACTCCATCCACGCGAAGTATGACCTGACAGCCGTGGCGCTGCCAGAGTACAGCGAGGGCTGCTACGCCCAGGCCGACAGCGGCGGCGTGGCCTGCGCCTACCCCGAGGATCAGCTTTTTAAGGCCGCGTGGTCGGGCCTGGAGGCGGCCGCGCCCGAGGCGTACGCGCTGCTCAAGGCGATGCAGTACAGCAACGAGGATCAGATCGGCCTGATCGCGGCCACCGAGCTTGAGGGCAAGGAGCCCGCCGAGGCCGCCAAGGCGTGGGTGACGGCCAACGAGGCTGTCTGGAAGGCGTGGCTGCCGGCGAAGTAGCTAGACGGTGGACGGTGGACGGTGGACGGTTTTCGACGGTCGTCGGTCGTCGCAAAATGAAGAGGATCACTTGTGACCGTTGCCGCCGCGCCTGCGATTGTCTGCCGCGAGCTCTGGAAGATCTTCGGGCCGACGCCCGAGCGGGTCTACCGGGCGCTCGTGGCAGACCCCGCCGCCCGCATCCCAGAGCACGAGGGCCACGTGGTGGCGGTGCGCGGCGTGTCGTTCGAGGTGCGGCGCGGCGAGACATTTGTGGTGATGGGGCTCTCGGGCAGCGGCAAGTCCACCCTGGTGCGCTGCCTGTCGCGGCTGGCCGAGCCCACCGGCGGGGCTGTGCTGATCGATGGCGAGGATGTGCTGCGGCTGAGCGAGGCCGGGCTGCGCGAGCTGCGCCGCCGCAAGGTGAGCATGGTCTTTCAGAACTTTGGGCTGTTTCCCCACCGCCGCGTGATCGATAATGTGGCCTACGGGCTGGAGGTGCGCGGCATGGCGCGCCCCGAGCGCCTGCTGCGCGCCTCTGAGATGATCCAGCTGGTGGGCCTCGCCGGCTGGGAGCAGCACCTGCCGCGCCAGCTCTCCGGCGGCATGCAGCAGCGCGTCGGCCTGGCCCGCGCCCTGGCGGTAGACCCCGAGATCCTGCTCTATGACGAGCCGTTCAGCGCGCTCGACCCGCTGATCCGCCGCGAGATGCAAGACGAGCTGCTGCGGCTCCAGCGCGCCCTGCATAAGACGAGCGTCTTTATTACCCACGACTTCGCCGAGGCGCTCAAGATTGGCGACCGGATCGCCATTATGCGCGACGGGCGGCTCGTGCAGCTCGGCACCCCCGAGGAGCTGGTGCTTCACCCCGCCGATGAGTACGTGGGCGCCTTTGTGAAGGATGCGCCCCGCGCCCGTGTGCTGACTGCCGCCTCGATTATGACAAGCTGTGCGCCGATGGCCCACGTGCCTGGGCAGCCCAGCGTTCTGGCGCAGACGCGGCTAGAGGAGCTGCTGCCGGTGATGGCGGAGCACGCCGAGCCCGTGGCGGTGCTGGACAGCGCGGGGGCGACGATCGGCCACCTGGAGCGCGGGGCGGTGCTGCGGGCGCTGTGCCAGGCGTAAGGCGAATGCAAAATGCAAAATGCAAAATGCAAAAGCCGGGCAGCGCAGACCTAAGCCGGGCAGCACCAATGTAACGTGCAAAAGCTGGGCAGTACCAATGCAACAGGCAACAGGCAAAAGCCGGGCAGCGCGGACCCAAGCGCGGTTCTGCTGCGTAATACCAACTCCAGAGATGAAGCTGTCGCATTATTGTCACCCTGAGCGGAGCGAAGGGTCTTTCCGTAGGCAGGGAAAGATGCTTCGCTCCGCTCAACATGACATGCGGTGTGTGCTTCAGGAATTGGTAGAAGTTCGAGTAGCGAGCGCGGCGTAGCCAATTTTGCATTTTGCATTTTGCATTCTGAGTGAGGTATGGCAGCTAGCACCCAGAGCTTACCGGCGGCGCAGGGCGAGCGGCGTAGCCAATTTTACATGTTGCATGTTGCATTTTGCATTCTGATTGTGGTGCTCTTGACAATCCTCTGGCCGCCCGACGCCCGCGCCTTCCCTGAGGCCTGGAACCTCGGGCTGCGCGCACCGATTGACGCGCTCCAGGACTGGGTGATCGGCAACCGCGCCACGAGCCCGCTGTTTGTGTATGGCTTTGAGCCGCTCAGCGCCGTGATCGACGCCGCCCTGCGCCTGGTGGAGGGCGCCCTGCTCGGCGCCGGCTGGCTCACCGTGATCGTCGCCTTCGGCCTGCTCGGCTACCTGAGCCGTGGCCCACGCCTCGGCCTGCTCTGCGCCGCCGGGCTGTTTGGCGTCGGCCTGCTCGGGCTCTGGGAAGCGAGCATGCAGACCCTGGCGCTCATGGGCTGTGCTGTTGGCCTCGCGCTGCTGATCGGCATCCCGATCGGCATCGCCGCCGCCGCCAGCGACCGGCTCGACCGCGCATTGCGCCCGCTGCTCGACGCGATGCAGACCATGCCCGCCTTCGTCTACCTGATCCCGGTGCTGCTGCTGTTTGGCGTGGCGCGCGTGCCCGCCGTGGTGGCCACGCTGATCTACGCGCTGCCGCCTGTGGTGCGGCTCACCAGCCTGGGCCTGCGCCAGGCCAGCCCGCCCGCGATCGAGGCGGCCACGGCCTTTGGCGCCACGCCCTGGCAGCTGCTGCGCGGCGTGCGTCTGCCCCTAGCCATGCCGACGATTATGGCGGGCGTGAACCAGACGATTATGATGGCCCTGGGCATGGTGGTGATCGCCGCGATGATCGGCGCCGGCGGCCTGGGGCGCGAGGTGCTGGTGTCGCTCCAGCGGCTGCAGGTGGGCCGCGCCCTGGAGGCAGGCCTCGCCATCGTGGTGCTCGCAATGATCCTCGACCGGCTAAGCGACGCCCTGGCCGCCTTCGACCCCTCGGCCCCGCCCGTGCCTGCGCGCGGCCCCCTCGCCGGCGCGCCCGCCACCGCCATCGCCCCGCATCTCCCCGGCGCCTGGCACGGTCGCCTGCTGAAGCACCCCCGCCTCATCAACGCGGCCCTGCTGCTTCTGGTGCTGCTCGGCCTGAGCCTGCTCGTCCCCGGCCTCGGCGCTTTCCCCACCGGCCTGCGGCTCGGGCTGCGCGATCCCGCCGACGGCGCCGTGGCCTGGGCGCGCGACAATCTGTACCAGGTTGGCGACACGCAGCTCGGCACCGGGCCGCTGAGTGACTGGATCACGCTCAGCCTGCTCAACCCGGCCCGCAGCATGCTGGCGGGCGCCCCCTGGCCCGCCGTGATCGTTGCCGCCGCCGCCATCGCCTTCGCCGTGGGCGGATGGCGCCTGGCCACGCTCGCCGCCGGGGGCCTGCTGCTGATCGGGCTGCTCGGCATGTGGGCGCCCGCGATGGACAGCCTTAGCCAGGTGCTGCTGATGGTGCTGGCCGCCGCCGCCATCGCCCTGCCGCTCGGCGTGCTCGCCTCGCAGAGCGACACGGCCCGTGCGGTGATGCGCCCTGCGCTCGACTTGCTCCAGACCATCCCGGCCTTTGTCTACCTGGTGCCGGTAATCATGCTGTTCAACATCGGGCGCGTGCCCGGCCTGATCGCCGCCGTGCTCTACGCGCTGCCGCCCGGCGTGAAGCTGGTCGATCTCGGCATTCGCCAGGTGGCCCCGGAGACGGTGGAGGCCGCGCGCGCCTTCGGCTCCACCCGCGCCCAGACCCTGAGCAAGGTGCAGCTGCCCCTGGCTCGCCCCGCGATCGCGCTGGCGATCAACCAGATGATCATGATGGTGCTGGCGATGGTGATTATCGCAGGCTTGGTGGGCGGCGCAGGCCTTGGCCTGGAGGCGGTGACGGGCCTGGCCAAGAACCAGACTGGCCGCGGCATCGAGGCCGGCCTCGCCATTGTGATCCTCGCGATTATGCTCGACCGCGTGACGCAGACCTGGGCGAGCAGGGAGTAGCCCGCACAGGATTATCCACAGATTACACCGATTTCTTATCCATTCTCCATCGTTCCCCTGTACTGAATTGTGTCGGAAATCTGCGTAATCTGTGGATAGTCACCTATGACGCTCAACGAGTATGACTATGTGGTTGTGGGCGGCGGCACGAGCGGCGTGATCGTGGCGGTGCGCCTGGCTGAGGCGGGCGCGACGGTGGCGCTGGTGGAGGCTGGCCCCAGCGGGGCGGGCGACCCGCGCATCCTGGAGTATCGCCGCTGGTCGGCGCTGCTCGGCACGGAGTACGACTACGACTACGGCATCGAGCCGCAGGCGCGCGGCAACTCGCGCATCCGCCACGCCCGCGCCCGCGTGCTCGGTGGGTGTAGCGCCCACAACAGCGTGATCGCGATCGCTAGCCCCAGCCTCGACATGGAGCGCTGGGAGCAGCGCGGCGCCGCCGGGTGGGGGCCAGAGGGCACCAGCCAATGCTTCCGGCGTGTCTTCGAGCGCGTGAAGATCGAGATCCCGCCGCCCGTGAACCCGTGCGCCGCCGCGTTTATGGACGCCGCCCGCGAGGCCGGCTTCCCCGAGCGCGACCTGCGCAGCCCTGAGTTTGCCGCTGGCAGCGCCTGGCTGCCGCTGAACGTCCACGGCAGCACGCGCCAGTCTAGCGCCGTGGCCTACCTCTTTCCTCCCAACGCGCTGCCAGCCACGCTCAGCGTGCTCACCGAGACCACGGTGCGCCGCGTGATCCTGAGCGACAGCGGCGACGCGCTGGGCGTGGAGAGCTCGCGCGGCCCGCTGCTCGCACGCCGCGAAGTGATCCTCTGCGCCGGGGCCTTCGACAGCCCCAAGCTGCTGCTGCTCTCCGGCATTGGCCCGCAGGAGCATTTGCGCGCCGTGGGCGTGCCCGCGCAGCTCGACCTGCCCGCCGTGGGCGAGCATCTGCAGGATCACATCGAGTGCCTGGCGATGTGGGAGGCCGCCCAGCCCGTGCCCGCGAGCGGCAGCCAGCGCTGGGAGAACGGGCTGTTCGCCCAAATTGACCCAGGCGCAGCGGGCTTCGACCTGATGATGCACTTCGGCAGCGAGCCCTACTACATCGACTTTGCGGCCCTGGGCTACCCGGTGGCGATGCCTGCGCACGCCTTCTGCCTCACGCCCAACGTGGCCCGCCCACAGAGCGAGGGCGTGGTGCGCCTGCGCAGCGCCGACCCCGACGCCCCGCCGCTGATCGACCCGCGCTACTTCAGCGACCCCGACGGCTACGACGAGCGCCTGCTGGTGGAGGGCATCCGCATGGCGCGCCGCGTGGCCGCGCAGCCCGCCCTGGCCCCATGGTACGGACGCGAGGTTGCGCCCGGCCCGGCGCTCCAGAGCGACGAGGAGCTGGGCCGCTATGTGCGCCTCACGTCGAACACCGTCTACCACCCGGCGGGCAGCTGCCGCATGGGCGCCGCCAACGACAACGACGCCGTGGTAGACCCGGCGCTGCGCGTGCGCGGCGTGGGCCGCCTGCGCGTCGCAGACGCCTCGGTCTTCCCCACTATGATCGGCGTGAACCTGTGTATGACCGTGATGATGATCGGCGAGAAGTGCGCGGAGCTGGTGCTTTAGGGCAAATGCAAAATGCAAAATGCAAAATGCAAAATTGGCTACGCCGCGCTCGCTGCGGCCAGAAGCCATACCCTGACCTTTGAGAACCCGCCGCAAGCCGCCAGGCTTTAGCCGAGCGGTTAGGCGGGTTTCTCTCAGGGCTTTAGTCCTTGTATTTGTCGTCCTAATGCGGTATACTAGCCCTATACAGCACATACGTTCATAGAAACAGCGCCAATGATCCGCACGCACACCCTTGCTTGCCACCTGCCCCGTAGCGAGGCGGACGCGCTCAACCGCACGACGATCTGGAAGGCGACGGGCATCCGTGCGTACGACGGCAGGCTGCTGCTGGCCCGCGCCCGTGGGCTGGAGCCGGTTGCGGTGGCACTGCCGCCCGACCTGGCCGCGCTCCCCAAGGGCGCGTTTGTCGAGATGCGGCTGGTCTACGATCTGGTTGCCGAGCACCATCGCTGGCATCTGGTGGTGGACGACGGGGCTGAGACGCCCCTGCGCACCGAGGGGCAGACCCTCGCCGCCGACCTGGGCGAGACCCACCCGGCGGCGGTAGCGAACGAGGCCGGGGACGTGGTCATCTTCACCGCCCGCGATCTGCGGGCGCTCAACCAGTATCGCAACAAGCGGCTTGCCAGCCTCCAGACCCGCCAATCGCGCCGCACGAAGCAGTCCCGCCGCTGGAAGCGGATGCAGCGGCGCAAGACGTTCTTGCTGGCCCGGAACAACCGCCAGCGGCGTGATATTGAGCACAAGGTCACACGGGCGATTGTCCAGCACGCCACCGCAGAAGGCGCGCGAATCCTGGTAGTTGGCGATATTCGTGCTATTGCCGATGGCAAGCGGATGCAGGCAAAGAGCCAGCAGAAGATCAGCGGCTGGTCGCACGGACGCCAGATCGCCTATCTCACCTACAAGCTGGCCGCCGTGGGGATCGCTATCGCACGCCAGAGCGAAGCCTATTCGTCCAAGACGTGTCCGGCCTGTGGCACACGCACCAAACCCAAAGGCCGCAACTATCGTTGCAGCAACAAGCGCTGTGGGTTTGTGGGCCATCGAGATGCCGTGGGCGCGGCCAATTTGGAGAGCAAAGCCCTGTACGGCACCTTTGGCCGTATTCAGCCTATCTCCACCACGTATCGGCGTGCATTTCAGCGCCGTAGTTCCCCAGACACGGGGCATGTAGCTCGGGAGGCACATCCAGCGGATGGCTCACGAGAAGCCGCGCCACGTTAGTGGCTGCGGAGTGTCACGCCGTAAGCTATTTTTGCACTTTGTATTCGCTCTGGGTAGCGCCGGAGGACGCCGTGGAGTTGCCTGTAAAGGATTTTTGGGGGCCTATTTGGCGCTTCTTGAACCCTGTTCGATGCCATTTCGAGGCGTCAAGCGGCCCAAAAACCAGCAAATTTACACGTCTCCGGTAATACTTTCGGGTTATTTTTTGACTCCACGCTGTCTTGTGGTGCTACCACGCTCTGCACTGCCCGGCTTTTGCATGTTGCATTCGTTCTGCCCGGCTTTTGCATGTTGCATTCGTTCTACGGCCACACCCGGCCATAGCGCACCACACTTGAGCGGCTCACAAACATCATCTGGCCATTGGGCGTGCCGCAGACCGTGACGGTGATCTGCTCGCGCACAATCCAGAGGCTGGTGAATGAGCGCGCCATCAGGATGCAGCCGCCCTGGGCGTGGGACTCGGGGCCAAGGCTGAAGCGCTGCGAGTACCAGTTGTAGACCTCGGTGAAGGGCGCGTTGGAGCGGTAGGCGCTGGTGCGCCGCACGGCTAGGTTGGGCAGATAATGCACCAGCGTGTCGCTGGCCGTGAGTGTGGCGCCGGGGAAGTCGGCTGCGAGGTAGCCGCGTGAGGCCAGCGCGCAGCTGCCAACAAGGGCCAGCAGCAGCACACAGATAGGAGCCACAACACGCCTGCGCACAGCGCACTGCTCCGATCAGGCTCTCACGAGCGTATTTGCGTTCTTGCTGTATGATACCAGAGAAGCTTGAGGAACAACATCTATGACTTCCCACTACATCTGGCCGGGCCAGGTTCATGTTGGCTTTGGCGCCGCGCGGCGGGCAGGTGAGGCTGCGCGTGCCGAGGGCGCCCGCCGCGTCTTTCTGCTCGCCGATGGCAACGTGGTGGCCGCCGGGCTGGCCGAGCCGCTCACCCAGAGCCTCAGCGCCGCCGGCCTGTCGTTCGTGCTCTACGACAAGGTGGTGCCCAACCCCGACAGCGCCTCGGTGGACGCGGCGGTGGCCGCCTTTCGCGCCAGCGAGGCCGACCTGATCATCGGCCTGGGCGGCGGCAGCGCCCTCGATACGGCCAAGGCCACGCGCCTGGCCGCCGGTGGCTCGCCCGAGGGCCGCATCGCCGAGTACGCTTTGCGCCTGGGCGAGCACGCCCGGCCTCACCCGCGCCAGCTGCCGCCCTTCTTCGCCGTGCCCACCACCGCCGGCACTGGCGCCGAGGTTACGCCCTGGGCCGTGATCACCGACCCCGCCGAGAAGTTTAAGTTCGGCGTGGGCGGCCCGCGCTCCGTGCCCGACATGGCCCTGATCGACCCTGAGCTGATGCTGAGCATGCCCGCCTTCCTCACCGCCGCCACCGGCATGGACGCCCTGAGCCACTGCGTCGAGGCCTTCGTCTCCACGAACGACAACCCCATCCTCGACCCGATGATCCTGCACGGGATCGCCCTGATTGGACAGCACCTGCCTGTGGCGGTGGCCAGGGGTGCAAACCGCGAGGCGCGCCACGCGATGGCGCAGGCCGCCCTGATCGGCGGGGTCGCGATCAGCTCCAAGTGGCTCGGCGCCTGCCACTCGCTCGCCCACCAGCTCTCCGGCTTCGCCAATGTGCAGCACGGCCTCGCCAACGCGATTATGCTGCCGCACCAGATGGCGTACAGCCTGCCTGGCGCCATGGAGCGCTACGCCCAGATCGGCGCCGCGCTCGGCGCACCCCAGGACGGGGGCCTACGTCGCCGCGCCGAGGCCACCGTGGAGGCCGTAGCCCAGCTCTCGCGCGACGTGGGCTTGCCCGCGCGCCTGCGCGACGTTGGCGTGGATGAGGCGCTTATCCCCGAGATGGCGAAGTACGCCTACAGCGTTGACCTGAACTGGTGGACGAATCCGCGCAGCGTGAGCGAGGTGGTGATGGAGCAGCTCTACCGCGCAGCATACTAATCCGCAGATTACGCAGATTACGCAGATGGCCGCACCTAGACGCTCCGGCAATGGGCCGGAAATCTGCGTAATCTGCGGATGATAGACACTATGCCAATCGACTCGATTGAGATTCTGCACTATCGGCTGCCGCTGGAACCGCCCTTCCACGCCTCGTGGGACCCGCGCCCGCGCACGAGCCACACCTGCACGCTGGTGCGGGTGCGCGCAGGCGAGCACGAGGGCGTCGGCTCCGGCGACGCCATGCTCGGCTTTGCGGGCCACGAGCAGCTGTTCATCGGCCACGACCCGTTCGACATCGAGCGCCACGTGCATATCCTCGACAACCTTCAGTTTATGTATGGCCGCATGTGGCCGCTGGAGGTGGCGCTCTGGGATCTCATGGGCAAGGCGAGCGGCCTGCCGCTCTGGAAGCTGATGGGCGGGCGCAGCGCTAAGGTGCCGCTCTACGCCTCGTGCGGCGAGCGCCGCCCCGCCGCCGAGCGCGCCGCGTCGGCCATCCAGCTGAAGGCCCTTGGCTACCCCGCGCTCAAGCTCCGCTTCCACGCGCCCAACCCCCGCGACGACCTCGCCGTGGTGCACGCCGTGCGCGAGGCCATTGGCCCCGACATGGAGATCCTCGTGGACGCCAACCAGGGCTGGCAGATGCCCTGGGACGCCTCGGCCACCTGGGATTTTAAGACGGCGCTCTGGATGGCCGACGCCCTGGCCGAGCTTGGTGTCTACTGGCTGGAGGAGCCGCTGCATCGCCACGACTATCGCGGCCTAGCGGATCTGCGGCGCCGCGCGCGGCTGCGCATCGCGGGCGGCGAGGCGTGCCGCGAGTACGCCGAGCTGCGCGAGTACCTGCGCCACGGCTCGCTCGATGTCTACCAGGCCGATGTGGTCTGGAGCACCGGGCTGCTGCGGGCGCGCCAGCTGGCGGGCGAGGTGCAGGCCGCCGGCTGCATCTACACGCCCCACACCTGGGGCGACGGCCTGGTGCTGCTCGCCAACCTCCACGTGAGCGCCGCCGTCTCCACCGCGCCCTTCGTGGAGTTCCCGTACGACCCGCCGGGCTGGAGTTTGGAGCGGCGCGACTACATGCTGCCCGCACCCATCGCCCCTGACGGCCCCGGCACGCTCACCCTGCCCGATGCACCCGGCCTCGGCGTCAGCATCGACTGGGCCGCCCTTGAGCCGCTGCGCATCCACAGCGGGACCATGGCGTAGGAACGTAGAGCGCCACCCCTCGAAATTCAGTATGGGCGCCCCTTGTGGGCGTCCCTCCGAGCAATCCATGAAACCTCTCACGCTCGCCGCCCCCTGCTGCCTCACGCTCGCCGCCGCCCACCTCGACGGACGCCCGGCGCTGCTCGGGATCGCCCTGCGCCACCCGCCAGTGGAGCTGGAGGCGTTCAGGGCCGCTGGTCTCTCGATCACGGGCGCGCGCGCCGACGCCGCCTACGCCCACGCCGCCCGCCTGGAGGCTCGTCACGGCGCGCCGCTCACCGGGAACCTCGAGATCGAGCTGGCTATCCCCAGCGCCATGGGCCTCGGCTCCGATGCCCTCACCGGCCTGAGCGCCGCCCACGCCCTCGCCGCGCTCAACGGGCTTGCCGAGCTGGACCTCGCCGCCGCCGCCGGCCTCGGCCCCGACGACGGGCTCGCCGCCCACGCCTTCGCCGAGGGCGGGCTGCTCGCCGTGGGAGCCGACGGCGCCCGCCTGCGCCGCCACCCGATCGCCCACAGCGACGAGCCGCGCGACTGGGTGTTTGTTTTTGTGCTGCCCCGCGTGCCACCCAGCACGCCCCAGACGCTGGAGGACACGCGCCGACGCGAGCTCTGGGCCGCCGCCGCCACGCTTCCCGCCCAGGCCGCCGAGCTAAGCGACGCGCTCTGGGCCGCCGCCGAGGCCGACCGGATCGGCGCCTTCGCAACGGCGCTCACCAGCCTTCGGGCGCTTACGCCCGCGCCAGCCCTCAGCCAAACCGAGGAGGCGACCCTGGCCATAATGCGCGCGGGCGGCGCGCTCGCCGTGGGACGCGCGCCCACCGGCCTCGCGCTCTACGCCCTGATCGAGGGCGGCGACGCCAGCCGCGCGCTGCGCAGCGCACTCAGCAGCCACGTCGGCCACGACGGCGGCATCGTGATGGCGACGATCTGCGACACCGACGGCGCACGCACCAGCGCCTAGTTATCCACAAATGACACAGATTTTCGCGCTATTGAGCACAGCCGGTCGGCCTAACAATGGTCCGGAAATGGGCTGGGAATCTGTGGACAGATCAGCTCCAACCTCCCAGAAAGGTATCACCCGTGTCAGCCTCTGAACGTCGCGCCACCCGCCGCGAGCAGCGCCGCCGCTCACCCCTTGCGAGCATGCCCTTCCGCGTCCTAGAGAATAACCTCCCGCCCATGCAGCTGCTGTCCGCCGAGCAGCTTGAGCGTATCCACGAGGCCTCGATGCGCATCGTCGAGGAGATCGGCATCGACTTTCTCGACCCCGAGGCGCTCAGCATCTGGGAGGACGCCGGCGCAAAGGTCGATCACGCAAACCAGCATGTCTGGATCGACCGCGCCCTGCTGCTGGATGCCGTGAGCAAGGCGCCGGCGCAGTTCACGCTGCGCGCCCGCAACCCCGCCCACAGCGTGCCCGTTGGCGGCAACCACACGGTGTTCGTCTCCACCAGCGGCACCGCGTTTGCCAGCGACCTCGACCGCGGCCGCCGCCCTGGCACCCTGGCCGACATGCACGAGCTGATGAAGCTGGTGCAGATGTGCCCGCCGATCAATGTGCTGGAGAGCCAGATCACCGAGCCGCAGGATGTGCCGGTGACGCACCGCCATCTGGAGCGCGGCCTGGCGATCTTCACGCTCAGCGACAAGCCCGTGGCCCAGGCCGCCCACGGCCGCAGCGTCGCCACGGACTGCCTCGCCATGGCCTCGATCGTGTTTGGGGGCGAGGCCGAGCTGCGCAAGGGGCCGGTCTTCGCCGCGATCGTGAACGCCAACAGCCCGCTGCGCTGGGACAGCAGCATGATCGGCGGGATTCTCACCTACGCCCGTGGCGGGCAGCCCCTGGTGGTAACGCCCTTCATCCTGGCGGGCGCGATGAGCCCGATCACCATGGCCGCTGCCGTAGCCCAGCAGAACGCCGAGGCCCTCGCCGGAATCGCCCTGGCCCAACTGGTAAACCCCGGCGTGCCGATCATCTACGGCGGCTTCACCACCAACACCGATATGTCCAGCGGCAGCCCCGCCTTCGGCACCCCCGAGGGCGCCTGGGCCTTCTTTGCCGGCGCCCAGCTCGCACGCCGCTACGGCCTGCCCTACCGTGGCTCTGGCGGCCTAAACACCTCAAAGGTGCCCGACGCCCAGGCCGCCTTCGAGACCCAGATGTGCCTCTGGCCCACGGTGCTCAGCCACACCAACTGGGTGCAGCACGCCGCCGGCTGGCTGGAGTCCGGCCTGGTCTGCTCGTACGAGAAGCTTATGCTCGACGTGGAGGGCCTTGCGGCGATGCAGCACCTGATGCAGCCCGTGGAGGTTAGCGACGCCACCCTGGCCCTCGATATGATCCGCGCCGTTGGCCCCGGCGGCCACCACTTCGGCACCGAGCACACCGCCGCCCGCTACCAGAATGAGTTCTTCCGCCCCATCCTCGCCGATCGCCAGAATATCGGCGCCTGGGAGGAGCACGGCGCCCTGGACGCCGCGCAGCGCGCCAACCGCCTCTGGAAGGAGCTGCTGGAGCACTACGAGCGCCCCGCCGGCGACCCCGCTGTGGAGCAGGAGCTGCGCGAGTTTGTTGAGCGGCGCAAGGCCGAGATCGCAGTGTGAGGCTTGGTCGGTCTTTTTTATCCGCAGATTACGCAGATTGCCGACCTATTGCCGGAGCGTCTAGGTACGGCCATCTGCGTAATCTGCGTAATCTGCGGACGCTCTATGAAAACCAGCTACGACGTGATCGTGATCGGCTGCGGCGGGATCGGCAGCGCCGCCACCTACTGGCTGAGCCGCAGCGCCGGGGCCGAGGTGCTCGCCCTGGAGCAGTTCGCGCTTGGCCACGACCGAGGCGAGTCGCAGGATCATTCGCGGATCGTGCGCCTGGCCTACCACGATCCCGCCTACACCGCACTCACTCGCCACACCTTCGCCGCCTGGTCCGCCGTCGAGGACGAGGCCGGGCTGCAGCTCGTCACCCGCACCGGCGGGCTCGACCTGGAGCTGGTTGATGGCGCGCCGCGCTTCCTCAACCACTACGCCGCCGCCATGAAGTCCGCCGCCATCCCCTTCGAGGCGCTGAGCGCCGCCGACGTGATGGCCCGCTGGCCCCAGTTTACCCTGCCAGACGGCGTGCGCGCACTTTACCAGCCCGACGCAGGCCTGGTGGATGCGCGGCGGGCCAATGCGGCCCACGTGGCGCTCGCCCGCGCCCACGACGCCACCATCCTCGCCAACACGCCAGTGCGCGGCATCACGCCCCTGCCCGACGGTGTGGAGGTGCGCACCGACACGGCCAGCTTCCGCGCGGCGCGCCTGGTGATCACCGCCGGCCCGTGGAGCAACCAGCTGCTCCAGCATGTTGGCCTGCGCCTGCCGCTCACCGTCACCCAGGAGCAGGTGACCTACTTCCAGACGCCGCACCTGCGCGAGTTCGCCCCCGCACGCTTCCCGATCTGGATCTGGCACGGCGACGCCCGCGACTGCTTCTACGGCTTCCCTGTGTACGGCGAGGTGGCGACGAAGGCGGGGCAGGATGTGGGCGGCGAGGTGGTGAGCGCCGACACGCGGAGCTTCGAGCGCAACCCGCGCGCCGACGCCGATCTGCGCCGCTTCCTGGAGCGCCACATCCCGCGCTCGCTCGGCCCCGAGCTGTACACGAAGACCTGCCTCTACACGCTCACCCCGGACCGCGACTTCGTGATTGACACCCTGCCGGGCCACCCCCAGATCGCGCTGGCCATCGGCGCCGGGCACGCCTTCAAGTTCGCCGGCCTGATCGGGCGCATCCTCAGCCAGCTGACCCTTGAGGGCCGCAGCGCGTACCCGATCAACACGTTTCGCCTCAACCGGCCAGCGCTCACGGATGGCAGCTACAAAGCTGCGTTTATGGTATGAGCAAGAAGCGCAAGCCGGGGCGCAGCCCCACCAGGAGCCAAACCCACATGACCAACCCCTACCACACGATCGTGCTTGGCCTCGGCGCCATGGGCAGCGCCACCGCCTACCAGCTCGCCCGCCGCGGCAGGCGCGTGCTCGGCCTGGAGCGCTTTACCGCCGGACACGCCTACGGCTCCAGCCACGGCCAGTCGCGCATCATTCGCCTGGCGTACTACGAAGACTCCGGCTACGTGCCGCTGCTCAAGCGCGCCTACGAGCTTTGGCAGGAGCTGAGCGCCGCCACGCCCTGGCCGGTGCTCAGTATCACCGGCGGCCTGATGATCGGCGAGGGCGACGCGACCAAGATCGTGCGCGGCGCCGCCCGCAGCGCTATCGAGCACGATCTCACCCACGAGATGCTCGACGGCGCCGAGATCCGCCGTCGCTTCCCGCAGTTCCAGACGCCAGACAACGCCATCGGCCTCTACGAGCAGATCGGCGGCGTGCTCTACCCAGAGGCTGCCATCGCCGCCCAGCTGCGCCTCGCCCAGGCCGCCGGCGCCGAGCTACGCTTCGAGCAGCCCGTCCTCAGCTGGGAGGCCAGCCCATCCGGCGACCGCGTGCGCGTTGATACGGCCGACGGCAGCTACGAGGCCGAGCACCTGGTGATCGCCGCCGGCGCCTGGGCGCCCGAGCTGCTGCGCGATCTAGGCCTGCCCCTCACCGTGCAGCGCAACGTGCTCTACTGGCTACGGCCAACCCACGATCAGGCACACTTCCAGCTCGACCGCTGCCCGATCTGCATCTGGGAGGGCGCCGGCCAAAGCTCGTTCTACAGCTTCCCCGAAATTCCCGGCACGCCCCAGGGTGTGAAGCTGGCCTTCCATAACCACGGCCCGCTCACCACGCCCGAGACGATCGACCGCGAGGTTCACCCGCACGAGGTCGCTGAGATGCGCCACTGGCTCGCCGGTCGCATCCCCGCCGTCGCTGAGGGCGAGCTGCTGGCCACGGCCACCTGCATGTACACGCTCACGCCCGACATGAACTTCCTGATCGACCAGCACCCGGCCCATCCACAGGTATTGATCTGCTCGCCCTGCTCAGGCCACGGCTTCAAGCTCGCCAGTGTCGTGGGCGAGATTATGGCCGACCTCGCGGAGCACGGCGCCACCCGCCATCCCATCGCGCCCTTCAACCTGGCACGGCTCGTGGCGCCAGGGGCGTAGCACAGCGTCCAGCTTTATTTGATGAGTGCGCGTGCTTGCTATGACACTCAAAGCACCTGGTCGAAGTCATCAGAACAAGATGGTCAGTGTACTAGAGGACAAGTCGCGGCGGCGGCGGGGCGCAGGGGCGCTACAGCTTCCACAGCCATGTCATTCCGAGCGCAGCGAGGAGTCTTGGCGCCGTGATGCGGTAAGACCTTTCGCTACGCTCAGGGTGACAATGTAGTATGATGCATACTCCATCACAGTTTACAGTTGGCGCTACGACGATCAGCCTGTTCCAGATTGGCGCGCTCCAGGTGCGTCTGGCGGAGTGGCTGGGCCTCGTCGAGGGCGACTGGCCGCCAATCTACCAGGCGCTCTTCGCGGCGCCAATTGCGGTGCCCGTGCAGTGCGCCCACATCGCGCTGCCGGGCCGCTCGCTGCTAGTGGATCCGTGCCACCCAGAGCTGCTGGCCCATTCTGGCGAGCTGGTGCCAGGGGCAACACCGATGCTGAGCCTGCTGATGCAGCTCGCGGCGGCGCAGGTTGATCCGCTTACAGTGGACACGGTGGTGATCACGCACCCACATTTCGACCACTACTGCGGTATCGTCGCCATCGGCGCGAGCGCGGCAGAGGATCGCCTGCTCTTCCCGAACGCCCGCCACCTGCTCGGCCAGGCCGACTGGGCGGCGCTTCAGGATGATCTGAAGAGCCCAGCCTCGCCGACGAGCCGCGCCCTGGGTCTGGCATGGCGCCACGGCATACTCGAACTGGTGGGCGAGCAGCGCGAGCTAGGCGATGGCCTCAGCCTGCTGCCCACGCCTGGGGAGACGCCAGGGCATCTCGCGCTGCGGGTGGAGTCGCAGGGGGCGACGCTCTACTGCGTAGGCGATCTGTTTCACCACCAGGTTGAGGTGGAGCGCCCTGAGTGGGGTGTTACCTGGGCCGACGCGGCGGCGACGGCGCGCAGCCGCGCCGCGCTGCTCACGGCGGCGCAGGCCGAGCAGGCGCTGCTGATCGCCGCGCACATCCAGGGCGTAGGACGGCTAGCGCGCGACGGCGCAGGGGTGCATTGGGGACAGGTGGAGTGAGACAAGGGCACAGGTTACAGGGCACAGGGCCACAGCAGGACGCGCTGCGCGGGCCGCAAACTGTAAAGCAGCTTCACATTGTCTTAAAGTAGGCTGAGGGAGTCTGAGAGGAGCGGGGAGAGCAATGCCCTCCCCGCAGGGAGCCGACGCGCTAGGCCTGCTCGTCCTCGGAGGACTTGGGCCGCACGTTGAAGTTGGGCCGACCACTGGGACGTGAACGGAAGCTGCTGCGCCCGCGCGGCGCACCGTTCACGGGGCGTGGCGCACCACGCGACTCGTCGCGCTCGGGGCGTGGCGCACTACGTGACTCGTCGCGCTCGGGACGCGGCTCGCTACGCGCAGGCGCCGCAGCGCGCTCAGGGCGCGGCTCGCTACGGGCAGGTGGCGCATCGTCGGGGCGCTCCTGACGCGGCGGACGGTCGTCATACGGACGGGCGGGGCGCTCGTCCCGGCGGAAGTCGCTCCCCGCACGCGGGCCACGGTCGTCGCCAGCAGGGCGCGACGGGCGGTCGCCGTAGGGGCGAGCGGGGCGCTCGTCCCGGCGGAAGTCGTTCCCCGCACGCGGGCCACGGTCGTCGCCAGCAGGGCGCGACGGGCGGTCGCCGTACGGACGTGACGGGCGCTCATCGCGGCGGAAGTCGCTCCGCTCAGGCGGGCGCTCGTCACCATAGCGCGGTGGTGGGCGGTCATCATCGCGGCGCGGCGGGCGGTCGCCGTAGGGGCGGGCGGGGCGCTCGTCGCGGCGGAAGTCGCTGCCAGCACGGGGGCCGCGCTCGTCGTCGGGGCGTGAGGAGCGCTCGGGGCCACCCCGCTCATCTCTGCGGGGAGCATAGCCTTCGCGGCCACGCGAGTCCGCACCATAGCCGCGCTGATCGCGGCCCTCGGAAGGGCGCTCGTCGGGGCGACGCTCGCGGGGGGCGCGCTCGTCTTGGCGGCCACGGGCGGCGTAGGCGGCGCCTGCAGCGCCTGCGGTTGCGGCGCCGGCGGCGCGGGCAGCGCGGCGCCCAGCGTCGGCCTCGGACTCAGGCTGGCGCGCCGGGACATGGGCCCGCAGCGACGCGACCTCCTCGGATGTAAGCTTGCGCCACTCGCGCAGCGGCAGCTCACCGAGCGTCAGATCGCCCTCGCGGACGCGGATCAGGCGGAGCGCGTCGTAGCCGAGCAGCTTCGCCACCTCACGGATCTGGCGCTTGCGCCCCTCGCGCAGCACCACCTTATGCCAGTGGCCCTCGTCGGTCGTCTCGAGGAAGGAGACTGTGGCGGGCGCAGTCTGCTCGCCGTTCAGGGTTACGCCGCTGCGCCACTGGCGCAGTGCATCGGCGTCGAGGACGCGGTCGAGCAGTACGCGGTACTCCTTCTCGACCTCATAGGATGGGTGCGTCAGCTGGTGGGTCAGCTCACCGTCGTCGGTGAGCAGGATCAGCCCCTCGCTATCCACATCCAGGCGACCCACCGGAAAGACGCGGCCGGGCACATCAACCAGATCAACGACAGTCGGGCGGCCGTGGGGGTCATCGGCGGTGGAGACAAAACCCACGGGCTTATGCAGCAAAAGATAGGTGCGCTCGTTGGGCTGGCGCACCGGCTGTCCGTCGAGCAGCACCACATCCTGCTCGGGGTCGACACGCAGCCCAGGCTCCTGCACGACACGGCCATTCACCGTGACGCGGCCGGCCGCGATAATTGCCTCTGAATCGCGGCGGGATGCGATCCCGGCGCTGGCGAGGACTTTCTGAAGACGTTCTGCGCTCACTAGTTCCTTCCTCACGGCCGCTTTGGGCCTCGTTGGTACGCACCAGCCATCGCCACGGCATCGCGCCGGGGCGCTCAGGCAGGCGCCAGGGGACGGGTCGAGAATCGATTCGCCTGCCAGTATACCACGATGGTTGACAGCCCGCGCGTGCAGGGTGCAGCGTATGGTTTCAGGCGTTCCCGTCGCCTGGCGGCTGAAGCCGCGGCTAGGGGCGCTTCGCGCCGCGCGTCGGCCTGCGCCGACGCCGTTCTTCGCCCGCGTAGGCGGACGCGCGGCCGTAGGCCCGGTCGGCGCGGCTTCAGCCGCCGGCCCTCGGGTAGCCCGAAACCATACGCCGCACCCACGCGCGCTTGACACGAGCCTGTGCGTCTGGTATAATAGTGTCCTAGTAACACTATTTACATTCGGAGAGGAGCCTTCCATGCGCCCTGCCATCAAACTCAGCACCGCCGCCGCGCCCTTCCTCAGCTACCTCGACGCCTGGTACGCCGCCCTGCCCGCCCTGGCGCTAGAGGCGCTTGTGGGCGAGCACCCCGAGCGTGTGGCCATGCTCTCAATCGATATGATCAACGGCTTCTGCAAGCAAGGCCCGCTCAGCGGCCCCCGCGTCGGCGCGCTCATCCCGCCCGTGGTGGCGCTCTTTACGCGTGCCCACAGCCTTGGCGTGCGCAACCTTCTGCTCACCCAGGACACCCACAGTCCCGCCACCCCGGAGTTCGGCGCCTACCCGCCCCACTGCCTCGCCGGCACCCCCGAGAGCCAGGCCGTCGTGGAATTGGCCGAGCTGCCCTTCGCCAACGAGCTCACCACAATCGAGAAGAACTCGCTCAGCTCGCACCTCGGCACGCGCCTCGACGCCTGGCTGCGCGAGCGCCCCGATCTCGATACCTTTATTATCGTGGGCGACTGCACCGACCTCTGTGTCTACAGCTCGGCCATGCATCTGCGCCTGGAGGCTAACGCGCTCAACCTGAGCCGCCGCGTGATCGTGCCTGCCTCTGCCGTGGACACCTTCGACACGCCGCTGTCCGTCGCCCGCGAGCTCGGCATCTACGCCCACGATGGCGATCTACACCATGTGCTCTTCCTGCACCACATGGCCCAGAACGGCGTGGAAGTAGTTGGTGAGCTGCGATGACCACAGAGATTCGCCAGCTCCGCGACGACGAGCTCGATCAGTTTGTGTCTATCGCCAGAGCCGCCTACCCCGGCGTCACCGTCGCCGCCGACGATCTACTAGAGCGCCTGCGCCGCACCACCGGCGACCAGGACCCGGCCATCAGCACTTACGGCGGCTTCCGCGACGGCGAGCTGCTGGGCGTGATGCGCTACTTCGACTTTATGATGTCGTTCCACGGCACCATGCTGCCAGTGGGCGGCGTGGGCTTCGTAGCCGTGGATCTGCTGCACAAGAAGCAGCACGTCGCAAAGGACCTCATTAGCGGCTACATGCGCCACTACCGTGAGCGCGGCGCACCCCTCGCGGCGCTCTACCCCTTCCGCCCCGATTTTTATCGCCAGATGGGCTTCGGCTACGGCACGCGCATCAACGCCTACCGCCTGCGCAGCGCCGCTTTCCCGCACGGCCCCCACACGAACCTCCGCCCGCTTGCCCGTGAAAGCGCACCGGCCATGCTCGCCTGCCACAACCGCTACGTCGCCCGCACCCACGGCATGTTTGTGCGCGGCGCGGCGCTGATGGGCGGCCTGCTGGAGAGCACCGAGCGGCGCGTGGTGGCCTACATGGCGGGCGATACGGTGCAGGGCTATTTGATCTACCAGTTTGAGCGCGGCGCGAACTTCATCGACAACGCCCTGGAGATCGTGGAGCTGATCGCCGAGCACCCGGCGGCCCTGCGCGAGCTGTGCGCCTTCATCCACGTGCAGGCCGACCAGGTAGAGCGCGTGGTCTGGAATACTCACGACGATCAGGTGCATCATCTCGTCTCCGACCCGCGCAACGGCTCGGGACGCCTGATCCCCTCGATCTACCACGAGACAAACGCCCAGGGCGTCGGCATGATGTATCGGCTGCTCGATACGGCGGGCTTCTTCCGTGCCGTGGCGGGCCACCGCTTTGGCGGCGAGAGCATCACCCTGGCAATCAGCGTGCGCGACAGCTTCCTGCCGGAGAACGCGGGCGAGCTTGTGGTGCGCTTCGAGAGCGGGCGGCCCACGCTGGACTCTTCAACCCAACCAGATGCGCGGATCAGCCTGAGCGTGGAGGATCTGTCGGCCCTGGTGATGGGCTCAGCCGACTTTGCGGCGCTCCAGCGCTACGGACTTGCCGAGATCGATGAGCCCGGCTATAGTGGTACAGTTCAGCGGCTGTTCCTCAGCGAGGCGCGGCCTGTCTGTCTGACTGCGTTCTAAGCGCCCCAGCGGGCGCCTAAAAAAGTATGAGCGCCAAAAGGAGCTACGAAAATGGCAGCTGGTTCTACCACTGATCTGCGCAACGGCATGGTGATCCGCTACAACAACGATCTGTATCAGGTAGTTGAGTTTCAGCACGTGGCGCCGGGCAACTGGCGCGCCTTTGTGCGTGTGAAGCTGAAGAACCTGAAGAGTGAGAAGGTGTTCGAGGATCGCATGCGCGCCGGCGCCGACATCGACATCGTGCGCATTGAGCGCCGCAGCATGAACTTCCTCTACCGCGAGGGCAACGACTTTATCTTCATGGACCCCGACACCTTCGACCAGATCCAGGTGGCCGAGGCTATGGTCGGCGATGCGGCCCGCTTCCTCAAGGAGAACGAGAACGCCGAGCTGATCTACGACTCCGACCGCGAGATCTTGCTGTCGGTGGAGTTGCCGATCTTTGTGGCCCTGGCGGTCACGGAGACGACGATCGCGGTGCGCGGCGACACCGCCACCAGCGTGAATAAGGCCGCCACGCTGGAGACCGGCGCGGTGATCCAGGTGCCCGGCTTCGTGAACGAGGGCGACACCCTGAAAATCGACACCCGCACTGGAACCTACATCGAGCGCGTGTAGCTGAGGCAATGCGCGTTTGTCATTCCGAGCGCAGCGAGGGATCTTGGCTTTAAGCTGCAGTAAGACCCCTCGCTGCGCTCGGGGTGACAAGGCGGAATGCGCGTTTGTCATTCCGAGCGCAGCGAGGAATCTTGGTGTGGTGTCAGCGAACCATTTGTGGCGCCAAGGGGGCGGTGAGCTGCTCTACGGCCAGCTCCCGCGCCCCAAGCGGCTCCAGGCGCACGCCGCCATCCTCGGGGTAGTAGGCGAGCACCGCCCGCTCCAGGTACTGCACGATCCGGCGCTGTCCGTCGGCGGCGCGGGCCTCGAACTCCTTGGAGAGCGGCAGGCCATACACGTCTACCCCGCCACCGCGCTCCCAGAAATCCAGAAACGCCGCTTTGAGCGTGTGCCCCGTCTCGGGGAAGCTGCGGCCCAGCTCCGCATTCTCCGTTGGGACCAGGGCCGCAGCCCCGCCGTAGGCTAGCGCCTGCATTGTGCCAACGCCGAGGGCCTCCACCTGCACATAGTACGGGGTGTCGCGCTGGGCGTTGCGCAGGGTGATGCGGGCGTTGCGGAAGCTCTGCGTGATCCCGGCGGCGGTGACGCGGGCGGGCTCCAGCGGTGGGCCGAAGCGCTCCTCGCCGCCGAGCGCGCGCCAGTAGCGGTAGATCGGCGCGGGCACGCTGAGGTTGGCAACGAGCCCGTCGGCGGGCAGGGGCAGCGCCTCGGCCTCGGCGAGCACCGCCTGGAGGCCGGCGAGGTTCTGGGGCAGCTCGGGGTCGTCGCCGCTCACTAGCTCGGGCGTGATCGCGGCGATGCCGAGGCTGCCGGCCCAATCGTGCATGCCGCCGGTGATGTTGTAGAGCGGCCAGAAGCGGCTGTAGCTGTAGTCGGCGCCACGAGCGTAGGCCTCGGCCATGGCGATCGAGGGCGGGTGCTCGCAGGCGGCTGGGAAGACCAGGCCGGCATTCGAGTGGAGAAAGATCGCGCCCGAGGCGTCCCATAGAAAGCTGCGGATCAGCCGCGCCTCCAGCTGCGAGTCGGCGAAGGGGCCGCCAGTGTCGGCCACCAGGCCATAGGCGCCCTGCACCGTGGTGCGCCAGTCGTTCTCGGGGCAGCTGTCGAGGTTAGTGTTCATGTTGCGGTTCAGGTCCACGCCCGCCGCATCGAAGCGCCAGCCGATCGCCAGGCCGTCGGGGTTGATGGTGGGGATGAAGTAGAGCCGCACGCCGGGCGGCACCTGCTCGGGGTTGGCGCGGAAGTGCTCGCTCAGCCCGAGCGTGAGCCGGTAGGTGTTGGCCTCGGGGCCACCGTGGGTATTGCCCACCACCACGATTTTGCGCGGCCCATCGCCCACTTGCACCACCTGGATCGGGCGGCCCTGGGCGCTGGTGCCGAGCACAAAGTCGCGCACGACGGCGGCGCGGGCGGGGCGCGGCGCGGCGCCACCAATGGCGACGAGCAGCGCCAGTAGCGCCAGGGCCAGCAGCGCGAGCCTATACACCGAGTGCCCGCCGCTTGGCCTCCACGAAGTGGCGCTGCTCCAGGCGGATGGCGCTGGTGATGCGGCTGATCTCGGCGCTCTCCTCGCTGGAGATGCCGCCCTCGCCTGAGGCCACGGCGAAGAGCGCGTCCAGAAAGCGCACCCGCTCCTCGACGCTCGTGCTCTGGGCAAAGGCGTAGGTGAGCACGTATGGGTCAAGGTTGGCCTTGCTCTCCTCGATCGCGGCCTCGGCCACCAGCACGGCGCGCTCGTGGCTAATGCCCCAGCCTTGCTCCAGGGCGGCCACGATCCGCTCGCGCTCCACCTCGGCGACGTTGGCGTCTACGCGGGCCAAGGTGGCGAGGATGCCGCCTGCCAGGGCCAGCGTGCGCGCCTCGGCGGCAGGGATGCCGAGATCGTCCTCGGGGGCTTTGCCAAGCCGCACGCGCACCGCGTAGTAGACGCGGTTGTTCAAAAACTCGTCGAGGAACTGCTCGCGGTTGGGGCCGACGGCCCTCACGCCCATGCCGCGCCGCAGCAGCTGCCCAAAGATCGCCAGCGGGCCTGCGTCGGCGCGTTGCAGCGCCGTGCGGATCTCATCGGCCACGCGCCGCTCCTCGTCGGTGGTCACGCGGTCGGCGCTCATCAGGCTGTTCAGCGCCTCGATCGCCAGGGTTCGATCACGCGGGCCGCGCATAGTCGCCGCCAGCTCCTCCACAAGGCGCGTGCGCTCCTCGGGGCTAACTGGCGAGTAGAGGTAGATGTCGAGCTCGGCCCAGTCCTGCATGGTCAGCGTGATCTCGCCGCCACCAGAGGCCTGACCCACTTCGGCGAGCATATTTTTGAGGCTGTTCACCTCGTCGGCGGCGAGGTTGCCGTCGGCCCATGCGGCGGCGATCACGACCTTGGCCAGGGCCATTGCGAGCGGGTTCTTTGCCATACGTCTCTCTCTCAGGCCATCTTCTTAGAACGTAGAACGTCGGACAGCTCCGTCTGGCTATCGGCTATCGGCTATCGTCCTACCAGCCCCCCCCGCTGCTCCCGCCGCCGAAGCTGCCGCCGGAGCTGCCGCCGCCGAAGCTGCCGCCCGGTGACTTGGCCGCGCTGCTCGAGACGGCTGCAGACGCCGCAGCTCAACGGGCAGCAGCCGCGGTGCTCGCGGCAGATGCAGAGGCGGCAGCCATCGCTTCAGCCACAGAGTCGCTTAAGACCGCAGAGGTAAAGCTCACTTCGGTTGCCTCCGCCTTGCAGAGCAAACTCGAGCAGAGCCTGTCCGCTGCGCCGGCGGAGCTGCTCTCCGCCACGACACCCACTTCCGGGGAAACGCCCCAGCCCAATTGGGTCGAGGTACAGCTGGACCTCGTCCCCACGATGACAAGGAATTCCGGAATGGAGCGGAGTCTCTTCGTAGGGCGAGACCAATGGGTTTTGCACGCCTGTCCATCTATCGGCGAGGCTCCGAAATAGGGGATAAGGACAAGCTTCAAGAGGCGCTTTTGTACATGAGCCCGATGCGCTTGATGTACGACCCGGAGCCGACTCTGAATTATCCTGTATCAAGGCTGATGTGGTTTTTGGTGGATAGGCCGGAACGGTGACGGTGAAGGCCGTGCTGTAAGGAACGAGCCCCATCGGCACGAGCTCGACGCTGGCCGAGCCGATCCACCGCCACTCCCCCTCGAGGGCTGGCTGGATGGACGCCGGGGGCGGCCTTCGCGAGGCCCGCTCGAGCGTGTCCAGGGTGACGATGGGCTTCGAGAATGTAAGGGTGGGGCGAACCTCGCCCATGACTTCGTCTTGAGGACGGGCCACCACGACCGCCAGCTTTCCGTCTTCGCCTGGAACGGACTCCGGTACCACCTGGATGGCCGGGGGCTCAGGAATCGGCTCGAGCTGCTGCGGCGCGGGCTTGTTGGGGGTCGTCGAATCGCCGCCAAAGCGGTTGCAGGCGGGTGCAAGAAGAAGGGTGGCCAGGAGGGCTGCCATCAGCGGCTTCGTCTGGGGAAACTTCGTGTGCTTCGACATAGAGCCTCGAGATCGGTGGAGCCTATGTAGGCCGCCGCAGCGGTTAAGCTCCGGGAAGAGCCAGCTGGGATCAGGTCACATCGAGCACAGTTATACCGGAACGTGGGCAGGTTGTCGAAGCAAGAATCCGGTCTGGCACCGGGCAGGGCGGTCGTAGGGGGACGGCTGG
>ENA-ORBV01002058-ORBV01002058.1-microbial-mat-metagenome-genome-assembly--contig:-NODE-2058-length-43242-cov-5.003730_pt1 | contig 43242 bp, 35 predicted proteins | sample MGYA00237777_ERZ505514 | MGnify/ENA primary metagenome ERZ505514 (study PRJEB26160, sample SAMN06269048) | microbial mat metagenome | isolation source: Oligotrophic lake microbial mat | place... | reverse complement strand
CTCGCCTTCGCCAGCGGCGCGTGCGTCGCGCTCGCGTTCGCGACGAAGTACAACGCGCTCGTGCTGGCGGCGGTGCCCGGCTGGGTGGTGCTCGAGGTGGCCTTCGCCGAGCGCTCACCGCGCCGCGTGCTGGTGCTCGGCGCCGCATGCGCGCTCGGCTTCGGCTTGACGCTGGTCCTCGTCTGCCCGCCGTGGATCTTCGAGACCCGGCGGATCTTCGGTCGGGTGAGCTGGATCAGCGACCTCGCGACGTCGCCCAGCTGGCTGCCGCCCAACAACCACGTGACCGCGAGCGTTGGCTGGTACGGCCGTCCCTACCTCTATCAGCTCGTCGCGCTGCTGCCGTTCGCGCTCGGCTGGCCGATGTACCTGGCAGCGCTGGCCGGGGTTGCGGTCGCGCTCGGCCGGCGTACGACGACGGATCGCGTCCTGCTGGTGTCGCTCGCGGTGCTCTTCTTCTTCGTCGGGCGGACCAGGGCTTCGTACGCCCGCTACCTGATCCCGCTCTTTCCCGCGCTCGCGCTGCTCGCGGCGCGCGCGCTGTCGGAGCTGCGCGTGCGTGCCGTTGCGCGGATCGTGCTGTGCTCGCTCGTCGTCTGCTACGGCTTCGCGCTCGGTTTCTCCCAGGTCGCGCGCTTCTCGTACGATCAGCAGATCGCGGTCGCGCAGTTCCTGCGCGAGGCGCTGCCGGCCGGCGCCGGCGCGCCGCCGCGGATCGTCGTTCCGTGGGAGATGGCGGGCTACTACCGGCTCCGCCAGCCGCTGCACCGGGTCGGGCTCGAGATGGCGACCGCGGCGCCCGGCAAGTGGCTCGCGGGGCGCCCCGAAGCCTTCGTGTTGCCCGAGTGGTACGCGACCAGCATCCGCCGCGATGGCGGACGGGACGCGCTCCGGTCGGACCTCGAACGGCTCGAGTCGGGCGCCCTCGGCTACCGTGAGGCCGCGCGCTGGCGCTCCACCTACCTTCAGGAGAGCCTCTACACCTGGCTCGACCCGTCCTTCGCGAGCGCGCTCTCCATGGGCGAGATCGGCTTTCGCGTCTACCTGCGGGACGATCTGGTCACGGCACCGCCAGCGCCCGCCGAAGATCGCCGATGAGGTCGTCCGCGTCCTCGAGACCGACCGAGAGACGGATCAGGTTGTCCTTGATGCCGATCTGCAGGCGCTCCTCGGTCGTCAGCTCGAAGAAGCTCATCAGCGAGGGCTGCTCGATCAGCGACTCGACGCCGCCCAGCGACGGCGCGATCTGCGGGATCTCGACCGCGTCGACGATGCGCGACGTGGTGTCGAGGTCGCCCTTGATCTCGAAGCTGACGACGCCGCCGAAGCCGCTCATCTGGCGTCGTGCGATGTCGTGGCCGGGGTGCGATGCGAGCCCGCAGTAGTGCACCCGGTCGACACGCGGGTGCCCGGCGAGCATCTCGGCGATGCGCAGCGCGCTCGCGTTCTGGTGCGAGACGCGCAGCGGTAGGGTCTTCAAGCCGCGGATCAGCAGGTAGGCCGCGTGCGGATCGAGGATCCCGCCGAGCACGCCCTGACACTCGCGGATCGCCTCGATGGTTTCCCGCCGCCCGAGGATGACGCCGCCGAGCACGTCGTTGTGGCCCGAGAGGTACTTGGTCGCGGAGTGCAGGACGAGGTCGATGCCGTACGCGATCGGCTGCTGGTTGATCGGGGTGGCGAAGGTCGAGTCGATGATCGTCAGCAGGCGGTGGCGGCGACCGATGTCGGCGATGCGCTCGAGGTCAACGACCTTCATGTAGGGGTTGGTCGGCGACTCGCTGATCAGCACGCGGGTGCGCGGCGTGACCGCGGCCTCGAGCGCGTCGTAGTCCCCGGTTTCGACGATGCTGACCTCGACGCCGAACTTGCCCAGCATGCCGCGGCAGAACTGGCGTGTCCGCCGGTAGCAGTCGTCGGTCATGATGACGTGCTGGCCCTGGCTCAAAACCGCGAACAGAGCGGTCGTGATCGCCGCCATGCCGCTCGCGAAGCCGAGACCCGCCTCCGCACCTTCGAGCGCCGCACACTTCTCCTCGGCGATGCGCTGCGTCGGGTTGCCGTAGCGCCCGTACTCCTCGCGCTCGGTGTTGCCGGACATGTAGTCGACCAGCTCGGCGGTGTCGCGGAAGACGTAGGTCGCGGTCTGGAAGATCGGCGTCGTGATCGCGTTGCCCGGCCGCGGCCGCTTCTCGCCGCCGTGCACCGCGGTCGTGAGCAGGCTGCGCGCCTGCTCGCGCTCGTTTCCGCGCCCGCTCACGATGCGCGCTCCGCGCTGCCAGGGGACTTCGCACCCAGGCTGTCGATGCGCCGCAGCAACGCGTCGCGGACCTCACCGACGTCGTTGCGCAGCTCGATCGGCTGGTTCGCGTAGCGCGCGGCGATCCCCGCGAGCTGCTTCTGGTGGTACGCCGCCTTCTGGTCCGCGAACTTGAGCCCGTGCGCGGTCGAGATCACCACCACGCGCTGGTCGCCCTTGATCTCGCCGCGCTTCAGGAGCTTGAGCAGCACGGCGAGCGCGACGCCGGTGTGCGGGCAGTTGAACATGCCGGTCCGGTCGGCCTGCGCGGCGGCGTCGACGAGCTCTTCCTCGCTCGCCTGCTCGACGACGCCGTCGAACTCCTGCAGCGTCTTGACGGCCTTCTTGTAGCTCACCGGGTTGCCGATCTGGATCGCGCTCGCCAGCGTGCTCTTTGCCTGCACGGGGTGGAATTCCTTGAAGCCGTTCTTGTAGGCCAGGTAGAGCGGGTTCGCGTGCTCGGCCTGCGCGACCACGATGCGCGGCCGGCGGTGGATCATGCCGAGCCGCTCCATCAACAGGAAGCCCTTGCCGAGAGCGCTCACGTTGCCGAGGTTGCCGCCGGGGATGATGATCGTGTCGGGAACCTCCCAGTCGAACTGCTGGCAGATCTCCATGCCGACCGTCTTCTGGCCCTCGATGCGCAGCGAGTTCATCGAGTTGGCGAGGTAGATGTTCTCGCGCTCGGTGAGCTCCTGGACGGTGCGCATGCAGCCGTCGAAGTCGGTGTCGAGCGACAGCACGATGGCGCCGTTCGAGATCGGCTGCACCAGCTGCGCGAGCGAGACCTTGTTGCGCGGCAGCAGCACGACCGCGGGAATCTCGGCCGCGGCGCAGTAGGCCGCGAGTGCCGCCGAGGTGTCACCGGTCGACGCACAGGCGACCGCCGGAATGTGCTGGCCCTGCGCACGCATCTGCTTGACGACGCTGACCAGCACCGTCATGCCGAGGTCCTTGAACGAGCCGGTGTGCGAGTTGCCGCACTGCTTGACCCAGAGGTCGGGGAGGCCGATCTCGCGGCCGAAGCGCTCGGCCCAGAACAGGTTCGAGCCGCCCTCGAACATGCTGACGATGCTCTCGTCCGAGACCTGCGGCAGGACCATCTCCTTACGGCACCAGACGCCGGAGCCGTAGGGCCAGGTCGTCGAGTGGATGCGCTGATCGAAGAGCTTTTTCCAGGCGTCCCCGCTGGTCCGCGCGAGCCGGGCCTCGTCGTGCACGACCTCGAGGAGCTCACTGCACTTCCGGCAGCGGTAGATGACCTCGAAGATGTCGTAGGTCTCGCCGCACGCCGGGTCGATGCACTGGAACCAACTCCTGTACTTCATGCGAGCCTTTCTAGCATGCGGCGCCCCGTCCTGGAGAAGGGGTGGCGCGACGATGGTGGAACATCCGGGACTGGTTCGATATGCCCTGACGCATACCCAGCGGGCGCACGGAACGACCCGGCGGCGGAGGAAAGCTCGATGACGGACGAAGAACTCGAAACCAAGATCAAGGCGCTGAGCTTCTGGAGCGGCAAGAACTCGATGACCATCGAGGACATGGCCACGATCCAGCCCGGGCTCGCCCGCATCATGCCGGAGATCGGTGCTCGTACCTGGAAACTGTACTACGCCGCCAAGGAGCAGAACTGGCCGATGGCGAAGTTCCAGTACAAGGAGATCAAGGGCCTGATGGAGCTCGGCGCGTTCATGCGTCCGAAACACGAGGAAGCGCTCACCCAGTACATGGCCGAGAACTGGAAGGCGCTCGAGGGGCCGATCGAGGCGAAGGACTTCGCCGGCTTCACGAAGGCGTTCAACGACGCCATCGACATGGCCAACGCCTACCACGAGCTGAAGGACAAGCCCTACATCCGGTGGAAGCTGCCCGCCGAGCCGCCGCCCGATCTCGACCTGTCGCCGCGCCCCACGGCCAAGAAGTAGTCCGCCGCGATCGCGAGGAGGGGGCGCTCAGCCCTCTCCTCCAGCGGCGTGGCGAAACGCAGCCGCGACCTCCACGGCGCCGGTGATCGTCGCGAGCAGCGGTAGCGTGTTGCGGATCGACCAGTCGTGCCACTCCTGGGGTACGCCCGCGCAGCAGTCCTCGATCACGAACATCTCGTAGCCCCGGTTGAGCGACGCGCGCACGATGCCCTCCACGGCGAGCGTCGTGGAGATGCCACAGACCGCGAGCTGCTCGCGCCGGAGCTGCGCGAGGATCGCGTACAGTCCGGTACCGTACGAACCGTCGACGGACGTGGTTCGGGTGAGCACGTGGTCGCTCGCCGCCGGTGCGACGGCTTCGTGCGTCTCGGCACCCCAGGTCCCCTCGACTAGCGAGGGGCCGCGCTTGCCGGCGAGCTCATAGATCCGGGCGCGCGGACGCGGGAAGCCCGGCTTGCTGGCGATGTTGATGTAGAACACCGGCACCGCGCTGCTCCGCGCGATGTCGAGCAGGGTCGCGACCTTGCTCAGCACCCCGCGGCGGTGGACGGCCTCGGTCAGCGCCGAGCCCAGGCCCTTCTTGCCGAGGTTCGCCTCGTGCACCATGTCGTTCTGCAGCTCGACGACGAGCACTGCTGCCTTCGCGGGATCGAGAGCGAGCGTCATGGCCGCAGAGCTTCGCAGCAGTCCGCGCCGTGCTGCAAGAGCGGACGCCGTTGCCACGCGCCCGGGAGCGCGTGCGTCGCTCTCCGCAGCACGACGCATCGCAGCACACGGCGATTTCGTTGACATACGCGCTCGGCTGTCGATAGTGGCCGCGCGCTCGGCATGGTCGAGCGCACGACTGAACCCGCGTGCCAGGAGGGAGCTCTTATGGACGTTCGGTGGAGCGTTGCTACGACCGGCCGGAGGCTGGTCCTGGCGGCATGCGTCGTGTTGCTTTCCCTGGTCGCCGCGCCGCGCTGCGCGAGCGCTCTCTATCTAGACGAGGATCAGAACTTCGGAGTGCGCCTGCGCGCCTACTCCCAGCTCACCCTGGCGACGCAGGACGGCCAGAAGTTCGTCACCAGTCCGGAAAAGTTCACCGGGCAGATGGTGCAGAACCGAAACTTCGCGAACCCCGAGTTCGACGCGAAGTTCACCTCGTTCCTGCCGGGCAACTTCCTCGACGACCTCAGTGGCCGGCTCGCGCTGTGGGGCTTCTACGACGGTCTCTACGACTACGGCCCGGACCAGTACGCGCGCGCGGCCGCGGACATCAAGTTCCACCGCGGTCCGAACGGGGCGTTCCAGACCAAGGGCGACAGCCGCGAGCAGGCGCTCGCCGGCAACGCGCTCGCGCGCAACGTGCGCGACATCTACGGGCATCGCTGGCGGGTCAACGAAGCCTACATGAACATCTCGAAGGGCCCGTTCTTCATGCGCATCGGCCGGCAGGCGATCTCGTGGGGCGAGGCCGACACCATCGGTCTCCTCGACGTAAACAATCCCTTCGACACGACGGTCGTGCCCGGCGTGTTCATCGACCTCGACGAGGCGCGCATTCCGCTCTGGACGCTGCGTGCGACCTACCAGGTCTTCACCGATCTCGGTCCGTTATCGAGCGGGCTGATCGACAGCTACATCGTGCCGGGCATGATCGACACCACGATCTCGCCCTTGCAGATGCAGAGCGCGAGCCCGTTCTCGGCACCGCCGCCGGCACCCGGGCCGGGTATCGAGGTCTTCCAGCGCCGGCCCGGCATGCGCTTCGGCAACTCGCGCTGGGGCTTCCGCTTCCAGACCGTGGTCGCGACCGACTACACGACCAGCGTCTGGTTCTACAAGACGTTCCCCACCGAGGTGGTCGCGGTCAACCTCGGCGTCTCGCAGGACACCGGGCGTCTGGTGACGTCGGTCGAGTCGCCGCTGCTCAACGTCGCGGGCGTGGCGACGACCTGGTACAGCGACTTCCTCAACGCGATCGTTCGCAGCGAGGTCGAGGTCTTCAACGGGCAGCCGGGGTTCCGCGTCGATACGAACATCGCGCCGGGCCTCAGCGCCGCGTGCAATGCGCCGGACGCGGTGAAGAACTCGCTGACCTGCGGGTACTACGACAAGATCAACCTGATCCGTGGCGAGCTCGGCGTCGACCGGAACCTCTTCATCCCGTGGCTCAATCCCTCGAACTCCTTCATCTGGGTGACCTCGTTCGTGTTCACGGGCAATCCCGACGAGACCGACACCAAGGACTACCGCGCGAGCGGCATCCTGAAGCCGTCCGCGCTGATCCGCGCCGGTAAGGGCGGCGCACCCGCGGGGTCGATCACGACTGGCTGCAATGGCCAGCCCGGCCCTTGCGACTTCGTCAACCAGTCGGTGTTCGAGTGGTTCATGCAGACGCACCTCGAATCGAATTTCATGCACGGCAAAATGCCGATAGGCGTCACCGCGGTGATGAATGGCCGCGGTGCGCTGGCGATCTTTCCGGACATTGGCTACCGCGTCAACGACGCCTTCATCCTGAGCGCGCGCTACGTCAACATCCACACCTTCGGCAGCGAGAACAACGGCTTCGCGGCGGGCCTGGGCCTGTTCCGCGATCGCGACGAGGTCTGGTTCCGTGCCACCTACCAGTTGAATTGACCGCGGAACGGCGCCGCTTCCGTTCGCTGGGGCGGCGCCGATCCTGATACCATCGACTCGTGGACGCCGGCGCGGAAGTTCGGCGCCGCCGGCCCCGACGGTTGCTGCGGCGCACGTTGATCGTCGTCCTGCTGGTGGCAGCGGCGGCGATCTTCTGGCTCGATCGCAAGGTCGTGCAGGGCTTCGGGGAGGCGCGCTGGCGGCACCCGATCCGCATCTACGCGGCGCCGCGCGCGCTCGAGGTCGGTGTCGATCTCGACGCCGCCGGCATCGCCGAGGAGCTGTACGACCTCGGCTACCGCGCGGTCACCAGCCACCCCGAGGAGCCCGGGACGTTCCGGCGCAGCGCGCAGCGGCTCGAGCTCTTCCTGAACGCGGCACCGGAGCCGGACCGCTTCGGTGATCGGCCGCCGCAGCAGATCGTCGCCGAGCTCGATGCGGGCCGGCGCGTGCGTTCGATCGAGCTGCAGCCGGCCGGCGTCAAGGCCGAGTCGGTCGCCCTCGAGCCGCGTCCGCTCGAGGGACTGTTCACCTCGCACTGGACCGGGCGCCGGCCGCTCAAGCTGGAGGACGTGCCGCCCGCGGTGGTCGACGCCGTACTGGCGGCCGAGGACTACCGTTTTCTAGTCCATCACGGCATCGACCCGGGCTCGCTGCTGCGCGCGGTGCGCGTCAACTGGGTCGCCGGCGAGGTGCGCCAGGGCGGCAGCACGATCACGCAGCAGATCGTCAAGAACCACTTCCTGACCCAGGAGCGGACGTTCTCGCGCAAGCTGCGCGAGATTCCGATGGCGCTGCTGCTCGAGCTGCGCTTCGACAAGCGCGAGATCCTCGAGTGCTACCTGGCGACCGTCTACCTCGGGCACGATCGGCTGGTCGGGATCTACGGCTTGGCCGAAGCGGCGGCGGTCTACTTCGGCAAGCCGGTCTCCAAGCTGACGCTCGCCGAGGGCGCGATGCTGGCCGGGATGATCCGCGCGCCCAACATCTACTCGCCGATCCGTCATCCCGAGGCGGCGCTGCGCCGGCGCAACCAGGTGATCGAACAGATGCGGGAGCTCGGCTGGATCACCGTCGAGCAGGCGGCCGCCGCGCGTAGCGAGCGCCCCACGCCCCCGGCCGGCCGCGCGGCTCCCCCCGAGGCGTACTTCATGCAGTACGCGCGTCGATCACTCGACGCGCAGGCGCTCGATCCGACGCGGCTCGGCTTCGGCAGCGAGATCTTCACGACGCTCGACCATCGTCTGCAACGCTTCGCCAGCGAGGCGGTGGACTCGGTCGGGCGGCGCATCGATCGCAACCGGTCGGGGAAGCGGCCGGTCCAGATCGCGGTGGTCGCGATCGACCCCCGAGACGGCGCCGTGCGCGCCCTGGTCGGTGGGCGGGACTTCCTCGCCAGCCAGCTCGATCGGGCGACCCGCAGCCGGCGGCAGGTGGGCTCGCTGTTCAAGCCGTTCGTCTACCTCGCGGCGATTGCCGATCGTCAGAGCGGCGTCACGCCGGCGACGATCCTGCTCGACGAGCCGATCAGCGTCCGCATCGATCGGACCACCTGGTCGCCGAAGAACGTCGACGAACGCTATCGCGGGCCGGTGACCGTGCGCCACGCGCTCGAGCACTCGCTCAACGTGCCGATGGTGCAGCTCGCGGAAAGCTTCGGCCTCGATCGCATCGTCGCGTTCGGCGATCGGCTCGGGTTGGTGAGCGCGGGTCTGCCGCGCGTGCCGTCGCTGGCGCTCGGAGCGTTCGAGACCTCGCTGCTGCGCCTGACGTCGGCCTACACGCTGTTCCCGCGCGGCGGCGACATGGTTCAGCCGTACACCGTCGCGAGCGTGAAGGCGCCGTCGGGCGTCGTCCTGCTGCGTGGCCGGACGGCGCGCGAGGCGGTCGCGCCGGCCGACGCGACCTACGTCGTGCACGCCATGCTCGAGGGCGTGGTCACGCACGGTACTGCGGCCGAGGTCGGACGCTCGGGGCTCAAAGGATCGTTCGCTGGCAAGACGGGCACCAGCAACGACAACCGCGACGCCTGGTTCGTCGGCTACACGCCGTCGCTGGTGGTCGGGGTCTGGGTCGGCTTCGACGACGACACGTCGCTGCGCGGCGGGGCCGCACAGCTCGCGGTCCCGGTCTGGCTGGCGATCATGAAGCGCGCCCTGCCGGGCATGCCCGGCGAGCGCTTCGCGGTGCCCGACGGGGTGGAGCTGGTGTCGGTCGAGGCGTCCAGCGGCAAGCGTGCGGATGCGAGCTGTGGCCCGGCGATCACCGAGGTCTTTCTCGCCGGGACGGCGCCGCGCGAGTCCTGCGCCGGCGGCGCCGCTCGGGTCGCCGCCGGTGCCGAGCGCGATTCACCCGTCAAGTACATCGGGGAGACCGTCGGCGAGTGGTTCGCGGCACTGCCGCGGGCGATCGGATCGCTGTTCGGCGGCAAGAAGGACTGACCCGTCCTACCGGTCGCGCCCTCTCCGTGGTAAGTCGGCCATGGCCCCTGATGAGCTCGAGAAGGCTGACATTCGTCGCCAGCGCCGGCCGGCAATGCATCGAGCTCGTGACGTTCGTCGGGAGCCTGGTCGCCTTCCTCTGGAGTGCTGCCCGAACGGTCTTCCGGCGCGGCTTTCCGTTTCGCGTGGTGGTCCTCCAGGTCTACGAGATCGGCCTCAAGTCGCTGCCGCTCACGGCCGTCGCGGCCTTCGCCATCGGGGTCGTGCTCGCACTGCAGACGCTCGTCATGCTGCGCAAGTTCGGCGCGGTGCACTACGTCGCGGTGGTGGTGGGCCTCTCGGTCATCAAGGAGCTGGGGCCGGTGGTCACGGCGCTGATGGTCGCGGGCCGGGCGGGCTCGGGCATCAGCGCCGAGATCGGCTCGATGAAGGTCACCCGCCAGATCGACGCCCTGCAGGTGCTCGCGGTCGATCCGCTGCAGTTCCTGGTCGCGACGCGGATCCTGGCGTGCGTGATCGCCGTGCCGCTGCTGGCGGCGATCTCGGATGTGCTCGGGATCATCGGCGGCGCCCTGGTCGCGGTCTCGGTCGGCGGCGTGCCGCCGGCGACCTACTACGAAACCACCGTCTACTACGTGACCCTGGGTGGCCTTCTGGCCGGGCTCGGCAAGACGGTCGTGTTCGGGCTCATCATCGGCACGACGGCCGCGTACTACGGCTTCGCGACCGAAGGCGGGACCAGCGGGGTGGGGCGCGCCACGACGACGACGGTGGTCACGTCGTCGCTCATGATCTTCATCACGGACGTGATCATGACGCAGGCCCTGGTGAGCCTCGGGTTCTGAGATGGTGGAACGCAGCGAACCGCGAGCCGCCGACGCCAGCGTGCTGGTCGAATTCCGCGACCTCCACAAGGCGTTCGGTGACAAGGAGGTCCTGCGCGGCGTCGATCTGCTCGTCAACCGCGGCGAGACGCAGGTGATCATGGGCAGCAGCGGATCGGGCAAGTCGGTGCTGCTCAGCATGCTGGTCGGCCTGCTGTCGCCGGATGCGGGCCAGGTGCTGGTCGAGGGCGAGGACGTGACCCGCTACGCGACCATCGACGAGTGGCGCCGTGTCTGGTTGCGCACCGGCTTCCTCTTCCAGGGGGCCGCGCTCTTCGACTCGATGACCGTCGGCGAGAACATCGCCTTTCCGCTGCGCGAGCACGAGAAGCTGAGCGAGGTCGAGATCGCGTCGCGGGTCGCCGAGGTGCTGTCGTGGATCGAGCTCGACGGCATCGAGCAGAAGATGCCGAGCGAGCTCTCGGGCGGCATGCAGAAGCGCGTCGGGCTCGCGCGCGCGATCGTGCTCCAGCCCGAGATCGTGGTCTACGACGAGCCCACCACCGGCCTCGACCCGCTGACCTCCGACACCATCAGCGAGCTCATCCGCCGCTTGCAGCGCGAGCGCCAGGTGACCTCGATCGTGGTCACGCACGACGTTCGCTGTGCCTTCCTGGTTGCCGACCGGATCGCCATGCTGGACGAGGGGCGTATCCTGGTCGAAGGGACGCTCGACGAGATCAAGCAGAGCGAGCAACCCAAGCTACGGGCGTTTCTCTATGGTTGAGCCAGGAAAGAGCCGAGGATTCTTCTGATGGCGAAGGAAACCGAACGCCGTCGCGAGATGATCACCGGCGTCTTCGTGCTGGTCGCGCTGGCGGCGGCGATGCTCATGGTGATCCTGCTCGGATCGCAGCAGCGGATCTTCGAGAAACGCTTCCGCATCAATGCGATCTTCGGCACCGTGAGCGGCCTGCGCGCCGGCGCGCCGGTGTTCGTCGCCGGCGTCAACGTCGGCGCCGTCGAACGTTTGCGCTTCGTGCCGGGCGACACCTACCAGCCGACCGCAGACGAGGAAGGGGGCGCGGCGCCGAAGCCCGTCGGTCGGGTGGGCAAGGTCGAGGTCTTGATGGACGTCGAGGAGCGCTTCCACGACCAGATCCGCGCCGACTCGATTGCGACCATCGCCTCGGTCGGACTGCTCGGTGACAAGTCGATCGAGATCTCGGTGGGGAGCGTGATGCAGCCCGTGGTTCAGCCCGGGGCGACGCTGGGCAGCCAGGATCCACTGACGCTCACCGAGATCATCGATCAGATCGAGCCGATCCGCGACAAGCTCGACAAGATCCTCGGTGACATCGCGTCCGCAACCGGCAACCTGACCGGTGAAGGCACGCCGATCTCGAAGTCGCTGCAGAGCATGAGCAACATCCTCGAGAAGGTCGACAAGGGCGAGGGCACCATCGGTCGCCTGGTGAACTCACCCGAGGTCGAGAACGAGCTCGCGGCGACGCTCGAGAACGCGCGCGCGCTGCTCATCTCGGCGCAGAGCACGGTCGAGCAGATTCGCGCCGCCACCGTGGACCTTCCGGCGACGATGGTGTCGGTACGCAAGGTCGCCGACGAGGTGGCGGGGCTGTCGGTCGAGCTGCGCGAGAGCGCCCGGCGCTTTCCCCAGATCGTCGCCGACATGGAGGTCGTCGCGCAGAACCTGAAGGATGCGTCCGAGAGTTTCCCGCTGCTCGCGATCGGGGCGCAGCGCGGCGTGCGCGAGGCGACGACGGTATTCGATGCGGCCGGCAAGACGATCTTCCTGCGCGGCTACGTCGACCAGAGCAAGGCCAAGCTGCCGGCGGCGATCGAGCGCGGCGAGAGCTCGATCGATCAAGCCGAGCCAGGGCAGGGGGAGTAGGGCCGTGCACAACGGCACGATCGTCAGTCTCGCAATCGTCGTCGCGGTCGCGTTGCCCTTCGGCTGGGCGTGTTCGGCGAGCAAGAGCGCGAGCCTGCTCGGGATCCGCGCCGACGCGGCGTCGCTCGAGCAGTCGAGCCTCGAGTACGCGCTGCGCGGCGACCTGCCGCGCGCACTAGCGCTCGAGGAGCAGGCCCTGCTCGCCTATCGCAGCGTAGACGACACCGCCGCGGTCACCGGCGCGCTCAATCGCGCCGGCAATCTGCGCCAGCGAACCGGCGATCCCGACGGAGCGCGCAGCGCCTATCTGGAAGCGCAGCGCCTGGCCAGCATCACCGGCGACCGGGCCGAGGAAGCGGCCGCGCGCAGCAACCTCGGCACCTTGTTCGAGGAGTCGGGCAACCTCGCCGCGGCTGACGCCGAGTACCAGGCCGCGCGCACGCTGGCCGAAGCCGCCGGTGCGGATGCGACCCTGGCGACGATCCTGAACAACCAGGCGCTGCTCGCCCGCAAGCAGGGTGATCCGCAGCGTGCGATCGAGCTTCTGAAGGCGGCGCTGGAGATCGACCGCGACCGCAGCAACGACGGCGGCGCCGCGAACCGGCTGCGCAACCTCGGTGCGGTCTACGCCAAGGTCGGACGCCAGGCCGAGGCGAGCACGGCTCTGGGCGAAGCGCTGGAGATCGATCGTCGCCGCGAGAACATCCCCGAGATCGCCCTCGACCTGGTGACCTTGAGCGAGATCAACGCGCGCGACCCGGCGACCCTGCCGCTCGCGATCAATCAGCGTCGGCGCGCCGCCGAGATCCACCGGCTGCTGGGCCGGGACACGGCGCTGGCGCGCGACGACGCCGCGATTGCAGGGTGGTGCGAGGGCCTGCGGTCGAGCGGCACCGCCTCGGCGCCGTCGATCGACTGCAGCCCATCCGAGCAAGGCCGAGACTCGCGGCCGGCCCCCTAGTGGGACACTAGGGCGGACCGCGTAGCCTTCGAGGTGGCGGGTTCCCGTTCGCCGGGGGCTGGTGCGCCGCCCGACGGAGTGCGATTTGAGGGTACCGTTTACCGTGCCGGATCGGTATCATGCCGCCCCAGCATGGAAGGTTCCCCTTCGTTCATGACCGCGCTGCTCGCCTTCTTTCACCGCTTCGGCGAGGTGATGGGCAGCATCGTACTCGGTGCTCTGTACTTCGTCCTGGTGGGGCCCGTCGCGTTGATCGTACGGCTCGCCACGGATCCGCTCCGCCGGCGGCCGCCTCGTGATTCCGCTTTTCTTGCCTGGCAAAAAGACAACGAAACGCTCGGTGCCGCGCACCGTCAAGGCTGAACAGCGGCCCGCTCTCCCTCTGAATGACGTTCAGATCCGCCGTGCCGATGGAGGCCGCCTCGAGGCGAGCCGCCCATCCGGCCGTGCGACTCGGGTGATTCCTTGAATCGAGTCAATCAAGCCCTCGCCGTGCTCGTCTCCCTGTTGTTCGTCTTCCTCGTGCTGGAAGGCGGTCTGCGGCTGTTCGGCTTCTCGCCGCGGCGCACGATGAACCAGTTCGACACCATGCTCGGCTGGACCAAGTCGCCGGCGACGTCGCTGCGCCGCCACACCGGCGAGTTCGACGTCACGCTCAAGACCAACTCGCGCGGCCTGCGCGAGGACGAGTCGGTGCGCTACGAGAAGCCCGCGGACACGACGCGGATCCTGCTCGTCGGTGACTCCTTCACCCTGGGCTACACGGTCGAGCGACCCGACACGCTGTCGCAGCTTCTCGCCGAGCGCATGCGCTCCGAGGGCCGCAACGTCGAGGTGATCAACGGCGGAACCGAGGGTTACTCGACGGACCAGGAAATCGTCTGGCTGATGACCGAGGGCGTCAAGTACAAGCCGGACGTCGTCATCCTGCAGATGTTCGAGAACGACGTGTTCTGGAACAGCCAGGAGCAGTATCTGCGCTACCCGAAGCCCAAGCTGCGCGGCGACCTGCCGCCCAAGGTGGCGCTCTCGGGGCTGCGCGCGCTGCCCGACCCCGGCCAGGAGCCCTGGCTCGAGCGCAAGACGGCGCTCGGCAACATGCTGGGCTCGATCGTCGCGGCACCGCAGGTTCCGATGCTGGCCGGCGACCGGCGCATCCCCGCCGAGTGGGCGGTCCGCATCCGCGACGCCGACAGCGACGGCTGGCCCGAGACCAGGACGGCGCTGCGCGCGTTTCGCTCGATCGCCGAAGACATGGGCGCCAAGCCGCTGGTCGTCGTGATCCCCGAGAAGGCGCAGGTCGATCCCGCCTCGCGCCAGGCGATCGCGGCAGCGATCGGCGATCCCGCATACGATCCAGAGCGCCCGTATCGCGGCATGATCGCAGCGGCGAAGGCGGCGGGCCTGCCGGTCGTCGAGCCGCAGGCCGCGATGCTCGCCGCCACCGACGGCGGCGCGCGCCAGCTCTACTTCACGCGCGACTGGCACACCAACGCCGCCGGGAATCGGGTGCTGGCGAAGGAGATCGACATGGCGCTGTCGTCGCCAGCGCTCCTTGGCCCGCCACCGCACGAGGCGCCACCGCTGACGTTGCCGGCGACCGCCGAGCACGCGAGCACGCTCTGGCGCAACGTCGCGATCCTCGTCGCGATCTGGCTGATCCTGGGCACGCTGTACGCGAAGCGCTTCCCGGCGGAAGGTGCGCTCAAGAGTTACGGCTCGGTAGCGGGTCTCCTCTGCGCCGTGGTCGCGATCTTCCTGACCTTCAACCTGCTGACGGCGATCCTGCCGCTGTGGATCTCGCGCTGGGTGTCGACGCTGGTCGTGGTCGGCGTCCTCGGGGCTGTGATCTGGTATCTCCGCGCGCGTCTCCCGGTGATGGGCGAGCTGTTCGGCACCTTCGTGCGCCGCGGCCAGTGGTACATGCTGCCGGTACTGGTAGGCCTGCTCTCGCTCGGCGGCCTGCTGGTGGTCGCCGCCTCGTCGCCCTGGCTGGCGCCGTTCATTTACACGCTGTTCTGAGCGCCCTGAGTGCGCGGCCGTCGCTGCGCGACGGCGCCAGTCGCCTTCCTCGGCACCTCGATCGCGACGCTGGACTCTCACGAGTCGGGCGTCGCCCTGCTTGGGGTGGCCTTGAGCGAGGCTACCATCCGCGCTAAGCGGCAGTGGATCGTTCCCAATCAGGTGAACGAAGGCTCGGAGGGGAGAGTCATGAGATCAATTCTGCAGGGAGTCGGGTTGTCAGTGTCGCTTGTCGCTCTCGCCCTGTCGCTCTCGCCGGGGACGGCGCGGGGGGATGGCGCGGAAGCAGGCGGCTACATCGGTGCCGGGTTTCCCGTCGGTCACTACGGCGACACGGCGGGCATCGGAGGCGTGATCGGGGCCCAGGGCGGCTACCGCTGGAACATGAGCGAGAACGGGGCGATCTCGTTGATCGGCGGCCCGCAGTTCACGTTGCTGCCGTCAGAGGACTGCCCGTCGGGGCCGCTGGCGGTGAACTGCAACGAGGACGACAGCCTCGCCAGCACATGGTCGTTCACCGCGGGGCCGAAGTTCACTATCGTGGGTGAGACGGCCCAGTTGTCGATCGCGCTGCTGGGCGGCTTCTTCGACGACATCAGCGGACCGCTCGACGAGAAGGGCGGTGGCCTCGCCATCCACGGTGTCCTCGGTGGCAACGTCACCCGTGAGGTGAACGTGGGTCTTTTCGTGCGCTTCGAGGAGATCTTCCTGCGCGCGACGGCGGCCGCCGATTCCGGAGGCCAGGACGACCGACAGATGGTGATGTCGGGTATCAGCGTCAACTGGAACTTCGAGCCCGAGCCGGTCCAGGCCGCTCCGCCGCCGCCGCCGCCTCCTCCGCCGCCAGCGCCGTTCGTCAAGCGTAAGATCATCCTGCGCGGCGTGAACTTCGACTTCGACAAGTCGAACATCCGCCCGGACGCTCGCCCGATCCTCGACGAGGCGGTCCGCGTGCTGCAGGCGGAGCCCGCGATCCGCGTGCGCATCGAGGGTCATACGGACAGCGTCGGGTCGGATGCCTACAACCTGAAGCTCTCGCAGCGTCGCTCGGAGGCCGTCATGCAGTACCTCGTAAAGGGCGGCGTCGCGGCGAGCCGTCTTGAAGCGCTGGGCAAGGGCGAAAGCCAGCCGGTCGCGACCAACGACACGGCCGACGGCCGCGCCCAGAACCGTCGCGCCGAGCTGATCGTCAATTAAACGAGGGGACCCGTCCCCTCGCCCCGGCGGGCTCGGCCCGCCGGGGCCCCACACCCCTGCTCGCTGCGCTCGGCCGCGCGCTACGCGCGCGGATGCCGGAGCGTGGCGGCCGCGGGCGAGCACCGCACGGGGGCTATTTGTATCGACGAGGGAGGGGTTCGCCCGACCGAGGAGGCCCATCGGAGGAGCGCAGCCCGCGCGCAGCGCGGGCGAGCACCGCACGGGGGCTAGTTGTAATAAATCCCGGCGTAGTCCTTGACCATGCGCGTGGCGCTGAACGCCGGTGCGAGTGTCTTCATCGACGCCCGCATGCGCGCCACCCAGCCGCGCGGCACGCCGTCGCGGTTGCGGTCGTAGAACAGCGGCCGGATCTGGTTCTCGATGATGTCGTGCAGCGATTGCACGTCGGCCGTGTTGCGGTCCTCGGTGACCAGGCGCCCCTTGGCCGGCGTGGAGTAGGGGGCGCCGACGTCCCAGCCGTTCTCGCCGTTCGAGCCCTCGATCCACCAACCGTCGAGGATGCTGCAGTTGAGCCCACCGTTGACGACGACCTTCATGCCGCTGGTGCCACTGGCCTCCAGCGGTGGCACGGGCAGGTTCAGCCACACGTCGACGCCCTGCACGAGACGTCGCGCGACGTACTGGTCGTAGCCCTGCAGGAAGACCACGCGGCCGCGTAGCTCGCGGCGTTCCTTCCACTGCATGAGCTGCTGCAGGATGCGCTTGGCCTCGTTGTCGCGCGGGTGAGCCTTGCCGGCGAGGACGAACTGCACCGGCTGCGTCGGATGGTCGAGCATCGCCATCGCGCGGTCCATGTCCGCGAGCAGCAGGTGCCAGCGCTTGTAGGCTGCCACGCGGCGCGCGAAGCCGATCGTCAGGACATCGGGGTTGAGCAGCCGCTTGGCGCTACGGATGAGCTGGTCCGACTCTCCGGCTTCGCGCCACTGCGCTTCGGCGCGAAAGCGCGCCTCGGCGACGAGCCGTGCGCGCAGCAGACAGTGCGCCTTCCAGAGCTCCGCGTCTGGAATCTCGTCGATCTTCTTCCACAGCTCGGGGTTGTCGGCGTGCAAGGCCCAATCCACGCCCAGGTACTGATCGAATAGCCGGCGCATCAAGGGTGCGACCCAGGTAGGGTGGTGCACCCCGTTGGTCACCGAGACGATCGGCGACTCCTCCGGCGGGATGTCCGGCCAGAGCTGCTGCCACATGCGGCCGCAGACCTCGCCGTGCCGCTTGCTGACGCCGTTCGCCGAGCGCGACAGCCGGATGGCGAGCGGGGTCATGCCGAACGGCTCCATGCTGTCGTTCGGATGACGCCGGCCGAGCCCGAACACGGTCTCCGTGTCGACGCCGAGGGCGGTCAGGAAGTCGCCGAGCACCTCCTGCATCAGCGCCGGGTCGAAGGTGTCGTTGCCGGCGGGAACCGGCGTGTGGGTCGTGAAGATGCACTGCCGGGCGACCTCGCTGCACGCGGTGGCGAAGTCGATGCCGGCCGCGACCTGCTCGCGCACCATCTCGAGGGTCAGGAACGCGGAATGCCCTTCGTTCAGGTGATAGGCGTGCGGCGTGATGCCGAGCGCGCGCAGCGCGCGGACGCCGCCGATGCCGAGGACGGTCTCCTGGACGATACGCGTGCTGGCGTCGCCACCGTACAGGTGGGCGGTGATCCAGCGATCGACGTCCTCGTTGCGATCACAGTCGGTGTCGAGCAGATAAAGCGGGATCCGACCGACCTCGGCGCGCCAGATCTGCACGCACACCGAGCGTCCGCGGATCGGCACCTCGACCGTCAGCGGCTGGTTGGTCTCGTCATGGAGCAAGGTGAGCGGCAGCTCGCGGAAGTCCTCGTCGCTGTAGAACTCTTCCTGCCAGCCGTCGACGTTGACCCGCTGCCGGAAGTAGCCCTGTCGATACAGCAGCCCCAGGGCGACCACCGGGATGCCCAGGTCGGACGCCGACTTGAGGTGGTCGCCGGCCAGGATGCCGAGGCCACCCGCGTAGAGGTGGAGCGACTCGTGGATCCCGTACTCGGCGCAGAAGTACGCGATCGGACGGTCGGCGCTCGCGTTCGGCAGATGCTGGCGCGCCCAGGTGGAGTTGGTCGCCTCGCGCCCGCTGCGCGGTGTTCCCGGCTTGGCACGCATGTACTCGTCGAAGCCCGCCACCGTCTTCTCGACCCGCTGCAGATAGTCGGGATCGACGGCCATCTGCGACAGGCGCTCGGGTGACGCGGTCCGCAAGAGTTGTAGCGGGCTGTGCTCACATTGATCCCACCGCTGTGGGTCGATGTCCCGGAACAGCGACATGCCGTAGCCGTTCCAGGTCCACCACATGTTGCCGGCCATCCGGACCAGTGGGCGAAGGGTTTCCGGGAGCGAGTCGTGCAGCTTCTGGTCGAACATTGAGCCCTCTGCGCAAAATTTCGGCAGTATGGAGGTATGCGAACGCTAGCTAGTTTGGCCGCCGGAGCGCGGCAATCCAAGCCGCGTGCCTGCGTCTCGGCAGCCGGTGGCCGGGCCGGGAGATCTGCGCCAAGCCCGGTAGCACAGGCCTCTCGCAGGCGGCAATTGCGCCGCCGACGTCGGCAGGCCGTTGACAGAGGGCGCGCCCGTGCGTAAATACGTACCGACCGTTCTGGATACAGAGATGTCAGAAACCATATCAAGAAAACCGGCGTCCGTCGCAGGGCCTGCGAAGATCAGCAAGCGGGTTGCGCAGGGGATGCGCAGCCGCGACAGCCTGCTGCGTGCCGCGACGCATCATTTCTCCGAGCGCGGCTTCTCGGCCACCAGCATCGACGACGTCTGCCGCGACGCCGGGGTGGTGAAGAGCGCGGTCTACTGGCACTTCGAGAGCAAGGAAGGTCTCCTCACGGCAGTTCTCGAGGAGACCGCGACCGCCTGGATCGACGGCATCGTCGCGAGCGTGCAGCAGACGGGCGATCCGCGCGAGCGTCTCAGCCGGGCGATGATCGGCATGCGTGAGCTGGTGGAGACCCGGCCCGCACTGCTGCGCCTGCTGCATTCGATGTTGCTCGAGCGCATCACCGAGAACGAGCAGACCAGGGCGGTCCTGCTGCGCGTCTTCGACCGCGCCCGCGCCGCACTCAGCGACGGCATCGCCGAGGTGATCGGGATGCGCCCCGCAGGCCTCGCGACCATCGCCGAGCTCGTGCTCGCCTCGCTCGACGGCATCTTTCTGCAGCATCAGCTGCGCAAGGACCGCGACGAGCTCGACCGCCTGTTCGCCGAGCTCGAGCGTTCGATCGTCTACCTCGTGAACCGCCTCTTCGTGGAGGCGCAGCCCCGCCCGGCGGGCGATACCGGCAAGACGGACCGCACCGAACCGGCCGACGGAGAATCGACATGAGCAAAAGCATCGCCCTGGACGACGAGCTCGACCTGACGTGGCGCGACGCCGAGGACGCGGCCTACCTGAAGCTCCTGCAGCGCCTCTCGCATCAATCCGTCGTCAAGCACTTCGACGCCTACGCCGACGTCGACTGGGACGCGCCGGAGATGCGCATCGACCCGGCCGATCCGCGCTGGGAGCTCGACGCGGACGAGATGCTGGGTGCGACCGCGTGGTATCGCGAGCAGCCGCAGCCGGTGCGCGCGGCGATCGGCCTGCACATGTTCGCGAGCTTCATGAAGGTCGGGCTGCAGTTCGAGTCGGTGCTCAAGCGCGGCCTGCTCGAGTACGCGTTCAAGCTGCCCAACAACTCGCCCGAGTACCGCTACGTCTACCACGAGGTCATCGAGGAGGCGCAGCACTCGCTGATGTTCCAGGAGTTCGTGAACCGCTCCGGCTTCGACGTGCCGGGACTCGCTGGCTGGCAGAAGCTCGGCAGCCGCATGGTGATGCGCTTGGGACGCACGTTCCCCGAGCTGTTCTTCCTGTTTGTGCTTGGCGGCGAGGACCCGATCGACCACATACAGCGCCAGATGCTGCGCCAGCGCGAGAGCGTCCACCCGCTGCTGCGCCGCATCTGCCAGATCCACATCACCGAGGAGGCGCGGCACCTCTCGTTCGCGCGGCTCTACCTGCGCCGCAACGTCCCGCGCCTGGGCGCGTTCCGCAAGCGCATGCTGCAGGTGCGCACGCCGCTCATCCTCGGTCAGATGTCGCAGCAGATGATGCGGCCGTCGGCCCAGATCGTGGCCCGCTACGGCATCCCGAAGGCGGTGCTGCGCGAGGCCTACGCTGCGAATCCGCTGCACCGGCAGCGCACCGCCGAGGCCGTCGCCAAGGTACGCAAGCTCTGCGAGGATCTCGGCATCGTGACCCCGGGCACCGTCAAGCTGTGGAAGGCATTTCACCTGTGGCCGACGGAAGCCGCGGCCGCGTAGCCCCGCTCCTACGCCAGCGGATCGGCGCTGGCGGGTTCGCGCAGCAGCTCGCGGACCGCCTCGACGACCAGCAGCGCCGCCAGCGCCATGAGCGCCAGGGCGACGATGCCGTTGATCGTGGTGGTGTCGAGGCGGGCGGTGCCGCTCGCGACCGCCGCGAGCGCGGTGCCGATCTGCAGCACCAGCGACCACACGGTGATCGTCATCACGAACGCCATCGGGACGATCGTGTACCAGTAGCGGCGCCCGCTCTTGCGTAGCCACACGCTCACGCCGAGCAGGGTGAGCGCCGCCAGGAGCTGGTTGCTGGTGCCGAACAGGGTCCAGAAGATCCGGTACGAGCCTTCGCCCGCCGCGATCAAGAACACCGCGGGCGTGAGCACCGTCGCCGCGGTGGCGGCGATCGCGCCGGTGCGGCTGGTCCAGCCGAGCAGCTCCTGCAGGATGTAGCGCCCGAGGCGCGTGCTCACGTCGAGGGTGTCGAAGACGAAGGTCGAGAACGCCATGGCGCCGAACGTGGTTGCGAACAGCAGGTGCTGCTGGCCGATCATGCCGGCGAGAAAGCGGCCCAGACCCGCGCCGTAAATTGTTCCGGGCGCCTTCCCCACGGTGTCCGGGGTGGCGACGATCATCACGGTGGCGAGCGCGATCAGCGCGACGAAAGCCTCGAGCAGCATCGCGCCGTAGCCAATCGGCTTGCAGTCGGACTCCTTGCCGATCTGCTTCGACGTCGTGCCCGAGCAGACCAGGCCGTGAAAGCCCGAGCACGCACCGCACGCGATGGTCACGAACAGGAAGGGGAACAGCGCGCCGGTCGCACCGGGCGCCTGCCAGGTCTTGAACGCCTCCTGCTCGATCGTGAAGCCGCCGAAGAACATCCCGACGGTGCCGACGAACAGCGCCATGTAGAGAATGAAGCCGCCGAGATACCCGCGTGGCTGCAGCAGGCACCAGACGGGGGTGAGCGAGGCGACGAAGCAGTAGGCGAGAATCAGCAGCGCCCAGGTCTGCGCGGACAGGACCAGCCACGTCGAGATCTGCGTACCCAGCCAGACCGCGCCGAGCGTCGCCGGGACGAAGATCACCGTCAACAGCCAGAGGGGAGGGCGCAGGAAGCGATCGATCAGCCCCATCGCCAGCGACAGCGAGAGGTACAGGATGCTCGCCGCCGCGACCGCCCCGCCCGGGTTGAACGCGAACTCGCTGCCGGCCAGGTCGTCGCCGCCGCCGACGAAGGTGCTCGCGGTGATGTCGGCGAACGCGACGATCACGTAGACCAGCGCGATCCAGATGAACACCATGATCGCGAGCCAGGCCCGTGGCCCGAGCGTGAGCTTGACGATCTCGGCGATCGAGCGCCCCTGATGGCGCACCGAGGCGACCAGCGCCGAGAAGTCGTGCACCGCGCCGATGAAGATCACGCCGATGCCGATCCAGAGGATGCACGGCAGCCAGCCGAACTGCAGGCAGGCGAGGATCGGTCCCGCGATCGGGCCGGCAGCGGCGATCGCGCTGAAGTGCTGGCCGAGCAGGTAGAAGCGGCGGGTCGGCACGAAGTCGACGCCGTCGTTCACCGTCACCGCCGGTGTCACGCGCGCGTCATCGAGCGCGTACTGGCGCGCGACGAAGCGGCCGTACCAGCTGTAGCCCAGGGCGAGAACGACGAGCGTGATCGTTGCGAGCAGCGGCAGGGTCATCGGCGGTCCGGTCCTCGTAGCGGGATTCGCGGGCCCTGCAAAGCCGCGGCGTCGGAAGTGCCTTCCGCGCGTCCGCCGGCCGTGTTAGCCCTCGCGACGCCATGAGCTTCCACCGACATCCCCTGAAGCCACTCGAGATCGCACCACCGACCGGAACCGGCGAGACGCTGCCGCGCCGGCACTTCCTGCGTCTGCTCGGGGTCGCGACCGGCGGGGCCGCGGTCCTCGCGGCGAGGCCCTGGCGGGCCGGCGCGGCGGACACCGAGCCGGCCTTCCCGGACGGCATCAAGTCGGGCGATCCGAAGCCGACCACGGGCGTGATCTGGACGCGGGTCGCAGCACCGGTCGGGGGTGGTCCGCTGTCGGTGGTCTGGTCGGTCGCGGACGATGCGGACATGCAGAACGTCGTGCGCGGTGGTCTGGCCGTCGCCGACGCGGCGGGCGGGCACCACGTCAAGATCGAGGTCCGCGGCCTGAAGCCGGATCGCTGGTACTTCTACCGCTTCGAGTGCGACGTCGTGCCGAGCGCGACCGGACGCCTGCGCACCGCGCCGCGCATCGGAGCGAAGCCCGATCGGCTGCGCTACGCGTTCGCGAGCTGCCAGCAGCGCAACGCCAGCCACTACGTCGCGCACCGGGCGATCGCGCAGGAGAACCTCGACTTCCTGCTCCACCTCGGCGACTACGTCTACGTCAGCGACGGCGGCACGATCACGCTCGACGACTACCGTTCGGTCTACCGCCGCTTCCACGCAAACCCGCTGCTGCAGGAGATGCACGCGCAGGTGCCGCTGGTCGCCGTGTGGGACGACGGCGAGTTCTACAACGGCGTCGATCGCACCGGCGATCCGGTACGGCTCGAGGCCGCCCGCGCCGCCTGGTTCGAGGCCATGCCGGTGCCGCGCCGGCGCGACGATCGCACCTATCGAAGCGTACAGTGGGGGCGGCTCGCCGAGATGTTCCTGCTCGACACGCGCCAGTACCGCGATCCCGAGATCCCGGCCAACACCAGATTCGCCGGTCTCATCGACGCCCAGGACACCTCCATGCCGCCGTGCGAGCAGATGTTCGCGCCCGGCCGGACGACGCTCGGGCGCGCGCAGAAGCAGTGGTTCAAGCACGAGCTCGCGCGTGCGGAGGCGACCTGGCGGCTGGTGGGCAGCAGCTACGACATGGCGCCGTGGAAGATCACCGACCGCGACACCCCCGAGCTGCGCATGCAGAATCCCAACCTGCAGAAGAACGGCGGCGTCTACGTCTCGAACGAAGCCTGGGACGACTACCAGGCGGAGCGGCGCGAGATCATGGAGTTCATCGCGCAGCGGCGGATCCCGAACGTCGTCGTGACGAGCGGTCACACGCACTTCTACAAGGCGAGCAACATCCAGCCGGACTTCGACGACGTCGCGTCGCCGATCACCGCGGTCGAGTTCGTGACCGGCTCGCTCACCGCGGATCCCGATCCACGCACCATTGCGTCGGAAGATCTGCTGCACGTCGCGGAGCAGATCATGCTGGCCGCGAACGCCCCGTACCTGAAGCAGATCGACCTGCTGAACCAGGGCTACACGGTGGTGGACATCACGCCCGAGGAGACGATCGTCGAGTTCCGCGTCCTCGACACCTTCGACGCCAACGCGGAGGCGTCGACGTTCGCGCGCTTCCGCGTGGTCGCTGGCGTGCCGGGCATCGAGGTGCTCGGGGGGTGAGCTCGGCGCACCCTGCACCGCCTGAAGGTAGGCTCGTCACCGCCGCTGGAGGCGGTGCAGGGTCGCGCGTGTATCTGCTGGTGGGTGGCGTCAAGCGGTGGATTCTATCGCCGGACGTCTTCGCGGCCAACGGATGGCGCTTCGAGCCGACGATTCGCGCGGTTGCGGTGAAGCTCGAGGCGGCCTTGCGCCGCGCTGCGCGGCGGTGACACGCCGTCAGCGCAGCTCGTAGTCTTCGAGCTGTGCCTCCTTCGTCCAGCCCCAGTAGTCGACCAGTCGCCACGGCGATGTCGTGGTGACGCGGCCCGACGCGTTCTTGTACCAGCTCGTCATGCCGGGATGGGACCACACCATGGTCGCGTGGCGCGCGTCGAAGCGCTCGTAGTACGCGTCGTGCACTTCACGGCGGCAGTCCATGATCGAGTGGCCGCTGCGCAGCAGGGCTGCGAGGCAGCCGATGACGTAGCGCACCTGGCACTCGGAGTGGAAGATGATGCTGCCGGCATGCGCGAGGTTGGTGCCGGGGCCGTACAAGCAGAACAGGTTCGGGAAGTCCGGCACCGTGATGCCGAGATAGGCTTGTGGATCTTCACCCCAGCGCTCGCGCAAGGTGACGCCGCCGCGCCCGGCGATCTCCATCGGCCAGAGAAAGCGGTTGGCGTGGAAGCCGGTCGCGAACACGATCACGTCGACGGGATGCTCGCTGCCGTCGCTGCAGCGGATGCCGCCCGGCGTGACCTCGCTGATGCCGTCGCTGATCAGCTCGACGTTGTCGCGCTTGAGCGTGCCGAGCCAGCTGCCGTTGTCCTGCAGCATGCGCTTGCCGAACGGCGGGTAGTCGGGGACCACCTTGGCGAGCAGCTCCGGGTCGTCGCCGATCTGCTGCGCCATGTACTGCGTGAAGCCGACGCGCATGGCCTCGTTCATCTCGTTGACCGAGCGCTCCTGGTGCGGCCACTTCGGGTCGACGACCAGCGACGGCATCAGGCCGTCGGAGCCCGGCCAGAAAAGCAGGAAGCGGTACCAGCGTCCGTAGAACGGCACGTGCTCGAGCAGCCACCTCTTCTGCTCACTCACCCTGGAGTGGTAGTGCGGGTTCGGTACCATCCACTGCGCGGAGCGCTGGAAGACCAGTAGACGCTGCGCGACCTTCGCGACCTCGGGAACGAGCTGGAACGCGCTCGCGCCGGTGCCGACCACCGCCACGCGCTTGCCCGTGAGGTCGTGCTGGTGCTGCCACTCGGCCGAATGGAACTTCGCGCCGGCGAACGAATCCAGCCCGGGAATCGCCGGGATCTTCGGGCGGTTCAGCTGCCCGACCGCGCTGATGATCGCGTTGCTCTCGATGGTCTGCTCGCTGCCGTCCGCCGCACGGACCCGAACCGACCAGCGCGCGAGCGCCTCGTCGAAGCGCGCGGCGACCACCTCGGTGCGAAAACGGATCTTGTCACGGATGCGGAAGTCGGTGGCACAGCGCTCGAAGTAGTCGCGCAACTCGGCGCGCTGCGCGAAGAACTCCGACCAGCCGTGATTGGGCGCGAACGAGTAGCAGTAGAAGTGGTTCGCGACGTCGACCCGGCAGCCCGGGTACGAGTTCTCGAACCAGGTGCCGCCGACGCCCTCGTTCTTCTCGAGCACCACGTACGGGACTCCCGCCTCCTCGAGCCGGATCGCGGCCAGCAGCCCCGACATGCCCGCGCCGATGATGACCACGTGGAAGCGCTGGCGAGACTCGGCCGGTACGCCGTCCCACGCAACGTCACGCAGGTCCGCACCGTCCAGCGCCATCTCCTCGAGCATCATCGGCACGTACTCCTCGGGTACGTCCTGGCCAACCATGAAGGTCATCATCGCGCGCACCGTCGCGGCGGACGGAGGAGGGGGGAGGGTGTAGCCGCGATCGCGGTAGGCGCGCAGCGCGTCGAGCGCGACTGCGCGCATGATCGCCTTGTCGTCCTCGGACAGACCGCCGTCGACGTCGCCCATGATCGCGTAACCCGGCCGGATCGCGCCCGTCAGCAGGCTCGCGTTGCCGGTCAGGTGGATGATCGACATCATAAGGGTCGGAATGCTGGCGCGCTCGAGGGCGGCGGCGATGAAGGAATCGTCCTCGGTGATGGGGCGGTGTGCGGCGGTCTCGCTCATGGTTCGGTAGCCTGCTCGCTGGGATGTTGGGGCTGCCGCCGAAGACGGGCCAGCCGCAGCCGATCCGACAGCAATGGCATCGCGGCGCCCGGGAGTCGATGTCCGCTCCATGACGCGCTGCTCCGCGCTCGCGTCCCCGGTCGCTCGGGACAGTCGGGCACTGCCGCGATGCCGCAGCGATATATCGCGGCGATCCAGCCGCGTGCGGTGGCCACTCGAGCACGCGTCGACCTCATCGTGAATGCGCGCGGTTTCGGGGGTCGCCCGGTGTCGATTCCGAATGCCGAGGAGCGGCCTGCAGCGTCAGCATCGTGACGAGTGCGAGCGTCCTGCAGTGAGCGAGAGCGACACGGAATGCGGGGTGAGTCATCACGGGCGAGTGCGGCCAGGAGGGCGGGCAGCTCGCGTGCTGCGTCACTTCCGCTGAGCGCGGCCTACCGACGAAGAGGGCGCCCTCGGAGCGGACGAGCACCGGCGCCAGCTCGGCTTCGGCGCGAGGTCTTCCTTGGCTTTCGGGAGAGTGTACTCTTCTCGGGGAGAGGTCGGGGGTCGGAACCTCCTCTTGCCAACCTGAAATCACAGGTATCACAACGACTCGGAGTCATAGGTGAGTTGTAGCCGTTTCCTGTCAGTGCTCCTTGTACTGACCTGTCCCATCATCTCGTACGCCCAATCGGGTTTCGAGAATCTGAAGATCAGGGTCAAGCCGCCCGTGTGCTTCGGCGATGTGTGCGCGGTCATGGTCCGGTTCGTGAATTTTGAAACGCTGGATCCAGACCTGTTTGTCGAGGAGGAAGAACTCCGCACTTGTGGGAGCACGGGCACAAACCCGATCTTGCCTTCAGACTTCGATTCCAGGGGGAAGTCGCGAACAATCGTGACGGTTCGAAGTGACCGGGGACTCGTCGAAAAAAATTGCAATCCGGATTTCATGCCTCAGGAGGGAATGAAATCGCGCTTTGCCTATCGCACCTTCTATTTCGACTCGGATGCCATGCCCAGGTTCTTGAAATTTGGTTTTCGCGATCGCGAGAATCTTACCAGCTATACCTTGAAGGCAGATGTGCCACCGCCGGTGCCAGCATCGGAATATGCCTGCGACAGATATGTCGAAAGCTACGGGACATACGCACGAATCCGCAATCTGACTTTGGAAAAGGGTGAGCTTTACACCATTTGTTTCGAGCAGCCGCCGAGCACTCCGTATTTCCCATTCTTCGAGATCTCTCTCGTCAATCTGGGTGATGCCAGCTGTAGCGATGTCAGAATGAGAGCGATCAGTCCTGACGGCCAGCATATCGCTTCCGATTTCGGTCCGTCGCCCGGCCTGCGCCCCGACAACATGGCTGGGGCCTGGAAAGTCCAGCTCACCTTGGTGGAAGGATGCAACAAGTACGAAATGTACGTGGATTACTGACCTCGCCGATTCCCTTCGCTCGATCATCCCGTGCTGAGGCAGCCAGGACCATGGCAGGGTGGCGCCCGCTACTCGTCGGGTAGGCCAGAGAGAGCGGTGGCCGTCCAGGGGGAACGCGAGGTCGTGGCGGGAGCGAGGTAAGTAGCTGATTCAGCAGGGGAAGTCGGAAGTGGCCAGGGGGTGAATCGAACACCCGACACGCAAATTTTCAGTCTGCTGCTCTGCCAACTGAGCTACCTGGCCAGACCGGTGGACCCCTTCGACTAACGGACCCTCCCACGGGAGTCAACGCGCCACGGGCTGTGCGCCCTTCCTATCTAGCCCCGCCGCCGCGCGCTCCACCCAGTCGATCATCTCTACCTCGAGCCTGGTGCCATAGAGCTGCGTGATCTCCTGCAGCCCGGTCGGGCTGGTGACGTTGATCTCGGTCAGATAGTCGCCGATCACGTCGATGCCGACGAAGACCAAGCCGTCCTGGCGCAGCTTGGGCGCGATGCGGTCGCAGATCTCGTGGTCGCGGACGGTCATCTCGCAGGCCACGGCGGAGCCGCCGACGTGCAGGTTGGATCGCGTCTCCTCGGCCGACGGCACGCGCAGGATGGCGCCGCGCGGCTTGCCGTCGATCAGGATGATGCGCTTGTCGCCGGTGCGGACCTCGGGGATGTAGCGCTGCGCCATCACCGGGCGGAGGTTGTTGGTGGTGATGCTCTCGAGGATCGCGTTCACGTTGCGGTCGGCACGGTGGAGGTGGAACACGCCCGAGCCGCCGCAGCCGTCGAGCGGCTTGACGATCATGTCGCCGCCGAGTTCGACCAGGAACTCCTTCAAGCGCGCGACCGAGCTGGTGACCAGGCTGTCGGGGATCACCTCGGGGAAGTGCAGGGCGTAGAGCTTCTCGTTCGCCTCGCGCAGACCGCGGGGATCGTTGATGACCAGCGTCCGGCGCTGATCGATCATCGACGCGATGTGGGTGTCGAAGAAGAAGTCGAGATCGAACGGCGGATCCTTGCGCAGGAACACGGCGTCGAACCAGGTGAGATCCTCGCGCCGCGGCTCGCCCAGGGTGAAGTGATCGCCGGACTTGCGCCGCACGGTGAGCGGGCGAAAGCCGGCCTGGGGCGTGCTCCGTAGCAGCGCCAGGTCGCGCGGTGCGAGGTAGAAGATCTCGTGTCCGCGCGACTGTGCCTCGAGCAGGAAGACGAACGTGGTGTCCTTGTCGATGTTGATCGCGGGCAGCGGGTCCATGACGAACCCGAGCCGGAGCCGGCGGCCGTGCGCGCTCATGAGGCGCTCCCCTGCCGCAGGACGACCGTACCGGCCACGCGGTCGTGCAGAGCCCGGTGTGCAGGCCCGAGCGCAAGCAGGAAGCCCGCCCCGAACGGCAGCGCCGAGAGACCGTAGGCGAAGGTCCGGAGCACGCTGGGCGCGATGCCGATTCGTCCGCCAGCGCCGTCCGCGACGTGGATGCGCATGGCGGCCTTGCCGAGCGTCTGGCCCGAGCGCGCGTGCAGGACCGAGAAGTAGCCGAGCAGCAGTGTCATCGAGCCGGCCGAGACCGAGGCGCGAACGATCTCGATTCCGTCCCCGACTCGCGCCCCACTGACGCTCTGGGCGAGCAGCACCGCGCTGGTCGCCAGGGCGAACAGAACGACGTCGAGTACGCTCAGGATTGCCAGATCGATGAGCAGCGCGATCACGCGTCTGGTGAAGGGCGCGGGCAGGACCGGCGACGCAACCGCAGCCGGTGCCACCGTGAAGGCCGGCGAGCGCACGGTGGGGTCGTCCTGCAACGGCTGGCGCACGAAGTGGGGCTCCGGCGGCTCGTGGCGATGCGTCGCGCGATCCGCGTCGTCGCGCAGCAGCGGCGAATCCTCGTAGACCAGGCCGTCGGGGTCCTCGAGCAGGGGACGCGGCGTGCCGTTGGTGGTTCCGCTCGCCACCGGCGCGCCGCACGCCGCGCAGGAGTCGCCGGCCCGCCCGAGCGGTGCGCCGCAATCGACACAGTTCACCATGGAGAAGTCATTCCAGACCGCGATCGCGAATGCCAGGTACCCCGGTCGAGCGGCGGCGACGCTGCTGCGTCACGGACGATCGGGAACGCAGACGAGTGCCGCGGCCAGCGCCGCGATGGCCGCGGTCTCGAAGCGCAGGACGCGACGTCCGAGCGTGATCGGTAGGGCACCCCGCGCGACCCAGCGTGCGTTTTCGTCCTCGGTCAGGCCACCCTCCGGTCCGACGATCAACAGCAGTTCGACGCCGTCCTGGTGCGCGGCCGGGAGCGCGGCGGCGCCTGTCTCGGCGCCGCTCGGCGCCGGGCTGAGCAGCCAGATCGATTGCGCGCCGTCGCCCGCGGCCAGGAGCTCGGCGAACGTGACGCAGGGACGGACCGCGGGCTCGACCGTGCGACCGCACTGCTCGCATGCCGTGCGCGCGATCCGCCGCCAGCGCTCGAGGCGCGACGGCGGCAGCGTGCGTGCCTGGCTGCGCTCGGCGACGAACGGCTGGATTGCGGTCGCGCCGAGCTCGGTCGCCTTCTCGATCACCAGGTCCATGCGCGCGAGGTCGCCGAGCGCGATTGCGAGCACGCGCGGGTGACGGAGATCGCGCGTCGCCGCGGGGTGCTCGGCGCCGAGCGCCAGCGTCACCCGGTCGCGCTCGAGGCTCGCGATCACGGCTTCGCGCTCGCGGCCGGGTGCGACGATCGCGCACACCGCGTCGCCGCGCACCAGGCGCAGAGCGCGTACGTGGCGCGCGCCGGCCGCGTCGAGGTAGGCAAGCGCGGCGTCGTCGGGATCGAGCGTGACGAAGAAGCGCCCCTTCATCGTGCAGCTCCGATACGTGCCGGCCGCTTGCCGGGCGCACCACCGCCGGCGGTGGCCGCGGCGGAGCGGACCAGCGTCAAGGTGCTCCACGTCGACCGGCACTCGCGCCGCTCGAGTCGGAAGCCGGCCTTGCGCAGCGCGCGCAGCACGCCTTCCTCCTGTGTGGCGAGCAGTCCGGCGACGATCAGGTGGCCGCCGGGACGCACGCGCGTTGCGAGCTTCGCCGCCATCTCGGCGAGCAGCCCGGCGAACAGATTGGCGGTCACCACTTCGTAGCGACCGCGCGCGCGGGCGAGCGACTCGAGGACGGCGATGTCCGGGAATCCATTGGCTGCGGCGCACTCGCGGGTCGAGGTTCGTGCCACCGGATCGGTGTCGACGCCGACGACCTCGGTGACGCCGAGCGCGCGCATGGCGACCGCGAGCACCCCGGTGCCGCTGCCGACGTCCAGGCCACGCCGCGGCGCCGGCGCAGCGCCGCAGATCCGCTCGAGCGCCACCAGGCAGCCGCGCGTCGTCGGGTGATGCCCGGTGCCGAAGGCCTGCGCCGGATCGACGCGCAGGACGATCCGGCCCGCCGCGGCGGCGCGCAGATCCTTCGCCGTGGTCCACGACGGCGCGATCAGCAGACGCTTGCCGACACGGACGGGCGGGAAGTGCCGCCGCCAGGACTTCTCGTAGATCGGCGGGCGGAAGGGCTCGAGCCGCAGCGTGCGCCGCCGTGCCTCGGGCAGCTCGACGGCGATCGCGTCCAGGCAGGCGCGCAGCTCGGCCTCGAGCCACAGCGGATCGAGGGCGGGCGGGAAGTAGGCGGAGAAGCGCGCCGCCGCGGCTGGACGGGTGGTGCGGGTGCCGCCGTCGGTCGTGGCGCTGCGACGGAGGTTGCGCTCGTCGACGATCACGCCGGGCGCGCCGAGCTCGATGCAGCGCGTGCCGAAGGGATCGGCGACGGCCAGAGGGATGCGCACCGAGAGGCGCGTCCAGCGATCGGGATTCCTGGGCATGACCGCAGAGCGTAGCGGCAGCGGGCCCGCGTGGCGACCCGTGGGCCCGCTTTGCTAGCGGAAGCTGCGACGATGTCCGGCAACCAACGAGGCGCTCGCGGCGCAGATTTCGTGCGCATTGGCCATCGCGGCGCAGCCGCCGAGTGTCCCGAGAACACGCTGGTCTCGTTCGCGCGCGCGCTCGAGCACGGCGTTTCGATGATCGAGTGCGACCTGCAGCTCACGTCCGACGGTCAGGTGGTGATCTTCCACGACTGGACGCTCGAGCGCACCACCGACGGCAGCGGCGTGGTGTGCGAGCTGCCGCTCGCGGCGATCCGCCGCCTGGACGCCGGCTCGTGGCGCGACGCGCGCTTCGCGGGTGCGAAGGTGCCGACCCTCGACGAGACGCTCGACCTGGTCTTGCCGTCCGCGATGCTGAACCTCGAGCTGAAGTGCCGCGTCCCACGCGAGGACGCCCGCGCGCTGGCGCAGGCCGCGGTCGCTGCGGTGGCGGGCCGGTCTGCGTTCGATCGGGTGATCTTCTCCTCGTTCGACGGGGTCTGTCTCGAGGAGGTGCGCGCTGCCTCGGCCGAGGCCCCGATCGGCGTGCTCTGGGATGCCCCCCCGTTCGAGGCCGCGTTCGCGCGCGCCGCGCTGCTCGGCGCGATCGCCCTGCATCCCCGTGCCTCGACGGTCACGCCGGCGCTGGTCGAAGAGGCGCACTCCCGGGGCCTGGCGGTCTACGTCTGGACGGTGAACCCGGTGGAGACCATCATTCGCCTGGTGCGCGACGGCGTCGACGGCGTGATCAGCGACCATCCCGAGCGCCTGCAGGCGGCCCGGCAACGCCTGGCCGGTTAGTGGAAGAGCCGCGCGGAACCTTCTCCCCCGGCGCGCTCGCGCTTGGCCGCGCGCGACGCGCGCGGGTTCCGAGTCTCGAGTCCGCCTCCTGGTGCCCCGGGGCCGAGTTGACTTCCGGGCCGCCGTAGCCGACCTATGCTGGTTGTTTCGAGCCCAGCCGAGGGGGGGTGTTGTTTCTTCATGCCAGGAATACGAGTCAAGGAAAGCGAGCCGATCGAGAGCGCCATCCGGCGCTTCAAGAAGCAGTGTGAGAAGGCCGGGATCCTCTCGGAGCTGCGCAAGCGCGAGCACTACGAGAAGCCGAGCGTCAAGCGCAAGAAGAAAGCGTTGGCCGCGCGCAAGCGCGCGCTGCGGCGCGCCGTCCGTAGCCAGGGCTGATGGGTGGTGGCGAGCGTCCTCGCACCTGGTGCGGAGATGCTCGCCACGCTCATGGCGGTCCCGCGCGCGGTGACCGGTCCGCGAGCGACCCACACGTGCTAGGCAAGAGGGTGGCATGGGGGCGATTCCCGACGCGGTCCTGGACGAGATCAAGCGGCGCACCGACCTCGCTGCGCTGATCTCGGAGCACGTCGCTCTCAAGCGCAGCGGGCGCGGCTTCCTCGGCCTGTGCCCGTTCCACCAGGAGAAGACGCCGTCGTTCCACGTCGATCCGGAGCGCGGCTTCTTCCACTGCTTCGGCTGCAACGCCGGCGGCAACGCGTTCACGTTCTTGATGCGTGTCACCGGCGCGACCTTTCCGGAGGCCGCGCGCACGCTCGCGGCCCGCGCCAACGTCGCCGTGCCGGAAAGCAGATCCTCGGGTGTGCACGATCGCCTCGCGGAGGTGAACGACCTCGCGTCGCAGCTGTTCCGCATCATCCTGAAGGAGAGCCGGCTCGGGGCGCGCGGCCGCGAGTACGTGGAGCGCCGCGGCATCGACGCGGACACCGCGCAGCGCTTCTCGCTCGGCTTCGCGCCGGCCGAGGGTTGGATCGAGAAGCTCGAGAAGCGCGAGGTCTCGCCGAACGACCTGCAGACGCTCGGCCTCGCGAGCCCGAGCCGCACCGGACGTGGCATGTACCCGTTGTTCCGCGACCGGCTGATGTTCCCGATCCACGATCTCTCCGGGCGCGTCATCGGCTTTGGCGGGCGCGCGGTGGGCGACGTCAAGGGACCGAAGTACCTGAACTCGCCCGAGACGCCACTGTACCGGAAGGGCCATCACCTGTACGGGCTCGACCTGGCGCGTGACGCGATCCGCGCCGAGAATCGCATCGTTTTGGTCGAGGGCTACCTCGACGCGATCGCGCTCGCGCAGGCCGGCATCGGCAACGTCGCCGCCGTGCTCGGTACCGCGCTCACGACCGATCAGCTCAAGCTCGCGCGTCGCTTCGCCGAGGACATCGTCATCTGCTTCGACGGTGACGAGGCCGGCCGCCGCGCCGCGCTGCGCGCCTTCCCGCTCTGCGTCGACGCGATCGACCTCTGGCCGCGCGCCGTCTTCCTGCCGTCCGGCGACGATCCGGACAGCTTCGTGCGGCGCGTCGGCGCCGCGGGCTTTGCCGAGCGCATCACCGCGGCCCCGACCTTGTTCGATTTCTACCTCGACGAGCTCGTCGGTCGCGACGCAGGTGTCGGCGAGACCGCGCGCGCGGCGAGCCGCATGGCGACGTTGCTGGGCAACGTGCAGGACCCGATCGTGCGCGACAAGATCGTGCGCGGCGTCGCCGGCAGGCTCGGTGTCTCGGACGCGGCCCTGCTCGAAGCCGCCCAGCGCAGCCGTGCCGCGGAGGTCGCGCGGGCCGGCGCGAGCGCGGCCGCGCGTCGTCCTGGCGTGCCGGCGGGGCCAGTGTCCGGGCAGGGCGCGCGCGAGGAGCGCGGCGGGCCGCCGCGTCCCGCCGCCGCGGCCCGCGGGCGCGCGCACTTCTCGTCCGAAGCAGAGCTGGTCGAGTTGATCCTCTGCGATCCGGAGGTCGCGGCGCGAGCAGCGGACGAGGCGGTGTGGTCCGAGTTCCAGGATCCGGAGCTGAAACGGCTCGCGGAGATGATCATCGCGCGCCGTGCGGAGCCCGGTCCGTTCGAAGCGAGCGAGCTGCTCGCGGAGCTGCCACGGGGCATGGCGGAGCGGGTGTCGCGGCGCCTGGTCGCGGCTGCTGCGTCCGAGGTCAGGCGCGCGGCCGACGAGTGGTTCGCGCGCCGTGCCGAGCGCGGCGCACGCGCCGACCGCAAGGCTCTGATCGCCCAGCTCCGCGCAGCGGAGCACCGCCGTGACGAGGAGGGGATCGCCGCGGCCCTGGAAGCGCTGCGCCGCCACCGCGCGGACGGCGACGACGATCCAGCGTCTACGCCGGCCGCTGCGGCGCCGGACGACGCGCCTGCACACACGCTGGACGATGGTGACTTCGAGCCCGACGACGACGCCAACGACGATTTCTAGCGCCGCGCGAACGAACGGGTTGACCAGTCCGAGCCCGACCCCCTGATGAACGTTTGTTTGTGACGGGCGCCAGGGGCTCTCGCTTACCTCGAGGCGTGGGATGAGCGCGCGACACGGCAAGACCCTGACTTCGATTCCCGTTTCCGCGGTGGGCCTGGTGCTCGCCATCCCGCACGGGATGGCCAATGCCGATCCGGTGGCGCTGACGGGCGGCAAGAGCGCGCGCTTTCGCGCCTTCGTCGTGCCGGCGCGCAACAACGCCGTCATCACCCTCTCCGACGACGCCCTGCAGCCCGTCCTCGATCCGATCGCGTGCCCGGCCGATCCGACCTTGCGCATCCGGGCTTCGGACGGCTTCGACAGCGGCGTCATCGTCCTGCCGTGCGCGAGCTGGCGTCGCGCCGGCACGGGGTTCAAATACGCTGACCGGCTGGCCGCTCTCTCCGGCGTCCACAGCGTCGTCTATTCGAAGCGCCGGCTCGTCATCAAGTTGAAGGGCGCGAGCTATCCGGCCCTGGTCGGGCCGCTCGGCTTCCCGCCAGGAATCGAGGTCGGCTTCTCGAGCGGCACCCGTGACTACTGCGCGCGCTTCGCGACCTTCAAGCGCAACGACGACGGCGCGGCGACCTGGCTGCGCCTGTTCGACTTCACCGGCGCGGGCGTGTTCGGCAACGCGGCCAGCGGGCTCTGGGGTCCCGACCGTGTCGTGCTCGCGCGGGGTGCGATCGGCGCCGGCGGCGTCGCGCCGCTGCAGCTCGTCGGGACGACCCATCTGGGCGCCAACTTACTGGACCTCGCACAGCAGCTCGGCACGCAGGGCACGATCTGCGTGCGCATCGAGCAGGACCCGCTCGTGACCGGCTGGATCGACTGCGATGGCGGCTGCGATCCGGACGTCGCGCTGGCGGTGGACAGCAACGGCCCGGCAGCGGCGGATCCGTCGATCCTGAGCGTCCCGGGTGGTGCCGATCCGCTGGCCGCAGCGGGCTCCGGGGTGGTGCGTGTCCAGCTCCGCTTCGCGGTCGCGCCGGCCAACGACGCCGCTTGCAGCACCGTCGACTACGCGGCGTCACCGATCGTGCGGGCGCGGCCATCGTCCGCGTGCGCGTCAAGCGCATGCGGGTGAACGGGACCACGCTCACGGTCACGCTCACCGGCAGCAACTTCAGCTGCGCCAACTGGACCACGAACAGCGGCGCGCGCCTGGTGATCCCGTTCGTGAACCTGGACGAGAACCTGGGCAGCACCTTCGGCACCGGCGACATCGCCCAGGTGCTCCGTTTGAATGATTGAAGGGGGCGCTTGCGTGCCCGCGGCGGCGCCGGGGACGAGGCACCCGCCTTGCGGTCGTCCGCGAATTGAGCGAGCGTCCCGGAGCCCTGCGGCGGTGTCCGGGGGCCCGTAGCTCAGTTGGTCAGAGCGGCCGGCTCATAACCGGTTGGTCCCAGGTTCGAGCCCTGGCGGGCCCAGTCTTCATCAGCATGCCGGGTGGTATGGTAGGCATTACCGGGTTGCACACGGGGGCGTGGATGTTACGAGAGAAGACTCGCAAGGAGCGTGCGTTTGGACCCGAGTCTGATTGAGATCCTAGCCAATCTTCAGGAAATCGATCGGAGGAACCGCGAGCGTGAGCTCGAGCTCGCGGAACTCGAACGGCAGTCCGCGGAACTCGGCTCGACCCTGGCGACCAAGCGCCAGCAGGTCGAGGGCACGCGCGCCGAGTCGGGCAGCGCGAACACCCGCCGCCGCGACCTCGAAGCGCAGCTCCAGGACGCCGAGAGCAAGAACAAGGAGCGTCGCATGCGCCTCGGGCGCATCCGCAACGACAAGGAGCTGATCGTCGCGCAGCGCGAGATCGAGGTCGCCAAAGAAGCGAACTCCCGCCTCGAAGAGGAGATCCTGACCCTCCTCGAACAGACCGAAGCCGTCGACGGCGGGCTACGCGAGGCGGAGGGCGAGCTCAGCGAGCTCGCGGGGCGCGTCGCCAAGCACGAAGCGCACGCGAAGGCGCGCATCAAGCAGCTCCGTGCCGAGATCGACGGCGATCGCGAGCAGCGCGAAGCCATCGCGTCGCGGCTGAATGTTCCGATCCGCAAGCGCTACGAGCAGATCTTCGCGCGCCGCGGCGGTGTCGCGGTGGTCGAAGTGCGGCGCGGCATTTGCCAGGGCTGCAACATGCACCTGCCGCCGCAGCTCTACATCGAGATCCAGAAGGCGCTTGAGGTGCACGTCTGTCCGAGCTGCAACCGCATCCTCTTCTGGCGCGCGGAAGCATCCGCCGAGTTCGGCTCCAGCGAGGGCTGAGCGGCGCGCCTGCTGCGCGTCATCCGCATCCATTCGAGCTTCGCGATTTCGGAGGGGGTTGGACGGTCGATCGGGTTTGCGCCCGGTAGGAAAGTCCGGACTCCATAGGGTAGGACGGCCGCTAACGGCGGCCCCGAGTAATCGGGGGAAAGTGCCACAGAAAACGAGACGTCCAGGCGCGCGGCTTGCCGCGTGTCGGGTCACGGCGAAAAGGTGGAGTAAGAGCCCACCGGCCGCGCGCGAGAGCCGCGGCGCTTGGCAAACCCCGTCCGGAGCAAGGCCAAACTGGGGGAGGGCGGCCCGTCCGTCGAACCCGGGTCAGGCCGCACTGAGCCCACGAGCAATCGTGCGCCCAGAGGAATGACCGTCGCCCGGCCGATTACGGCCGGGGACAGAATCCGGCTTACAGACCCCCTCCGAAGCTTCCGTCCGCCGCCGCCGCGCGCCACGCCAGCGGCCACCAAACATTCTGCCTGACTAACTTCGCCTTTCCTTCGCGTCTCGTGATGACGAAGGAAAGACGAAGGTTTGCGCCGTCCGACACGAATTCCGGGGGCGCGCGCAGATTCCTATTGACACCCCGCAGCACTTGTTCGTAAGAGGCTTTGTGGGGGCAAGTGGGGAACCATGGGGATCGGGTCCAGTGACGTGGTGGCGAAGCCCTTTCTGAGCATCAGATGTTCGAAGGCCGCTCCTCCAACACGCTCGACGGCAAGGGTCGCGTCGCGATCCCGGTGCGGTACCGGGAGGCGCTCTCCTCGTCGGGCCAGGATCGCATCGTGGTGACGGTGTTCTTCATCTCTGGCTCGCCGTGCCTCGAAGCCTACGACGCCCGGACCTGGCAAGATCTCGTCGTCAACCTGCAGGCGAAGGACGGAGCCTTCGCGCAGGACCGCGCATTTTTCGAATCGGTCTATATCGGAGAAGCGCAGCCCTGTCAGCCCGACAAGCAGGGCCGCATCCTGATCCCGTCCTCGCTGCGTGAGCACGCCGCGCTCACCGACGAGGTCGTCTTCGTCGGCGTCGGCCGCAAGTTCCAGATGTTCAACCCGATCGAGCGCCAGAAGCTGACCGATCAGTTCCAGGCAACGTTGCGCCAGAATCCGGAGCTCTTCAATGCTGTGGGCCGATAGCTCTCCGGGCCGGGGCGTCGTCACCCGGGAGGGCCAAGCGATGCCGTCTCAGCCAGACCCCCGTCCCTGGCACGAGCCGGTGATGCTGGACGAGGTCGTCGAGCTGCTGGTGCCCGCGCTCGAGCGGCCGAATGCGCGCATCGTCGACCTGACGCTCGGCCTTGGTGGACATTCGCTCGCGCTGCTCGAGCGCGCCCGCGGCGACGCGACCTTGCTGGGACTCGATCGCGACCCGCGCGCGCTCGAGACCGCCGCCGAACGGCTCGCGGGGTACGGCGATCGCGTGCTGGTCCGGCATGCGCGCTTCGCGTCGCTGCCCGAGCAGCTCGACGAGCTCGGTTGGGATCGCGTCGACGTCATCCTCGCCGATCTCGGCGTCTCGTCGTTGCAGCTCGACGACGCGCAGCGCGGCTTCAGCTTCCAGCGCGAGGGCGAGCTCGACATGCGCATGGACCCGACCCGCGGCGAGAGCGCCGCGGATCTGCTGGCGCGTCTGTCGCAGGGCGAGCTGGCGACCCTGCTGCGCGACCTCGGCGAGGAGCCGGAAGCGCGCCGCATCGCGCGCTCTCTGTGCCGTGCCGACGGAGACGCGCGGCCGCGCACCACCGCGGAGCTGCGCGCCGCGATCGTGCGCGCCGTCGGTGCGCGCTCGACGCGCCGGCACGATCCGGCGACGCTGACCTTCCAGGCGCTGCGCATCGCCGTCAACGACGAGCTGCAAGAGCTCGAGAGCGTGCTCGATCTGCTGCCCGAGCGCCTGGTGCGCGGCGGGCGCGCCGCGTTCCTCGCCTATCACTCGCTCGAGGACCGTCTCGTCAAGCAGCACGTGCGTAGCTGGGCGGCGCGCTGCGTGTGTCCGCCCGAGCTGCCGATCTGCCAGTGCGGCGGCAAGGCGCGCGCGGTCCGTCTCACGCCCGGAGCCGCGCGTCCGACGCCGGAGGAAGTCGCGCGCAATCCGCGCGCCCGGAGCGCGCGCCTGCGCGCGCTGGAGTGGGTCGATGAGCGCTGACGCGATCAGCTTCTCGCAGCCGCGCCTGCTGGCGCGTGGCGCGGCGCTGCCGTACCCGGCCGCGTCGCGGATCACGTCGCGGCGTGCCACCGGCGGCACGGGAGCCGAGATGGGCCGAGCGGAGCGCTCGCGTGCGACGCGGCGCAATTTGCTGGCGCTGGCCGTGCTCCTGGCGGCGATGCTGCTGCACGTGTGGACCGGGCTCACGGTCGGCACGCTCGGCTACGAGCTCTCGGGTGCGCGGGACCTCGGCCAGCGCCTCGACCGGCAGCTCAACGAGCTCACCATCGAGAACACGGGAATCCTCAAGCCGGATCTGCTCGCCGAGGAGGCGCGGCGCCGGCTCGGACTCGACTGGCCGCAGTCGGGACAGATCGTCGATCTGCCATGATGCCTCCGCCGGAGACGGGCGCGCCGCGCCGGCGCATTCTGGCGGTCGCCGTCACGGTGGCGCTGCTGCTGGTCCTGATGGCGACCCGGGTCGGCTATCTGACCATCATCGATCGCGACCGGCTGGTGGGGAAGGCGCGCGGCCAGTACGAAGAGACCATCCACATGGCGGCTCCGCGCGGGCAGATCCGCGACCGCGAAGGAACCATCTTCGCCGACACGGTCGGCATGCCGTCGATCTACGCGAGCCCGACCTATCACGCCGTGCCGCGCGAGGTGCGCGACGAGCTCGCGCGCGCGCTGGAACTCCCGCGCGATCAGCTCGACAAGAAGCTGGACCGCAGATCGGGCTTCGTCTGGCTGAAGAGACACGTCTCGCGCGAGCAGGCGGCGCGCGTCGAGCGGCTGCGCATCGCGGGCGTCGACTCGATCCTCGAGGGGCGCCGCGTGTACCCGCTCGAGACCATCGGCTCGCACGTCATCGGCATGGCGGGCACCGACATGCGCGGCCTCGAGGGCATCGAGCTGCGCTACGATCGGGTCATGCGCGGCGAGGAGCTGGTCTATCGTGTCGAGCGCGACGGTCGCGGCCGCTCGCTGTTCACGGAAGGCGTCGCTGCCGAGCAGAGCGACGAGCGCGCGACGGGCCCGCTGGCGCTCGACAGCAGGCTCGAGGCCGGCGCGACGCTCGAGCTGACCATCGACGCGGGCCTGCAGGAGATGGTGGAGCGCGAGCTCGCGGCCGGCGTCCAGGCCGCCAACGCCGACGCCGGCACGGCGATCATGCTCGATCCGCACACCGGAGCGATCCTCGCGCTCGCCAACTACCCCTGGTACGACCCCAACCAGCCGAACGGCGTGGGCCCGGACGCGCGCCGCAACCGCGCCGTCACCGACAGCTTCGAGCCCGGCTCGACCCTCAAGGCAGTGCTCGCAGCGGCGGCGATCGACGACGGCGTGGTCGGCCCCGCGGACCGCGTGTTCTGCGAGAACGGCAAGTACAAGATCGGCCGGTGGACGATCAACGACCACCATCCCTACGGCCTGCTCACCGTGCCCGAGGTGATCCAGTACTCGAGCAACATCGGCGTCAGCAAGATCGCCGAGAAGCTCGGCCGCGAGCGCTACTTCCGCTACCTCGACCGCTTCGGCTTCGGCCATCCGACTTCCGTGGACCTGCCCGGCGAGGTGTCGGGGATCGTCCGGCCGCTCAATCGCTGGGCGCAGATCGACCTCGCGACCAGCAGCTTCGGGCAGGGGATCTCGGTGACCGCGATCCAGCTCACCGCGGCGTTCGCTGCGATCGCCAACGGCGGCCGCCTGCATCAGCCGTATCTGCTCGAGCGTGCGGTCGACACCAGCGGCAAGGTCCTGCTGGCGCGCGAGGGCGGCTTCGGCGACGCGGCGTCGCGCGACGTGATCCGTCCCGAGACGGCGCGCGAGATCGGCTCGATGCTCGAGCGTGTCGTCGAGTCCGACGGCGGCACCGGCAAGAAGGCCCGCGTGCCCGGTGTGCGCGTCGCCGGCAAGACCGGCACCGCGCAGAAGGTCGACTCGCGCACCCGTCGCTACTCGAACGAGCGTCTGGCGTCGTTCATCGGCTACGCTCCGGCCGAGGCGCCGCTGTTCGTGACGCTGGTGCTGATCGACAATCCGAAGGGCGTTCGCTACGGCGGCCTGGTCGCGGCGCCGGTGTTCTCTTCGATCATGTCGCGCGCGCTCGATCGCTTCGGCCGGCGCCCTGGCGTCCTGCCGACGGTGGTGCCGGCGAGCCTCGCGGCCGACGGCCGCGTCCAGGCGAAGGGATCTGCCCCCGGTAGCGGCAAGAGCTCCGTCAAGCGTGCTGCCGGGGCTGGCAAGGGCGACCGGGACACGTCACGCGGACCGAGCGGGCGCGCCCCGGGCGGGCAGGGGATCCAGCAGATCGCCTTTCCGGGTCCGGTCGAGCTCACGCCATCGTTCACCGGCATGAGCCTGCGCAGCGCGCTGCGCGAGGCGCAGCGACTCGGAATCCACCTCGAGGCGCGCGGCAGCGGCTTCGTCGTCGCGCAGGATCCGCCGCCGGGTACGCCGCTCCCGCAGCGTGCCGGCGTCTCCGAGGCCGTCCCGAGCGGACGCGAGCTGTGCGAGGGGCGCGACAGCATCCTCGTCACCCTGGAGCCGACGGCGTGATGCAGCTCGCGAGCCACGTCGACGACCCGATCGGGTCCGGTCGCCAGGGAGGAGCTGCCCAGGGGCGCGGATCGCTCGGCGCGCTGCTGGCGACGCTGCGTCACGAAGGCGTCCTCGCACGCGGCGAAGCGAGCACCAGGATCGACGCGGTCAGCGCCGACTCGCGACATGTCACGCCGGGCACGTTGTTCGTCGCTCTGCCGGGCACGCGCACCAGCGGGATCGAGTTCGTCCGCGACGCGGCCGCGCGCGGTGCCGCTGCGGTCGCGGTGGCTGCCGGCGCCGATCTCGATGGGCTCGCGCTCGCGCCAGGTTTGCCGATCGTGCGCTGTGGTACGCCGCAGCGCTTCGTCGCGCTGGCTGCGGCCGAGATCGCGGGGCGGCCGAGCGACCAGATGGCCGTGGTCGGGATCACCGGGACGAGCGGCAAGACGACGACCAGCTACCTGCTCGAGTCCATGTTCCGCGCCGCGGGCCATGCGGCCGGCGTCGTCGGTACCATCGAGTACCGCTTCCCGGGACATCACGAGGCCTCCCCGCTCACGACGCCGGACGCGGTTGCCCTGCAGGGCTTGCTGGCACGCATGCGCCAGGCTCGGGTGAGCCACGTCGCGATCGAGGTGTCGTCGCACGCGCTGGCGCAGGATCGTGCGACGGGCGTCGCCTTCGACGTCGGCATCTTCACCAACTGGTCGCGCGACCACCTCGACTACCACTGCGACATGGACGACTACTTCGCGGCCAAGGCGCGCCTGTTCCGCGAGCTGCTGCCGGCATCGGGCAAGAGCAGCGCGGCGGTGCTGAACGCCGAGGACCCACGCGTCATGGCGCTGGTGCCGGAGCTCGGTGTCCCGGTGACGACGTTCGGGCGTGGTGGCGACGTGCGCTGCGTCGATCTCGTTGCCGACATGAGCGGCATGCGCGGCACCCTGGACGTCGCCGGCGAGCGCATCCCGTTCGCGACGCGCATGATCGGCACGCCGCACCTGGCCAACATCCTCGCGGCGGTGGCGGCGGCACGACGGATCGGGCTCGCGCCGGATGCCATCCGCGCCGGAATCGAGAACTTGACGGGTGTCCCCGGACGGCTCGAGGCGGTCGACGAAGGGCAGCCGTTCGCGGTCGTGGTCGACTACGCGCACAAGCCCGACGCCCTCGAGCGTTCGCTCGCCAGCTTGCGCGAGCTGACCCGAGGACGGCTGATCGTGGCCTTTGGCTGCGGTGGTGATCGGGACGCTGGCAAGCGTGAATTGATGGGGGAGATCGCGGGCCGGCTCGCCGACGTCGTGATCATCACCTCGGACAATCCCAGGACAGAGGAGCCGATGGCGGTCATTCACGCCATCGAAGCTGGCGTGCGGGGAGCGGCCCGCACGCCCGTCGCGTCAGAGGCGCTCGGGCAGGTGGGGCACGTGGATGGGTATGTGGTGGTGCCCGAGCGCCGCGCGGCGATCGCGCTGGCAATTCGAGCGGCCCAGGCCGGTGACCTGGTTCTGATCACCGGCAAGGGGCACGAGGACTATCAGATCGTCGGAACGACGAAGCATCATCTGGATGATCGCGAGGAGGCCAGGGCCGCGCTGCGCGCGCGCGGCTTCGCCGGTTCCGGCAAATGAGGATGTG